>Ga0209156_10001177_pt1 | contig 21459 bp, 23 predicted proteins | sample GraSoiAngelo_124_FD_185881 | JGI IMG/M metagenome (GOLD analysis project Ga0209156, IMG submission 185881) | Grasslands soil microbial communities from the Angelo Coastal Reserve, California, USA - 14_0927_05_20cm (SPAdes) (version 2) | ecosystem: Environmental > Terrestrial > Soil > Grasslands...
GAAATCGCGGGAGCCCAAGAAGGTGCTTGAAAGCTGACCGGTCTATACCGGTGGAGGACGCACCCCCCGACCGTCAGATCTGTCAGACAAGCGCGGCCATTCTGGCCAAATAGAGCTGCGCGTTCTCGAGGGCGAGGCCCCGTTTATGCGCCCGGGACTCGCGCCGCAGATGCCGACACGGAGGTGCGGCGGTGGATCAGACGCCGCGCGTGATGTAGCCGTACCGCGGATTCGAGCGTTCCGCTCCCGCCAGCTCGTACTCCTGCTTCAGCGCCGCGAAGCGGTCGCCGGCGAGTGCCGCGCGTCGCTCGTACTTGTAGAGGCGCGCGTTGGTCTCGCCGAAGATCGTGCTCTTGGCCGGACCGTCGGCCGGCCCGAGCGGCTTGAAGCCGTATGTCTTCTGCATGTCCTCCGGGATCTCGAGCCGTCGCAGCGCCTCGATCTGCCACTGGGGAGAGCCGGTCCAGATGGCGTCGCTGCCCCAGACCACGCGGTCGAAGCCCAGCCCGCGGACGAGCCGGCCCATCATCGCCGCGGTGGTCCGCGGGTCGGCGACGGTGGTCTGGGCGTCAGCCGCCGTCGCCGGCGAGCTTCGCCGCTTCGATCCCCGCCAGGGCGCAGGCCTCGTCCTTGTCTGACGTGTCTCCAGAGATCCCAACCGCCCCGAGGATGGCCCGGCCGGCGTCGCGGATCAGCACGCCCCCCGGCACGGGGACAATCCGTCCCTCCGACAGGGCGCTGAGCGAGGCGAAGAACGGCTGCAGCTGGGGCTGCTCGGCGACGCGGCGGGCGAGGGCGCGGGTGCCGACGCCCATGCCGAGCGCGCCCCAGGCCTTGCCGATCGCGATCTGCGGACGGACGATGCCCGCGCCGTCCTCACGCGCGAACGCCTTGAGATGCCCGCCCGCGTCGAGGACGGCGACCGCCAGTGGCGCGCAGCCCGTCTCGCGCGCCTTCCGCAGCGCCGCCTCCACGATGATCGTCGCCTGCTGCAGCGAGAGTGCGGTCACGCCGGGCCTCCCGTCACCGGGCCTTGAGCCTCAGGTCCTCGTACGGCACCGAGTAGTTGTGGCCGGCGATGAGGCCGAGGCCCGACTCCTCGACGCGCGGGCCGTAGCCGCACAAGAACGCGGGCTCGACGATCGGCGCGAACATCGCCCGCTCGTGCATGAGTCGCTGGATCCGGTGCAGGCTCGCCTCACGCTTCTTCGTGTCGAGTTCGCTCGCCTGCTCCTGGTAGAGCCCGTCGATGTCGGGGTAGCCGCCGTAGGCCCTGATCCCGCTCGAGAGCACGAACGCCTCGATGCGGGTGGCCGCGTTGCCGAAGGCGGCGCTGCCGACCCGCACGAGAGGCCGGAGCTTCTTTTCCTGGTCGGCCTTGTAGAACGCGGCCCGCTCCATGGCGCGGACCTGCGCGCGAATGCCCACTGCCTGGAGATAGTTGACCAGCGCCTCGGCGGTGGGAGCGTAGACCATGTCGGTGGCTACTGGGCCCGCGTCGAACCCCTTCGGATACCCGGCCTCGGCCAGCAGCTGCCTGGCACGCGCCGGGTCGTACGGGTAAGGCGGCGCCGACCAGTAGAACTCGAAGTCGCGAGGGATGATGCTGGCGCTGATGCTGCCGAAGCCGAGGTACTCGGCCTCGTTGATCGTCTTGCGGTCGGTCGCGAGGTTCGCCGCGAGCCGGACGCGCCGGTCGGCCCACGGCGACTTCGGATCCCACTGCTCGGTGAACACAAGCCACTCGGTGAAGGTGGGGGCGGTGGGCTTGAGGGTGAGCCCGGGCGTCCGCCGCAGCTCCTCGGCCAGCGCGCCGCGGATCGAGTAGGTGATGTCGGCCTCGCCCCGCTTGAGCATGGCGAGGCGTGTGGACTCGTCGGGCACAGCCTTGAAGACGAGCCGCTTCACGTGCGGCGTCTTCCGCCAGTACCCCTCGTAGGCCTCGAGCACGAGCTCGACGCCCGGCGCGAAGGAGACGAAGCGGTAGGGGCCGGCGCCGACCGGCGCCTTCTTGAAGCCGTCGTCGCCGAGCCGCTCGACGTAGCGCCGGGGCACGATCCAGGCCGCGCCGGTCGCGGGCGTGCCGTAGAAGGTCATGAAGTCGGGCCACGGCTGCTTGAGCCGGAAGCGCACCCGGTGCGCGTCCACCACCTCGACGCCCGCCACCCGCGCCTTCAAGGTGGCGGCGCCCGCGCCCTTGTAGCGCTCGAACGAGAACTTCACGTCGTCGGCGGTCACGGGATCGCCGTTGTGGAACTTCACCCCCTTGCGCAGGACAAACTCGTAGGTGAGCCCGTCGCGGGACGCGCTCCACGACTCGGCCAGGCTCGGGGCCCTCGCGTTGCCGGGCATGGGCTTCACCAGCGCGTCGTGGAGCGCGTAGAGCACCATGAACGGCGTGATGACGCCGGGCGTCTCCGCCGGATCGAACCAGGTGGGCGCGAGCGAGACGTGGACGGCCCACGTCATGTGCCCTTCGGGCGCGGCCGTCGCGGCGGCGGGCACGCACACCGCCGACGCGAGCGCGATCGCGATCAGGCCTCGGGCCACGGGGCGGCGCATGGGTCACATTGTATGCCGACGCGAGCGGGCACCGCTCCCGGCCGTCACGAGGACGCGTGGCTCAGCGCCAGGTCGCGCGTGAGCCGGAGCTCGCCCAGGTGGAGCGCCGCGTGCCGGATGCTCTCGACGAGCGCGTCGCGGCCGGAGATCTCCCGCGGCACGCCCGTGCCCCACAGATCCTGTGATGGGCAGCTGCGGCGGTCGAGCGCCTCCGGCGCGAGCGTCGTGAGGGCGTCGTCGAGCTCCCCCGAGAGCCGCCGGATCGCGGCGACGAGCTCGCCCCCGTCAGTCCCCGCGCCGGTGAACTCCTCGGCGCGATTGCGCGCGACCCGCCGGCCGCAGCCGAGGCCGAGCGCGTAGACGCGCGTGCTCGCCACCACGTGGCCGACGATCGCGTAGGCGCTGTTGGCCGAGGCGGTCGAGGGGCGCCAGTTGAGCTGCGCCGCGGTGAGGCCCGAGAGCGCGTCGACGAGCTGCTCCAGGATCCACTGGAGCTCTCGCGCGTACGTCTCGATCTCGGCGTGCATCGGGCTCCGACTAGCTCTTCACCGAGCCGGCGGTGAGCCCCGCGACATAGTAGTCGACGAAGAAGGAATAGATGACGGCGACCGGCACCGAGCCCAGGAGCGCGGCCGCCATGAGCTGGCCCCAGTAGAAGACGTCACCTCGGATCAGCTCCGTGATGGCGCCGACCGGGACCGTCCGGACGTCGCTCTTCGTGAGGAAGATGAGGGCATAGAGGAATTCGTTCTGGGCCAGCGTGAACGCGAAGATGCCCGCCGAGAGGAGGCCCGGCGTGCAGAGCGGCAGCACGATCCGCAGCATGGCCTGGAATCGGCTCGCGCCGTCGATGCGGGCCGCCTCCTCGAGCTCGCGGGGTACGCTCTTGAAGTAGCCCATGAGCAGCCACGCACAGAACGGGATCAACAGGGTCGGATACGTCAGCATGACGGCGCTGAGCGTGTTCCCGAGGTCGAGCCTGTTGATGATGTCCGACATCGGAATGAAGAGCAGGGGCTGCGGGACGAGGTACGTCGCGGCCACCCCGATCGCGACGATCCCCGCACCGGGGAAGTTCGTCCGCGCGAGCGGATACGCCATCATCGCTCCCAGCACCAGCGACACCACGGTGGTGACGACGGCGACCAGCATCGTGTTGTAGGTCCACGCGAGGAAGTTGGTCTGGTCGAGCAGGTCGACGTAGTGCGTGAGGACGGGTTGATGGACGATGAGCGGCATGATGCGAGGATTGTAGAGCTCGCGGTTCGGTTTGATCGAGGTGATCGCCATCCAGTAGAACGGGAACAGCATCGCGACCAGGAAGAAGCCGAGCGGCAGATAGAGCCGCAGGAACCGCCGCCCGAGCCCACGCCCCCCGGCCATCATCACTCGCGCCTCAGGTAGAGCGTCAGCGCGACGATCAGGAGTGAAAGCGCCGGCAGCATGGCCAGGGCGACCGCCGCCCCCATCCCGAGCTGCCCGGCCGACATCCCGATGTCGAACGCCCAGGTGGCGAAGAGGTGGGTCGCGTTCGCCGGGCCGCCGTGGGTCAGGACGTAGGGGAGCTGGAAGTCCGAGAAGGTGAAGATCACCGAGAACATGGTGACGATGATGAGCACGGGTTTGAGCACCGGGAGCGTGATGTACCAGAAGCGCTGGGTGAGGCTGGCGCCGTCGATGGCGGCGGCCTCGTACAGATCGGGCGAGATCGTCTGGAGCCCCGCCAGCAGCGTGATGCCGTAGAAGGGGACGCCCCGCCAGGTGTTCACGACGATGATCGACACCATGGCCAGGGTGGCGTTGCCCAGCCATGAGAAGGTCTGCGTCACGAGACCGGTGTGGCGCAGCGTCCAATTGATCACGCTGAAGGTCGGATCGAGGATCCACATCCAGGCGACGGTGGAGAGGACCGTCGGCACGATGAAGGGGAGCAGCAAGAAGGCCCGCGCGAGGTTCCGGCCGCGGAAATGCTGGTTGATGACGAGGGCCATGGCGAGGCCGCCCAGGATCTTCAGCAGCGTCGCCACGGTCGTGTAGACGAACGTGTTGCGCGTCACCTGCCAGAAGATGGGGTCCTGGGCGAGCGTCACGAAGTTGGCGAGGCCCACGAAGACGCCCGGGCTCGCCACCCGCCTGTCTTGCAGGCTCAGGGAGATGCCGTAGAAGAAGGGATAGGCGACGAAGGCGAGGAGGAAGGCGACCCCGGGCGCGAGCATGAGCCAGCTGAAGACGCCCTCGCGCTCGAGGACGCCGCGCCGCCGCGTCGTGCGGCCCGCGAGCCGGGCGGGCCCCACCACGGACGCGGGACCGACGGCCATCCGTTACTTCGCTTTGTAGATCTGCTTGAGCTGGGCGGCGGCCGTCGCGATGACGTTCTTCGTCGACTCGCCCTGGCATGCCTTCGCGAACATGTCGACGAGCACGTATTTGGCGACGCTCTCCGACATGGCGTGGCTGGGCGGCCCCGGCCACCCGTGCAGGCGCGTCGTCTTGAGCGACTCCTTGTACGGCAGGTAGCGCGGCTCCGTATTCCACATCGGGTGGTTGTCGTACGCGGTGAGAAACGGCGCGTAGTAGGCCTCACCGGCGGTGAGCCAGCGGGAGAGCTGCTTGTCGTCGTAGAGCCATCGGAGAAAGGCCTTCGCCGCCGCGTGGTCCGGGGCGTGGGTCATGACCGCGTGGGACGCGGCCTGCATGATGTGGAAGCGGCCCTTGGGTCCTTGCGGGTTGAGCGAATGGTCGGTGACGCTGGCGATCTCGGGGAAGTCGCGTTTGGCCACGACGAGGATCGACGAGGCGTTGTTGGTGCAGGAGATCTGCTCGCCGAAGTACGCCTTGTTGTTGTTGACGTCGGTCCAGCCCAGCACGTCCTCGAGCATCGTCTCCTTGAAGAAGCGCCGGCAGAAGTCGACGGCCTTGGCCGTCTCGTCGGAGTCGATGAGGACCGTCTTGCCGTCCCTGTCCACCTCGCGGCCGCCGTGAGACCAGAGCAGCGGGTAGAGCCAGCCGTGGTTGTCGCCGAAGCCGTGACCCAGCTCGAACCCGAACGGGTGGCCCTTCTTCTTGAGCAGGCGCCCGGCCGCCAGAAGGTCCTCCCAGGTGTCGGGGAACTTGGTGACGCCGGCCTCTTTGAACCAGTCGGTGCGGTAGACCTCGAGCTGGCCGATGTTGCCCCAGGGCAGCGCCTTCCACTTCTTGTTCACCACGACCGCGTCGAAGATGTTGTCGTGCCAGGGGCCGATCTTCTTACCGATCTCGGTCGCGAGATCGCTGACGTCGACGAGGCTCTGGTCGAAGAGCCAGGGCCAGTTGAGATTGGTGCCGACGATCTCGGGGCCCGCCTTGGTCTCGGCGATGGTCGTCAGCCGGGTGAGCATGCCGCCCACGCTCACCGCCTCGTAGACGATCTTGATCCCGGTGAGCTTCTCGTACTCCAGCGCCAGCGTCTTGGCGAAGTAGTCGTCGAACGGCTTGATGAAGGAGCTCTCGCGAACCACCGTTATCGCCTTGGGCGCGGCGTGGGCCCACCGGGGTGTGAGCGCCGCCCCGGCGGCGGTCATCGTGGTGGTCAGGAACTCACGGCGGGTACGCATGGCGGCCTCCCTTCCCGGGATCAAGGGCGCGGAGCGTCGATGGCCGCGAACGTAGGCGAGCCGGGCAGGCCTGTCAAGCTCTGGCTCCCGTGGTGGCTCCCGTGGCTCTGGCTCCCGTGGCCCACGCCCGGACCCCTACGGGCGCATCGGGTGCGCGGACGGCCCCGGCTTCCGCAGCGGCGCCGTCAGGTTGGCGAACTCGCAGAGGAGCGGCCGCGTGTCGCGCGGGTCGATGATCTCCTCGATCCAGAAGGTCTCGGCCGAGCGGAAGGGCGAGCGGAGCTTCGTCAGGCGTTCCTCGATCTCGGCGAGCTTCCCCTGCGGATCCGGGGCCGCGTCGAGGTCGGCCCGGTAGGCCGCCTCGATCCCGCCCTCGAGCGGGAGCGAGCCCCAGCGGCCGGAGGGCCAGGCGTAGCGCGTGCAGTAGCGGCTGCCGTTCCGGTGGGCCGCGCCGGCGACCCCGAACACGTTGCGGACGATCACCGCGCACCACGGGACCGTCGTCTGCCAGATCGCCGACATCGCGCGGACGCCCTGCTTGATCGTGCCGGTCCGCTCGGCCTCCTTGCCGATGAGGAAGCCGGGGCAGTCGACGAGATAGACGACGGGCAGGTGGAAGGTCTGCGCGAGGTCCACGAAGCGCTCGACCTTCTCGCAGGTGTCCGCGGTCCAGGCGCCGCCGTAGAAGAACGGATCGCTCGCCATCAGCGCCACGGGCCAGCCGTCGAGGCGCGCGAGGCCGGTGACCATCGCGCGGCCGTAGAGCGCCCCGAGCTCGAAGAACGAGCCCCCGTCGACGACCGCCTCGACGATCGCGCGCATCTTGTACGGCTTGCGGACGTCGTGCGGGATCGCGCCGAAGAGCCAGGCCTCGCGGCGCCCGGGGTCGTCGCCGCGGGGCCCGCGTGGCGGTAGCTCGTCGATCGATGACGGCAGGTACGACAGGAAGCGCCGGGCGCAGGCGAAGGCCTCTGCCTCTCCGTCCACGGCGTGGTCGACGGCGCCGGCCCTGAGCTGGATCTCCCAGCCGCCGAGCTCGTTCTTCGTGAGCTTCTGGCCGAGGCGCTCGACGACGGGCGGGCCCGCGACGAACAGCGCCGACCGGTCCTTGATCATGATCGAGTAGTGCGCCGCTGCCAAGTGGGCCGCGCCGAGCCCCGCCACGGAGCCGAGGCCGAGCGCCACGCGCGGGATCGTGCCCATGTTGGCGACGACCCACTCCCAGCCGTCGACGGCGGGGACGTTGGCGCGGCCGGTCGTCTCGATGGTCTTGACCGAGCCGCCGCCGCCGGAGCCCTCGACGAGCCGGATGAGCGGCAGCCGGAGCTCGTGCGCCATCCGCTCGCACATGGTGTGCTTGCCCTTGATGGTCGCGTCCGCCGAGCCGCCGCGCACCGTGAAGTCGTCGCCGCCGACCACCACGGGCCGCCCCTCCACGCGCGCGCGCCCGAAGACGAAGTTCGACGGCGTGAAGCTCTTGAGGTTGTTCTGGTCGTCGTAGCTCGCCCGGCCGGCGATCTTGCCCAGTTCGTGGAAGGTGCCCGCGTCCACGAGTGTGGCGATGCGCTCGCGGATCGTCAGGCGCCCGCCGTCGTGCTGGCGCTTGACCCGCTCGGGCCCGCCGAGCTGCTCGGCGAGCTCCTCGCGCCGCCTGAGCTCGTCCATCTCCGACTGCCAGTCCATGCGTCCTCCTCGCGCGCCCGGTCAGGCCCGGTCCACCGCGGGGCGGAGCTCGCGCGTCACCAGATCCAGGATCTCGAGCATCTCGCCGAGCGTGTCGCGCCGGAAGTCGAGCATGACGTGGGTGAGCCCGAGCCGCTTGTACCCGGAGAGCTGGTCGACGACGGCCTGGCGCGACTCGCGGGCCACGCCGCCCCGCAGGGCCACGCGGACCGACAGCTCGATCGTCTCGAACGGCCGGCGCCCCGCCTCCGCCGCGAGGCGCAGCTCGACGAGGCTCTTGGCGAGCTCCTCCGGCGGCTTCGACGTGGCGTGCCAGCCGTCGCCGAGCGCGACGACGCGCCGCAGCGCCCCCGGGCTGTCGCCGCCGACCCAGATGGGCGGGTGCGGCTTCTGGACGGGCTTGGGCGCGAAGCCGACGTCGCTGAACCGGTAGAACTCGCCCTCGAAGCGCGGGTTGTTGGACGTCCACAGCTCCTTGAAGACCCAGAGGATCTCGTCGGCCTGCCGCCCGCGCTGGTGGAACGGCACTCCTAGAATTGTCAGCTCCTCCTCCCACCAGCCGATGCCCACGCCGACGATGAGCCGGCCCTGCGAGAGCGCGTCGATCGTGGTCAGCATCTTCGCCATGACGACGGGGTGGCGGTGGCCGAGGATGAAGACCGAGGAGCCGAGCCGCGCCTTCGTGGTCGCCACGGCGGCGGCGGCGAGGACGGCGACGGGGTCGAGGTACGGCGTGTCGGGCTCCCAGGGGAAGCGCCCGCCGGGATAGCGGCCGGTCGCCGTCCGCGGGAAGATCACGTGGTCGCTCACCCAGAGCGAGGGGACGTCGCGCGCCTCCGCCTCGCGGCAGAACGTCAGGAGCGCCTCGCGCGTCGCGCCGGCGCCCATCGTCGGCAGGTGACAGCCGAGCTTCATGGTCTCAGTCCACGGGCACGAAGATGCAGTGGCGGAGCTTGCCGTCGAGCGCCCTGGAGCGGTGCCCCTTGCCCCACGTGTCCTCCACCAGGAGGATCTCGCCCGCGCCGATCCGCCGCATCTCGCCGTCGCTGGCGGTGATCTGCACGCCCGCGTCCAGGTTGATGATGTACTGGCGCCGCGGGGCCGGGTGCCAGTCCAGGTCGTAGTCGGGCGACACCTCGCGGAAGATGATCCCGGTCGCCGGAAGGCGCGGCGAGAGCCGTCCGGCGCGGGTCGATTCGGTGAACGTGATCTCGACGTCCTCGAAATGCGATTCGCCGTTCTTGTCAGCGTAGAGCCGGTGGATCTTCATGCGTCGCCTCCGCGAGCAGGGTGGGCCGATCATAGTGAGGCCGGGGCGGCGTGGCAAGCGCGGGCCTCCGCCCGTCGCCTATACTCTGCCCGCGGCTTTTCGCCGAGGAGAGGGCCATGGTCAAGGCGGTCTCGTTCTTCAAGCGCAGATCCGGGATGTCCGTCGAGGCGTTCCAGGCGTACTGGCTCACGCGTCACCCCGACGTCGTCGTCAGGCTACCGGGCATTCGCCGCTACGTGCAGTCCCACACCCTGCCGGGCGGCTATCGCAAGGGCGAGCCGGCGTACGACGGGATCGCGGAGGTCTGGTTCGACGACACGGGCGCGATGCGCGCGCTCGCGGGCACGCCCGCGTACGCGGCCGTCGAGGCCGACGAGGCGCGCTTCATCGAGCGCGCGACGATGGGCCTGATCATCACCGAGGAGCACGTCATCAAGGGCGGGTCGGCGCCGGCCGGCGGCGTCAAGAACGTCGAGTTCGTGACCCACCGGCCGGGTATGGCCATCGACGCCTTCCAGCGCTACTGGCGCGAGGTCCACGGCCCGCTCGCCGCGCGCATCGCGGTGGTCCGGCGCTACGTGCAGAGCCACACGCGACGCGCGGCGTATGCGAGCGGGCGGGCGCCCGTGTACGACGGCGTGGCGCTCACCTGGTTCGACGACACCGAGGCGATGCGCGCCTCCGCGCGGAGCCCCGAGTACGCGCGCGTCCGCGCCGACGAGGCGAACTTCATCACGGCCGGCCCGCCGTTCATCATCACGCGGGAGCACGTGATCGTGGGGTAGGGCCCCTCAGAAGATGGAGAAGTCCACCGCCTTCTCGGTGATGAACTCGAGGAGGACGGGCGTGCCCTCCTGCGTCTTCCGGATCCCCCGCTTGATGGCCGGCACGATCTCGCCGGGCTCCGTGACCCGCTCGCCGTGGCCGCCGAAGGCGCGGGCCATGGCCGCGTAGTCGCCGCTGATGTCGGTGCTCCGGTACTTCTCCGTCGCCGTCTTCATGACCTTCAGCTCGATGGCCATCGAGAAGTTGTTGAGCAGGATCGAGAGGATCGGGATGCGCTCGCGCACGGCCGTCTCGAAGTCCATGCCCGTGAAGCCGATCGCGGCGTCGCCCCAGACGTTGACGCAGAGCTTGTCCGGCGCGGCGAGCTTGGCCCCCATCGCCAGGCCGAGGCCGTAGCCGAGCTGCGTCGTCTTGCCCCAGCCGATGTAGCTGAGCGGCGCCACGGGCTCCCAGAAGGGCGAGATCTGGTCGCGCGGGCTGCCGGCGTCGTGGGTGATGATCGTGTTCGCGACGTCGACCGTGTGCATGAGGTCCCAGATCACGCGGTACGGCGAGAGCGGCGTGGTATCGGCCGTGAGCCGCGGCGTCCAGTGAGCCAGCCACTCGCTCTTGAGGTTCTTGATCTCCTGCGTGACGGCCGCGAAGCGGCCGCGCGGCCCGCCCTTCAGACGATCCTTCACCTCGACCAGCAGCGCCTCGAGGGTGAGGCCGGCGTCGCCGATCAGCGCGAGGTCGGCGGGGACGTCCTTGTTGATGTCGGTGGGGTCGAGCGTCGCGTGGGCGATGCGCTTGCCCTTCGGCATGGTCACGCCGTAGTTCGTCGTGGCGAAGCTGCAGCCGATGCCGAAGATCAGGTCTGCGTTCGCGAGGAAATGGTGGAGCTGCTTCGAGACGGAACGGCCGCCGGAGCCGAGCGAGAGCGGGTGTGTCTCCGGGAAGGCGCTCTTGCCCTGCAGGCTCGTCGTCACCGGCGCCTCGAGCAGCTCGACGAGCTGGCGGAGCGGCTGCCACGCGCGCGCGTAGTGCACGCCCTGCCCGGCGTAGATCACCGGGCGCTCGGCGGCCACGAGCGCCTCGGCCACGCGCGAGACGTCGCGCGGATCGGGAGCCGAGCGGAGCCGGGGCGCCGCCGTGTACTGGAGCGGCTCGGGCACCTCCTCGCGCAGCAGGTCGACCGGAAACTCGACCAGCACGGGCCGCGGCCGGCCGTTCTTGACCTGGGTGAACGCCCGGCGCATGGCGTCCGGCACCGCGTCCGGCATGATGACCTGCTCGCACCACTTCGTCACGTGCTGGAAGTTCAGGAACGAGTTGAAGTTGGGGGGCACATTCGTGATCCGCCGCGGATACCCGCCCGGCAGCACGACGATCGGCACGGAGTCGCCGTAGGCCTGCGCCACGCCGCCGAAGGCGTTCTCCGAGCCCGGGCCGTGCTGCATGGCGAAGACGCCGATGCGCTGGCCGGACGAGATGCGGCTGACGGCATCGGCCATGTGGAGTCCCGTCCGCTCCTGCCGCACGATGATGGTGCGGATGTCGGCCTCGGCGGCCGCCTCGATGATGGGGTTGACGGGGTAACCAATCAGGAACCGGATGCCCTCGCGCTTCAGGATCTCGGCGACCGCGGCGGCGGCTTTCATGGACGCTCTCCTTTCGGGTCTCGGCCAATGCTACCATGCGTTCTCGTGACGCAACCGGACGGCCACGCGGGCGACGGCTGGATCGGCCGGCCTCTCAAGCGGCGCGAAGACCACCGCCTCCTCGTCGGCGCCGGACGCTTCGTCGACGACCTCCGGCCCGCGCGCTGTGCCCACGTGAGCCTGCTGCGCTCGCCGCACGCGCGCGCGAACATCGCGCGGCTCGACGTCGAGCGCGCGCGCCGCGCTCCCGGCGTGCTCCTGGTGGTCACCGGCGCCGAGGTGAGCCACCTGGCCCCGATGCCGGTGAACCGGCTCGTGCCCGGGATGCGGGTGCCACCCCATCCGATCATCGCCGAGACCGACGTGCATGCGACCGGCACACCGGTCGCCGCCGTCGTGGCCGAGGACGCGTACGCCGCGCGCGACGCGCTCGAGCTGATCCGGGTCGAGTACGAGCCGCTCCCGGCGCTGCCCGAGCCCGAGGGCGCGGCGGCCGACGGGGCGCCGAGGCTGTTCGCGGACGTCCCGGGGAACCTGGCGTTCGTCCGGACGATTCGCGAGGGCGACGCGGCGGGCGCTTGTAGGATCTCGGCGCGCGTCGTCTCGCTCCGCGTGGCGCAGGCGCGGCTCGCGGGCGTGCCGCTCGAGCCCCGCACCGTGCTGGCCGCGTTCGACGCCTCCACCGACGAGCTGACCCTCTGGGTGTCGTGCCAGGCGCCCTTCCGCATCCGGGCGGAGGTCGCGCGGCTCCTCGGGCTCCCGGAGTCGCGCGTCCGCGTGATCGCGCCCGACGTCGGTGGGGGCTTCGGCGTCAAGAGCGGGCCCTACCGCGAGGACGTGCTGCTCGCATGGCTCGCGCGGCGGCTCGGCCGGCCCGTCAAGTGGGTGGCTACGCGGAGCGAGGACCAGGTGACGACCAACCACTCGCGCGGCTCGGTCTGCGAGGGCGAGCTCGCACTCGACGCCGAGGGGCGCATCACCGCGCTCCGCGCGCGCGTGGTCTCGCCGCTCGGGGGGGCGCTGATGAACGCGGCGGCCGGGCCGCCCTGGAACCACGCGCGGCTCCTGCCGGGGGCGTACGTCGTCCCGGCGTGCGAGATCGTTGTCACCGGCGCCCTCACGACGACCGCGCCGGTCGCCGCGTACCGCGGCGCCGGCCGGCCGGAGGCGTGCTTCTTCATCGAGCGGCTCATGGACACGGGCGCGCGTGCCCTCGGGATCGACCCGGCGGAGATCCGCCGGCGCAACTTCGTGCCGGCCGACCGCTTTCCGTGGAGGACGGTGACGGGCCAAATCTATGACTCGGGCGACTATCCCGCGGCGCTCGAGCGCGCGCTGGCCGCCGCGGATTATTCCGCGCTCCGCGAGGCCCAGGTCGAGCGTCGCAAGCGAGGCGAGATCGTGGGCGTCGGCCTCGCGTCCTACGTCGAGCCCTGCGCGCTCGGCTGGGAGAGCGGCAGCCTCCGGGTCGAGCGCTCCGGCCGGGTGACCGCGATCACCGGCTCGAGCGCCCACGGCCAGGGCCACGAGACGACGTTCGCCCAGGTGGTGGCCGATCACCTCGGCGTGACCCCGGACGAGGTCGTCGTGGTCCACGGCGACACACGCTCGGGCCCGGAGGGCTTCGGCACCTTCGGCAGCCGCAGCGTCGCGCTCGGGGGCGGCGCCCTCGCCCGCGTCGCGGGCGAGGTGCGCGAGAAGGGGCGGCGCATCGCCGCGAAGCTCCTCGAGGCCGCGCCGCCGGACGTGCTCGCCGTGGTGGGCGGGTTCCAGGTCGTCGGCGTGCCCCAGCGGCGCGTGACCTGGCGCGAGGTGGCGGCCTCCGCCTACGCGGGGGGCCAGGCGCTGCCGCCGGACGAGACGCCGGGGCTCGAGGCGAGCACCTACTTCCAGCCCGAGGGCGAGGTGTGGAGCTTCGGCTGCGTCGTCTGCGCGCTCTCGATCGAGGCCGAGACCGGACGGCTCGTGATCGAGCGGCTCGTGTGGGTCGACGACGCGGGGACCATCATCAACCCGCTCCTCGCGGAGGGCCAGCTCCACGGCGCCCTCGCGCAGGGCCTCGGCCAGACGCTGCTCGAGGCGATCGTCTACGATCCCGACGGCCAGCTCCTCACCGGCACGCTCATGGACTACGCGCTCCCGCGCGCCGACGACGTGCCACCCGTCCAGATCGAGAAGATGCACACGCCCTCGCCGCGAAACCCGCTCGGCGCAAAGGGGCTCGGCGAGGCCGGCTGCATCGGGATCCCGCCGGCGGTCGTCAACGCGGCCGTGGACGCTCTGGCGCCCCTCGGCGTCCTCCACCTCGACATGCCGCTCACCGCCGCCCGCCTCTGGGCCGCGCTCCGCGGCGCGCCGCGCGCCGGCCGGTCGTGAGCCCGAAGACCGCCGAGGTCGTGATCTGCGGGGCGGGGATCGCCGGGATCGCCGCCGCGTACCACCTGGCGGTGCGGCGCGGCGCGACGGGCGTCGTCCTCGTGGACGAGCGGCCGCCGCTCTCGCTGACCAGCGACAAGTCCACCGAGTGCTACCGGAACTGGTGGCCCGGTCCCGGGGACGCGATGGTCCGGCTCATGAACCGGAGCATCGACCTTCTCGAGGAGCTCGCGCGCGAGAGCGGCAACGTGTTCCGGATGAACCGCCGGGGCTATGTCTTTGTCACCGCCGACCCCGCGCGAGCGTCCGACTTCGTGCGCCGCGCTTCGGTGTCGGCGCGGCTCGGCGCCGGGCCCGTGCGTATCCACGCGAGCGCGTCGAGCGACTACCGGCCCGCGGCCGCCGACGGCTTCGAGGGCGCGCCCACGGGCGCCGACGTCCTCACCGACCCGGCGCTCATCCGCCGGCACTTCGGCTACCTCGCCGAGGACACGGTGGCGGTCCTCCACGCGCGGCGCTGCGGATGGTTCAGCGGCCAGCAGCTCGGCATGTACCTGCTCGAGCGCGCGCGCGAGAAGGGCGTGCGGCTCGTGGAGGGACGACTGGAGGGCGTGGACACGGCCGGCGGCCGGGTCCGCGCGGTGACGCTCGCCACACGCGAGGGCGAAACGACGCTCGGGACGCCGCGCGTCGTGAACGCGGCCGGGCCGTTCTTCAAGCACGTCGGCCGGCTGCTCGGCGTCGAGCTGCCCGTGTTCTGCGAGCGTCACGCCAAGGTCGCCTTCAACGACACGCTGCGTGCGGTGCCGCGCGCGGCGCCGATGCTGATCTGGACCGATCCGGTGCGCCTGCCGTGGTCACCGGAGGAGCGCGCCGAGCTCTCCGCGTCACGCGAGCACCGGCGCCTGCTCGAAGAGTTCCCCGCGGGGGTCCACGGCCGCCCCGAGGGCGCGGGCGAGAGCCCTGCGGTGCTGCTCATCTGGACCTACGACGTCGAGCCCGTGGAGCCCACGTTCCCGCTCGCGTTCGACCCCGCGTACGGCGAGATCGCGCTGCGCGGGATGTCCCGCATGATCCCCGCGCTCGGCGCGTACCTGCAGCGGCTGCCGCGCTCCGTCGTCGACGGCGGCTACTACACCAAGACGCGCGAGAACCGTTTCCTCGCCGGACCGTTGCCTCTCGAGGGCGCGTACGTGCTGGGCGGGCTCTCGGGCTACGGGCTGATGGCGTCGAACGGCGCCGCGGACCTCCTCGCCGACCACATCGCCGGGCGGCCGCTGCCGCCCTACGCCTCCGCCTTCGGCCTCGAGCGCTACGAGGATCCGGCCTACCGCAGGCTGCTCGACACCTGGGGAGATGGGGGGCAGCTGTAGGAACCACGCGTGGCCTTCGGCCTGCTGATCGGGCTCGGCCTCGGCCCGCCGGACTATCACCTGCTCGAGGTTCGGGGCCGCACGACCGGGCGGACCTACGCGACCCCGGTCAATCTCCTGGCGGTCGTCGGCCGGCGGTTCCTCGTGGCCCCGCGCGGGCTGACGCAGTGGGTCCGCAACGCAGAGGTCGCCTGCGAAGTCGCCCTCGGGAGAGCCAGGCAGCGCCAGCGCTTTCGCCTGCGACCCGTCCCCGACGGAGAGAAGCCGAAGATCCTGAAGGCGTACCTGGACCGCTTCAGGGTGACGGTCCAGCGCTACTTCCCCGTGCCCGCCGGCTCGCCTGCCGTGTTCGAGCTGCTTCCCGCGCCCCTCGCTCGCCGCGAAGAGACTTAGCCCCCGCGCGACCTGAGACCTCTATAGGTAGGAATATGCCGGCGGCCGATTCGGGGATTCACCTGATTGCCCCTCCTGGGCGGGTTCTTAAAGTGAGCGTCGCGCAGGGTGTCACGCCGCAGCGCGGAGCTGCGAGGGGCTCAGGTAGGAGGGTCGAATATGACCCGAAGGTCGGCCGGGCGCCGGCTCCACCGATTCGCTGGCACGCTCGCGCTCGCCGGTCTGGCCGCCGGGTGCTCCGCGGCGCCGTTCGTCGGCTACGAGAACGGCCCCGTCACGCTCTACGTCGGTGACGTGCGCCACGTGTGTGCGGCCGGCGGGATCAACAATCGCGGCTGCACGCTGCGGTATCCGAACGGCCGCATCGAGGTCTATTGTGCCGCCGGCGACTACGAGTGCCTGGCCCACGAGCTCCGCCACGTCGCCGATCCGACGTGGCGGCACGACCTCGACGCCCGGAGCGTCTCTCCTCGGTAGGGCTAGACCAGACGGTCGCGCAGACGGGAGCTGACGCCGTCCACGAGCATCACCATCGCCACGGTCACGAGGAGGACGGTCGACGCGGCGGGGTAGTCGATCATGCGGAGGTAGGTCTGGAGGTAGAACCCGATCCCGCCCGCGCCGACGAAGCCGAGCACGGTCGCCGCGCGGATGTTCGTCTCGAGACGGTAGAGGATGTAGGACAGGAACAGCGGCAGGACCTGCGGCAGGACGCCGAAGCGGAGGATCTGCAGGCGCGTCGCGCCGGTCGCCGTGATCGCGTCGACCGGGCCCGGCTCGATCCCCTCGATCGCCTCTCCGTAGAGCTTGGCGAGGGAGGTCGTCGTGTAGGCGACGACGGCGAGGACGCCCGGGAAGGGGCCGAGGCCGACGGCGGCGACGAACACGAGCGCGTAGACGAGCGTGTCCACGCTGCGGAAGAAGTTCAGCACGGTGCGCGCCGGATAGAAGAACGGCGCCGGCGCCACGTTCCGCGCGGTGACGAAGCCGAGCGGCAGCGCCAGGACCGCCGCGACCGCCGTCCCGAGGAGCGCGATCTCCACCGTCGTCAGCGCGCCCGCGAGCGCCGACGGCAGCACACGCAGGTCGGGCGGGATCGTCCGCCAGAGGAAGTCGAGGATGAAGGGGAGCCCGCGCGCGAGGCGGACGGGGTCCGCGCCCGTGTCCCAGGCGGCCCACCCGAGCGCGAGGAGGCCAACGAACAGGACGGCGCGCCTCACGTGGCGTCCCCGTCGCCGTAGATCGCGGCGATGACGGCGGGCGAGAGCGCCGAGGGCGGGCCGTCGAAGCCGACGCGCCCCCGGCGGAAGCCGACGATGCGCGTGGCGTACGCGAGCGCGGTCTCGAGCTGGTGCTGGCTCACGACGAGCGTGAGCCGGCGCTCGACGTTGATGCGCCGGAGGATGTCCATGATGCTGGAGGTGAGCTGCGGGTCGAGGCTCGCCGTGGGCTCGTCGGCGAGGATCACGTCTGGCGACTGTGCGAGGGCGCGGGCGATCGCGACGCGCTGCTGCTCGCCGCCCGAGAGCGTGTCGGCCCGGCGCTCGGCGAGATGCGCGAGGCCGACTTGCGCCAGGCACTCGAGCGCGAGCGCGCGGTCATCCGGCGGGAACCGGCCGAGCACGCTCGGGAGCGCGCGAACGTAGCCGAGCCGCCCCGCCAGGACGTTCTCCTGCACCGAGGCGCGGCGCACGAGGTTGAACTGCTGGAAGATCACCGCGATCCGCCGGCGCGCCTCGCGCAGCTCCCCGCGTCCGGCGCCGGTCACGGCGCGGCCCGCCACGCGGATCGTGCCGGCCGTCGGCTCGACGAGCCGGTTGAGCGCGCGGAGGAAGGTCGTCTTGCCGGCGCCGCTCCGGCCGAGGATGACGACGAATTCGCCGGCATTCACCAGGAGGCCCACGCCGTCGACCGCCACCGTATCGGGCGGCAGGACGACGCGGAGACCCCGGACCTCGATCATCGTCTCAGCGCGGACGGAAGCCGAGCTCGTCCATCGCGGCGCGCACGGGGTCGTACTCGCGGTCCTCGGCGGGCTCGAAGCCGTCGATGTCGTAGATGCGCTTGAGGAGCGCGGCGTACTCGGGACCGCGGAGCTTCAGGAGCGCCGCGCGCACGCGCGCGAAGGTCGCCGGGTCGAGCCCGTCGCGCGCGGCGATCCCCGCCTCGGGGATCGGCTCGGTCTCCGCGACCCACGCGATCCGCTCGCGCTCGGCCGGGTCTTTCAGGTACTGCTCGCGGGCCATGTCGAACGAGGCGAGCGCGTCCACGTGGCCGTTCAGGAGGGCACGCATCCCCGCGTCGTGCGAGCCCGCGAAGACGACCTCGCGGAAGAAGGTCTTGGGGTCCCGGTTGCGGACGAGCCCCCGCCTCATCAGGAGGACCATCGGGTAGACGTACCCCGACGTGCTCGCCGGGTCGACGAACGCGATCGTCTTGCCGCGCAACTCCTCGACGTGCGTGAGGCCGGAGTCCCGACGGACGTAGAAGCGCGAGGTGAAGGTGGCCTTGCCGTGCCAGAGGTTCTTCGCGACGATCCGGGCCTTCGCCTCGCGGTTCGCGAGGACATAGCCGGCCGGGTGGACCCACGCGAGGTCCGCGGTCCGGTTGCGCAGCGCCTCGACGACCGCGGCGTAGTCCGAGGCGACCGTCACCCGGACCGGTGTCCCGAGGAGCCGCGCCAGCGCGCGGCCGAACTCCTCGCCCGCGGCGATCAGGTCGGTCGGCTTCTGCGACGGCGTGAGCACGAGGTGGAGCGGCGGGTCGGCGGCGCGCGGCACCCCCGCCGCGCCGAGCGCCACGAGCACCGCCGCGAGTGCGGCCACCACCGCCGGTCGGCGGGCGAGCGCTCTCATGCCGCACGATCTTGCCCGCGCGGCTCGCAACGGTCAAGCGGCGCGCGGAGACGTGCCCGTCACGCGACGTCGACGCGCTGGATGACCTCGTGCATCTCGAACACGTTGGGGCCGGCGAACAGCTCCTTGGGCGGCCGGTTCCGGTGCGCCTCGCGGAACTCCTCGCTCTCCGTCCACGCCTGGAAGTCGGCCTCCGAGTCCCACCACGTCATGACCATGTAGGCGTCGCCCCGGAGGGGACGCAGGAGCTGGAAGCCGCGGCAGCCGCGGCGCTTCTCGACGAGGCCGGCGCGCCCGCGGAAGCGGTCCTCGAAGACGGCCTCCTGGCCCTTCGCGACGGGGATCCGGTTCGTGACGACGATCATTTCAGCAGCTCCTCGGCGATCCGCTTGACGTCGGCGGCTTCGACCTGGCCCTTATGCGTCTTCATGACGTCGCCGACGAGCCGGCCCGCCTGCTTCGGGTCCGTGATGCCGAGGGCGGCGAGGCGGTCCTGCACGAGCGCGCGCAGCGCCGCCTCGTCGAGCCCCTTCGGGAGATAGCGCTCGCAGAATGCGATGTCGAAGCGGAGCTGCGCCGCCTGCTCGGCGCCGCGCGCGCCGACCTTCTCGAACTCGGCGAGCGCCTTCTGGAGCTGCTTGCGGTAAGCGCCGATGACCTCGCGGACGAGGGCGTCGTCCACCGTGCCGGTGAAGCCCTTCGCCGTGCGCCGCTCCTGGAGCTTCGACTTGAGCATGCGCACCACGTCGGCGGTGCGCTGATCCTTCTCCTTGATCGCGCGCGTGAGCGTGTCGCTCAGCTCCTGCTCGAGTGCCATGAGAACCTCCGCGACCCATCGTACTACTCAGCGGCGTGCCGCCGCGAGCGCGTCCCGCATCCGGTCGAGGCCCTCCGTCAGCAGGGACCTGGGGCAGCCGAAGTTGAGGCGCACGAAGCCCGCGCCGCCACGGCCGAACGTCGCGCCGTCGCTCAGCGCGACGCGCGCGCGCTCGAGGAAGAACGTGAACGGGTCGCCGCCCGGAATCGCGGCGCCCTGGCAGTCGAGCCAGGCAAGGTAGGTCCCCTCGGGCGGCGCCACGACGACGCCCGGCAAGTGCTTCCGCGCGTAGTCCACGACGAAGTCCCGATTTACCTCGAGATAGCGGAGGAGCGCCGCGAGCCACGGCCCGCCGTGGCGGTAGGCGGCGAGCGCCGCCGTGTAGCCGAGGACGTTCACGCCGTAGACGAGGTCCGCCCGCGCCGCGGCGAAGCGCTCGCGCAGCGCGGCGTTCGGGATCACCGCGAGCCCGAGCTTGAGGCCCGCCAGGTTCCAGGTCTTGCTCGGCGCCATGAGCGTCACCGTCCGCTCGGCGACCTCGGGCGCGAGGGAGGCGATCGGGACGTGACGCTGGCCCTCGAAGACGAGGTCGCCGTGGATCTCGTCGGCGACGATCGAGAGCCCGCGCGCGAGGCAGAGCTCCGCCAAGCGCTCGAGCTCCGCGCGCCGCCAGACGCGTCCGACCGGGTTGTGAGGGCTGCAGAGCAGGAGGAAGCGCGTCCGCGGCGTGAGCGCGCGCGTGAGGGCGTCCCAGTCCACCTCGTAGCGCCCGTCAGCGGAGCGCGCCAGGTCGGCGGCGTCCATGGCGATCCCGACGTTGCCCGGCACGCGCAGGAGCGGCGGGTAGAGCGGCGTCTGTAACAGGACGCCGTCGCCGGGCGACGTGAGCATGCGGGCGGCCACGTTGAAGCCGGGGATGACGCCCGGAATGAGCACGACCGCGTCCGGCGGAACCCGCCAGCCGTAGCGCGCGCCGAGCCGCTCCGCGAAGACCTCGTGGAGCGGCGAGCGCTCGAGGTTGTAGCCGTAGCCGTAGACGCCGTGCTCCACGCGCTCGCGGAGCGCCGCGACGACCGGCTCGGGCGACCGGAAGTCCATGTCCGCTACCCAGAGCGGCACGACGTCCGGCCCGTACTTCCGCCACTTGTGGCTGTCCGTGTCGCGCCGCTCGACCGCCCGGTCGAAGTCGTAGGTCATGGCCCCCGCGTCAAACGCCGCGTCTCGGCCCCCAGATCAGGATGTGCAGGCGCGGCGAGAAGCGGAAGCCGCGCTGCCGGCACCAGTCGACGACCGCCGGCATCAGCGCCTCCTGTTCCTGGCGCCGCATGCCGAGCGGCATCAGGAGGATCCGCTCCGAGGGCAGGCGATAGCGCGCCTGGAGCTCCGCGACCTCGGCGACGTCGGCCGGCGTCGCGACGACGAACTTGAACCACGCGTCGAGGTCCCTGAGCCGCTCGATGGCCTCGGGGCGCAGCCGGGTGGACGGGGCGACGCCGGCGTGCGCGAGCTTGAGCGAGACGTTCCACTGATCCACGGGGGCCTCGGGCGGCACGCGCGTGCCCGCGGTCTCGACCTCGACGCGCCGCCCGAGCTGCTTGAGCGCCGCCACCAGCGGCGCGAACGCCGGATGCTCGAGCGGCTCGCCGCCGGTGACGACCACGTTGTGGCAGCCGGCCGCGGTGACCTCGGCCATGAGGCTCGCGAGGGTCGTCTCGCGGCCGCCCGTCGCGGACCAGGAGTACTTGGTGTCGCACCACGCGCAGCCGACGGCGCATCCCTGGAGGCGGACGAAGACGGAGGGCGTGCCCGCGGTCACGCCCTCGCCCTGGATCGAGGCGAAGACCTCGCTCACGCGCAGCCTGAGATCGTTCGAGCGGAGCGCGGCCGCGGTCGGCATCGCCCACATCGTAGCGCCCGGGCGCGTTCGGCGGAAGGTGATATCCTCCCGCGGTGAGGGAGGGCAGGGCGTATGAGGATCGGCATCGTCGGGGCGGGCGCGATCGGGTGCGTCGTGGGGGGGCTGCTGACGAAGGCGGGGCGCGACGTGACGCTGATCGACCAGTGGCCGGAGCACGTGGAGACGATGCGCCGGCAGGGGCTGCGGCTCAGCG
>Ga0209156_10001179_pt1 | contig 21424 bp, 23 predicted proteins | sample GraSoiAngelo_124_FD_185881 | JGI IMG/M metagenome (GOLD analysis project Ga0209156, IMG submission 185881) | Grasslands soil microbial communities from the Angelo Coastal Reserve, California, USA - 14_0927_05_20cm (SPAdes) (version 2) | ecosystem: Environmental > Terrestrial > Soil > Grasslands...
CGTCTTGTTCGTACTCTTCGTCTCGCTGCCAGGGTGCCGAGGCTCAACAGGTCCCGTGCCGCACTCCGTATGGACCACGCTGGCGGCCAGCGAACACTATACGTGCGGTCTCTCCCCCGAAGCCCAAGCATTTTGGCCGCGCTAGTCGAGCCCGAGCGCGAACCGCAGCGCCCCGTCGAGCGCCGCCGCCTTATCCCCGGCAAGAACGCCGGCGTATTCCTTCAGCGTTCGCTTGGGAATCGTGGTCAACGCATCGGCGTTCGCGACCGAGCGGCGCGGCAAGCCCTCGTCGCGGCCCAGCGGGACTTCCACCGGGATTCCGCGCACCCGCGTGGTCACGGGCACGACGATGACCAGCTCGCGCACGGCGTAGGCCTCGTCCCGGGATACCAGCACGACGGGCCGACGGCCCACGGGCGCTGGCAGGTGCGCCCACCACACTTCACCGCGCCTCATCCCAGGGCTCCGCGGCCAGGGCCTCAAGCGCGGCGGCGAGGGCGGCCTTCACCTCCGCACGACGCTCCGGGTGCGTGCGATACCCGGCGACGTAGCGTCGCGCGCGCGCGCGACGCTGGACGGCGGCCAAGAGACCGTGGAGGGCCCGCTCGAAGACCGCACTACGACTCTCGCCGGTGTGCTTGCGGAGCCGCTCCGCGGCGGCGAGCACGTCAGGGGAGACGCTCACGGCAACCTTTCGTCTCACTTTCGTCATACTTTAGTAATACCCTGCGGCGGCGGCGCTGTCAACATCGCACTCACTCAATCGCTCCGACGGTGAAACCCCTTTCCGTACTTCTCCCCAGCTCCCCACTCGGTCTGGCACTGTTGCGCGTCTGCAACTCTTGCCAATCATCGTCATTTGTCTCCCCCCCCCAACGCGGGGGTTGTGACGTTGCCCGGCGTCGAGCGGTAAGAGATCGTTAGGGGGTATCTCATTCCGCCGTTGGAGCCGGGCTGCTTGGCCATGAGATTCGCGATCGCTGGCATCGTCCTGCTCGTCACCGCCGCCTGCGCGGATCCGCCCGCGGCGACCCGGGCGTGTCCTCCCCGGTTTGTTGGCCAGGCCCAAGACGTGCCCGGAGTGGCGATGGACCGTCCACCCGAACCGCGGCCGTGGGACACGAGCACCACCGCCCTCGAAGCGGCCATCGCTCAGGAAGACGGACACGCAACGATCGCCTTCAAGGCTCCTGACTCGGCGCGCGTCATGGACACGGGATGGCGGGCTGCGGTCCCGGCGAGCGCGATCAGGCAGGGATTCGATCTGCTGGCCGCGAACTGTGTCGCGGTGCTCGGCTACTTCGAGTTCATCGGCGCCGCCCACGTGCGCATGCCGCCCGGCGCACCCACCGCACTCCGAGACAACGCCCTCGTCGATTACATCGAGCCGCGGCAGCGGCAGTCCTTGCAGGCCATTGTTGCCGAGAGGTAAGGTGACGAGGCTCGTCCTTGCCCTGCTCCCTCTGGCGGGTGTCGCTTGCACGGACCACGCCACCATGGCTACCAGCGTGCCTGAACTGCGCTATATGCAAGCGCTGTCGCTCTCCGTAGGCCAGCGGGCCGACATCACGCCCGAACGCCGAGCCGAGTACGACAGCCTGGCAGGGATGTCGTCGTCCGCCGTTGCGTTCTTGGGAATGGAGCGGGTGACGTTGTATACCCCGGAAGGCCCGGCAGGGCAGGCGCAGGTGTACCATCTCTTGGCGATGGCCACCGGCCGGACCGTTGTCACGCTCCGCCAGACCGACGGGACGGCCGGAGTTCAAGACACCGTCAACGTCCAAGCTTACGTTCCGCACGACGCCTTCGCACAAGTGAGCACCGGTTTCTTCCTCAACACCTGCGCGGTGACGGCGGATGGCGCGGACTACTGCTGGGGGGGCCACGAGAGAAGCTCCACGGACTCAGGCGGAGATTACGCCACGGTCTTTCATGACACACCCGTGCCTGTCACCGGTGGGCTGATGTTTGCCGCAATCACCCAGGGGTTCACGCACACATGCGGCGTGACTGCCGGCGGCTCCGCCTACTGCTGGGGTGATAACTACAATGGGCAACTCGGCGCTGGGGCGAGAACGACCACGGCGAGCTCGGAACAGGTGACTCGACCTTCAGTGGTGTCCCGGTACCTGTGGCTGGCGGCCTGAGTTTCGTGTCATTGAGCACTGGCTCCTTTCATTCATACCTGCGGCCTGACCGAAGCCGGCGCGGCGTACTGTTGGGGCGGCAATTTCGAGGGTGAGCTAGGAAACGGCACGACGCAGGGCAGCGCGACACCGGTTGTCGTCTCCGGCGGGCTGACCTTTGCCACTATTACAGCCGGACAATGGGCCACATGCGCCGTCACGAAGGCCGGCCTCGGCTACTGCTGGGGATACAACGGGTATGGTCAACTTGGCAACGCTGCCGCGCCGCTCACCCTGGCTCCGAACCCGCGCGCCCTGCCGGTCTCCGGAGGGTTGACCTTCGTCAGTGTCAGTACCGGGTATCTCCACACGTGTGGGATAACGACTCAGGGCGCGGCGTACTGTTGGGGCGACAATAGTGAGGGCGAGCTGGGTGACGGTTCGACCATGATTCAACCCACGCCTGTCCCTGTCTTTGAGAGGCCGTAGGCCTCGAGCTACTGCCAGTCGCCACACGACGACAGCCTTACCCACCCCACGCATAGAACCCTTTTCCCGTCTTCTTCCCGAGCTCTCCCTTCGCCACTTTGTCGCGCAATAGTTGAGGCGGCTCGAACTGTGGCTCTTCCAGCGTGCGGTATAAGTAGTCCGCGATCGCCAGCCGGACGTCCAACCCCACGAGGTCGGTGAGCTTGAGCGGTCCCATCGGATGGTTGTAGCCCAGCTCCATGGCCTTGTCGATGTCTTCGGCCGAGGCTACGCCCTGCTCGAGCATGCGCATGGCCTCGAGGCCCAGCACCAGCCCCAGCCGGCTGGACGCGAACCCGGGGGAGTCGTTGACGATAATGGGCTCCTTGCCGAGAGCCCGCGCGAAGGCGACCGCACGCTCCACGGCCGCCGCCGCGGCGCGCGGGTGTCGCACGATCTCGACCAGCTTCATCGCGTGGACCGGATTGAAGAAATGCAGACCCACCACCCGACTCGGGTCGCGCACGGCGTCCGCGATGGCCGCCACGGAGAGCGACGAGGTGTTGGTCGCGAGCAGCGCCTCCGCCGGGGCGGTGCGCTCGAGCTCGACGAACAACCGCTGCTTGACGCCCAGATCCTCGACCACGGCCTCGATCACGACGTCGGCCTCCCGCACGGCGGCGGAGAGTTCCCGCTCGGGGCGGAGGCGGGCAGCAACGGCGCTCAGATCCGCCTCGTTCACCTTGCCGCGCTTCACGCCACCCTGGAGCAGGTCGCCGATCCGGCGAATCGCCAGGGGAATCGCGTCGGACCGGGTATCGGTGAGTCGGACGTCGAACCCCGCAAGCGCCACCGCGTAGGCGATGCCGTGACCCATCGTGCCCGCACCCACGACCGCGACCGGTCCGGCGCTCATGCCGCGCGCGCGTCCACCGTGCGGCGTCCGACCTCCGACCGATTGGTGCAGATCCCGTCCACCCCGATCTCGACGAGCTGCCGCATCTCGGCCGCGTCATCGACGGTCCAGACAATGAGCCGCATGCCCGCGTCGTGCAGTGCGTCCACCAGCGAGCGATCGACCAGCGTGTGCTCCTGCCACAGGATGGTCGCACCCGCGTCGCGCAGCAGGGCCAGCGGTCTGATCGGGTATGAGCTACTCAGCACGCCACGACGCAGGGCGGGCCACACGGTGCCCAGCCGCAGAACGACCCGGTGGTCGAACGCGTGCACCGCGTAGCCTGGTGGGTTCGGGCCGTCGCGCAGCACGCCCAGCAGGGTCTCGTCGAACTGCGGTGGCAGCGATTTCACTTCCACGAAGACCTGCAGCGCGCGGCCGAGCAGGGCGAGTACGTCCGCGAGGGTGGGAACCGGCTCTCCGTTCGCGAGCCGCAACTCCGTGAGCTGTCGCCGGGTCATTCGGGCGATGGGGTGACCGGCGATCGCCTCGTCGTGATGCACCACGATGACGCCGTCGGCCGTGGCATGCACATCCAGCTCCACGGCGTCGGCCCCCAGCGCCGCCGCGGCGCGGAACGCGGCGAGCGAGTTCTCCAATTCGCGAGCCGACGCGCCGCGGTGCGCGATGACGAGCGCTCTTTCCGCGCAGCTCACTTGAGCAGGCTGTCCGCCTTCTTCGACTCGATCCAGCCGGGCTCCTTTTCGATGTCGTGCACGATCTGATAGTGCTCGGGCTGCGGCAGCACCGTCTTCAGGTACGCCTGGTACTTCGCCACATCGTCGATCGGCTCGCCGTCGACCGTGTACCGCTGGTGGGCGTACACGCCGATGTTGCGGTTGAACTTGGTGTCGGGCACCCGCAGCCAGCGCTCGCGCTCGGGAATGAACATGTTGAGCCGTTCAACCAATTTTGTGATCTCTTGGCGGTACAAGTCTCTGCTGTACTCGTTGAGCTTGGCCTTGTCCGGCTCGCCCTGGTTGTCGCGCTCGTCGTAGCGGCCCTTCAACCCCCACACATAGGCCCAGTGGGCGGACGACGAATTGTCCGTGCCGAACAGGTCGAAGGCCGTGGGGATCCACTTGTAGAAGAACCGCTGCATGACTTCAGGGGGCATCTTCCCGGCTTTGACGATCCGGATCAAGCCGTTGTTGCCGGTGCCCAGGTGGAACGACTCTTCCTTCAGCATCGGATTCATGGAGCGCGACAGCGGATCGAACGCCGAGGTGGAGAGCATCGTGAGCTGGAACTTGCCGTCGCGGTCGATGAACTGCGTGTAGGTGAAGAAGTCGAGCCAGTTGTCCACCAGCTCGTTGAACGATCCCAGCAGTCGCTCGCCTTCGTCGGCGCGCCGCTCCAGCAGCTTGGCCGCCTCGCGCTTCCCCTCGTCGCCGAAGTGGCTGCACAAGAGGTAGGACATCTGCCAGCCGTGCCGCATCTCCTCGGTCATCACGCGCATCAGCGCCAGCAGATCGTAGTCCGACGGGGCGTGGGTCAGCAGATTGCGCTGCTGCTCCACCGAGGCGAACTCCGTGTCGCCCTGATACACGATCAGGTTCAGGAGCGCGTCGCGGATGCGCTGGTCGGGAATGTGCATCACGGTGGGCCACTTGCGCTGGCCCTTATAGTGCCCGAACTCGATGTGGGGCACGTCCTGATCCCCGAACTTCGCCTCGAAGTTGAAGCTGCGCAGGTCGCCCTGCGGCAGACCGATACCATCCTGCCAGTAGCGAAAGTAGTCGATCCACTCGTCGAAGTTGTTCAGCTTGCGTACCATCAGCCGCTCCTCTTCGCGATTGACGCCCCGCCCGCGATGCGCTCCCGCACCTCGGGCGTGGCGAATAGTTCGTTCTGTTGCGTGATCTCGAGGTCGAGCACCGATTCCAGGGCGCCCGCCTCGCTGCGGTACAGAGCCGCCTTGGCCCGGCGCACCGCGCTCGGGGGCTGGGCAGACCAAGATTGGGCCAGCGCGCGGGCGTCGGACGCGAGCCGGGCGTGGGGCACCACCCGGTCGAACAGGCCTAGGTCGAGCGCCTCGGGGGCGGGCACCATGCGCGCGCTCCACACCAGCTCGAGGGCCTTGGACGTGCCCACCAGGCGGGGCAGGAAGAACGTCCCGCCCCAGTCGGGCACCAGCCCAAGCTTGTGGAACACCTGCCCGATGGACGCCTGGTCCGACGCGATGCGGTAGTCGCACGCGAGGGCGAGATTGGCGCCGCCCCCCGCGGCAGCGCCGTTCACGACGGCGAGCACGGGCTGCGGCGCGGCGCGCAGGGCGAGCGCGACGTCCTTGCCGGCCGCGACCAGCGCGGATCCGTCCCGCCCCAGCACGCTCAGATCGGCCCCGGCGCAGAACGCCCGTCCCGCGCCCGTGATCGCGATGACGCGTACGCCGTCGCTGCCGCTCAGGAGACGCAGTGCCTCGAGCAGCTCGTCGCACATGGCGCGGTCGAACGCGTTCAGCTTCTCGGGACGGTTGAGCGTGACGCTCCCGATCCCGGCTGCGATCTCCACCAGCACGCGCTCGTAGGCCGCCATTACGCCCGCTCCACGATCATCGCGATGCCCTGGCCGACGCCGATGCACATCGTGGCCAGACCGTAGCGCCCGTTGGTGCGACCGAGCGCGTGCACCAACGTCGTCAGGATGCGCGCGCCGGTCGCGCCGAGCGGGTGCCCCAGGGCGATGGCGCCACCGTAGATGTTCACCTTCGCCGGGTCGAGCTCGAGCTCGCGGATGCAGGCGATGGCCTGCGCGGCGAAGGCTTCGTTGAGCTCGATCAGGTCGATCTGCTCGATCTTCAAGCCGGCGCGTTTCAAGACCTTCTGGGTCGCCGGGATCGGGCCCAGACCCATGCAGCTCGGGTCGACGCCAGCGACGGCGGTCGCGACGATCCGCGCCACGGGCTGCAGGGGCCGTGACGTGACGAGCAGCGCGGCCGCCCCATCATTGATCCCGCTGGAGCTGGCTGCCGTCACCGTCCCGTCCTTTCGGAACGCCGGCTTGAGCTGCGCGACGCCCTCGAGCGTGGTCCCGGCGCGGGGGTACTCATCCTTCGAGAACGTCGTGCCGTCGGGGAGGGTGACCGGAACCAGCTCGTCGGTGAACACGCACGCCCTCAGGGCCGCCTCGGCACGCCGCTGGCTTTCCACGGCGAACGCGTCCTGTTCAGCGCGCCCGATCTTGTGGCGGTCCGCCACCACCTCGGCCGTCTCGCCCAAGGAGATCGTCCATTCGGGCTTGAGGCGCCGGTTTGTGAAGCGCCACCCCACGGTCGTGTCGGCGAGGTCCGGAGCCCGGCGGCTCCACGCCTCGCCCGGCTTGAGCATCACGTACGGCGCGCGCGTCATGTTTTCGACCCCGCCGGCGATGAACACGTCGCCCTCACCCGCCTTGATCGCCTGCGCCGCGCTCGCCGCCGCCTGCAGCCCCGATCCACACAGCCGGTTCACGGTCTGTCCCGGCACTTCCACGGGCAATCCGGCCAACAGCAGGGCCATCCGCGCCACGTTGCGGTTGTCCTCGCCTGCCTGATTGGTGCAGCCGAGGATCACGTCGTCGATGCTCACGGGGTCGATCCCGGAGCGCCCGACGACGGCCTTGATGGGGACGGCGGCGAGGTCATCGGCGCGTACGGACGCCAGACTTCCCCCGTGCCTGCCCACAGGCGTACGGAGCGCGGCGCAGATGTACGCTTCGGTCACAACCCCACCCATACCGTCTTGAGCTCCGTATAATTGTCCAACGCTTCGCGTCCCAAGTCGCGCCCGAACCCGGAGAACTTGTAGCCACCAAACGGGGCCGCGGGATCGTAGAAGTTGTACGTGTTGACCCAGACGGTGCCGGCCTTGATCGCGCGCGCCACGCGGTGCGCTTTCTGGACATCCCTGGTCCAGATCCCGGCCGCGAGGCCGTACAGCGAGCGGTTGGCGAGCTCGACGCCCTCGGACTCGTTCTCGAACGTCAGTACCGACAGCACGGGACCGAAAATCTCCTCGTCGACGATCTTCATGCCGGGCTTGGCGCCGTCGAACACCGTGGCTTCGACGTAGAACCCCTTGCCGTTCACTTTCGCCGCTTTGCCGCCCGCCACCAGCCGGGCGCCTTCCTTCTGTCCGGTCGCGATGTAGGAGAGCACGGTTTCCTGTTGGCGCTTCGAGACGATGGCGCCCAGCCGGGTGCCCTTGTCGAACGGGTCGCCCGGCGCGAGCTGCTTGGCCCGCTCGGCGAGCTGTGCGACGACCTGATCGTGGACCGAGCGCTCCACCAGCAGCCGGGAGCCCGCGGCGCAGACCTCGCCTTTGCCGTAGAAAATGCCGTTCTGGGCACCGCGCACCGCGGCCGCGAGGTCCGAGTCGGCGAAGATGATGTTGGGGCTCTTGCCGCCCAGCTCGAGCGTCACCCGCTTCACGGTCGCGGCCGCCTCGCGCATGATCCATTGGCCGACCTCGGTCGAGCCCGTAAACGCGATCTTGTCGACGAGGGGGTGGCGTACCAGCGCGGCCCCGGCCGTCGCGCCGGGCCCCGGCACGACGTTGAGCGCGCCCGGCGGCAGACCCGCTTCGAGCGCGATCTCGCCCAAGAGCAGGGCGGTGAGGGGAGTTTCGTGGGCCGGCTTGAGCACCACGGTGCATCCCGCGGCGAGCGCCGGCGCCACTTTCCAAGTCGCGAGATTCAGCGGGAAGTTCCACGGCACGATCGCGCCCACGACACCCACCGGCTCGCGCAGCGTGTAGGTGAAGAAATTGCCGCTCACGGGCAGCGTATCGCCCGTCAGCTTGTCGGCCCAGCCGGCGTAGTAGCGGAACGTCTCGATCGCCATCGCGACGTCGATCTTCGACTCGAACAGTGGCTTGCCGTTGTTCCTGGTCTCGACCTCGGCGATCTCCTTGGAGCGCTGCTCGAGCAGTTCGGCCACACGGTACAACAGCTGGCCCCGTTTGCGGGCCGGCAGCTCGCGCCAGTCCTTGGAGTCGAGGCAGGAGCGCGCTGCCCGTACCGCCGCGTCCACCTCCGCCTCGCCCGCCTCGGCGACCTCCGCGAGCGGCTCCTCGGTGGCGGGGTTGATCAGGCAGTAGCGCTTCGCGGCCGCCCGCCACTCGCTCCCGATCAACAGGTCGGTTTTCACCGGCCCTTGAACTCCGCGACGCGCTTCTCCACGTACGCCGCGATGCCTTCTTTCGCGTCATCCGACTGGAACAGCTGCTGTTGCAGCTCGCGCTCGAGCGTCAGGCCCGACTCGAATGGCACTTCGGCACCGGACTGCACCGACCGCTTGATGAGCCCAACCGCCTTGGAGGCCTTGTGCGGCGGGGTGAACTGCTTGGCGTACAGCATCACCTGGTCCCAGTAATCGTCGGCGGGGAAGACCTCGTTCACGAGGCCCAGCTCCTTGGCCTTGTCGAACGAGAAGGTCTCACCCTTCACCATCATTTCGATGGCCGTCGCCTTCCCGACGATGCGCGCCAGCCGCTGCGTGCCGCCCGTCCCGGGGAGGACGCCCAGATTCACCTCGGGGAGCCCGATCTTGCCGGCGTTTTCCTTCGCGAGGCGCATGTCGCACGCCATCGCGATCTCCAGGCCGCCGCCCACCGTATGCCCGTTCAACGCCGCGATGGTGAGCTTGGGCGTGTGCTCGAGACGGTTCAGGGTCTCGTTCGCATGCAGGCAGAAGAAGTACTTGTAGCGGGGTGTGATGCTGTTCAGATAGGCGATGTTGGCGCCCGCCGAAAAGAACTTCTCGCCGTGGCCCCGCAGCACCAGCACGTGCGCGCTGTCGTCGAAGCGGGCCTTGAGGATCGCCTCGTCGAGCTGATGCATCATCTCGTACGTGTAGGTGTTGGCCGGCGGGTCGTCCAGCTCGATGATCGCCACACCGCCCTCGACCATGTAGTGCACGAGCGTCTTTTTCTCGACTTTGGGTTCCGTCATCGTCGCCATGGGACGTCAGCCTCCATGTACCGGGGAGGGGGAGCGCGCGTCGGCGAAGCCGCCGATGAACACGCGCGCGATGAGCCCCGCCAGGCGTTCGGGATCGATCTCGCCCGCCGGGTCGTACCAGTTGTAGATCCAGTTCATCATGCCGAACAGCGCGTACGCGGCGGCACTCCGCTCCACGGCCGGCTCGTCGGGCGCCACATCGCGCAGCAGGCTCTCGAGCAGATCCACGTAGCGGCGCTTGATCGCGTTCACCTTGCGGTGGCGCTCGCCCGTCAGCGAATTCGCCTCGTGCGACAGCACTTTCGTCTCGGCCAGATTAGCCGCGAAAAACGTGACGTGGTGCCGGATGAACGCCTGCAGCCGGTCCACCGGATCGGCGTGCCCGCTCCCCAGGGCCGCGAGCGTGGCCTCGGCGCCCGCCAGCACGCGCGTAAAGCAGCGCTCCTGGATACGGTGCAGCAGCTCCTCCTTGCCGCGGACGTAGTAGTACATCCCGGCGAGAGACATCCCGGTCGCCGCTGCGAGGTCGCGCATGGTGGTGGAGTGGTAGCCCTGGTCGGCGAACACCTTCGCCGCCCGGGAGAGGAAGTGGTCCAGCCGCTCGTCGTAGGGGCGCATAGTTCGAACGATCGTTCGAATATGGAAGCTAGAGGCGGGCGTCGGGGAATTCAAGGGCGCCTTAATTTCACCGCATCTCCCACGTCCACCGTACCGGCATGCCTCCCGCGGAGCCCGTCGCCGCCGTCCCGAGCCCGACTGACGCGGCGCTGATCGCCGCCTGGCAGGGCGGTGACGAGCAGGCGGCGGCCGAGCTGGTCCGGCGCCACGCGCGCGCGTTGGCGCGATTTCTCGCGGGCGCCGGGGCGCCGGAGGAAGACCTTGATGATCTGGTGCAGGAGACGTTCATCCGGGCGTTCCGAGCCGTGGGCTCGTTCCGCGGGCAGTGTCGCTTTCGCACCTGGCTGCTCACGATCGGCGGCAACGTGCTGAAGGACGCGCACCGGCGTGCCAAGCGCAGCCGCGTCGTGCCGCTCGGCGACGACGTGCGCTCGACGGACGGCGACCCGCACGAGCGGGCCGTCGCCGCCGAGGCCGAGAGGCGACTGGGCGACGGGCTGCGCCGGCTGCCGCGCCTGCAGCGGGAAGTGTTCCTGCTGCGGGCGCAGCAGGGGCTCGAGTACGACGAGATCGCCGCGGCCCTGGGAACGACCCCCGGTGCCGCGCGGGTGCACTACCACCACGCCGTCAAGAGACTAAAGGAGTATGTGAAATGAACGACGACGGCACGGCGCACGACGCCACGTTAGAAGACGCGGCGCGCCGGCTGGGCGCCGGCGCGGCCGACCGACTGGACGTGGAGCGCACCGTCCAGGCCGTCTTGACGCGCCTGCGCGAGGAGCCGCGCGTGCCGCTGCGCGCGGCATGGGCGTGGAGCCGCCCGGCGTGGCTCAAGATCGCAGCGGCACTCGTCATCGTCGCCGGCGCGGGCGTCGTGACGCGGGGGGTACGGCAAACCCCCTCGGGCGCCGCCGCGCCGGTCGAGACGGTGGACCTGAGCGACATGTCGGCGCCGCAGCTGCGCGAGCTGCTGCGCACGGTCGAGCAACCGGGTACGCAGGAACCCGTGTCGTCGCAGGACGTGGGACTCGAGGACTTGAGCCCGGCGCAGCTGCGGACCCTGCTCGCGTCCCTGGAAATGGAAACGTGATGAAACACGTCGCGTGCGTTCTCATGCTCGTCCTGACGCCCGCGCTCACGGCACAGGTGCCGGGCGACTCGGGCGCTGCGCCGCCCGCAGACGGGGAAGCGCAGCGGCTCCGCGCACAGGTGCGCCAGCGTTGGGCGGAGCACGTGCGCACGACGCTGGAGTTGAGCGACGCTCAAGCCGGCAAGCTGGACGCGACGGAGCGGCGCTTCGAGGAGCAGCGCCAGCCGATTCGCGCACGTCAGCGCCAGATCAACCAGGCGCTCCACACCGAGCTCGCCGCGCAAACGCCGAACGAGGATCGGGTGAAGCAGCTGATGAGTGAGCGCGAGCAGAACCAGCTCAAGCTGCAGCACGTCAATCGGGACGAGGATCGCGAAATGCAGGGCTACCTGACGCCGGTGCAGCGGGCCCGCTACCAGGAGGAGCGGCGCCGGTTCCAGGGGCGTATCGTCGATGCGCTGCGCCAGCAACGCGAGCGGCGGCAGAACATGCCGGCTCCGCGGGCCAGACCGCGGCGTCGCCCGCCGCGGTAACGAACCCACCTAGGCCTGCAAACCGAACGCCGCAGCGAGCGCTTTCAACGCTCGGGCGCGGGCCTTCGCCAGCGTACCCGGCGCGGGCCGGCCGGTGCGCACCTCGAAGGCGCGCCAGTCCGCGTCCGACCACGCGACGGCGGCCAGCGTGCCGCAGCGTGGGCAGCGCATCGCGGGGGCGGGCCCATCCAGGCGCGCCCGCGCGCAGCAGCTGGGGCACACGCCGTACTTGCGGCCGGCGCCGGCGGCGGCGCCCTCCGGTCCCGGGACGACCGTCCAGGCCGGGGGCCGGAGCGGCAGCACTTGCACGAAGGCCCGAGGAATGTGAAGCAGGCGGTGGTTGACGTCGACGATGGCTTCGACGGGAGTGAGTTCCACGACGCGGTACCAGGCACCGCGGCGCAGGGGGCAGTCCTGATCGGCCCGTACCCGGGCCCAGTACTGTACGTGCGGCATGCGCGCTCTCCGAGCGACGGTCGAGAGGTGAGTTCCAGGGCGTCCGCGCACCCGGTGGTCGCGCGTGCTTCCCGTAAGATGGCGACGGCCGCCCGTTCAGACTGTGACATCCGACACAAGGCGTCCGCTCACGCGCGGGCCGGCGGCTAGGGAAAGACGGAAGCGGATGCGCGGTCGCCCACGCATCCGCTTCCGGTACCGGGCCGCGTCAGCCCTGGTTTAGTTGGACGCAGCGGCCCAGCAGGTATTCATTCGTGACGGGCGCCCCGGCTCCGCTCAAGAACTGGAACGAGATCCAGGGATTGCCACCCACGCCTCCCAGCACGGGTTGCTTGGGGAACTGGATATCCTGGCCCGGCGGCACCAGCGTCACCCGCACGACGGCGCCGGCCGTGGCCTGGTGCGGGCCGCCCACTGGGTTGTCGTTGTTGCGGAAAATGAAACGCGCATTGACGCCGGGGTGCACGCTCAGATTGCCGCTCAGCGTGATGGTCGGGCCGGGGTTGTTGTAACACCCGGACGCGTCGAAGTCGGCGATCGCCGTCGACAGCGCCGAGAAATCCACGCCGGCGTTGACCGTCAGCCCCTGCACGCAGCGCCCGAGATAGATCTCGGCGCTGATGGGCGTGTCGTGATCGTCGGTGAACTGAATCCAGATGAAGGGGTTGCCCCCGACGCCGCCGAGCACAGGTTGCTTGGGAATCGTGATCGCGTCGCCGGTCGGGACCACGGTCACGTCGCTGTGCGACTCGGCGGTGTAGGTGTGCGTGCCCTTGGCGTTGTTGCGGAAGATGAGACGCGAGCCGAGACCCCCGAGTGCGACCGCACCACTGACGGTGATATAGGGGCCGGGCGAGTTGTCGCAACTCGACATCGTCGCGGACGTGCGCACCGAGGCCGGCATGGCGAGGTCAGCGGAGACGTGTGGCGGCGTACTCGAGAGATCGGCGACAAGGGCGGTGGAGCTGGGCGCAGTTCGCTCGCACGCCGCGACCGCCAGCGCTCCCGCGATCAACGCAACGCTGCTCAGATGCTTCGGCATTCGTCCCCCATGGGGTTGGGTTCGCGCAACAGTCAGAGCAACAGGTGTGCCTCTGACGCCCACGGTACATTCGTGCGCAGAATGCGCACATTCGTTTGGGGAGACACTTCTCTTGTGGAGCACGGCAGCAACAGACCGTAGAGAGGCCGCACAGCGAGATTTTGATCGCGTTCGCGCGATGTTACCTCGCGCACGTCGGCAGCATCCTTAGTGGTTTGTGACTCCTTCTGCGCCGCGAGCCTCGGCGCTAAGTTGACCCGGCCAGCGCGGCCCGAGTGGCGGAATGGCAGTCGCAGAGGACTCAAAATCGCCTGAGGAATCCCGCCGTGACTGGACTATCTGGCGAAAACATGCAGCAAACATGAAGTGACTGAGTCGTTGCCCGGGTGGCGGAACTGGCAGACGCGCCGGACTCAAAATCCGGTGGGGGCAACCCCATCCGAGTTCGATTCTCGGCCCGGGCACTCTTCAGGGATAAAGTCTGTGGTTGACATAACCCTGAACCGTTGGCGGAAGCTCCACTACCACGACCCCGCCCGCGTCATCCCCGTCATTGTGAACACCGCCATGCGTCACGCCTCGGTCGCACTTGCCTCGTGTCTCCTAGCGTACGCGTCAGCGCCACTCAGGCTCGCCGCGCAGACCACCCTGGCGAGACGCTTTGAGCAGTTGCTGCGGACGCAGTACCAGGCATTGGCCCACGCCGACACGAGTACCCTGGGCCGCGGTCTGGCAACCGGTCTCGTCTGGGTCGTTGCGACCGACGGGACCGAGTTGACCAAGTCCGACCTCCTCGCCGCCGCGAGCCACCGCCAAGTACCAGCCCCGCGCTTCGACATCGACAACGTGCGCGTACGGCTGCTGGGCGATGTTGCCCTTGTCGACTATCGTCGCGGGGATCATCGCCAGGTCGGCGAGTACGAGCGCACAACCTGGACCCGCGCGCTTGACGTCTTCGCGCATCACGGCGGGCGCTGGCTTCTCGAACGCCATACCCAAACGTGGCTGGTGGTCCCCGTGACTCCCGTTGACAGGGATTCGGCGGCGCTCGCTGCGTTCGTCGGGCGCTATCGGATCGGGCCGGGCTACGTTGACGACGTTCATTGGGAAGGACGGCACCTGGTGGCGACGGCATCGGGTCAGACGGCGGGAGCCACTCTCGTCCCGGTGTCGGTGACCGCGTTCAGTCCCGATGGAGTAGGCGCCTTGATATTGTTCGAGCGTGACACAACCGGACGGGTCGTGGGGTACGTGCAGGCACTCCCCGATGGGCAAGTAGTGCGCGCGTCTCGGCTTCCGTAGCGAGCCACCGGCCGTGCCTGACCAAGCAGCACATCCTCCTCCCCTCAAGCGCTGGCGGAGGTCGAGCGCTTTGGAACGGGACCACGGTGACGGGGCGGCGCCAGCGCTCAGCTACATGTCATGCGTCACGAAGAGGATGCGTGCGTCTCGCTGGGCGATCTTCGCAACTACCACTCCGTCGCGCGCGGCCAAGTCGAAAGAGGCGCCGTCAAGAACGATTACCGGGCACGGCCCCAGCGCCTGAGTGCTGTGGCGTACAATTACCAGGCGGCTGGGCGCCGACGGTTGGGGCGTGGTGAATGCGATGCAGCTCGGAGCGCTCCCGGTGACCGTCCACACGCTGTCCTTCAGCGTCGCAGCAAACGGTTTCTCGACCGTGATCATGTTCTCGCCGTAAATCGGAATCCACGCGGCGATAGCAATGCGGACTGCCGTGGCTGAATCCGGCACGAAGCCGCGGGGAGGTACGTAGCCCTGGGGACCAGGCTGCTGCGCACCAGCGAGATACGGCGCGAGAAGCAAGGCTAGGGAAATGGTACCAAAGCGCATGGGTTCCTCCGTGTTCAGGAAGCCGCGGACTGGGCGGCGTCACGAGTGGCCCCCGCGTGCAGGTGCTTTCATGTCTCCTCCCACTCCGTGCGTTCACTTCTCCGGCAAGCGGTTGACAATGAACTGGGAGATGCGGCCGGCTGCAGGCGGGTCGAGGTTCGCCAGCACCGCCACGACGTAGCCGGCCGTGGGACAGATCTCCAGTTCGCCATTCATCCCGGGAGCGCCCCCGCCATGACCAAAACAGCGGATGCCGTTGACCGTCCGATCCTCGAAACCGAATGCATAACGGCCGCCGCCGGGCGTATCCACCTTGCCCGTGGTCAGCATTTCCGCATACCGCGCGTCCAGCAGTTGTTGTGCTGCCAGCGCATTCGCAAACTTCACGAGATCTTCCACCGTGGAGTACCCGCCGCCCGCGGACGTGCCCCGGTATGGCAGCGTCTCCGTGTTGGGATGCTCTGAGGCTCCACCCATTCTCGTGTATCCCACACTGCGGTCGCCGACCGCCTGATCTTCCGGTTCCGAGCCGCTCGAGGTCATGCCTGCGGGTTTGTAGACGTGGTCTCGCACGTAATCGTAGTAGCTCTGGCCGCTCACTTTTTCGATCACTGCGCCGAGCAGAATGAAGCCGTAATTGCTGTACTCCCACTGGCTGCCGGGCTCGAACTTGAGCGGGCGGCTGCCGTACAGCTTCACATAATCGTCGAGTGTACGCAGCTCCAGGCGGTGTGCCTGAAACTCCGGTCCAAAAATATCGCCCGTGCCGCCGGTATGCGTGAGAAGGTGATAGATCGTCACCTTCGCGGCGAGGTCTTTGTTGGGGTAATCGGTCAGGTATCGTCCCACCGGATCGTTGAGCCCGAGCTTGCCTGCCTGCGCGAGCTGTAGCGTCGCGGTGGCGGTAAACATCTTGTTCATGGAGCCGATGCGAAAGCGCGTCCGTAACGTGTTCGGCGCCTTGTGGTCGCGATCGCTCAGACCGTATGCCTCGGCCAGGGCCGGCTCGCCATGCTTGGCGATCAGTACGGTGCCGGCAAAGCGGCCCGCGACGGCATCCTCATCCAGCTTCTTTCGCGCGGTCGCGATCAGTTCGCTCCCGCTCAAGTGCGGGAGCGGGAACTCGGGTGGACGTGGAATCGCCATGAGGCCGAGACTGACGATCTTGTGCGGCTCGGCATTTTCCACCTCCAGCGTGAGTCGAGCGAATTGATCGGAATTCCGTTCCTGCAGCAGAGCGACCTGCTTTTCCGACGTGGATGCCTCCACTTTCTTGAGGTCGAAGCCGCCCGTCATTTCTCGAAAACCCATCGCCTGGTCCGCGCGCTGAGCTTCTGCGGGATAGTTCTTTTCGAGGAACTCCTTGTACGCTGCGCGGTCACCGCGATTGAAAACCTCGAGCCACGCGGCGAACTTCCGTCCGGCAGGCGTATCCGGTACCGTCCCTTGGCCTAGGCACGGCGCGGAGAGACACAGCAGCAACAGAAGAAGCCCGCCTTTGACCCGCATAGCCGTTAATCTAGATTGGAGTCTCGATCCCCGTGAGAGTTCGACCCTCTTCCTCCCGTTGGTCCGCTCGCAGCTTCGGCGCCGGCCTGCTCGTCGCGGTCGGGACGGCCTGCGGCTCCCGCGGCGCGGAGCGCACCCTCCTCGCCACGCGCGTCCCCGTGGCCCGGCTCGATTCCGTCCTCCACGCCGCCGACAGCGTGCGCCTGCCGCTCGGCGAAGCGCGGATTCTCTCGGCTGTCGCCGCGGAGAGCGGGCTCGCCGCGCGCACCCAGCACGATACGATGACCGTTGGCGAACTTCTGACCTGGGCCCGGGCCGAGCAGGCCCGCAAAAAGCAGGTCGACGCCGCCGCGTCGGCGGCCGAACGGGCGCGCCAGGACAGCGTCAGAAAGCTGCTCGAGCCCCTGCTCGCCGTCACGATCGTGAAGAAGATGTACCTCCCCAAGGACCCCGCGTCCGAGCAGTACGAGGACTACATCTCGCTCGCCTTCGCGTACCAGAACAAGGGCACGAAGCCAATGCGCGCATTCCAGGGCGACGCCACGTTCCTCGACACCTTCGGCGACTCGATCTACAGCGCGCACTTGAAAGTCGACCTGGCGCTCTCCCCGGGGCAGACGCGGCGCGAGCCCGCCCGCATCGTGCGGTTCAACCCGTTCCGCGTCGCCCATCAGCGGCTGCGCGACACCCCGCTCGAGAAGATGAAGCTGGTTTGGCAAACCACCGACGTGGTGTTTGCCGACGGCACCCGGCTCAGTCTCGCCACGGATCACGAAGTCCCCTAGACAAGAGTGTGGCGACGACGCCACAGCGCGTGTTACCTCGACGCGCTATTGCAACTCTTCCAAAAGTGTGCAGTTTGTGCAGCCAATAGTGCTCCTGAACCGGAACCTTCTTCCGAGGCTTGCCTCATGACCGACGTGCCCCTGTCGGACGCGCGGCTGGTCGAACTCATGGTCGCGGGCGACCGCCGCGCCCACGAGCAGCTCGGCGACCGCCACCGGCTCTCTTTGTACGCCCGCGTGTACGCACTGCTCGCCGACCCCGCGGCGACCGAGGAGGTGCTGTCCGAGACGTTCGAGCGCGCCTGGCGGGCGGCCCGAGAGTTCAATCCCGGCGCCGGGAGTGCGGCTGCGTGGCTGTCCGAGATCGCGCACGACCTGGCACAGCGGCGCCAACGTCCGGCCATCTCCTGATCCCAGGCTGTCAGATTGGCTGGGCACGGGGTATCTTGAGGATGCGTCCCGATGACCGCGTCCTGGCCGTACACGTTCCCGTCGCGCGCCGCCGAGCAGCTGCTCGGCGCGCCACGCGAAGTCCGGATTCCCCGCAACGGGGATCGGGACCTGTGGTTCAAGGGATGGTGCCTGGGTCACGCCGAAGGGCGTAAGGGCCCGGCAGCAGCCACCAGTGGCGTGGACGTCGACATCTATCTCACGGTAGGTAAGCGGCTGGTCGCGCACGTGTGTCAGTGGTCCCTGCGCGACGGCGCGGGGCTCGCCGAAGATCACAGGGTCGCAGCACTCGAGTCCCCTTCCCAGACAATCTCTTGGCTCAAGCAGGACAATGCCGGCCGGCTCGGCTACCTCGCCAAGCGCGCCTGGGTCCAGGCCTGCGCCACGTGGCCGGGCCTGCGGAGCGAGGCCGTCGAACGGGTGGAGTGACGTGTCGGGCTTTCACGCCCGCGAGTGTCGCGTCCACGCTTCTCCTCACGCACTAGAAGTCTTAGTTCGTGTTGGATTCTCGCAGCACTCGCACCGCGCCACCTCGCGGCAACATCCCGACAGATAAGCAGTTACACAATGAACCGCAACCGCACGACTCGTGCGAAGGCAAGGCTCGACCCGAGCCCGGCCCGAGGCCTTGCCCATGCTTGCCTGCCGTACACTCGCGCGCGCCGCCCTGATCGGCGGCACGAGCGCACTGCTCCTCGCCACCTGCCGTGACGACAATCGTCTGACGGAACCGCTCGCGCCCCGCACGCCCGGCGCTCCCAGCTTCGCCACTATCACCAACGGGCAGGTGCTCGTGGGAGCGGGCAATATCGCCCGCTGCACGAGCAGCGCCGACGAAGCGACGGCGAAGCTGCTCGACGCGATTCCCGGAACGGTGTTCGCGGACGGGGACCTGGCCTACGACAACGGCGCGAGCGATAAGTTCAACAACTGCTACAACCCAACCTGGGGTCGTCATAAGGCGCGCACCCGCCCGACGCCGGGTGAGATCGAGTACAAGACGAGCGGCGCGTCCGCCTATTTCAATTATTTCGGGGCCGCAGCGGGGACGTCGGGGCAGGGCTACTACAGTTACGACCTGGGCGACTGGCACGTCGTGGTGCTGAACAGCGAGAGGGCGACGACCGCCGGTTCAGCCCAGGAGCAGTGGCTCCGTGCCGATCTCGCAGCCAGTTCCCGGCGCTGCACCCTGGCCTACTGGCACAGCCCGCGCTTTCACTCGGGCGGCAGCGCAAACGCCGTCGTCCAGCCGCTGTGGGACGACCTCTACGCAGCCGGCGCGGAGATCGTGATCAATGCGCACTTCCAGAACTACGAGCGGTTCGCGCCCCAGACTCCGGACGGCACGGCGGACCCGGCGTTCGGGATCCGGGAATTCGTGGTGGGCACGGGCGGTGCGGGCCACAACTCGTTCGCATCGGTCGCCGCCAACAGCGAGGTGCGGAACAGCTCGACGTACGGCGTGCTGAAGCTCACGCTCAGCGCCGACGGCTCCAATGCATACACGTGGGAATTCATCCCCATCGCGGGCTCGAGCTTCACCGATACGGGGTCGGGCGGCTGCCACGATCCGGCTCCACCGCCTCCCCCGCCGCCCCCGCCACCGCCCGGCGGAGTGGTCCTCGTGGGCGCCGGGGATATCGCCAACTGCAGCTCGAGCGGCGACGAGGCCACAGCCGCGCTGCTGGACTCGATCCAGGGCGCCGTCTTCACGGCGGGCGACAACGTGTATCCCGATGGCACCGCGAGCGACTTCACGAACTGCTACAACCCGACCTGGGGTCGCCACAAGGCGCGCACCCGTCCCACGCCGGGGATTCACGACTACAACACCTCCGGTGCCTCCGGCTACTTCAACTACTTCGGCAGCGCCGCCGGTACGGCTGGGAAGGGGTACTACAGCTACGACTTCGGTGCCTGGCATGTGGTGGCGCTCAATTCGCAGATCGATATCAGCGCCACATCGACGCAGCTCCAGTGGCTGAAGAACGACCTCGCCGCGGCGTCGGGACGCTGCATGCTCGCCTACTTCTATCTGCCGCGCTTCAGCTCGGGTACGACGCACGGCGGCACGAGCGCCGTGCAGGCCGCGTGGCAAGTGTTGTACGACGCCCATGCGGAGCTGGTGCTGAACGGGCACGAGCATAATTACGAACGCTTCGCCCCCCAGACGCCTACGGGCGTCGCGGACCCGCAGCTCGGCATTCGCGAGTTCGTGGTGGGCACCGGCGGGAGCGAATCCGGCTATCCGTTCGGGACACCGGTGGCGAACAGCGAAGTCCGGAACAACACGACGTTCGGCGTGCTGCGGCTCACGCTCGATTCCGCGTCGTACTCGTGGAAGTTCGTGCCCGTCGCCGGCAAGACGTTCACCGATGCCGGCACGGCTCCGTGCCACGCCGGCCACGGCGCGCCCACCCAGCCGCCCCCGAACCAGGCGCCGACGGCGCGCCCAGGCGGCCCATACGCCGGAGCCGTGGGCGACACCATCCATTTCAACGGGAGCGCGTCGTCGGACCCCGACGGCGACACGCCGCTCACCTACGCCTGGACCTTCGGCGATGGCGCGAGCGGCAGCGGCGCGACGCCGACGCACGTGTACACGGCCACGGGCACCTACACGGTGGCCCTCGTCGTGACCGACAGCCGCGGCGCGGCGAGCAGCCCGGCGACGACCACGGCCACCATCGGCTCGACGCCCAACCAACCGCCGGTCGCCCGGCCCGGCGGGCCGTACACCGGCGTGGCGGGCGGCACGGTGCAGTTCGATGGCAGCGCGTCGTCCGATCCGGACGGCAACACGCCGCTCACCTACGCCTGGACCTTCGGCGATGGCGCGAGCGGCAGCGGCGCGACGCCGACGCACGTGTACACGGCCACGGGCACCTACACAGTGACCCTCGTCGTGACCGACAGCCGCGGCGCGGCGAGCAGCCCGGCGACGACCACGGCCACCATCGGCTCGACGCCCAACCAGCCGCCGGTCGCCCGGCCCGGCGGCCCGTACGCCGGCGTGGCGGGGAGCACAGTGCAGTTCGATGGCAGCGCCTCGTCCGATCCCGACGGCAACACGCCGCTCACCTACGCCTGGACGTTCGGCGACGGCGCGACCGGCACCGGCGCGACGCCGGCCCACGGCTACGCGGCGGCGGGGACGTACTCTGTGACCCTGGTGGTGACCGACAGTCGCGGCGCGTCGAGTGCCCCGGGCACCACGTCGGCCACGATCGCGACGGCTCCGCCTCCGCCGCCGACCGATTCGGCGGTCACCCTGATCGTCGCGAGCAACATCGCGAGCTGCGGCAGCCCTCGCGACGAGCTCACCGCGCAACTGCTGGACTCGCTCCCGGGGACCGTATTGACGTTGGGTGACGCCGTGTTTCCGGACGCGAGCGCCTACACGACCTGCTACGACCCGTCGTGGGGCAGGCACAAGGCACGCACGTACAACACGCTGGGCAATCACGATTACTACAACGGCCACGTAAGTGGCGTGTGGGATTACTGGGGCGACCGCGCCGGCCCGCGTAACCTCGGCTATTACAGTTTCGACGTCGGCGCGTGGCACATCATCGTGCTCAACTCGAACGGGAGCTTCGTG
>Ga0209156_10001181_pt1 | contig 21410 bp, 19 predicted proteins | sample GraSoiAngelo_124_FD_185881 | JGI IMG/M metagenome (GOLD analysis project Ga0209156, IMG submission 185881) | Grasslands soil microbial communities from the Angelo Coastal Reserve, California, USA - 14_0927_05_20cm (SPAdes) (version 2) | ecosystem: Environmental > Terrestrial > Soil > Grasslands...
CCGCAAGGGCCTGGTGTCGCTGATCGGGTATGTCGCGGCGATCGCGCTCGCCTTCGTATCGCCGCGGCTCGCGGACCTGATCTATGCGCTCGTCGCCGTCATGTGGATCGTGCCGGATCGCCGCATCGCGCGACGCGTCGGCTCGTGAGCGGGAACCGCGGGATCGACGATCCCTCAGGCCTACCGCTGTCCACGCGCGGTCGCCGAGACGCTCGAGCATTGCTGTCGAGCCGACCACATTGCTGAAGAGCACGGTCGCGAGAACGCTGTCACACGGAAGCTCCCGCATTGGCCGGGCCGCGGCGCTGAGTGTTGGCGATCATGGCGGGAAGGTAGTCATCACCGGGCGCCGGGCGTATTGCGTTTCGCAATTTGCGAGAAGCAAGGCCCCTCCCACCCCCGAGAAGACGGCAAAATTCAGGGGCGCCTTGACTCCTAACGCAAGCGTCATTGCCACCCCGAACGACAGTAGAAGAAGTCCACTTAACAGCGCGGTGGCGCGTGTGTGCCAGCCGACGGGCCATTTCCTACGAGTTCGTGAGAGGCATTACCGTTCCCCCTCCCTCAGAAGCACAGTTGGCGGAGCACCTTTCGCTTTCACATAGAAGACGAGCAGTTTCGCGGGTTGCGTCTCACTGGCATTGCGACTCACGCTGTGTACATCCGTGGGCGATTCGTAAAAGACGCCGCCGGCGTGAACTGTCTGGGGGCTAGCACCCTTCACTTGAGTAATGATGCTTCCTTCTAGCACATACAGGGAAGAGGCCCAGGAAGGTCGATTCGAGGAAGAAGGCGAAGACGCCTTCCATGGCGAGCGTCTGCCCGATGACGCCGCCGGCACCGCGCGAGAATCGCGACCAGTTGGTCCCGAACTGGAACTCGAGGGGGATGCCCGTGACGACCCCCATAGCGAAGTTGATCGCGAGGATGCGTCCCCAGAAGCCGGCGGCCCGGTCGTAGTGCGCATCGGCCGTCCGAAGCGCCGCCGACTTGAGGATGACGATGATCAGGGCGAGCCCCATCGTCAGCTGAGGGAAAAGGTAGTGGTAGGTGGCCGTGAAGGCGAAGTGGATGCGATGGGCAGTCACGGCGTCCATGATCTTCAGCGGCAGGAACTCTGGAACTACCTGAAGCTGCAGGGACGGTCGTCGGGCGACGCTTGCGTCGCCTCCGGGGCGGTGGAAGGAGGTATCCCATGGCGAACACACACAAGGCCGGCTGCGCGTGTGGCGCGGTCCAGATCGAGATCACTGGCGACCCGACGGTTCAGGCGTACTGCCACTGTAGCTCCTGCCGTGGCTGGCTCGGCGCGCCGATCCACGCGGCGAGCCTGTGGCCGACGCCGAGCGTCAAGGTGACGAAAGGAGCGGACAAGCTCGGCCTCTACAAGAGGACCGAGAACAGCCACCGCCAGTTCTGCACGGCCTGCGGGGCGCCGGTGCTGGTCCGGCATCCGAGCTTCGGCATGACGGACGTGCCCGCGGGCTCGATCCAGGGCTTCACCTATCGGCCGACCCTGCACGTGCATTACGGCGAGAAGGTGATGGCGGTGCGCGACGGGCTGCCGAAGTTCAAGGACTTTCCGAAGGAGTTCGGCGGATCGGGCGACACGCTCGCCGAGTAGCGCCTCGCGCGAGCAGATTGCCCGCGGCTACGCGGGTACGGATCCGGTCGCCGACGGCGGCGTGACGCAGGTCGCGGGGGTCCTGCGGCGGCGCCCAAGATGGGCACGACGACCTCGGGCGCCCCGGGTCGCATCACTCCTCCGAGACGTCCATCCCGCGTGGAGCGGGCCAAGCGGCGCACGGCCTGGCGAACGTGTGCCGGAGGTCGTGCCAGTAGAACCTGGCGATGACGAAGACGCTTCAGCCGTTGAACGGCAGTCCCCGCGGCGACCATCTCTTTGGGCTCCGCAAGCCCGGTTGTCATAACGCGCCACCTTGTGACGACCGAGGGGTGCCCGTCAAACTCAGCGCAAAGCTGCCGCGAGTGAAGAGGGTGCCGGTCCGACCCCGATCCCCGCCCTTCGGCAGTCTGGCTTCACCCGGTGAGTCCGTGCTTCGTGTAGTAGGCGATCACTCCAGGGTGGCCTCTTGATGCGCTCGCAGTGTTCGACGAGCTTGGGCGCAGCGCGATCGGCTATGTCGACCGGCACGTGATCGAGCTTCCCCGACTTGAGGTGGAGGATCCACACGAGCACCTTGAGGTCCGCCACCGACAGGCGATCGCCGGCGAAGTAGCGACCTCCGTGCGTGTCGAGCCGCTGCTGCAGCCGCCTGAGATAGAGCGTGATCGGGCCCGCCACAAGCGCCTGGCGCTGCGCCTTCTTCTGCTCTCCCGGAAGGTCGAAGGTCGCCGTGATCCTTGCCGACGATTTCCTCCACGGTGTCCGTCAACTTCGGGCCTTTATAGGAGCTATGGCCTCTGGCTGGATGGCGTGAAGCGTGCATACGAGATCGTTACAACTTGGCCCTTCATACGGGCAATCCGCGGGAGGTGGAGCCATGAAGCGACTCGAAGACAAAGTCGCGATCGTCACCGGTGGGACGAGCGGGATCGGGCGTGCCTGCGCGGTCCGCTTCGCACAGGAGGGCGCGCACGTGGTGGTCGCGGGGCGCCGGCGCGAGGCCGGCGAGGCCGTCGCCGCCTCGCTCGGCGGCCGTTCGCAGTTCGTTCCGGCGGACGTAAGCCGCGAGGAGGACGTCCGAGCGCTCGTCGAGACGACGCTTCGGCGCTTCGGGCGGATCGACTGCGTCGTCAGCAACGCTGGGTCGGTATCGTCGACGGGCCCGATCGCCGACACCGATCCGAAGGCCTTCGATGACGACCTGGCGGTGCACGTCAGGGCGCCGTTCCTCGCGATGAAGTACGCGTCACCGTCGATGGTCGCGCGCCGGATGGGCTCGTTCATCAACATGTCGAGCATCAGCGCGCACCGCGCAGGCTTCAACACGTTCGGCTACGAGGTTGCGAAGGCCGCGCTCGTCCATCTCACGCGCTGCGCGGCGATCGAGCTCGGGGAGAAGGGCGTGCGCGTGAACAGCATCTCGCCGGGGCCCACGCAGACGCCGATCTTCGCGAAGGCGGCGGGCGCGAGCCCCGAGGACGCGGAGCGGGGCATAGAGAACGTCGAGGCCGCGTTCGCAGCACTGCTTCCGACCGTTCAGGCGATGCCAGGGATGATCCAAGCCGAGGACATCGCCGCCGCAGCGGTCTTCCTCGCCTCGGACGAAGCCCGCTTCGTCAACGGGCACGACCTCATCGTCGACGGCGGCATCACGGCGGGAAGGCCCGCGGCGACGATGAAGGCGGCCTGGCGGACGCTCGCCGAGGGGCTCCGTTTTGCGTCCGGGACCTGATGGGTCAACAAGACGCTCGCGATGACCTTCCGCTACGCGCACCGGTCGCCGAGGCATCTCCACCACGCGGTCAAGGAGCTCGACGATGGTGGCAGTTTCGGTGGCAGTATGTCCGGGCATGCGAGGGCACCTCGGGGCACGCACACTGCAAGTAGGCCGCGAAATCCTAGCAACGGTCCCACGTCTTGCTTGCATGCGCCGACAGCTTCCCAAGCTGGACGTCGCCGGTTCGACCCCGGTCGCCCGCTCTCTCTAAGGGCCGTGACTCGTCAGGGCTTTTTCGTTTGGCCCCCTCCGAGCCGCGCGGTAGCAGCGGCGATTTCTCAATCGCGGAAGTGCCCAGACGACGCGGACTTAAGCATTGAGAAATACGAGATTTGCGAATCGGCGCGGCGGAAAGTTGCTACCGCTTTTGCTACCGGCCCAGAGGACGAAGCGGGGATAGACGCGTCGGGGCAGAGTCGACGGAACCGCGATGGGTGTCAGCCTCTCTGCCGCAGTCGATGGCGTCGCCGTGTCGTGTCACGGTGACCGAAGCTCAGGCCGAGATTCGTGAGCCGGTAGGTTAGGGCCTGCACACTCACGTCAAAGCGGGACGCGAGGTCTTCGAGAAGATCATCGTCGTGAACATCGACGGGTCCAGTGACGAGGGCGTCGATCATGGCCCTTGGCATCAAGAGCTCCGCGGCAAACTGATTTGCTTCGATCTCCTGACGGACCTCGGCTCGGCTGGAGCGCTCGTCACGGAAGTAGAACGAGATACCCCGGTCCACGTGTTCGGTGATGTTCTGGTGGAGCAGCAGGTGCCGTCCGCGTTCGATATTCACCACCGACGTTCGGGAAAGATCGACCGCGTCGGCGAGATCCTTCTGGCTCAGCCTAGGCTTCCGTTGGCGGCGTATCGTGGAGGTGCCGGTTCACGTTCGGTAGGGCCGGCTCGCGCCGGGCGCACCCTGCCGCCGGTCAGAAGTCGAAGTGGCGCGTCAGCCGGAACACGACGATGGTCGCGTCGTAGTCGTTCAGCGACAGCGGCTCCTGCGAATACGAAATCCGGCGCACCTCGATCCCCGGCTCGAGGAACGGATGATGGAAGGCGAGGAACGCGCCGGCGTCGACACGACTGAGATCGTACCGCCCCCGCTGCGGCAGGCCCGGCTCGAAGCTCGGCGTGAGCCGGGTGTCGGAGTTGAACCAGGACAGGTTCCATCCCGTCGACCAGGGGTATCCGAGGAGCTTGAAATCATAATTCAGGGTGCTCGTGATCACGTCCTCGCTGCCGGCCTGCACCGACGCCGTCGGCTGGTAGCGCGGCGCGATCAATATCGAGTTGCTGGTATCGAGGTCGCGCCGCGTGAAGCCGACGAAGGCGGTCAGGCCGGCGACCGGGGTCAGGCTCGCCGACACGGTGTCGGCGAAGCGTTGGACGCGTCCGTTGAAGTCGGCGTTCTCGAAGCTGTCGGCCGTGAAGTCGTACGCGAGCTGCAACCAGTCGCGCGGCCGGAGCCGGAACCCCGCCTTGCCGCGGTTCTGGAAGGTATAGGCGATCTCGCGCGACGGGAGCGCAGGCACGCTCTGCGAGTTGCCCGGGATGGTCCACGGGTCGTCGATCTGGACGTTGTCGTAGCGGAAGAAGAGATCGAGCCAACGCACCGGCTGCCAGCGGCCCTCGGCGACGGCGCCCACGAGGTCGGTCCCGATGCTCTGGTCCGCGGTCGAGAACGCCGCGTCGCGGTGCGCGTACTGGACCCCCGCGCGCAGCGCGAGCGACTTGGTCGGCCGCACCTCGACGTCCGAGGTGACCCGATTCAGCGCCACGTGGAAGTGCGTGGACGCCTGCAGCCGGCCGGGATCGAGGAGCGCGTCGAGGTCGCCGTCCTGGCTGCGATCGTCGTAGCGGTAGTCCAAGTGGAGCGTGGCGATCGGGGTCAGGCGCACGCTGGCGCCGAGGTTGGCTAGCTGCGTGCTGAGGGAGGCGTTGCCGGCGTCGACCTGGGTATTCGGCCCGTTGTCGGACGGGATCGTGCTGGTGCCGTCGCGGAAGCGGGTGCGGCTCTCGTCGAGGCTGGCGTGGGCGTAGACGTAGCCGGCGGTCAGGTCGACGCGATCGCCGACCGGCCGCCGGAGCCGCACCCGCGTGATCGGGATGTCGATGTGGTCGTCTTCGACGCTCTGCCAGCTCGTGAGCGTGAAGCCTTGCGCCGGGTCGAGGCCGTCGGGGTCCTGGGGACCGTGCAGGCCGTAGGTGCGGCTCACGCGGCGGTACTGCTGCTCGACGAAGAAGCCGGTGCCGAGCGCGGTGAACTCCGTCCCGAGGCTGCCGACGTTGGTCACTTGGCGCTGCGGCGCCAGCACGACGAAGTTGCCGCCACCGGGCACGAGGACGGTCGAGGTCCCGTCACCCTCGACCTCGTAGAGACGGTAGCCCAGGATGAGGGTCGGCAGGCCCTTCGGGTGGAGGCGTAGCTCTGCGACCCCGTTGGTGCGGGTCAGGTCGAAGTCGTGCAGGTCGTCCAGGCGGAGATCCCCCTGCACCGGTGCGCCGAACAGACTCGGGACCTCGTAGAAGTACTTCGAGCGGATGAAGTCGACGCGCAGGTCCCACAGCGCGCGGTCCTCGGCATCGAGCACGAAGCGGGACACGGGCTCGTCTCCCGGGGTGTCCACCTCGAGGTGGAAGCGGTCGACCGGGGCCTTGTCGGGCTCGCGAGCCTCGCCGTCGAGCGAGAACAGGAAGAGGCGGCCGCCCTCTTCCAGGTTGTAGTCCTCGCGGTACTTGTCCTTCGAGCCGTCGACGTCGACGAGTCGGTAGCCCGCAGAGACGGTCCCGGTCAGATGGTAGGGACGTGGCGGCGGGCTGGGCGGGGGCGTCTCGGCGGCTGGGCTGGCGGCGGACTCGCCGCCGGCCGTTTCCTCCGCGAACGCACGGGCGACACCGAACACGGCGAGTGCGGCGAGCAGGACGAGCCGACCCCCGTACCGCCGCATCACGGCTCCAGGAAGAACGCCTGGCTGTTCGAGCCGTGGATCGCTGTGTGGCAGCGCGTGCAGTCGCGATAGCTCGGCTGCACGTGGCTCGCCGGCGTCACGGCGTGACACTGGTAGCAGAGCTGGGCGACCTGCTGGTAGAGCAGCAGGTGGCGGTTCGCGCTGCCGTGCGGCTCGTGGCAGCTCCCGCAGCCCTCGAGCGTGAGCCCGATGTGCTCGAAGACGAACGGGCCCTCCACCTCGCCGTGGCAGCGGAAGCACGTCCGCTGCTCGCCGGCGCGCAGCAGCGAGCGCTCGGGCGTGCCGTGGGGCTGATGACAGTCGAGGCACGACACCACGCCTTCGGGCACCTTGTGATGCTCGGGCAGCGCGAAGGCCGAGCGCACGGCCGGATGGCAACGGTAGCAGAGCGCCACCGTCGTCTCCTGGGCGCGCCAGGTCGCGCCGCGCATCGGCTCGGCCAGCGGGTCGCCCGCCTTCAGCATGAGGCGTCCGCCGCCCCCGTGCGGATCGTGGCAGTCGGTGCAGCCGACGTCCGCGCGCGCGTGCTCGCTGGCGGCGAAGTCGTGCAGGGCGGACTCGTTGCCGTGGCAGCGGAGGCACGGCCGCGAACGCTCGGACGCGGACCCGGACGGCTCGAAGGTGCGCAGGTTTCCCGCCTTGCCGCCGCCGCCGTCGACGTGGGCCTGTCCCGCGCCGTGGCAGGCTTCGCAGGCGCGTTGGTCGGGCGGGCGGGCCGGGTCGTCGAGCGCACCGGCGTGGGGTGACTTGCCGTAGCTCTCGCTCCAGTCGGGGTGGCAGGCGGCGCACACCTCGGCCCCCGCAAACGCGGCCGGGTCGGGTGGCGGGCCTGGAACGGGCGCCGGCTGGCGTGGCGCGAGGTCCGGCAGCCCGCACGCAAGCGCCATCGCCGCGGCTACGACCGGAAGCCAGGCGCGCCTCACGGGTTGAACCCGTCGTTGTGGCGGTGACAACCGAGGCACGAGTACGTGTAGTGCGGCGAGCCGGTGCCGTCCGCCCGATAGTGCCGCGTCGTCGTGTGGCAGATCTCGCACACGCCCGTGCCGGGCGCCGAGGCGCTGGCGAAGCTGCCGTCGGCCAAACCGGTGAGGTTGTCGAAGGCGATCGGCCGGTCGGCGCCGCTCGGTGTCGTGATGATCTCACGCACCAGCTTGGTGTTGCTCGAGCCGTGCGGGTCGTGGCACTGGACGCACGGCAACGCCATGCCGTTGGGCGCGTGCGTCTCCGTCGCCGGATGGCAGGTCTGACAGGCTTCGATCGCACGATGGTCCGGACCCGGCGTGGGATCGCGCTCGGCGTGACAGGTCGTGCACGTCTGGACGGCGTGTCCGCTCGGCATCGTGTGCCGCGCGGCCTCGTCCTGATGGCAGAGCACGCAGTTGTCTTCGGTCGCGACGGGCGCGAACGCCCGCGTGTGGTCGTGACAGAGCGTGCAGTTGGCGGTGAAGTGGGCGTCGCCGCGGCCTTTCGCGGGATAGAAGTCGGTCTTGCGGTGACAGACCTCGCACATGCCGCTGCCGGGATCGGTCGGGCTCGCCAGCCCGCCCGGCGCCAGGCCGGCGTCGACCGTAAAGGTCACGTCGTAGAGATGTTGCCGCGACCGCACCAGGTTGCGCACCAGATGGAGGTTCGCGCCGCCGTGCGGGTCGTGGCAGTTGAGACAGTTGCGGGTCTGTCGGCGGCCCAGTCGCTCGGCTGCCTTGGTGGGATGCCCGTGGACGTCGTCGTGGCAGGTCGCGCAGTTGGGGATCGTGCGGTGGCGCCGGCCGACGCGGCCAGGCCGGCGGTCGCCGTGGCAGGCGATGCAGTCGAGCGCGGCAGCGTGGCCGGCCGGGAAGGTGTAAGCCAGGGCCAGGTCGTAGTGGCAGGTCCCGCACTCGCCGGCGCCGGGCGGGGCGCTCTGAGCGCTGGCGCTGCGGAGCGTGGCCGCGGCGAGCAGTCCGACCATGCCGACCCATGCCGCCAGGCGTCCGTGTTCCTGGATCAGCACGCGTTCTCTGGAGGGTTCAGGGCGCCGCGTTGGCGTGCACCGTCGACACGGCGAAGGTCGCACCCTCTCCGTGACAGGTGGCACACGCTTCGGCTCCCCCCGGTGCGGTGTTCGTGGCGGCATGGGCCGCGGTGGCCGCATCGTCGTGACAGCTGAGGCAGGAATCCTGAATCGGTGGAATCGACCCGACCGGCGTTTCCACGCCCCCCATGATCTCGGACGTCCGTGTCGGCAGCACCCCCGCCGGCAACGGGAGGAAATAGGTTTCGGCCAGGTGGCACTGCTGGCAGTCGGCTCGGTTGCCGGGAAAGAGGACCTCGCCGAAGTCGTTCACCGAGCCGTTGAATCCGTAGACGACGTACGGCCGCTCCGTCAGCTCGTCGCCCGTGTGGACCTTGTGGAGCAGGTGCTTGAGGCTGATGGGCTGCGTGGCCGGATCGGCCCCGGTGACGACGACACGTCCGTCGAAGTCGCTCTCGCTCGGGTTGTGGCACACCACGCAGTACTCGACGCGGTTACGCGACCCGCCGTGCACGCTGAAGCCCTGCGAGAAGACGCCGTGGCACGAGGCGCATTTCGCCTGGTCCACCACCGCACGGCGGGGAACGATGGCGGAGGCGTCGACGCTGAAATCGCGCACCACGTTCTGCATCGCCTCCCGGACGGTCTGCCCGTTGATCGTCACGTCGCGTCGTCCCTCCATGCCGACGCGCCAGGTCCCCGTGCCGCCGGCGGGAATGCCGTCGGCGACCGTCGTCGTGTAGGTGAAGACGCCGCTGCCGTCCGGGCCCGTGACGGTCCCGCTGGCGCTGCCTCCGATCAGGGCGGGCCTGGTCACCGGCGGGGTCAGAGCGCCGAAGTCGCTCGACGGGCCGCTGATCGCGAGCGCCAGGCTGCTCAGTCCGGTGAGGCTCGTGAGCGGCGTCCCGGCGTCGTCGGTCAGCCGGAACGTGATCGTGACGGCCCCGCCCGGGCTGCCGCTGGCGGAGCGGATCTCGCCCACGAGGCCGGTGAGCTGCATCGATCGCTGCGGCACCGTGTGCGCGCCGGCCACGGACAGGCCGAACTCGGATCCGTTCGCCGGGTGACAGAGCGTGGTGCAGAAGGCCTCGGGTTGCGCGCCGGCGGCGTGCGCTGTTCCGGGCGGGCCGGCCGCCGTCGTCATCTCGCTGGGATTCACGTTGTCGTGGCAGCCCGTGCACGCCGACGTGGAGGCCTTCCCCAGGTGATCGCCAGCGGTCGCGCCCTGGCCGTGACACACGGTGCAGGTCCGGATGTCCTGCGGGAAGCCGACGCCGGTGACGGTCGTCCCCGTGCAGGTACTGTCGGGGCAGTCGCCGTCGGCGCTGCAGGACACGCCGGACAGCGGGCCGCCGGCGCAGGCGTTGACCTTCTCGGCGAAGGCCGTCCCCCCGATCTCGTACTTGGCGCCGAGTGCGCCGTTGACGACGGTGGGCAGGTCCTTCCCCATGTGGATGCGGTGGATCATCTGCTGCAGCTCGATCGAATTCCCGCTCTCGTCGAAGCCCTGGTCCGTGTGGCAGAGCTGGCAGAGGCCGACCTCTCGCCGCCCCCCGCCGTGAAAGGCCAGGGGGTCGTGGCAACCGTTGCATTGGGCCGTGGTGGTGAGCTCGCGGGCGAGCGTGACGGCCCCGCTGGCCGGCACGAAGTCGAACAGTGGGTTCGCATACAGCTTCTGCGTCTCGAGGGTGCGCTCGACCTGGCCCCCGACCGTGTGCGTGGTCGTGGCCGGGAAGCCGGGGGGCAGCGCGGTGGCGAACGTGTACGTGTAGATGCCCCTCGTTGCGTCCACGGTGGCGAGCGAGCCGCCGGAGTCGTATCCGGGCTGACCGGGCGTCGGAACGATGTAGCTACGATAGCGCGTGAAGGTGGCGGTGGTGCCTTCGGTCGTCGTGGACTCAAGGTCGAGATGTGCGATGGCGAACCGGACGCGCGCCTGCGCCGGATTCGAGGTCGAGGCGGTGGAGGGGACCAGCGGGATGCCGGTGCCGTCGGTCAAGGTGAAGGTGATCGAGACGATGCCCTGCGCGCTCACCGCCGCGGCCGTGATCTCCGACACCAGACCGGCGCCGGGCAAGCCCGGCGGGACGGGCGGGAGCGTCGTGCTGGTACTCGCCGGCGTCGTGGTCGTCGTCGGGCCGCCGGCGACGGTGGTGGGCACGCAGGTCAGCCCGTAGGTGTCCGGGTCGCTCTGACCGCCCGCCTTGGCGGTCGCCTTCAGGGGAACGCGTCTGGACGAAACGAGGCCCTGTTTGTTGGGCCCTACCACCGGGACGGAGACCAGGGCCGCCGGCGAGCAGACGGTGGCGCTGGTGGGCAGCGGGATGGCGGCGAGCGCTGCCTGCAGGGGTGTAATGTCGACCGGCGACTTCTTCTTCAGCTTCAGGGTGAGCCGACTCACCGAGCGAGGCTGACAGCTCCGCGTCGGCTCGTTCAGGCAGAAGCTCACCTGGAACACGCACACACCGTTGCGCTGTCGGTCGAAGTCGCAGCTGTCGCCGTCCGCACACGTGACGCCCTTGGGCGTCTTGCCGGCGGGATACCCCACGGCCTCCGCCGACATCTGCAACAAACAATCGGTCCGCTTGTTGCCGCCTCCGGGAACGACGGTGGCGGCCGTGGCGCCCATCGGCGCCACGCCGACGGCCAGGAGCCCGAGCGCCGTCGCGAGCAGGACGTATCTATTATTTGGCAGCAGCCAGTCCCTTCACGTAGGCAGCGACCGCTGCGATGTCGGCGTCGGTCACCTTTTTCAGCACCGCGGTATGCTTCGCGTTTGCCTTGATGCTGGCGGTGATGTCGGCGTCGGCCATCCCGGCTACCTTGGCGTCGCCGGCGAGCGCGGGTACCTTCATGGCCTTGCCGGCCGCGGTGTCGGCCTTGCCCGTCTCCCCGTGGCAGCTGGCGCAGTGTTGCTTGAAGATTGCCGCTCCGTCGGCGGCGAGGGAGACGTTGGCGCCCGCCAGGCTGAAAGCGACCACGAGGGACATCGCGTAACGCATCGGAGACTCCTTTCGCGTCTTTCGCATTAGGTAGTCGAGGGCCCGGAACCGCGCCGGAAAGCGCCGAGCTGCCAGCGCTTGATCACGTAGAGTCCCAGCGCGACGGCCAGGGCCGGGATCCCGATGAAGGAGAACATGGTGGCGGTCGCGCCGTCGAGATGTAGCGCGGTCATGATGAGGATGGCCAGAGCGATCAGTGCCAGAAGGCAGGCGACGCGTATCATGACGGCGCCCTGCCACCGGTAAGCGCTTCCTCGGGATGCGCCGCCGGGTGGCAGGCGCCGGTGCAGGCCATGGTGTGGCTCAGCAGCGCCTGCTGGACGTCGGGGTCCTGATGCGCCTCGACGTCGCGGAAACTCGCTGCCCCCGCGTGGCAGCCGAGGCACGAGGCGATGTCGAACGGGCCGTTCAGCTCGAGCGGCAAAGCGTAGTGCCCCGTGAGGTTGTGGAGCATATGCATCGCTCCGGCCTTCTTGGCCTCGAACGTCCCCCAGATACCGTAGCCGCTGTGGCACGCATAGCAGGCCTCATTGGTCGGGACCAGACCACGGGTGAAGTGGATGGCGGCGAGCGAGCTGCCGTCGGTGGCACGCAGACTCGCGACGATCGGCGTCATCAGGTGGCACGAGCCACAGAAGCGAACGTCCTTCGATCCCTCCATCACCATGAGCATGCCGAACCCGTAGGCGGCTATCGGCAGCACGAGCCCCGCGACACCGGCGGCGGGCGGCAGCCGGCCGCGCACGAGACCCCAGACCAGGATCGCCACCCCGGGGATCGCCACCAGGATCGGAAGCAGATGAGTCCAGTCGACCCCGGGCGCGACGGGAGGGGAGATGAAGAGCGACCCGACTGGCGTCGGGCTCACGCGCGGCCCTCGCCACGGGCTCCCAGGCTCGACATCGCGGCATGCCTTACTGCGAATGTTTTCCCGGGGCAACCATTTCGGCGAGGCGCGGACTCACATCACGCACGTCCGCACCTCGGTTCATCGGATGCGGGCATAGACCAATCACCGGTCCTCGACACGCGCATCAAACTGCCCCGGCGCTGTCGGTCGAGGTCGCCGTAGGGCACGTCACGCGATCGCCGCCACGAACCGGGACCTCGCCGGGATGGTCGAAGGGGGCTGCTTCCGTGACGATCTGTACTACCGCCTGAACGTCTTCCCGATCGCGATACCGCCCCTCCGTGAGCGGCCGGAGGACATCGACGCGCTCGTCGATCACTTCGTCGGCCAGTTTGCCCGCCGCCTGGATCGCCGCATCGATGTGATCCCGAGCGAGACGCGGGAGGCGCTCCGTCACCATCCGTGGCCGGGAAACGTCCGCGAGCTCAACGATCTCTCCTCGAGGTCCTCAGCGTCCACACGTGAGTCGCCGGGGTGCTTCGCCTAGGAGGAAGCAGCCGCCGGCAAGGAGGTCTATGCGACCACAGGCCCGCGTCGCCCGACCCCCCGCCTTCTACGCTTCTGCGCTCCCCCTCGTGACGCTAGATCAGGTGCCGCCCTCCTGAAGCGCATAATCGAATCGCTCCTCCTTCTCGTCCGTGGCGTCGTGCAGCTGGCGGGCGCGTGCCAGCAGCGGAGAATCGCCGGCGCAGTGCTCCACGTAGCGCCGTACCAGCATGGACGGGATCCGCAGCTTCTCGCCCGCGTCGATCCGCTGGTTGCCGCTCAAGCGAGGGTTGAGGTTGCGGAGGGTACGGAACCACCCGTTGCGGTTCTGGCCCGGTCCGAGACAGATCGTCAGCTCGCCGATCGAGGCGGACTCCCTGAGCGCGATCGTGGTCGTGCCAACTTCCAGGCCTGACGATACGAGGCCATTGTCCTGTGCATGCAAGAAGATCCAGGCAGCCGCGAGGACGCCTGGGACGTAACTCCGTGTCTCCATCGGAATTGCCTCGGACAGCTTCGCGTCCCAGAAGCTCACCCCCGAGATCTGCTTGTGGAGCGTTGCGAGTTTGCTCTCGCCCGCGTTGTACGCCGCGAGCGCCTTCGGGAGATCGTTGCCGAATCTGCGAAGCAGCGCGGTCAGGTACCTGGCGCTCGCCTTGGTCGCGGCGACGGGATCGAGCCGCATGTCGAAACCGTCGACGCTGCCCAGGCCGTACCGTCGGGCCGTGGTGGGCATGAATTGGAGCGGTCCGGCCGCGCCCGCGCTCGAGTACGAGTGAACCTTGGCCCCGGTTTCCTGGGCCATCACCGCGAACAGCAGCGCCTCGGGGAGATTGGCCTTCTCGTAGATCGGTGCGATCTGTTCGCGCAAGAAGAGGTAGTTCCCGTAAGCGTCTGCGAGTTGGGGGCGATTCCAGGTGAGCCAGTCGTTGAGCGCCCGCTTCACCGGTCCGTTGAGGGTGATCGCGTCCTCAAGCTGCAGGCCGCGCCGCGGGGAGTTGGCGCTTGCCGTCGGCGCGGGCACCGTGGTCAACGTCTGGTCGACGAGCTGCTCGCGAACCGCTGGGACCGAGGATGGGCTCGCCGCCGCGAGGTGTCTCTCGTCGATGGCGGCGCGGAGCGCCCGGATAAGGACATCGATATCGCAACCGTCCGTCCGCACACACTCCTCGGCCAGGACGGTCATCCGGTCCGTGGCCGATGCGAGCAGGTTGTTCCCCATGACCGGATCGCCGGATACGATCAGCTCGAGGCCTCTCACGTAATCGCGCCCGCGGTCATGGATCTTGACGGACAGCTCTAGGAGTTGGGGAGACGCGAATGCCCTCCGTCGAGAACTCACCAGAGCGAACGCCGTCGCCGTGAGCGTCATGGCCAGCAGGACCCACGGTGTCGCCCGCGCCTTGATGATCGCCTGCAATGTTGGGTTCATTGCGGTCCTCCAATGGGAATCGCCAGGGAGGCCTAAGTCGCAAATCCGCGGCCAACGCGGGGGCCTCGTGGCGAGAGCGGGGAGGCTGGAGAGCGTACGCAAAGAGCCGCCAGCGTCATAAGCGTGACGGCCGGATAGGTCATGTGGTCCTGTCCACCGGTCTTGTGCGCGGGTCGAGACCGTGCGCGAGCCAGCGGAGGCCGTAAGAAGCTCAAAGGGGCTACGTTGACGTCCTCGCGGGTCGCGCCTTCTGACCGAGCGGGTCCCGGCTGGGTTCCGGGTTGGCGTCTCGAGCTCGCCGATCATCTCGTCGCGGTTCGCTCTTGGTTACTTCACGAACCCGACCTAGGTCTTGCCAAGGACGATGGGGTGCGCGACTGGAGGGGAACGCGCCAGCGGGTGAATCGGCCGTCTCGGTTCGGGCAAGAATCGCGAATCTCGGTGTAGCCGAACGGTATTGCGTTATCCCATTTCTGCTACCGCCGCCGAAAAACCCTTGCCCCGCAAGGGCCGCGAAAGCTTCCCAAGCTGGACGTCGCCGGTTCGACCCCGGTCGCCCGCTCTCGTGAAGTCGAGCATTTAGCCGCCGACACGCGTCACCGCCGCTCGCTGGTGGCAGTTTGGCAGTTCGTCTTCCAGGGTCGTGAAAGGGCGCGGGCTCAGATTCGCGGCGCGACGTAGGGCACCCAGCGCAGCCCCGCATGGGTCTCGCGGCGTTGCCATTCCCCGCCCTGCCGCCGAGGTCGAGCCTGACCGCATCCTCGGCTGCTTGGCGAGATCGAATGCCTGCGGGCGATGCGCCTCGCAATCCGCAATTCGCGACCTGACCGCGCCGAGGATCGCCTCCTCGTCGCCGGAGGGCGCCGTGGTGCAGCCAATGCCGACGATGAGGACCTCGGATGGTTCCAACGCGCCGCTCGCTCGGTTTGCTTCTTCGCGCCGCCGACGTTCGTCGCATTCCACCGCCGCACGCCAGTGCTCGTCGAACGCCGCTGTCTGCTGGTGCATGAGAAGGCAGTGCGTGAACTCGTGAGCGAAGACGGGCACTCGCCCTTTCCATCGCGACGCCCACGCAGCAGCAGCTCGGTCGACCCCGACGACCTCACCTGTGTCGCCGACCAGCATCTGCGGCAAGGAAGGCCACGTCGCGGGGGCCGCTGCCAAGATCGAGCACGCGCATGCCAGGGACGATCACCCCGCGCCGACCGCCGCTCGACACCAGGTAGTGGTCTCTTGGCGGAACGAGCAGCGGAATCACCCTGAGGGACGCACCTCTCTCCGGACCACTGCAAGAGGGCCGGCGACGAAGTCGATGCAGTCGACCTGCCCCCCCCCGAGAACGCGGCCACTTGAAATGCCAGCCTCCCCGCGCGAAGGAGGGCGACATGCGGGAGAGCCGGGTCACGAGGAACAAGTCGTGAGCATGCTCAAGGAGGCTGAAGCGGGGCAGAAGGTCGAGACGGTCTCCCTACTATCGACCATAAGCCGCATGTCGGCTGGCCGAAGCGGGGCGACCTCGATGACGGAGGCCTAGAATGTTGGATCGGAGAACTTTTCTCATCCGGACCGGGTTGGCCCTCGGCACTGGCGTCCTCGCCGCCGGCTGCCGGCCTCGGCTGGAGCTGGTCCGTGGGGCGACGGTGGCGGACCTTCAGGACTGGCAGGCAGTGCGTGGCGAGTTCAATCTGTCTCGCGATTACATTCACCTGACCGGATTCCTCCTCGCCTCGCACCCGCGGCCGGTCCGCGAGGCGATCGAGACCCATCGCCGGGGGCTGGACGAAAACCCGGCGAACTACTTGCACGATCATGCACAGCGCTTCGAAGCCGACGTGCTCGGCGCTGCCGCCGAATACCTTGGAGTGGACCCGACCGAGATCGCCTTGACCGACAGCACCACCATGGGGCTGGGCTTGCTCTACGGAGGATTGAAGCTCAGGGAGGGGCAGGACATCCTGACCACCCGTCACGACCATTACTCCACCGCGACAGCGCTTCGCCTGCGCGCCGAGCGGACGGGCGCATCGGTCCGGGCGGTCTCGCTCTATGCGAACCCCGCGACCGCAACCGAAGAGGAGATCACGGAGGCCGTCGTGCGGGCGTTGAAGCCGCGAACTCGCGTGGTCGCGGTGACCTGGGTTCACTCCTGCAGCGGCGTCAAGCTCCCGATCCGCCGGATTGCTGATGCCTTGGCCGAGGTCAACGCCCAGCGGGACGACGGCGACCGCGCGTTACTGTGCGTCGACGGCGTCCATGGAATCGGTGTGGACGACGCAACCATGGCGGACCTCGGCTGCGACTTCTTCGTTGCCGGCACGCACAAGTGGATGTTCGGCCCGCGCGGTACGGGGCTGGTGTGGGGTAAGTCGCAGGCGTGGCCCGCCGCTACTGCCATTATCCCCACCTTCAACCGGCGGGCGGGCCAGATCTGGGTGAAAGCGATCCCGCCCGAAGACATTCCTCCAGCGGCACTCATGACGCCCGGGGGGTTCCATTCGTTCGAGCACCGCTGGGCGCTGGGCGAAGCGTTCCGGTTCCACCAGCGCATCGGCAAGCCAAGAATAGCCGAGCGGATCCATTTACTGAACCGGCAGCTCAAGGAAGGCTTGGCGAAAATGTCGCACATCAAACTTCACACTCCGCCGGCCGACAACCTCTCTGCCGGTATCGTCTGCTTCGAGGTCGACGGGACGACGCCGGAGGAGGTGGTGACCCGTCTGCAGGAGCGCCGGATCATCGCCAGTGTGACCCCGTATGCCACCAGGTACGCGCGGCTCGCGCCGAGCCTGCTCACCTCGCCGGAGGAAATCGACACGGCGCTGCGGGAGGTTCGTGCCCTCGCCTGAGAGTTAGTGCCCCGCACTACCCGCGCTGAGGATCGCGGGCGGCGCTGGGCGTTGCGACGTCACGAGCATCCCACGCCCGTCCGATTTGGCGCATGAGTGCCGGGTAGACGATGAGGTGGCGGAAAGGCGCGATGAGCATCATGTAGATCGCCCCGAGCTTGCCGCGGACCTTGACGTAAACGCCCATCTGCGCGCGATACCGGCCGTCGCGTTGTTCGACCCACGCTAAGTGCAGCACACCATGCACGGTGTCGTTCGAGATCTCCGCAGCCCATTCGTCGTCTGTACGATACAGCGGTATCGCGCCGGCTCGCTGCAAGAAGTCGCCGATCACAGGGGTCTTCGCGCTACCTCGGAGATCGCCGGGAAGACGAGCGCTCAGCGTCGTTTCGGTGCTCCCAGGGATCGGCCGTTTCTTGGCGGCATCGTCCCAACCGAAAAAGGCTCCCAGGCGACGTCGCAACGAAAAGAGTGCTCGAAAGGCGGCTGACTCTGCGTTGGCGGGATCGAACGAGACCACGCCTTCGAGGAAGGCGGCGAATTGCTCGCGGCTGCTCTGTACCGGTAGCGCCCAGACATCGAGCAGTGTGAAATCGGGCGCGATCTGGGCGATCACCCATGGATGCGCCTCGTGGGCGGAGTTCGGCAGCCTCACGTACCTCTCTCAACGGCGATGCGCATCGCCCTCACCGTTTTGCGCAGCAGGCCGGGCATCGCCAAGCGATGCCCGGCGGAGAGCGGTGGCCAGACGAGTGCCGCGATCGGCCGGTCGTAGCGGACGAACGTGGCCACGGACAGCTGCCCGTCGTCGACCTGGACGACGATATGAGCGGTCATGAACCATGAAGCCGCCTCGGACCTGATCCAGCGGTCGCCGCGATCAGCGATCTTCCACCCACCGACGTAGTCCGGCGAGGGCCGCCGCTCGAGACGGAGGCCGCAGAGTACGCGCCAGACGAATTGCCCGGCGAGGCCCGCTGCTTCGACTGCGGCACGTGCCCACTGCTCCGGTGACCTGCCTGCGGCCCCATCTGTCGCGATGGTGAAGAGGTCGACGTAGTCGGGGCTGGCCAAGGTGCTGAGGGAGCGGATCGCTCCGGGGACGCTGTGCTGTTGAACGACGGTCGGCACGGCATCACCTCGTCATCGTCCCGCGACCGCGACGATGGCGCCGGCGACCCCCAGCGTGAAGGCGAAGAAGTGGAAGCCCCCATGCCAGAGCGCCTCCGCGACGAACACGATCCAACCGGCCGCACTCGCGCCGGTCGCGAGCAGAACGACAGGCACGCGGATGAACCCGAGGACCCCGACCGCCATCAGGAGGCCGGAGGCGACGGCCGAAAGTCCCGCCGCGTGCCAGCCGACTGGACCGCCGAACACTCCGGGCCCGTACGGATAGACCACCGTACCGATCACCTCGTGCGCGAGCCCCACGTGGGCCACGAGCACCGCGCCCGAGCAGGCGACTGCCTGGCGCCGCGAGACGAGCGCGCTCATTTATGTCCTTCGCTCTCGGTCACGCCACCACCTCCGCGGACCTTCCGCGGTGGCGCTTGTACATCTCGCCGACCCACTGAAAGGCGGCGCGCCCGGCGAGCGCGGCGCGGTACTCCGCGAGCCACGCGGGAAGCGGGCGGGGCCATGGATACGGGAACTCTGGCGGCTGGACGAGCGGATAGAAGAGCGCGGCGGCGGTCAGGTCAGCGACGCTGAAGCCGTCGCCGACGAGGTAGCCGCTCGGCTGGAGCTCGCGCTCGAGGCGGTCGACCGCCGCGAGCGTCCTCTCGCGCGCGACCTCGGCGCTGGCGGCGTTGATCTTGTAGCGGAACCGGTAGAGCGGACGGAAGACGGGCGAGAGGATGCGCAGCGTCCGCCGGCTGCCGCGACCCATGCCGACGGTGAAGAGTGCCGCGGTGAGGCCCGGATCATGGACGAACTGGGCGTGCACGAGCATCGCCCGGATCGAAGGCCCGAGCTCCTCGTCGAAGAAGTCCTCGAGCGCGAGCGCGCGGCGACGCCCGGGCTCGTTCCGCGGGTAGAGGGCCGGCTCCGGAAATGCGCGCTCGAGGGCCTCGATGATGCGCGTCGAGTCGTGGATCGGACGACCGTCGAGGGCGAGCACCGGGACGGCCGTCTGCCCCGTCATTCGCAGGATCTTGGGGAAGTGAAACCCGGGCAGGAGCGCCCGGCGCACGTGCGGGACCCGCTTGAAGTCGAGCGCCCAGCGGGCCTTCTCGTTGAAGTGCGAGACGGTGAAGTGCCAGAGCACAGGAAGCGCCATCGGCGGTACTCGAGGCCGTGCGGTGACGGCACTCGCCAGGCGACGCGCCCGCCGCCAGTCCTGGGGTTCCATGGGATCAGTTCCTTTCGACTCTCCGGGCGGGCACCATGCGGAGCACGTTCTGCGCCGTCCCCGGCGCGAACTCCCGCCCTTCCATGTGTTCAATCCGGTTCGAGCGTTTAGAAAATTCTGAACGTTATGTCAAATCACGCCAATGCGTGAGCGGCTGCCCGCCGCTCAGAGCAGGGCGAGAGCGCGGCGGGCGGGGCCGGCGTAGGCGCCGAGGTCAAACACGGCCGTGGGCCGTCGCCGGTTCGACCCCGGTCGCCCGGCCTCGCGCGAGCCTATTTGTACGCGACCGCCGCGCTCGCGGTGGGCGTCAGGGGGATCACACGCGTCTCGCGGAACCCGACCTGCGTGCACCAGGCCGCGAAGTCAGCGCCGGTGAAGTCGAAGGCGTCGCCGAACTCGATCAGCATGTTGAGCGACATCATGAGTCCGAAGGCGTTCTCCCGGCGGGCGTCGTCGATGAGGTGCTCGATCGCCACGAAAGCTCCCCCGGCGGGAAGCGCGTCGTAGGCGGCTCGGATCAGGTGGAGCTTCTTCTCGAGGTTCCAGTCGTGCAGGATCATGCCCATCGTGATCACATCCGCCCCGGGTAGCGGCTCGGTGAAAAAGTCGATCCCGCGGGCCGTGACCCGGTCCCCGAGCCCTCTGGCGGCGATGCGCCGCTCCGCGATCGGCATCACGACGGGTAGGTCGAGCGTGGTGCACCGGAGGTGGGGGTGCCGCTCTGCCACCAAGCACGAGAGTTGCCCGGTGGCGCCGCCCACGTCGCACAGGGTGCGATACGCCGAGAAATCAAACTTCTCGGCGAAGGCCGTGAAGTTGCCCGCCGAGATTCCGCTCATGGCGTCCATGAACTGCTCGAGTCGCGCGGGGTCGCGATAAAGTTCCCCGAACATCGATGTACCCGTGCGCTTGAGTTCGTTCTGCGGCTTGCCGGTCCGGAGCGCTTCGCTCAGCTCACCCCAGAAGGGGTAGAGCCGGGCGTTCGCCATCTCGAGGAACCCCCCCACGTAGCCGGGACTCCGCCGATCGAGGAAGGCAGCGCTCTCCGGGGTGTTGCGGTAGCATGCCGTCGGCCCGTCCCCGTCCCGCTCGAGGAAGCCGAGTGCCACCAGCGCATCCGGGAAGTCCGGCACGGCGCGAGGGTGGAGGCCGAGAAGGGCTCGAAGCTCCTCGGGCGTCTTGGACGAGGCGCCGAGGGAGGAGAAGACACCGAGCTCGACCGCCGAGAGGAGAACCTTGGCCGGCCAGAAGCCCATGCCGACCTCGAGGATGCGCTGAGGTGTGAGAGCCATGAGACCTCCGATACGCGAGCATCGAGAGCTACCACCCCCGCGACACTGCGCACAATGATCCTCACGCGCGGGGGCGGCGAATGGGTCGATTCGTCAAATCTGCTGCGCCGCCCGGTATTGCGTTATCCCATTTCTGCTACCGCCGCCGAAAAACCCTTGCCCCGTAAGGGCCGAGGAAGCTTCCCAAGCTGGACGTCGCCGGTTCGACCCCGGTCGCCCGCTCTCGTGAGTTCGGGCAGTTAGCCGCTAACCGCGCATCGCGCGGCCCGCCGCCGGTGGCTGTTTGATGGCTGTTCGTCTGGGCGGCAGGGAGGGCGGCACGATGCTGAGGCTAGAGGATCGGGAGACCTTCGAGCAGTACCGGGAGGTGATGCGTCGCCCTGGCTCAACTGAATCAGCGCGGTGGCTCTGGTCGATCAGCGGCTGCACGGACTGAAGTCACCAACCGGAAGGGAAGGAAACGGACCATGTTGATGCAGGAGAGCGAGCGAAACACGAGGGCCGAGCTGGACCGCGCGAGCCTCGACCAGCTGTTCCGCGAGGCGCGAACCAACAACGGCTGGCTGGATCGGCCGGTGAGCGACGAGCAGCTGCGCGGCATCTACGAGCTCATGAAGTGGGGGCCGACCAGCGCCAACTCCAGCCCGGCGCGGCTCGTGTTTCTCCGCAGCCGCGAGGCCAAGCAACGCCTCGTGCCGGCGCTGGCACCCGGC
>Ga0209156_10001182_pt1 | contig 21400 bp, 15 predicted proteins | sample GraSoiAngelo_124_FD_185881 | JGI IMG/M metagenome (GOLD analysis project Ga0209156, IMG submission 185881) | Grasslands soil microbial communities from the Angelo Coastal Reserve, California, USA - 14_0927_05_20cm (SPAdes) (version 2) | ecosystem: Environmental > Terrestrial > Soil > Grasslands...
GGCGTAAAATCTCCGTTTGACAACAATTCATTTCTTCCCACACTCCGCGGATGTTTTTCTCCAAACCCGTCCGTTGCGTCTTAATTCTACCGCTTCTTGCGCTCGTCAGCTGTGCGACCCAGCAGCCTTTGAGCTCGGTCGATCGCAATAAGTACAACACGATTTCACTCAATGCCGACATAAAGGCTCCCGAGCACTACGTTTACCGCGATGTTACGGGAAAGCGCGCACGCGCGATTGGCAACAATCCGATGCTGGGATTAGTCGGAGTCCTTGCCGGAGCTGCAATCGGTGCCAGTTCAGAAGCGCCGGGGTTCAAACGGTTCGACGCGGCCGCGTCAAGGAAGCCGGTGGACATTCGCACTCTGGTGCGACGTGATATGGACTCGGCGTTGCGAACCGCCCAGTTTTTTAAGCTGACCAATTCGAACGCCGACATGACCCTAAACATCGAGATTCTCGCTTACGGCGTTGCCCCGGTTCACGGACACGAACTTGGCGGCGTGATTAGCACGAGCGCCACTCTCGTAGGCCGTGATGGCAAGACAATTTGGAAGAAGGACGACTGGGGCACGAGCAATACCACCGCGATGTTGGAAGAGTTGGAAAAGAATCCAAGTCTTTGGCCGAAAATGGCGAACGAAGCTGCCGAGGCGGTCGCGCGCAAAGTGATTCTCGTCACCAGCAAAACCGAGCGATCTGTTTCGCCGACCACTCTGTGAGACGAAGCATTTCCCTCACAGTTTACAGCACAGTCGCCGCAATCCTTATCTTGGCACACTGCGCTGCGGCCGAGCCGCGGCCAGCCGGCGTCTCGCGCTTCATTCATTTCTCGGTTACCGCCGTTTATCCAAGAAGCTTCGATATCATTGCCAGCGCCCAATGGTCGATTTACGGGCATTTCGGATTAGCAGAATTGAAGGAGGCCTGGCATAAAAAGGCCCTCCAGCTTGCCAACGGACGAAAGTTCAAGAGCTCAGCATTGGTGGTTCATGACGGCGAAGACAGCACTGGCGGCTGGGCAATAGGATTTCGGAGCGTATCAGGGACAATTACCCTGATCGATTAGCAAACAGCGGCAATCGCCCAAATCACCACTTCACGCTGGCGTTCGGACCTGCGCCAGCCCCCGGCTGGAGACGGCTTTCCTCGCCAGTTTTTTCGCCTGGAACTGGATCGCCACCGGCAGTGGTCGAGCTAGTCGACGCGCAACCGCTGAATCCGCAAATGGCGGCCGTGAGAATGGCTAACATCAAAAGATATTTCATTCGGCTCGGAACCTAACCAGCACCGCGTTTTTCTCCACCAAAATTGTGTGCCCTCCGCAAGATTGCTGGCAACGACGAACGCCGTAACCTTCCTCGTGGCCACGAACGCAAAAATCGACATCAGGTCGCTCCAGTTTCAGAAACTCGAGGATAAGGTCCGCGAATTCCATGAGCCACTTTACCGGGCGCGGCAAATCGCAGACTGGCTCTACCAAAAGCGCGTTCAGTCGTTCGATGAAATGACCGATTTAGCGCAGGAATTTCGAAGCCGCCTCGCGGAGCAATTCGACTTTAGCCAGAGCGAGATTGTCCGGGTACTCGGTTCGCACGATACAACCCGCAAATTTCTCCTTCGCTTAAATGATGAAAGCTTAATCGAAACCGTTTTAATTCCGGCGTCGCCGGCGCTCTACGGATCGCGCTCAGACCGGCGGACGATTTGCATTTCGACCCAGGTCGGGTGCGCTTACGGATGTAAATTTTGCGCAAGCGGCCTCGAGGGATTCAGCCGCAATCTCAAGCCGAACGAAATTGTCGATCAAATCATCGCGGTCGAGCGCCAGACCGGAGAAAAGATCGACAACATCGTGTTCATGGGAATGGGCGAGCCGCTGGCAAATCTCGAGAACGTGATGCGCGCGATTCGGATCATCAATGCGCCGTGGGGACTCGGGATCGGCGCGCGACACATCACGGTCTCGACTAGTGGACTTGCGCCCCAGATTCGAAAGCTTGCCGATGAACCATTACAAATCCGGCTCGCCGTTTCCTTGCATGGCGCGACCGACGCGGTGCGCAACCAGATCATGCCGATCAACCGCCGTTACAATGTCGAGACGTTGCTGGCGGCCTGCGACTATTACGCCTCGCGAAAAAAGCAACGCCTGACCTTTGAATACATTTTGATCGCGGGCGTGAATGATTTCGATGAGCAAGCGCGCGCGCTGGCTCGCCACGCCAAACGGCTTTCCGCAAAAGTGAATCTGATCCCCTACAATATCGTGCATGGTTTGGTCTGGTCGCGCCCGGCGCAAGATCGACAGGAAAAGTTTTTGTCGATCTTACGCGAACGTGGAGTCGCGGCGACATTGCGACGCGAGAAAGGCCACGACATCGACGCCGCCTGTGGTCAATTGCGATTGCAAACGAAACGCGAGCTGGAAACCGCAAGTTCGTAAATCGCGGAAAATTTTTGCGCATAAGACCAAGCTGGCGTTTAGTCCGATTATGTCCGGCGAGGGCGAACGAGAAGGAATCTGGGACGAATACGATTGGGAGCGTTTCCTCAAGCAGCAGGATCAGCGAACAGAAAAGTACATGGAGCTGCTCGAGAGGTACATTGACGATCCGCAACGCGACGAAATCATCGCCCGGGAAATGGGTTGGACGCAGATTCTGGGCGACGGCGATTGGAGCGCGGAGGTCGATGCACTGTTGGACGAAGATTGGCGTTTACAAAATGACGAGACTTCAAGCGGCGCCGAACAAAAGCCGAGTGAGAGCTTTGAAGACAACATTCTCTATCGGGCAGCCTTCGCCCTGACGGTTTGGATCGACAAGCTGTTCGACCAAAACGCCTCGCTCCAAAACGAACCGGCGGCGATCAAGCTGGCTACCCATGCGGCACTGGCGAGCGCGAAACTGGCGGCAGCCCTGAGCGATGATGATGTGGACGAACTTGGGATGACCATCGCCTATCTAAAACGCGCCCTGAAAGCGATCACGGTTTCGTTGGATTCGGCGGCCAAATTGGTCTCCGAGAAGCTAATCGCGGCCCGGCAGTATTCCGTTCTCCAGCAACGACTTTTCCAGGTGCGGGACGGGATTATTACGTTGATGGGGGAATATCGCGGCGAATGGCGTCGCCGCTACGGCTCCGAAGGTTTTCGGGGTTGAATGAAATAGCCGCTAGTTCCGTCAAATTATGCGAACGGAAGCGACTCCGGCTCAAGCCGATGTGTCGGAACTCGACCTGGTGAGACAATGTCAAGCCGGCGACACCGAGGCATTTGACCAGCTGGTAACCCGCTACCGGACAAGGGTATTCGCTATGATTTATAACATGGTCCATAACGAACAGGACGCCTGGGACCTGGCGCAGGAGAGCTTTGTCAAAGCCTGGAAATCGATCGGGCGTTTTCGCGGAAAGTCGTCGTTTTACACCTGGATTTACCGGATCGTGATGAACGTGACTATCGACTGGCTGCGTAAGCGACAAGTCAAAGCCGGCGGGGCTGAGTTCGATGATGCTATTCAGTTGAAAGAGATCGATCCCGCGTCTAAGACCGTGCCAAAGGCCGATCCGCTCCCGCACCAGCACCTGGAGCGGCAGGAAATCCGGGCCCGGATCGACCATGCCATCTCCCAACTCTCTCCCGAACACCGGGCAGTAATTTTAATGAAAGAAATCGAAGAAATGCAGTATCACGAAATCGCCGAAAGCCTGGGTTGCTCCATCGGTACGGTGATGTCGCGCCTGTTTTATGCCCGGAAGAAATTGCAGAATTCCCTGAGGGACGTTTATGAAAACGTTTGAAGAAAAATGGACTGCCTGGCTCGATGGACAATTGAGCGACAAAGAATTAGCTGAATTCGAGGCTTCGCTGCCGGATTTGGAAGCGGCCGAAGCCGAAAAACGCGATGCGCTCAGGCTGGGCGCGTTCTTGAAGGAACAACTAGCAGCTCAGGCAATGAGCAACGAGGAATTCTTTAGTCATCAACTGCACCAACGCATCGCGCACGAAAGGGAAGATCGTTCCCGTGACCGCGGAACGTCGACGTGGTGGACGATTCCCCGATTGGTTTGGTCGGGGGCGGCCGCGCTGGCGCTCTTTGTCATCACCACCGTAGTGCTCATGAGCCAGCATCAGCCCGGCGAGCAATCGGAATATCTCACCCAAATTTTGAATTCGCGCGTTGATCCGGCGGCCAATCCAAACGCGACCATCTACATTTTCGAGAGCAAGAACGACAACAAAGTAACGGTGCTGTGGACCGAAGGATTGCAATCGCTCCCGGCCGACTACGCAGCAAAATAATTCGACAATGCAGCTGAGGCCTTTGCTTCTCGCCATGTTTTTCACCTTGGCGATAAGCGTGGCTTCGGCCGATGCGGAACACTTGGTTTGGAGCGGCCTCGTCATCGCCGAAAACGTTCCGCAGCCAGCGCCGATTCCGCCGGAACTGACCACCCTTGAGCAAACGCTCAAAGATCTTTTTGGTTACAATCAGTTCGAAGTGATTGGCCAATCAAACAAAACGCTCAAGACAGGCGAGGAAGATTGGCTCGCCAACAGCAAGTATTTTGGACTGCACGTCGATGCTCGGGGCGAGAACGACGCCGGTTACACGTTAAACCTCAAGCTCTACAAAGAAAATGATGTCCTGCTCGAGACCGATGCGAACCTGAGCAAGAGCAGCCCACTCGTCATTAAAGGCCCACAGGTTGGCAGTGGACAGTTGCTGCTAGTATTGGTGGTCAAGGATGACGAGCAAGCCCATCGGCGCCGTCATGCCGAGCCGGCGAACCCAATCACCGCCGGGTGGTATCGTTTACGCCGAATCATTCACAACGCTCTGCCGTAGTCGCTCGTTCAACGCGTTGATATGTCTCGCGATTGAACGTTTGCGTTAATTCGGCTAAGGGCAGAAATGCGGATTCGCGTCGGTCTCGTTATTTTGTTTGCGCTCCCCTTAACCATGAACGGAGAAAAACCTTACACCTTCGCAAACACTCCCGGTAAATTGCCGAAGCAAGTCGTCCCGCTCGAATACTCCATCCGAATCGTTCCTGACGTTAGCAAGTTTACTTTTTCCGGGAGCGAAACCGTGAAACTGAAGGCGAGCGCGCCGGTGCATGAGCTGGTGCTCAATTCGCTCGAACTCGAAATCGCAAAGGCTTCGATCGATGGAACTCAATTGTCACCAGCCGCGATCAAGCTCGATCCAAACAACGAGCTGCTGACCATCGCCCTGCCTAACGAGCTGGCGATTGGCGAGCACTCCCTCGCGCTCGAGTTCAGCGGAACGATCACTCCAAAAGGCCGCGGCTTTTATTACATGCCCTATCAGGAACAAGGCACAGGTGCGAAAAAAATAGCGCTCGGCACGCAATTCGAACCGAGCGATGCGCGGCGATTTTTTCCGTGTTGGGACGAGCCGAGTTTTCGGGCGCGCTTCCAACTGACGGCGGTTGTGCCGGAGAATTGGCTGGCCGTTTCAAACATGCCGGTCGAATCAGAACGCAAGATCGATCCGCCTTCGCCAAATGCCGGTCCGGCTCGGTCCTCCGGCGCGACAGGCATCGACAAAGAAGTGCGTTTTCAACCAACGCCGTCGATGTCGAGTTACTTGAATGTGTTCGTCGCGGGTGAGCTCGATGCAATCGAAACGAAAGCGGCCGGCACACAGATTCGCGTGATTGCCACCAAAGGAAAAGCCGAATGGGGCCGATACGCGCTCGAAAGCACGGCGCAGATCCTTGAGTACTACAACGATTACTTTGGCGTTCGTTATCCGCTTCCAAAGTTGGATCAGATCGCCATTCCGGGCGGTTTCGGCGGCGCGATGGAAAATTGGGGCGGCATCACTTACTACGAATCGGCGCTTCTTTTCGATCCGAAGAAATCGTCCGCGTCGACGCGCCAGCGCATTTATGAGGTCGTCGCGCATGAAACTGCGCACCAATGGTTCGGCGATCTCGTCACTATGGCTTGGTGGGACAATCTTTGGTTGAACGAAGGTTTCGCCTCCTGGATGGGGAGCAAATGCACCGCGCATTTCAATCCGGACTGGGAAGTTTGGCTCGCCAGGAATATTCAGCGCGATCCAGCTCGCCGCACCGGAATCGCCAAGGAAGTCGCGATGGAAGGCGACGCAAGATCGACAACCCATGCCATCCAGCAGCCGGTTGCGAATGAATCCGACGCCAACAGCGCCTTTGACGACATCACTTATCGAAAAGGCCAAAGTTTTCTGCGAATGCTGGAAAGTTTTCTGAGCGAAGACGTTTTCCGTGACGGCGTCCGCCGCTACATAGCTGCGCATCAGTATTCGAACTCGACCACGGCAGATTTGTGGAACGCGCTTTGCGACGCTTCGGGAAAGCCGGTCGGCGAAATTGCCGCAGCGTGGACGGAACAATCGGGATTTCCGGTTGTAATGATGAAACGCGACGGCGAAAAAGCTTCGCTGAGCCAGGAACGGTTCACCATTAATTTCCCGAACGCGCCGGCGCTGGAATGGAAGATTCCCCTCACCTACTTCGTCGTCGGTGAAAACAAAATCGAGAGCCGCTTGATGACCGGCAAAATCGACAATTTGCCAAGCGTCCCGACCGATCGGGTGATCAAATTGAACGCGAGCGGCGCCGGGAATTATCGCGTCCAGTATGACGATTCGTCTTGGAAAGCGCTGCTCGGTGCACTGGCCAAGTTGAATCTGGAAGATCGCGTGAATTTGCTGAGCGAATCGTGGGCGCTGGTCCAGGCCAATCGCGCTGACGTTTCTCTTTATTTAGAGCTGATCGGGAAACTGCCCCACGGGCATGAACTGGCCGAGCGCGATCAGATTGTTAACGCGTTCGATTACATCAATCGCCTCCTGATCGGTGATCCGGGCCGTAAAAAATTTCAGGCTTACGCGCGCTCGATCTTGCGACCAACGTTTGACGAGCTCGGCTGGGAACCGAAGAAGAACGAATCACCACGAGACTCACTCCTTCGTGCAAGCTTGATCGTCGCGCTTGGCGATTTGAACGACCAGGAAGTCATCGACGGCTGCAAACAACGTTTTGAAAAGTTCGTTGCCGATCCTGCTTCGCTCGCACCTGACCTTCGCGCGTCCATTTTTCTGGTGGTTGGACAAAATGCTGATGATCCGACTTGGAACAAGCTGCACGAACTCGGATTGAAGACCACCAGCATCGAAGAAAAGCAGAATTATTTCGACGCGTTGGCCGCGGCGCGCGATCCGAAGTTGGCCGGGAAAGCATTGCAAATCTCGCTGACCGACGAACTGCCAACCAGCCGCGCCCTTCACAACGTCGGCAAAGTTGCGCGCTATAGCGGGCATCCCGATCTCGCCTGGGAATTCGCCAAGGCGAACATCAAAGCGCTGCTCGCCAAAACCGACGCTCTCGCCGCTAATACGTTCGCGCCAGGCTTGTTCGTTTTCTTTTCCGAAAAATCGCGCGCGGACGAATTGAAAACTTACGCCAAATCGAATTTGCCGGCCACCAGCGCGAAAGAAGTGGCCAAAGCGGTCGATGAAGTTGAGTTTCGCGCCGAATTCAAAAAACAGATCGTGCCGCAATTGACAGCCTGGATATCCAAACAGCAACGGAAGTGACGATCGGACTTACAGGTTCGATTGGGACTGATCTTGCTCAGGCGTGATCAAGAGCCGCATCGGAATCATCGATGATTCGTGAAATCCATGACGCCGGAAAAATTCCTGGGCCACATTCTCCGGCCGGTCTGTCAGTAAAGTGATGCGGAGAAAATTTTTCTGACGCGCGAACTCGATCGCGTGATTGAGCAGTTTCGAACCGTAGCCGTGCCCCTGGAATTGCTGATGGACCACGAGGTCCTCGAGCAAAATGACGAAACCGCCTTCTGCGGTGCTAATGGTAAAGAGGAGATTGATCATGCCGACAATCGCGCCGTCGCGGCGAAGCACGAATACGCGACCGCGACTCGGCTGTTCGAAAATCAAACGCAACCCGCGCAGTTGCCTTTCTTTATCTGGCCGAAAATCGCTCTCCTGTGCGAAGAGTCCTCCGAGCATTTCGGACAACTCATCCAAATCAGCCTCGGTAGCCGGCTCAATGACGACTTTCTCGCTCACCGTTTGCATTGCTTATTCCAGAAATTAAGCGGGCTGGCAACCCGCGAATGGAAGCTCGACCGGCTCCGTCCGACCAAATTGACAATCCCCTGCCCCATCCTAGTGTAGCCGCTCTCAATTCGCGCCTAATTTATTTTTCGGCCTTATGAAACGCACTTATCAGCCATCGAAACGAACCCGCAAGCAGCAGCACGGTTTTCGGGCGCGGATGCGAACCAAGGGTGGACGCGCCACCCTCGCTCGGCGGCGTCAGCGCGGTCGCAAACGTCTCTTGCCGAAACGTGTCGAGCGCCATTTCGCGCGCCATACCCAGGCCTGATTTCCGACAATCTCGGTTCCGGTTCGCAAGGTCGACATCGGCCAAGATCGACATTCTATTGTTGAGTGGCGCAACAGAGCACCAGGATCGAGGACTACGCCTTTATCAGCGATACTCAGACCAGTGCGTTGGTTAGCCGTGATGGATGCGTGGATTGGCTTTGTTTCCCGCGGTTCGATTCCGGCGCCTGCTTCGCGTCGTTGTTAGGCACGCGTGACAATGGCCATTGGCGTTTCTGGCCGAAGGAAAAGATCGACCGGACCAGTCGTCGATATCGCGGGGATGCCTTGATTCTTGAAACGGAGATCGAAACCAAAGAAGGCGCCGTCCGGTTAATCGATTTCATGCCGCCGCGCGGCGAAAATCCCGACCTCATCCGCATCGTGGAAGGAATTCGCGGTCAAGTAGTGATGCAAATGGAGCTCATCATTCGGTTCGATTACGGCCGCACGATCCCGTGGGTGCGAACCGGGAACGGCGGATTGGAAGTGATCGCAGGTCCGAACGGACTTATTCTGCGCACACCGGTCAAAACGCGGGGTGAGGATCTGACGACAGTTGCCGAATTCACAGTCAAGAAAGGTGACCGTGTGCCATTTGTCCTGACCTGGTTCGCATCGCATTCCCGGCCTCCTAAAAAAGTTACCCCTGACCATGCCCTGCGCGACACGGAAAGATATTGGAAAAAATGGGCGAAACGCTGCCACCGCAAAACCCCATGGGATGACGCGGTGGTTCGCTCGCTTGTCGTCCTGAAAGGCCTGACGTATGGACCCACCGGTGGGATTGTAGCCGCGGCCACGACTTCTTTACCCGAGGAGATCGGCGGAGTGCGCAATTGGGATTATCGCTACTGCTGGTTGCGCGATGCGACTCTCACCCTGATCGCTTTGGTCAACGCCGGTTATCAAAGCGAAGCCAAGAGCTGGCGCGAATGGCTCTTGCGCGCAATCGCAGGCAGCGCCGATCAAATGCAAATCATGTACGGTGTCCGCGGCGAACGCCGTCTGGAAGAGCTCGAAATCCCCTGGTTGTCCGGTTACGAAAATTCAAAACCAGTGCGCATCGGCAATGCCGCTTCCAGTCAGTTTCAGCTCGATGTTTATGGCGAAGTCCTGGGGACGATGTATCGAGCGCACCAGGCCGGAATCGAAAATCGCGAGACCGATTGGCGTCTGCAAGCCGCCTTGATGAATTTTCTCGAATCAAATTGGAACAAGCCAGACGAAGGCATCTGGGAAGTGCGCGGCGGTCCGAAACATTTCACCCACTCCAAAATGATGGCGTGGGTGGCTTTCGATCGCGCGGTTAAATTGGTTGAGGAATGTGGATGCCGGGGCGCGGAACGTGTCGATCGATGGCGGAAAATTCGCGATCAAATCCATAAAGAAGTTTGCACGCGCGGATTCAGTCCGAACAAGAAAGCTTTTACGCAGTACTACGGATCGGATGCACTCGACGCGAGTTTGCTCATGATGCCGCTCGCCGGGTTCCTTCCATTTACCGACAAGCGAATACGCGGGACAATCGAGGCGATCGAACGCGAGCTCATGCGCGATGGATTTGTGCTTCGGTATCGACCCGAAGAAGAAGGCGTGGACGGTTTGCCAGGGAGGGAAGGTGTATTTCTGCCTTGCTCATTTTGGCTGGCCTCATGTTTGCATCGCGTCGGCCGCAAAAAACCGGCCCGTCAGCTCTTTGAGCGTTTGCTTTCTGTCCGAAACGATCTCGGATTACTTTCGGAAGAATACGACCCGAGATCAAAGCGGCAGCTCGGGAATTTTCCTCAGGCATTTTCGCATGTATCGCTTATAACCGCGGCTCTCGTCTTGAGCGATCAGCATCCGTCAATAGGCCGGTGACCTCGGCTGCGTCCAAAAAACCTGCCACCGCGGACGCCCACTGTCATTAGCTAAGTCCAACTACCAAAGTCGTTTTCGCTTCGCCGAGTTAAGTCGACTTACGGTCTAAAATCACCCGCTCGATGTGTGAATAAATGTTGAAGGAGGGGGGGCGAAGAAAACTCACCAATGTTTGATTGTTCTCGCGCGCGAACCTTACCGCCAATGTGGACGGCGCCGATACCGAAGCGATAATCGCAATTCCGGCGGCCAGCGCTTTCTGCACGATTTCGAAGGAAGCCCGGCCGCTGACGAGCATCAGATCTCGATCCAGAGGCAGCGAGCCGTCAAGAAAAGCGCGACCAATCGTCTTATCGACCGCGTTGTGGCGACCAATGTCCTCGCGAACGATTTTAGGTCGTCCGTTTAAACCAAAAATGCCGGCGGCGTGAATTCCGCCGGTGCGCGCGAAATCGCTTTGACCTTGTCGTAACCGTTCTGGCAAGGAGAGGAGCGTCTCGATCTCAATCCTGACCTTACTCGACTTGATCTTCCGAAAATTTTGCCGGATCGCTTCGATACTATTTTTGCCGCAAATCCCGCAACTGGAGGAAATCGTCCCGAATCGTTGCGCCGAATTCAGTTTTAACTTCACACCGGCGGCAAGATCGATATCCACTTGGTTCTCGCGGCCGGTCGAAATCTTCTCGATCTCTTCGCGTTTGCGAATGATCGCTTCGGAAACTAGAAACCCCACGGCCAACTCCTCGTCATGACCTGGGGTTCGCATGGTCGTGGCCAAAACTTTTCCGCGAACACGGATCTCGAGCGGCTCCTCGGCTGTCAACTCGTCAGGCAAATACTCGAGCCCGCCATCGCGATTTCGCCGGATGATTTTCTCGGAAACGATCGCACGTTCTTTCATGTGGGACGACTGAATGTTATCATGATGCCGGTGGAAATCTGTCATCTTTACATTTCGCTCGACCACAATTTTTTCGGCCACCACGGCCGTGAACCGGATCAATATCCGGCGATTGAGGTCGCGATGATCGAATGTGCGGCCGGCCACGGCATCCGAGGCGATCGCTTCTTTGATTATCGCGACGATTACAAGGGTCAGATCACATTCTTTTCGCTCGAAGTTTTCGATGAGCTCCGTGGGGCGTTCGAGCTGAAGGATTGTTCCCCTTCGTTGGTTCGCCGCAATGTCATGACCCGTGCGGTCGATCTTAACGAATTGATTGATCGCGATTTTGAAGTGCAGGGCGTCAAATTTCACGGAACGGAAGAGTGCCGGCCTTGTTATTGGATGAACCAGGCGATCGCCGCTGGCGCGGAAGAATTTCTGAAAGGTCGCGGTGGCTTAAGAGCGCGAATCCTAAGCGACGGCCAGCTGCGCTCAACGGCACGGCTTCAATGAGCATCTGCGCGGCGCTGTTAGCAGGCGGAGAGTCGCGTCGAATGGGTAAAGACAAAGCGACCATGCTTTTTCGCGGCCAACCGCTTTGGAAAATTCAACTCAACTTGCTGCGCAAATTAAAGCCGGAGGAAATTTTTATTTCGGCCCGGAACGACCCTCGGTGGCGACCTGACGATGTTAAATTCGTGGCGGATGAAGCACCGTCGCGCGGACCGCTTAGTGGCATCGCGGCCACGTTAGATGAAATGCGCTCGACCCATCTTCTTGCCTTGGCGATCGACATGCCGTTCATGAACGAAACCTACTTGCGTTCGCTCTGCGGTTTCGCAGCTCGCGGTTGCGGCGTGGTTCCTAGAATCGATCGTCGCGCTGAGCCGTTGGCAGCGATTTATCCGCGCCAAGCACTGAGCGATCTTCAAGGCGCGCTTGCGAGCAGCGATTTTTCGCTGCAAACGTGGATCGAGCAACTCGTTGAATCTGGAAAATTACGAGTCATACCTGTCACTGAAGAAGCGCGACAATTATTTCGGAATTTGAACGAACTTCGCGACATGGAAGACGATGTTCTCCCAGCGACCCTCAATCAAACGTCCCAATCAAGTTAACCAGCCGGTGAATCATGGAGATAAAAGTTGCGCGTTGTGCATCGCACGCGCCTGAGTAATTTTCGATTCTTTTGCGAACGTGCTAATTCGCACCGTTAGCTCAATTGGCAGAGCAAGTGACTCTTAATCACTGGGTTGCAGGTTCAAGTCCTGCACGGTGCATTGAATGTAAATGGCTGAAATACGGTAAATTATACTGACTAAGGCCCGGTTCGCTAAGGCGCAGGTATTTGCCAGCTTGGCCACTTATTAAGGGCATCCCTACGTTTTTGGCTCCGCTTTTCAAAGTTGTTTTCGCGCGATGAATAGGGTTAAGGCCGCTGTCAGTGCAGCGAGGTTTCAAGGTAACATGGTCGCCAAGCATTATTACTATACATCGCTACGCGGCAGAAATGGTCTCGTCCTCTATGTCACAATTCACGCAGCGCCAGAGAACGGTAACGCACATTCCCAAGTCGCTCCCGACGCCCAAAAGTCATTGAGGCTGACGGGCGGGAGCTGCAATCACCGGAGACTCTGCCCAAAATCGACTGACGCGTTTCGACCAATACGCTGCCAGTTCCGAAGGAAAATTGAGATTGGCGAGATGGGACGCCAGCATCGACTCTTGCGTAAATGGCCATTCGGAGACTCTGAAAGAGACTCCGACGCAAACTGACTTAGCGAGCGCCGCGCGCCTACGGGAAAAATTCGTGTCCCTACTAACAATGCCCTCCCGTCGGTGGTAAGAGGCCCGCACCGAAGGGCCGTCTCGATCTATATCGACGTGAGAAAATTTTTGGTGAAAAAATTCACGGGCCGGGCAGGCTGACATCATGTTCTTGGCAGACCGATCCCGGATTTCCCATGTCAACTTCCAGGACGATTTCGCCGGCCGGCAATTCAAGATTCTGGATACGCAAGTTGCGGATCACTGAGCAGCCGGGCCGCCAACTGCGAGAGATTGCCCGCCGCCGTCAGTGTGCCGATGGGGATCGAAATACGGAGATCGGACTCGACGCGCGTGGTCAGCTCGACGGCCATGAGCGAATCAATGCCGAGCTCGTTGAGCGGTTTTTCCATGGACACTCTCGAAGCCGGAATGCCGAGGACCGCGCCGAGATGCTCGCGCATCCGCGTATCAAGCAGGCGGCGGCGCTCCACCGGCGTGGACTTGACCAGCACGTCATGGATGGAGCCGCTGCTGCCGAGTGTGGCCGACTCGCCGAGCCCTTCTTCCAGGATGCCCGCATAGCGGGGATGCGTGCTCACTGCTGATGAAAAACCGGCGAGCTGGCGCCAGTCCACCGGTGCGACAACGAGCTGCGGCGCGTGCTTCTGCAGAAGTTTTTCCAGCGCTTCGCAACCCTGGCTCATGGTGAGCGCGCCAAAACCCTGACGCGTGAGCCTTTCCGCCGTCTCAGCATGGCGCGCCAGTATGCCGCCGCCGGTGAGCGCTCCCCAGTTTATGGTGAGCGCGGGCAGGCCGAGGGCGTGCCGGTGATGAGCGAGCGAATCGAGAAACGCATTGGCCGCCGCGTAGCTGCCCTGGCCCGCGTTTCCCATGACGCCGGCGACGGATGAGCACATCACGAAAAAGTCCAGCGGTTTGTCCAATGTGAGCCGGTGCAGATTCCACGCCCCTTCCGCCTTGGGGGCCATCACGCGGCGAAAACGCCCGGCATCAAGCCGTTGCACTATGCCGTCATCGAGCACCATCGCGGCATGAATGATCCCGCGCAACGGCGGCATGTTGCGCTCAATGTCCGCGAACACCCCGGCAAGTGCTGCTTCATCTGAGACATCCGCCTGCGCGGCGATCACCTGAGCGCCTGCCGCAGCGAGTTCATGCAGCGCCTGCCGCGCTTCATCGCTGGCTGCGCCGCTGCGGCTCACGAGCACGAGGTGCCGCGCGCCGCGTTCGACCAGCCATTTGGCCGCTGCAATGCCGAATCCACCGAAACCGCCGGTAGCAAGATACGTGGCGTCTGCCAGCAACTTGAGCCTGCCATCCACCGTGGCACGGTCGAGGACGACATCGGGCTGCTCGAACGACAGGACGACCTTTCCGATGTGCTTTGCCTGGGCGAGGTGGCGAAACGCGTCGGCGGTACGCGAAACGGGAAACGCGGTTACTGGCAGCGGTTGGAATGTGCCCGTCTCGAATGACCCGATGATGCGACGCAGGACGGTCATGTTGCGCTCGGGGTACAGTTGCGCGCACAACGGCAGGTCAAAGGCGAAGAATGAGACATTGCGCCGGAAAGGCTTCAGGCCGATGCGGCTGTTCTCGAAGATATCGCGCTTGCCAATCTCGATGAATCGCCCGCCGGGCGCGAGAATGGACAAACCCTTGGCAATAGCCTGGCCGGCGAGCGAGTTGAGGATCACGTCCACGCCCCTGCCGTTCGTGATGTCCATCACTTCATCCGCAAACGCGAGGGAGCGCGAGTCCATGACGTGGGCAATTCCGAGTGCGCGGAGGTAACCGCGTTTTTCGTCGTTGCCAGCGGTGGCGAAAATTTCCGCGCCTGCTAGCCGCGCGACCTGTACCGCGGCAAGGCCCACGCCGCCGGTGGCCGCGTGGATGAGGACGCGCTCGCCCTTCGAGAGTTTCGCCAGCTCATCCAGACCGTGGCAAGCTGTGAGAAAAACAATCGGCAGCGCCGCTGCCTGTTCCCAGCCCAGGTTGGGCGGCTTGCGCGCAACCAGTGTCGCGGGCGTGACGAGGTGCGAGGTGAGGCAGCCGCGCCCGCACGCGATCACTTCATCGCCCACATTGAAATCGGCGACACTATCGCCGAGCGCTACGATGACTCCTGCGCATTCAAGTCCGAGATAGTTTTCACTCTCATCCTCCGCCGGGTAAAGGCCGAGCGCCACCATCACGTCGCGAAAATTCAATCCGGCAGCGCGCACTTCGATCGCCACCTCACCAGCGCCTGGCGCAGTGCGTTCCCTGGCACGCGGGACAACGTCACCAAGCAACCGGGTCCTCGGCGCCTCGATGTGAAACGGGTGCCCCGCGGCCGACAGAGGGCGGTATTTGGCCTTTGGCAGCTCATGATGCGCCACGCGCGCGAGCCGCTGGATAAAGCGTGTGCCGTCACGCAACGCGATTTCCTGCTCCGCATCCGCATGGAGCAACTCCGCAACAAGCGCGCGCACTTCGTCGTCGCCACCACCGTTCGGGTCGAGATCCACCATGCGGCAGCGCAATGCGGGATGCTCGTTCTGAATCACACGGCCGAGGCCCAGCAGCGGCGCCTGCATGACGGATATCGCATCCACAAATTTTTCGTCCACGGCTTGTGCGCCGCGGGTGAGCAGCCAAATCGGGATCGTTAGATTCGCAGCCCTCAGCGCCTGAACGAGCGCCAGCACGCTGTAGCAGCCGCGCAGTTGCGCATCCTGCAATGAGATTGGGAATGCGACCCCCTCGTCCACGCTCCACAGATGGATGATGCCGCGACACGGGGACGCATCATGTCCCGCGAGGTCCTGTAGAACCTGCTGGACATCATCGGCGCTTGACGGACAAACCTCGAAATGGTTTGGCTCGATGCACTTGAAGATCTCTCCAGGCGAAATCCGCACGCACTCTCCGCCGTAGGCTCGGAGCGCCTCCGCAAGAGCATTGGCCGCGCCGGCTTCGTCCGCGAAGAGCAACCAGGTTCCCCGCGCGCTGTCGGGCTCGCCGGCGTTCGGCTCCGGCTCCGCGGGCGAGAGCGGTTTGGGCTGCCAGCGCAGTATGTAGAGGAGGTCGTCCAGGCCCGTTGCGCTTGCCGTGGTGCCGCCAGCGGGTTGAATGCGCGCGCCGAGTATCTCGACGCAGAGCCTGCCGTCGCCATCGAACACTTGCACGTTTGCATCACGATGGCGGGGGCTGGATTTGGTGACTTGAACGTGCATCCAGGCTCGCGGGCCAAGGGGTGCGTGGAAGCGCAGTCTCGCGATGCGCACCGGCATCCACACTTCGCGCGGTCCATCGCCGTCGGCGTAATCAAAGGTGGCGGAGATGGTTTGCAAACAGCCATCGAGAAACGCGGGATGGACGCGATAGCGCTGCGCCTCGTGCGCCACCGCCTCCGGCAGGGCGAGTTCTACAAGCACTTCGCCGTCCGCACGCCGGAGTCGGCGCACGCTTTGGAACGCCGGCCCGATCTCGAATTGGATTTGGCGAAGCCATCCATAGAACTGGCCCGCGGTGACTTCATCCCCGCCGAAACGTTCCCACAATTCCTCGGGACGAATTTGCTTGCGGGGCGCGCCTGCATCCAAATGCCGCAACTGCCCCGCAGCGTGACGCCGCCAGCCCTGCGCGCTCTCGCCCACCCGCGTATGAATCGCGAATCCGGCATCCTCCACGGAGAAGGTGAACTGCGCTTGCACGCGCTCCGGCGGGTCCGGCAGCGGCAGCGCGCGCTGGAATTCCGCTTCCTCGATGACGCAGGGCACATCACCGAAGACCTCGCGAGCGGCGCTGAGTGCCATCTCGATGTATCCAACCGCCGGGAAAACCACGCGGCGATGAATGACATGATCCTTGAGCCACGGCAGGAGGCGGAGGTCGAGAAAGTTTTTCCAGCACACTACAGCGGAGCGCGATCGGCGCCCCAGCAGCGGATGGCCTGGCGGGCCGAGTTTCGAGTTCCTGACGTCCTCGCACTCCTGCCAGCAGCGCTCCCGTTGCCAGGGATAGGAAGGCAGGCGCACGAATTGATTTGCAGACCCTGAAAAAACCGCCGCCCAGTTCACCCGCCGCCCCGCGCAAAACAGCGCGCCCAGCGCCCGCAACATGGCCGCGCGCTGCGGCTCCATGTGCCGCTGCGAGGCGAGCACGGTGCCCGTGCCGCCACGGCCGCGCAGGCACTCGTGGATCGCGCCGGCGAGCGCGGGGTGCGCGCCGATTTCTAGAAACAGATCGTGCCCGGTCGCCGCGAGCCCGTTCATCGCGGGAAAAAATCGCACCGGCTCGCGCGCGTTGCGCCACCAGTAGGCAGCGTCGAAGTCCATGCCTGTGGCGGCTTCACCGGTGACGGTGGAGATGATGGCGGTGGACTCAGCGCGCGGCTTGAGCGAGGCAATGGATTCGAGGAACTCCTCGCGGCCCGCATCGAGATAGGGGCTGTGAAACGGAAAATCCGTGTGGATAAACCGACGGAAGATCTGGCGCTCTTCGAGTTCCCCGGAAATCGCTTCCAGCGCCTCGGCATCGCCGGACAAAGTCACGGAGCATGGGCTATTGACCGCGGCGATCGTGAGGCAGGCTGTGCGCCCGGCGATGAGTTCCTCCGCCTCCCGCGCGGGCAGGGCGACGGCAAGCATTTTTCCTTTTGGCAACACCTTCTCCATGATGCGGCCACGGTGAAACATCACGCGCAACGCATCATCGAAGCTCAGCGCGCCAGCGACCTGAGCAGCGGCGAGTTCGCCGATGCTGTGGCCGAGAACGGCATCCGGCTGGATGCCCCAGGCGTGCCAGAGTTCCGCCAACGCGAGTTGGAAAGAAAAAACACCCCAGTGTGTCACGGACACCTCGCGCAGGCGCGAGGCGCTTTCTTCCACGGTGAACTCGCGCAGCAATGGACCGACTCCATCGCCGTCGCCCGCGCTTGCACCGTTGGCGCCGAACTCAGTCAGCAGCGCGTCGCACCGCGCAATTGTATCGCGGAACACGGGTTCATCGCGCAGCAGCTCGCGACCCATGCCCCACCACTGCGGGCCTTGTCCGCTGAAGACAAAAACGAGAGGACGATGCGATGCCGCGTGGGCGTGGCAGAGATTCGGATTGTTTTCTCCAGCGAGGAACGCCGCGAGATTTTGAATCATTTCCTCTTTGGAATGGCCAACGACCGCGAGCCGGTGGTCATGATGCATGCGGCGAGCGCCCGCGGCGTGGCAGATGTCGCACAGTGAGTGCGCCGCGCCCGCGCCGTCTGGCGCGAGGAAGCGCTGATAGGATTGCGCCAGCGCGCGCAGGGCTTCCGGGCTGCGTGCGGAGAGGACGAGGATCTCGGCGTGCTCAGCATTCGTGTCCGCGGCGGAGGTGGATGACTTGTTGGCCCGTGGTGAAGCCTGTAGCACGGCATGCGCATTTGCGCCGCCGAAGCCGAAGGAGTTCACGCCGGCCAAAGTTGGTTTCGCTCCGTTGGGCAACGGCTCGACCTCCGTGGCGACGCGCAGTTTCAGTCCATCGAAGTCAATATTTGGGTTTGGTTGATCGAAGTGCAGGCTGGGCGGAATGAGGCCGTGATGGAGCACCAGCGCGGTCTTGATGATGCCCGCGGCGCCGGCGGCCATTTCGAGATGGCCGATGTTTGTTTTCACCGAGCCGATGACGCAGCGATCGTCGAACGGGCGGCCGGCACCGAGCACAGCGCCAAGCGCGGCGGCTTCGATGGGATCGCCTGCGGGCGTGCCGGTGCCGTGTGCCTCGACATAGCGCACATTGCGCGGATCAATGTCCGCATCGCGGCAGGCAGCGCGCACCAGGGCTGATTGCCCGGTTTGGCTGGGGAGGGAGATGCCTCTGGTCAACCCGTCCTGATTCACTGCGGTGCCGCGGATGCAGGCGTAAATGCGGTCACCATCCGCGAGCGCGGCGTTGAGCGCCTTGAGCACGATGATGCCGGCGCCCTCGGCGCGGACATAGCCGTTAGCGGCGGCGTCGAAGGCTTTGCAGCGGCCATCTGGCGAGAGCATCGAAGCCTTGCTGAAGCCGATGAAGCCGTCAGGCACGAAGAGCAACTGCACCCCGCCAGCGAGGGCGAGTTCGCATTCGTGGCTCCACAGGCTGCGGCAGGCCAGGTGCACAGCCAGCAGTGCGGATGAGCACGCGGTGTCCACGACGAAGCTCGGCCCGAGCAGGTTCAGGCAATACGAGATGCGGTTGGCGACGATGCACGGAACCCTTCCCGTGCATGTATGCGTGCCGAATAAACTTTTGTCGCGAAACGATTGCTGGATTGTGCCCCAGTCGAGGTCCGCCACGCCGAGGAACACGCCCGTGTTTGATCCATTCACCAGATCCAGAACAACGCCGGCGTCTTCGAGCGCCTCCCACGCGGTCTCCAACGCCACGCGCTGCTGCGGGTCCATGAACGCGGCCTCGCGTGGGGAGATGTGGAAAAATCCACAGTCGAATTTGTCAATGTCCGCGATGAACCCGCCCCAGCGGCTGTACGTCTTGCCAGGCTTGGCGGGGTCGGGATCGTAGAAGGCTTCGATGTTCCAGCGATCCGGCGGAATCTCCCTGATGGCGTCCACACCGTCGGAGAGGAGCCGCCAAAATGATTCCGGATCGGTTGCGCCACCGGGGAACCGACAGCCGATTCCCACGATAGCAATGGGTTCTTTGCCGAGCATGGATGCAGTTTTGGATGCGCCGTCGTGATGTGTCAAGCTCTCAGCCGCGAGGGACTCAAGTAGCCGCGAACTCCAGTTCTGCTCCCGCGGCTGCGGGACAGCGCCTCCGGCCTGCAGCGGGCGTCTGCCAGCGTCTCCGCGTGCAGATTTTGAAAATGTGCGATACGGCAGACTTCGAAAGTCTGCGCTACTCCACTTCCAGCAGCGCGCCGTGGCAACTGAAGCCTGCGCCGAAGGAGGACATCCACCAAAGGCCGCCAGGCGCATTGCCACCAAGAGCGGCGTGCAGGACGAAGAGGACGAAGGGGCTGCTCAGGTTTCCGCAATCGCGCAGCACCGCGGCGCTCCAGCGCAGGTCCTCCTCGGTGAGCGCGAGCATTTTACGCAGGTGCATGAGTACGTCGCGCCCGCCAGCGTGCATGATCCACGCGGCGATTTGCCCGCGGGCCGCGCCGTGCTTCGCCATCACATCTGAAAACAGTTGCTCCGCATATTTTCCCGCCAGTTCCGGCACGGGCTGCGTGAGGATGTTGCGCAGCATTCCGCCCTTGGTCTCAAAGCGGAGGTAGTCGCGGTGTTCAGGATTCAGTATCGAACCGGTTGTTTTCCATTCGATGCGGCGGTGGTTTCGATTTGGGCTTGCGGAGAGCACCGCTGCGGCCGCGCCATCTCCGAACAAACACGCGCTGATGAGCACGCCGGGGTCTTCATCGCCATAGAACGCCGCACTGCACACCTCCACGCACACGCTCAGCACGCACCCGCAGCGGCCGGAGGCAAGCAGCGCCTCCGCGGTGCGGAGGTTTGGCAGCGCGGCGCCGCAGCCCTGACCGACGAGGTCCAGAGCGAGCACGTCGCGCCGCAGGCCCAGGCGCTCACTGACGTAACTGGTGAGTCCAGGGCAGAGGTAGCCGGTGCATGTGCTCACGATCACGGCATCAATTGCGCTGGCGTCGAGCGCGCCATCTGTCAAGGCGCAAGCCGCAGCCTCCGCCGCCAACACAGGCGCGTTCCTGGTGAAACGCGCGTGCAGTTCATCCGGGCCACCTTCGAACAATTCACTGACTGACTCGACGCCGAAATGCCGCGTGGCGACGCTGGGCTCGCCCAGGAGCACGGCTTTCACGATAGCCTGCCCGCGTGCGCTAAGCTGCTGAAAAGGCGCTGACACTCGTGCTGCTTCCCAACATTGCTGTTGCGTGAATCTGGTGGGCAAAGCGGTTCCCAATCCCGTGATGAACATGGCTCAACTAAGCACGGGATGGAATCGAGTCCAGGCGGCCACCGTTTGGTCCAGCGCCTTACTCACCGGGCTCACCGTGGCGTGTGGCACGCGCCTCCATACCGCCAGGATCTGAGCCGTGCCCGTGTTCCGTCAGTGCAAAACAACCGACGCGTTCGCCCGAAACCAATCCCGGCACCCAGCGAGCGTGCTGCTCGGGTGTGCCAAAGGAATGGATCGCATATATGGCAAGCGCGCCCTGCACCGATGCTTCCGAACGCAGGCCAGAGTCGGCCCGTTCCAACTCTTGCATGCATTTGGGAACATTTTGATTCAAGGTAACAACAAGACTCTTAATCACTGGGTTGCAGGTTCAAGTCCTGCACGGTGCAAAAGTCCGAGCCGGACTGGCGTTTTCGCTTGCCGCCCCCGAGATTGACAATTCACTCTGTGCAAGGTCGATGAAAGTTTCAGTCGTCATTCCCGTTTTTAACGAGCGCGGCACAATTGAGCAGATCGTAAACGCGGT
>Ga0209156_10001184_pt1 | contig 21383 bp, 18 predicted proteins | sample GraSoiAngelo_124_FD_185881 | JGI IMG/M metagenome (GOLD analysis project Ga0209156, IMG submission 185881) | Grasslands soil microbial communities from the Angelo Coastal Reserve, California, USA - 14_0927_05_20cm (SPAdes) (version 2) | ecosystem: Environmental > Terrestrial > Soil > Grasslands...
AGGTCGGTCGAGGGGCCCTGGGCGAGGAGATCTCCCGCTGCGCGCAAATCCGGCGCCGAGGCGAGCTTCTGCGGATCCTGCGGAGCAAGCTCCTTGTCGAAGCCGTAGACGTCGACCTGGAACCGCGAGGTGAGCGCCGACAGCTCGCCGAGGTGCGACTTGAGCCAGCGCAGCATCTCCTCGGCCCGCGTGGTGCCCTCGGTCGAGGCGGGGAAGCGCATCGAACGGGAGGTATCGAGGAGCAAGGCGACGCGCGCGCGGACGCGGGTCTCGGCGCGCAGCTCGATGCCCGGCTCGAGCAGGAGCGTGAGGAGGAGCGCTCCGGCGAGGACGCGGAGACCGATGAGGATCGAGCGGCGGAGCCGGCTCGGCTCGCTCCGGATGCCGCGGAAGCTGAGCCAGACGGGGGCTGCGATCCCGAGGGCCGCGAGGGCGAGCGCCCATCCCGGGAGGGTGGAGAGAGAGGTGATGCGCCAGGCGTTGTAGTCGACCTGCGGCATCAGATCCGCCTGCGCTTCATGATGAAGGGGATGTGGACCTGGTCCTCTTTGTAATCGAGGCACAGCGCGTACATGGCGAGGTTCACGCCGAGGCGGACGGCCTTCTCGCGCTGCCCTTCTCCGCCCGGGACCACCTCCATCTCCCAGGTACCCAACGAATCGCGAGCGAGCGCTCCGAGCAGGTCGTTCGGCGAGTAGAGGACCGCCAGGCGGCCTCCGATGTCGATGCCTTCGACGTCGGGCCGCGCGACGCTGCGGCCGGTCGGTCCGTCGAGGAGGTAGAACGATTTGTAGAGGACGTGATCGCGGGGCACGCGCTGGAGCTTCGCGGCGGGCAGCACCTTCGCGAGGATTTCCCGGGCGGACCGCTCGAAGGACCCGCCGCTCTGGGCGCTGGCATCGTCGACGAGGAGGAAGCCTCCGTAGCTCAGGTACCGGCGCAGCGACGCCACCTCGGCGTCCGCCAGGGCGGGTATCGCCGCGTCCGACGAGAGCACCGCGAAGGGATGGCGGAACAGCTCCGGGTCGCTCGGCGCGAGGACCTTCACGGCGGGCGAGGTCTCGATGCTGGTCCGCTTCGCGACTTCCCAGGCGAGCCGCGGAAGGCCGTCGGGATGGGGATCCCACCGTCCCGCGTGACGCAGCTGGGCAAAGACCAGCCGGGACGCCTCGCCGAAGGCGAAACCCCGCAGCGGCCAGGCCAGTGCCGAGGCAAAGGCGGCGCGGAGCAGGCTGCGGCGGGACCAATGCTGCATCCGGTCGAGGCTAGCGCAGATCGGGTCCACGATCCTCTGGAACTGTCCGACGCTGACAACCTTCCCCTACTCGCGGCTCCTTGCCGCATGGCCTCGACGGGCTTGCCGGGCCGGGGTACCGTTGACCCGCCAATGGCCCAGAACACAGCTTCCGTCACCGCGAGCCGGAATACCGTTCCCGGCACCGCGAACGAAGAGCCCGTCGCCCCGCCCCTTTTCACCGGCGCCCCGCGCCGCGAGTACACCCCCGACGCCAAGCGGATGAAGGAGCCGCTCGCGACGCCGGAGTGCGCCCGCGCCCGCGCCCTCTTCGACGAGGGCAACTTCGCCGGCGCCCGGGCGGAGGCGAAACGGGTCCGCCGCTCGAAGGAGGCGTCCACGGAGGCGCGGATGGAAGCCGGCGATCTGCTCGACCGCACGGCGATCGATCAGGGACCGCTGGCGGCGGCGATGGGGTTCCTCATCCTGCTCGGGCTGCTCCTCATGTTCGTCGCGACGAACAACAAGTAATCCACCACTCACTCGAGTTGAGCGCTGTACCTTCGATGTGAAGCTCCCCGAGGCTAAGGCGCTTCGATCTTGAGGTTGTCGAAGTACGTATCGTTCTGCCAGCTGGAGAACCCGAATCGATCGTGGCTCTCGGGCCGGAACGGCGCGGGATCGTCCAATTCCAGCACCAGCTTCCCGTCCATCTCCCAGCGCACGAGCCGTCCCTTGCGGGTGATCACCATGTGGTACGTCCGGGCGCGCTCGACGCGCAGATCGGTCCGCGTCACCGTGAGAGGAGTCCCCTCGTCGTAGTAGGTCCCCGCCTCGAGGCGCGTGAGGTCGCGGCGAGCGGACCATGCGGCGATGGGCTCGCGCACCGCCTCGACCATCCGATCGATGCCCTGGACCGTGCGCGGTGGCGGTCGCGCGGCCGACGCCAGCGCCTTGCGGAGATCCTCCTGGGTGGGCGCGTGTTCGTCGAGCTTCGCAATCTTCGTCTCGCGATTGTGCCAGCCTCCGAAGATGAAGACGTATCCGGTGGCGTGGTTGCGGCCGTCGCCGAACGCCTCGAATTTCAGGTCGCCATCCGCACCTTCGCTGCGCGCGTCGAACTCGATGCGCGTGTCGGGCGGCAGGCGCAGGAGCAGCCAGAGCGGGTTGTTGCCGACCCCGGGCGAATAGACCTGGCCGGAGGCGATGCGCCACTGGCCGCCATTCGACCAGTAATTCTCCCCGAGGGAGGCGCGCTCGAACTCGTCGTGGAAGGGCGCCGCGGCCTTCACGGGCGCGGGACCGCGCAAGAGGAGGTGCAAGAAGGGAAGGTGCACGGCGAAGAGCACCGCGGCGAGCGAGAGGAGGATGCGCGGCCGCGAGAGCGGATGTCCTCGCAAGGAGAGGACGGTGGTCACCCGTCCTCCGGCGGATTCACCGACAGCTCGGCGAAATCGGGCAGCTCCTTGCGCAGGTGTTGCCGCAACCGATCGGTGAGCCTCGCCTCGAGCTGGCGGGCGCGCTCGCGGGTGAAGCCGAACTTATCGCCCACCTGCTGCAGGGTCTTCGGCTCGCCCTCGTGCACGCCGAGGCGATGCTCGAAGAGGTAGATCTCCTTGGGATCGGTGAGGGTCTTCCCGAACTCGGCGAGCTTCTCCTTGAAGATGCGCCTGAGCTCCTCGTCGGCGAGCTGCTCCTCGGCGGGCTTCGACGATTCGGCCAGCCGGTCGGCGTAGGTCTGGCGGTTCTCCTGGACGTCCTGCTCCGAGACGTCGAGCCGCTCGGCGAGGAGCCTCGGCGCCGCGTCGAACCCTTGCTGGAGCAGCTTCTCCTGCTCCTTGCGCAGGTTGAAGAACAGCTTCCGCTGCGCCTGGGTGGTCCCGAGCTTGACCATCCGCCAGTTGTCCATCAGGTAGCGGAGGATGTACGCGCGGATCCACCAGGCCGCGTACGAGGAGAGCTTCACGCCACGGTTGGGATCGTACTTGCGCACGGCATGCATGAGGCCGACGTTGCCCTCCTGCACGAGGTCGAGGAGGTTGAAGGCTGCCCGGCGGTACTCGTGGGCGATCTTCACCACCAGGCGCAGGTTCGCGGTGACGAGCCGGTAGGCGAGACGCGGGTCCTGGGTCTTCTGGAACTCGGTGGCGAGACGATGCTCCTCCTCGCGGGTGAGGAGCGGATGCCGCGCTACCTCCGACATGTAGCGCTGGAGCGCGTCGGCGCGGGAGAGATCGCGCTCGACGGGGACGGGGAGCTTGGTCTCCGCACCGTCGCCCGCCTCTTCCTCCACTTCTTCTTCGGGCTCCGGGGGAAGGATTTCCGGCTCGGCGGCGAGGACCTCGGGCTCGAGCGCGGGTTCCGCCTCGGCCTGGGTGGCTTCCGCCTCGGCCGGCGCAGCTTTCGCCTCGCCCTTCTTGCGCGGCGGCTTCTTCGCGCTAGGTGCATCGGCGCTCTTCCGCTTGCCCGGCTGTCGACGTTGCGTGGCCATGCGGTCGCCGGAGGTTCTATCCCGGAGCCTACCCCGGTGCTATACAGGCACACTTTTCGGAGGAGCGGGCTCGCCTGCGACGGGCGAAGGCCGCAGGCCGGAGCATTCGGAATCCAACAAGCGCCCTCTCGCGAATGAGCGATTACGTAAGCACCACCTCCTTCGCCGATCTGCCTCTGTCCGAGGAGCTGCGTCGCGGGATCGCCGACCGCGGATACGTGCAGCCGACCCCGGTGCAGGCGGCGGTAATCGGTCTCATCCTCGCCGGCCGCGACGTCATCTGTCGCAGCAAGACGGGGACGGGGAAGACCGCGGCGTTCGGAATCCCGCTCCTCGAGCGCATTCCCGGCGGCACGCGCAAGGCTTCCGCCCTCGTCCTCTGCAACACGCGCGAGCTGGCTCTGCAGGTGTCGGAAGAGCTGAAAGCGCTGGCGACGCACAAGAACATCGAGGTCATCGCCGTCTACGGCGGCGCGCCCATGGGAGTGCAGACCGATGCGCTGCGCGCGGGCGCGGAAGTGATCGTCGGCACTCCGGGGCGCGTCTACGATCACATCCGGCGCGGGTCCTTGAAGCTCGACGATACGCGCATCGCGGTCCTCGACGAAGCCGACGAGATGCTCTCGGCCGGTTTCTTCGAAGAGGTGACGCGCATCCTCGATCACCTGCCCCGCGACCGGCAGACCCTGCTCTTCTCGGCCACCGTACCGCCCGACATCGAGCACCTCGCGTCGAAGTACCTGCGCGACCCGGAGACGATCCTGCTCTCCGGCGACCAGTTCACCGTCGAGCACATCAAGAACGTCATCTACGACGTCGTCGACCAGTACCCGAAGCCGCGCAACCTGCTCTACCTGCTCGAGCGCGAGGACCCCGACAGCGCCATCGTCTTTTGCAACACGCGCACCGATACCGAGCTCATCGCCAACGTGCTCAACCGCAACGGCCTCGATGCGGAGATGCTCAACGGCGATCTCCCGCAGAAGGAGCGCGAGCGGGTGATGGGAAAGGTGAAGCGCGGGGAATTGAAGTTCATGGTGGCGACCGACATCGCGGCGCGCGGTATCGACATCAGCGACCTGAGCCACGTCATCAACTACTCGTTGCCCGAGGACCCCGCCGTCTACCTGCACCGGGTGGGACGCACCGGGCGCATCGGGAAGAAGGGCACGGCGATCAGCCTCGTTTCCGGCGCGGAGATCGTCACCCTCTCGGCCCTGCAGAAGCGCTTCGGGATCGAGTTCGAGCAGCGCAGGCTCCCGACGCCGGAGGAGGCGAAGACGGCCTGGGTAGAGAAGCACGCCAAAGAGCTTCGCGAGGCGATGACCGGTGGAATGGCGTACGACGCCTTCCTCTCCCTCGCCGTCGATCTGTCGACCCGCGACGACGGCAGGGGGCTTCTCGCCTACGCCCTCAAGTACTTCTTCACCCACCACCGCATGGAGAAGGCGCAGGCGAGGGCGGCCGGGGAGAAGCTCCTCGAGAGCCACAAGGTGGAGCAGGTCCATCGCGAGCAGAAGAAGGCGCGGGGCGAGCACGACCGGACGCGCCGCAAGCCGCGGCTCGAGCGCAAGCAGGAGACCGCGGACGAGCGCGCCGAAGGCAGCGCAGTGCCGTCGGGCTCGGGCCTGGGCTCGGCGGCGGGCCCGATCGAGCCTGCCGCGGACACCCCTTCCGAGCGTGCCGAGGCCCCTGCTACGGCCCTGGATCGCGTGAAGCTCTTCGTCTCGCCCGGCGCGGAGGACGGCTGGGAGAAGGAGTCGTTCGCCTCCGCGCTGAGCGCGCTCGCCGGGCAGCCGCGGGAGAGCATCCTTGCGGTCGACCTGAAGCCCCGTTACGCGTACGTCCTCGTGCGCCCCGGAAGCGAACAGGCTTATCTCGCCGCCGCAGGGCGCACGCTCAAGGAGAAGCCGCTCACCGTCGAGATTGCGCGGCCCCGCAAGCGATGACCCAAGCAGCAATCCTTTGCCGGGGCCTCGTCAAGACCTACGACGAGGTCACTGCGGTCGACGGCCTCGACCTCGAGGTGCGGGCCGGCGAGTGCTTCGGGCTTCTGGGCCCGAATGGCGCCGGCAAGACGACCACGGTGGAAATCCTCGAAGGCCTGAACGCGCCCACTGCCGGTCAGGTCGAGGTGCTCGGCATGCGCTGGGACCGCGACGAGCATGCGCTCCGCCAGCGCATCGGCGTTTCGCTGCAGGAAACGCATCTGCCGGACAAGCTCACGGTCGAGGAAGTGGCGCTCCTCTTCCGCAGCTTCTTTTCGCGCGGCCGGGACGTGTCCGAGGTCCTCGACATGGTCGGCCTGCGCGAGAAGAAGAAGAGCTGGGTGGAGAAGCTCTCGGGGGGCCAGAAGCAACGGCTCGCGGTCGGCTGCGCGCTCGTCTCCGATCCGGATCTGTTGTTCCTCGACGAGCCGACCACGGGGCTCGATCCGCAGTCGCGCCGCCAGCTCTGGGATGTCGTGCAGGGATTCAAGGCGCAAGGCCGGACGGTGCTCCTCACCACCCACTACATGGACGAGGCGGAGCGGCTCTGCGACCGCGTGGCGGTGATCGATCGCGGCAAGGTGATCGCGCTCGGCACGCCGGCGGAGCTGGTTGCTTCCATCGGGGGACAGCAGGTCATCGAAGTCGGTTTCGAGAATGGCGTGGCGCTCGAGGACGGCGAGTTGCGAAACCTTCCCGGCGTTCGCCGCGTCTCGCGCGCTGGCGGTGGCGTGTCGCTGGCGGTGGATCGGTTGCACGAGACCTTGCCGGCGCTGCTCGGTCTCGCCCAGGAGCGGCGCGCGCAGCTCTCGCGCCTCGCCACCCACCACGCCACGCTCGAGGACGTCTTCGTCACCCTGACCGGCAGGCAATTGCGCGAATGACTCCGAATCCTCTCTGGGAACTGACGCTCACGCGCCTGCGGCTCTTCTTCCGCGAGCCGTCGGCGGTCTTCTGGACCTTCGGGTTTCCGCTCGCGCTTTCGCTGGCGCTCGGGATTGCCTTCCGGAATCGGCCGCCCGAGCCAGTGCGGATCGGAGTCTCGGGAAGCGGCGCTTCCGATCGCCTGGTGCGAGGGCTCGAGTCGGCGGACGGACTGCGCGTCTCCCATTTCCGCGACGAGGCCGAGGTGCGGAAGGCACTGCGCACGGGAGGTGTGGACGCTGCCGTGCTCGTGCGGGGGGCCGCGGAGGAGCCGGCTCTGCCGGCGACGGGCGTAGGCCGCAGGCCGGAGCATCCGATCGAGATCCTGCACGATCCGACCCGACCGGAGAGCCGGGTTGCCCGCGCTCTCGCTGCCGACGCCATCCAGCGGGCTGCGGGACGGGCGGATGCAGTCGCCGTCGCCGAGCGCGCGGTGACCGAGCCCGGCTCGCGCTACATCGACTTCCTCATCCCCGGCCTGATCGGCATGAACGTCATGTCGAGCGGGATGTGGGGAATCGGCTACGTGGTCGTCGAGATGAGGACGCGCAAGCTGCTCAAGCGCCTGGTCGCGACTCCCATGAGCCGGGCGCAGTTCCTCTGGTCGTTCGTGCTCATGCGCTCGGCGTTCCTCTTCATCGAGCTTCCCGCGCTGCTCGTCTTCGGCTGGTTCGCCTTCAAGGTGGGCGTCGCGGGATCGCTCGCGCTGCTCGTCGCGGTAGCGCTCCTCGGCGCGCTCTGCTTCAGCGGCATCGGACTACTCGTCGCCTCGCGGGCGCAGAACACGCAGACGGTGAGCGGGATCATCAATGCGGTGATGCTGCCGATGTTCATCGGATCGGGCGTGTTCTTCTCCACGGCGCGCTTCCCCGACTGGCTGCAGAAGCCGCTGCGCCTCTTGCCTCTGACCGCGCTCAACGACTCGATGCGGGCGGTGATGATCGACGGCGCCGGGATCGCCGCGGTGGCGCGTCCGGCAGCGCTCCTCGCCGTGCTGGCGGCCGCGTCGTTCGCGCTCGCCCTACGAATCTTCCGTTGGCGGTGAGCGCGCAGGCCGGTGCGCGTCGCGCTTCTTGAGCATGAGGAGCGAACCGACCATCGCGACCACCATCACGGTGAGGAGCCCGATCTCGATCATTCCCTCGCGGAAGCGCTCCGATCCGCCGTCCTTGTGCGCCACCGAGAACTCGGCGGTGACGACGAGGATGCGGCGGGTGGCCGCGATGAGCCCCACGATGAGGAAGGGCTCCGGCAGGAGCGCGTGCTCGCGGAAGGAGACCTGTACCGTATAGAGAAGCTCGACCAGCATGAGGACGAGGAGCGTGCGGTCGAGAAGCCCGATGACGCCTTCGAGCGGCGCACCGGCGAACGAGGCGCGCCACAGATCCATCGCGCCGATGACGAGCAGCGCGCCCGCGCTGTAGGCGAGGAGAATGCCCATCCCGACGTAGACCGCGTCCTCGACGAGACTGAAGGCGCGCGCGATGTGACCGCGAGCGTCCTTCGGGGGCGTCTCAGTAGTCGACTTTTCGATCCGCATGGTCGCGGCCGTCGAATCGCATGAGGACGCCCTTGCCGTCCATGCGGGTGACGATGGCCACCGGCCTGCGCCATATCGCCTGCAGGTTGACGAGCGTGTCCTTGGCGTAGTCGACGCGCAGGTCGACGCCGTCGTGACGGTGGGCGAGGAGCAGCTCGCCGCGGTTCTCGAAGTTGCCGTCCACCACCTCGATGATGGGCTGCCCGAAGTTGGTGAGCTGCTGGAGGAGCTTGCGCTTCACCTTCTGGAACTCGCGGTCGAGGATCTCCCAGCGGTTGCCCTTCTCGTTGAACCCGTAGACGAAGAGCTTCTGCTCGGCGGCGAAGTCGGCGGTGAGGAACTCGTCGATGAAGGTGACGTCGTTGTAGTGCTTGCGCACCTCGAAGATCTTCTGCCTGCCGAGCCCCAGCTTCTTGTCCCAGGCGCGCCGGGCGCGGAGGTCGTCGCACTCGTCATACTCTTTACCGAATCGCCCTTTGTTCCAGCGGTCCTCGATGTGGCGCCACAATTCGATGCCGAGCTTGTAGGGATTGATGGCGCCGGGGCGCGTTCCCATCGTGCCGCTGTGATGGTCGGCGTAGTCGATGATCTCATGATCCTTGAGCGCCTTCTGGGTCATGATCGTCGAGTGCCAGAAGGAGTTGTGGTTGATGAACCCAGCCGCGGCGTACCGGTGGGTTCCTTCCACGGAGATGTCGTAGACGTCGGCACGTCCGTGCTCGATGGAGACGATCTCGTCTTCCCACTTCTCTGCCTTGAACCAGCGCCGCTGCGTCACGTACTCATTGAGCGCGGCCTGCTTGCGGTCGAGGCCGAAGCCGATTTCGTGCAGGAAGACCTCGACTCAAGATCCCAAAGTTGAGCAGGAGCAGTTGCACCTGCTCGCTCATCACTTCACTGGAAGTGCTGAGGATGACGCCTGCCTTGCCGGCATATCCGTCGCAGTCGAAGTAGGCGCGCAGGAAGGCGGCGACGACATGCTTGGGCGAACGCAGGATCGCCTTCGGCACCTGCTTCTCGCGGGCGCTCGGTCCCGTCGTGAATCCGAGTTCCTCGACGAGAAGGTCCGAGAGCGTTTCCGAATGGATGATTACGCGCCAACGATTCTCGACCAAGGTTGCGCGCGTCAGCAAGCCGAACAGCTCGTAAGCGAGCTCTGAGAAGGCCTGCGCCTGGGGCTCATCGCCCGAAGTAAGACCAAGTTCACGCTTCACACGGCTGATGTGGCCATCGCCGACGAGGTATCCGCAAAACTGCGCCACCCGGGTGTCTACTCGCTCTGGAATCCGAATCGTCTTGCGTCGACCATACAAGAGCTTCCGCGTGTGCGCCGAACCCTTAGCCCAGACCTGCGGCTCAAGGGCGAGAGCTGCATTGCGATATGTCGCACCCGTGAGCTCGACCGCTGGGTCGAAATCGCCGATCCACCGGATGCGTTCGTCAGGAAGCCACGCGATCCCGACCTCATCTTTCGCCCAGAGGCCCGCTCCTCCGGAAATGGCCACATGGTCGCCCACCGCGAGCTCGTCCAATCGTCGCCAGGTCTCCCCGTCAGGAAGCAGAAGACGATGATTTCGCGACCCCGTGATCTTCAAGCCTCGCCTTGAACGAACCGTAATCGTGGATTGATTGCAAATAACGTTTCGATCGTAGACGGATCGGGCAGACCGACCATCGCTGACTTTCACCTTATCGGCGGCCACAATATCTTCAATTGTTACGATACCCAAGCTGCTGAATACAGGGCTATTTCTGATTATACAAGCCCACCCTTCATTAATTATCTTAGTCTGTCCCTGTGGTGCAAAGTAATAAGCCTCTTCTCTCATTAACGAAAGAATATCGGCTTCCCACCGCTCCATCGGCGCGTTCTCGAGCAGGAAGAGGAGCACGTCCCTCTCCGGCCGCTCGGGGAACTTCTTCTTCGCCGCCCGCTCGTCCTCGAGCTTCTTGCGCTGCTCGTCGAGGAACTCCTTGGGGTTGATGAACTGCCGCATGTACTCGCGGTCGGCCTTGAACCCGTGCACCTCGATCGGCTGCTCCTCCTCGTCCTTGTCGTTGCGCCGCTTGATGTGCTGCGAGTGCTGGTCGATGAGGTTCTCCAGCGAGAGCGAGCGATCGATGAAGGTCTCGACCAGCTCCAGCCCGACCTTGTCGACGATGCGGCGGACGCGGGTGGCGTGATTCGCCATCTCGTCCATCATCTTCCGGTTGGTGTGGCGGAAGCTGAAGTTGTGCTTGAAGAAGTCGACGTGACCGAAGACGTGGGCCATCACCAGCTTCTGGTCCACGTCCATGTTGGACTCGAGCAGGTAGGCGTAGGACGGGTCGTTGTTGATCACCATCTCGTAGATCTTGGAGAGCCCGTACTCGTAGCCTTTGGAAAGCTGCTCGTAGTCCATTCCGAACCGCCAGTGTGGATAGCGGTTGGGAAAGCCGCCGTAGGCGGCCACCATGTTGATCTCGTCGTAGCCGAGGACCTCGAAGATGGTCTCGTAGAAGTCGAGGCCGAATCCCTTCGCGTATCCCTCGACCTCCCGCCGCAGGTCGAGGAGGTGGGGCGGGAGCGCGGTGGTCTTGTTCTCGTTCACGTGCTCCCTAGCTCCCCTTGCCGAGGAAATCCTTGATCGAGTTGTAGATCGCGTCCTTGTTGCTGATCTCGGAGAGCGCGACGTTCTCGATCCCGTCGAAGGCCTCGCGCAGGTCCTTGATGAACTGGCCCGAGCCGTAGGGGCTCTCCACCTGGCCGTAGGCGAACTGGTTCACCTTGGGCAGGATCTCCCCCTTGAGGAGCGAGACGCAGGTGCGGGTGTCGTCGGCGCTCCAGTTGTCGCCGTCGGAGAAGTGGAACGGATAGATGTTCCAGGAGCCGGCGTCGTAGTCGGCGTCCATCATCTCCTTGCACAGCTTGTAGGCCGAGGAGATCATCGTCCCGCCCGACTCGCGGGTGTGGAAGAAGGTCTCGCGGTCTACTTCGCGCGCCACGGCGTCGTGGATGATGTAACGGGTCTCGAGGCCCTTGTAGTTGGAGCGCAGCCAGGTATCGATCCAGAAGCTCTCGATGCGGACGATTTCCTTTTGTTCGTCTCCCATGGATCCCGACACGTCCATCATGTAGATGACGACCGCGTTGGACTGCGGCAATTCCTGGATGCGCCAGGATCGATAGCGCAGGTCCTTGCGCACCGGGACGACGATGGGCGCAGCCGGATTGTAGGTACCGGTCGCGATCGATCGCTTGAGCGCCTCTTTATAGGTGCGCTTGAAATGGCGGAGCGATTCGGGCCCGACGGTGTGGACGCCCGTGTACTTCACCTTGGGGGTGGTGAGATTCTTCTTGCCCCGGTTCTGGATGCGCGGGAGCGCCAGCTCCTCGCCGAGAATTTCGGCGAGCTCGTCGAGCGACAGATCGACTTCCAGCGAGTGCTGTCCCTCGCCCTGCCCCGCCTTGCCCTTGCCGTCGCCTTCCACCGCCCCGGGGGCGAGCACCGTCCCCGGTTCACCGTCGCCCTGGCCGACGCCGCCCTGCTCCTTGTGGCCGTAGCGGAAGTGGGGAATGTCGATGCTCGGGACGGGGATGGTGATGAGGTCCTTCCCCTTCTTCCCGATCATCTCCCCCTTCTGGATGTACTTGCGCAGGTTGGCCTTGATGCGGCCACGGATGATCTCCCGGAAACGGCTGTGGTCCTGCTTGATCTTGAGCGGCACAACCGTCCCCCGAAGAAGGGCCTCCTAGTCCTTTGCGTCTCCCCGCGCGAAGATCGACGCCACGTAATTGAGCACGTCGGTCGAGCAGATCTCGCAGTAGCCGTAGCTCTTGATCATGCGGTCCTTGACGATATCGATCTTCTCCTGCGTGTCCTTGTCGACGACCGACGAGACCAGGTTCTTCAGCTTGATCGAATCCTTCTGGTCCTCGAAGAGCTTGAGCTCGAGCGCCTTGTGCAGGCGCTCGTTGGTCCGGTAGTTGAACGTCTTGCCCTCGATGGCGAGGGCGCCGATGTAGTTCATGATCTCGCGGCGGAAGTCGTCCTTGCGCGACTCGGGGATGTCGATCTTCTCCTCGATGGCGCGCATGAGCCGCTCGTCCGGCTCTTCATATTGTCCAGTGTACTTGTTGCGGACCTTCTCGCGCTGCGTGTACGCCTTGATGTTGTCGATGTAGTTGCCGCACAGCTTCGCGATCGCGTCCTCGTCGGCGGAGATGGCGCGCTGGACCTCGTTCTTGACGATGTCCTCATACTCACCCTTCACCACGCTCAAGAGCTCGCGGTCGCGCTTGCGCACTTCTTCCGAGGAGATGAGCGAGTGGTGCCGGAGCCCGCTCTCCAGCTCGTTCAGCACCATGAAGGGGTTCACGCACCCTTCGCCCTTGTCGGAGACGAGCGCGTTGGAGATCTTGTCCTGCACGTAGCGGGGCGAGATCCCTTCCATGCCTTCGCGGGCGGCTTCCTTGCGCAGCTCCTTGATGTTGTCCTCGGTGAAGCCAGGAAGCGTCTTGCCGTTGTAGAGCTTGAGCTTCTGGAGGAGCGTCAGGTTGTGCTTCTTCGGCTCCTCGAGCCGGGTGAGGACCGCCCACATCGCGGCCATCTCCAGGGTATGCGGGGCGATGTGCTTCCCGCGGATGCGCTGCGGGTTGTAGTCCTTCTCGTAGATCCGCACCTCTTCCCCGAGCTTGGTGATGTAGGGGATGTCGATCTTCACGGTGCGGTCGCGCAGCGCTTCCATGAACTCGTTGTTCTGGAGCTTGCGATACTCGGGCTCGTTGGTGTGCCCGACGATGACCTCGTCGATGTCGGTCTGGGGGAACTTCTTCGGCTTGATCTTGTGCTCCTGCGAGGCGCCGAGGAGGTCATAGAGGAAGGCCACGTCGAGCTTGAGCACCTCGACGAACTCGATGATGCCGCGGTTCGCGATGTTGAACTCGCCGTCGAAGTTGAAGGCGCGCGGATCGGAGTCGGAGCCGTACTCGGCGATCTTGCGGTAGTTCACGTCGCCTGTCAGCTCGGTCGAATCCTGGTTCTTCTCGTCCTTGGGCTGGAAGGTGCCGATACCGATGCGGTCCTTCTCGGAGAGCAAGAGCCGCTTGACGCGAACGTGCGAGATCACCTTCGAGAACTCACCTTTGTACTCCGCCATCAGCTCGCGGAAGATGAGGCGCGAGGCGGGGCACAGATCGCCGCCCACCGGGATCTTGAACCCCGAATCGGGCGGGCAGAGATCGGCGAAGACCTTCTCGCGCCATTCCTCGGGGATGACGAGCAGCGGATCCTCGTTCATCGGCGTCTGGTACTGCTGCTGCACCGTCTGGCCGTCGCCGTTCTTCTTGTCGAGCTGCCAGTAGAACGTGTAGAGGGCGCCGTCCGGCGTGCGCGAGTACTCCTCGGTGCCCTTCTTGAGGAGCCGCACGATGGTCGACTTCGCCGATCCGACCGGGCCGTGGAGGAGGATGACGCGCTTCTCGGTCCCGTAGCCCTGGGCCGCGCTCTTGAAGACGTTGACGAGCTTCATGAGCGGCACGTCGAGGCCGTAGACCGCGTCGCGCCCGCCGAACTTCTCGTCGTGGAAGAAGTGGTAGCGGATGAGCTTCTTCTTGTTGTCGATGTACTCCGTCTTCCCGTGCGAGAGGATCATGTCGTAGATGCGCTGGAAGGCGGTGCGGGTGACGCGAGGATTCTCGCGCACGATCCGCAAGTAGTCCTCGAACGAGCCCTCCCAGTGCAGCTCCTTGAAGCTCGACTTGTCTTGCAGGGCGGCGATCCTGCTCACGAGGCCCATGTCGGTTTCGCGGAACGTCTGCATCTTCGGCTACCCCTCTCGACCGGCCGCCAAGAGAGGCGGCCTTGCGCCCGCCCGCTCTCGGGCGGGACCATTGAACCTACTCCGGGCATTCCGGTCGGGCAATGCACTAGACCGGACATCCATCCGGGCGCTGACACGGTCCTTTTCGGCGTGCGCGCGTCCAGCCCGTACGGTTGTGGATAGCCCCGACCGGCCCGCTGCGCCACTTTCGCACTGGCCGCGCTTGCCCCAGAGGTCCGGGCGTGTTGAAAGCACGGAAGTGCAGGAGCGCCGGCTCGAGCTCATCGCGCTCTTCGCCGGCCTCGCCGCCCGCCTTCCCGCGTTCTTTTTCGGCGTCGAGCACTACGGCGACGCGCCCGTCCGCATCGAGCTTGCCGAGCGTTGGCTCGCTGCACCCCATCCGTGGCGCGGGTTCACCGAGGCGTACCAGTTCGGACCGGGCCATCTGACGCTCATCGCCGCGGATCTCGCTCTGTGGCCCGCGCGGCACTGGTCGCCCAGGCTCTTCTCCCTCGCCTGCGGGCTCGCCTCCGTCGTGCTTCTGTTCCGGCTCGCGCGGCGTTTCGTCGCAAAGGAAGCAGCCTTCGCGGCGTCGATGATCCTCGCCTTCTCGCCGCTGCACATCCAGGCGAGCACGACGGCGGCCAGCGAAGCGCCATTCTGCGCGTTGCTACTCGCCTGCCTGCTCCTTTTGCTTTCAGGTCGTACGATCGTCCCAGGCATCCTTCTCGCCTGCGCCGGCCTCGTCCGGTACGACGGATGGCTGTACGTGCCGCTCTGCGGTGCGCTCGTCTACGCCCGGCGGCGCAAGCTCGGCGACGCCGCGCTCTTCTGCGCCGTGGCGGCGCTCCCCGTGCCGCTGTGGCTGTGGCAGAACCACGTGTACGCGGGCGATGCGCTCGCACCCATCCACCACATCGATCGCGACCACCGGCAACTGGCGCAATCCGCGCTGCAGTGGCTCGGGCCCGTCCGTTATCGCCTCTACTGTCTCGCGTACTGGCCGTGGGCCGTGCTCCTCATCAGTACGCCGGTCGCGGGCCTCTTCGCGCTCGCCGGGAGCATCCGCAGAATCGCGCGGCGCGAGGACGGTTGGGCAATCGCGGCCATCGGGTTCGTTCCCGTCGTCTACTACGGGCTGCGCGGCGCCGTGTTCGCGGACTTCCGCCCGCTCGCGCGCTTCGCGTTGATGGCGTCGGTGCTGGCGCTGCCGTTCACCTGGGACGCATTGACCTCGTTGCCTTCGCAGGCCCGCCGCGCCATGCTCGCCCTCGGCTGCGCGGCGCTGGTCGCGACACCGGTCTCGCTCGCGCTAGCGTCCTACGGCCGGAACGGTGGGATGGCGGAGTGGGCGCGACCCTTATCTCCCGTCTCGACCGTCCCCCCAGGCATCCGCGATGCCGAAAAGTACCTCCGCGCTCGCCTCGGCTCGCGCGACGTGGTGCTCCTCGACAGCTCGCCGCACTATCTCGACATCCCCTTCGCTTTCGAGCTCGATCTGCCAGAGGCGCGGCTCGTCCGCTATCGCTGGCCGGATCCGCAGGGCCGCGCCGCCCGCAATCCGCCGACCGTCGCAATCCTGCTCTATCAAGGCGGCCTGCACGGAGACCCGCTTGCGCGCGGCGCGACGGAAGAATCGGACGCTTTCAGCTACGCCGGGCTCGAGTTCTGCAAGCTCGAGCGATTCGTCTACGCCACCGTGTACCGCCGCTGCGACTCCGCCGGCAGCGCTCTAGGAAAATCGCCTTAGCCGCGCTTGCGGTGCTGGAAGTACTCGATCTGCCACTTGCGCACGTTCGCCTCGTGGCAGGCGAGGTCCGGGCAGAACACGTGGGTGTGGTCGTTGCGCGAGACGAAGAAGTAATCGTTGCAGTGGATGGGATTCAGCGCGGCTTCCATTGCGGCCGCGCCGGGATTGGAGATCGGTCCCGGCGGCAGCCCCTTCACCATGTACGTGTTGTACGGGTGCGGCCGCAGGAGATCCGTCTTGTGCAGGTTCCCGTCCCACTTGAAGTTGTTCTCGAGCAGGACGGAGTAGATGACGGTCGGATCGGTGCCGAGCCGCATCCCCTTCTTCAACCGGTTGTGGAAGACGCACGAGATGCGCGGCCTCTCCTCGGGCTGGCCGGTCTCCTTCTCCACGATGGAAGCGAGGGTCACGGCCTGCAGCTCGTCGAGCTTCACATCCGGCGCCCGATGCGCATCGGCCTTCTTCCACTCGTCGCGGAACCGCGCCACCATCGCCTGCACGATCCCCATGCATCCCACGCCGCGCGGGACCGAGTAGGTGTCGGGGTAGAGGAATCCCTCGAGGCCAGGGGCCGGCACGCCGAGCTTCTTCGCAAGGGCCGGATCGCGAGCGAGCTTGAAGAACTCGTCGGCCGCGCAGATGCCGGTCGCTCCGACGATCGGAGCGATCTCGTCGGCGCGCAGCCCTTCCGGAACCGTGAACCGGTAGAGCTTCACTTCACCCCGGTCGAGCTTGCCGATCACTTCGTCGGGGAACTGCGGCCCTTCGAACTCGTACTCGCCGGCACGCGGGTGCGCCTTGCGCCGGAAATAATGCAGGTGGACGTAGAACCGCTGCGGGTCGGAGACGATCCCCGCCTTGGCGAGGAGCTGGGCGAGCTGGTGCGGGCCGGTCCTCGGCGGAATGACGACCGACCGCGTGCCTTCTCCGAATTGCGTCGCGGCGAACTTGCGCTCGTCCCAGAGGCGATATCCCAGGAAGGCGGCGGCGCCGAGCAGGACCAGAACGAAAATCGACAGGATCGCGCGTTTCACGGGCCGGATTTTATCAACTCTGGTCGAGCTGCGCCTCGGCGGAAGACAGCTCTTCCTGCGCACTTTCCCATAGAGCGTAGAGCTCTGTGAGCGCCGCTTGTGCCGAGCGGTAGGAGGTGACGACCTCCGTCGCCCGCGCGGAGTCGGCGAACACGGCGGGGTCGGCGAGCGCCGCTTCCGATCGTTTCGTCTCCGCCTCGAGGGTCGAGATCCGCTCCTCCAGGCCGGCGATTCTCCGCCGCAGCGGACCGAGCGCCTGCGATCGCTTCTCGCGCAGCGCGGCGCGCTCGCGACGGGCTTCCTTCGAATGCCCGCCGGCGGGCTCCGACCTCTGCGAGGACGCTTCCCCGAGCGACGCCTGCTCGCTCGCCGCGGCCCGCCGCCGCTCCCAGTCGTCGAGATCGCCGGGCTGCACGTCGATGCCGAAGTCCTTCACCTCCCAGACCTGGGTGGCGAGGCCGTTCACGAAGGATCGGTTGTGCGAGACGAAGAGCAGCGTCCCGTCGTAGCCCGTGAGCGCGTCGATGAGCGCCTCGCTGGAATCGAGGTCGAGATGGTTGGTCGGCTCGTCGAGGAGGAGGAAATTCGACGGCACGACGAGGAGCTTGGCCAACGCTACCCGGGCACGTTCGCCGCCCGAGAGCACGGCGATGCGCTTGTCCACGTCGTCGCCGGAAAAGAGGAACGCGCCGAGGACGCTCCGCACCCAGCTCTTCGGCTGCGTCGGAACCAGGTCCGCGACCTCGTCGAGCACCGTCCGGTTCACGTTCAGATCCTCGGCATGGTGCTGCGCGAAGTACCCCAGCTCGACGTTGTGTCCGAGCTTCACCTCTCCCGCGTCCGGCGGAACCTCTCCCGCGAGAAGCTTGAGGAGCGTCGTCTTGCCCTTCCCGTTGAGCCCGATGACCGCGATCCGGTCACCGCGGAGGATGCGCGCCGACGTTTCCCGGTAGACCGGCTTGCCGCCGTACGACTTCGAGACGCGATCGAGATGCGCGACTTCCCTGCCGCTCCGCGGAGCATCGGGGAAGCGGAAGCGTACCACGCTCCGCTCCTTGTGGACCGCGACGACGTCTTCCTTCTCGAGCTGCTTGATCCGGCTCTGCACCTGCCGCGCCTTCGTCGCCTTGGCGCGGAAGCGCTCGATGAAAGCGAGCATCTGCGCGCGCCGCTGCTCCTGCTTTTCGGCGCGGGCGCTGAGCTGGTCCTCCTCGGCGGACCGCTGCGCGAGATAGTCCTCGTAGTTGCCGCTGTACCCGCGCAGGCCTTCCGGCTCCAGCGAGAGGACGCGGTCGATCTGACGATCGAGGAATTCGCGATCGTGCGAGACCAGGACCAGCGCCTTGCGCGATCGGCGCAAGAACCCGTCGAACCATTCCAGCGTCGGCACGTCGAGGTGGTTGGTGGGCTCGTCGAAGAGGAGCAATTCCGGGTCCTGCAGAAGCACCGCCGCGAGGTGCGCGCGCATCCGCCAGCCACCGGAAAGCTCCGCGGAGGGCCGGTCGAGCTCGGAGGCCTCGAACCCGAGCCCCATCAGGATCTCCTCGGCGCGGTGACGGCCGTAGCGCTCGTCGTGCTGCGCGAGCGAGTCGTGGAGGTCGGCCAGCTCGGCGCCGATCTCTAGCTGCTCTTCGGGTGTCGCCGAGGGAAGCGCGGCCTCCGCCGTGGCGATCCGCTGGAGGAGCTCGGTCCTGCCGGGAACGCTCGCGAGCACGCCCTCCACCAGCGTTCCCGGCAACGTCCCGGCGATCTCTTGCGGCAGATACCCGGCGCGCGCCTTGCGGATCCGCTGGACGCTCCCGGAATCGGGCTCGGCGACGCCCGCGAGAATGCGGAGAAGCGACGACTTGCCGCTGCCGTTCGGTCCGATGAGCCCGACGCGATCGTGCCCGCCGATGACGAAGCTCGCCTTGTCCAGGACCACCCGCGGCCCGTACCTCAGCGAGAGGTCCTTTGCGACGACGAGCGACATGGAAGAGAAACGCTAACCGACTACCGTGACCGTGAGCTTGCGGTTGCGCGGCCCGTCGAACTCGCAGAAGTAGATCGCCTGCCAGGTGCCGAGGAGCAGCTTCCCTCCCTGCACCGGAATGCTCTCGCTGAAGCCGACCACCGCGGCCTTGGCGTGGGCGTGCGCGTTTCCTTCCTCGTGCTTGTAGTACTTCGCGCCTTGCGGGACGGCGCGCTCGAGCGCGTTCAAGATGTCGGTCTGCACGTCGGGGTCGGTGTTCTCGTTGATGGTGATTGCGCCCGTCGTGTGCGGGGCGAAGACGGTGAGGATCCCGTTCTGGATCCCGCTCGTCTTCAGCTCGGCCCGGACGCGCTTGGTGATGTCCACCATCTCCTGCGACTTGGTGGTCGCGACCTCCAGGCTGCCGTGGTGGAACGCCATCGTCACTCCTGCATCGCCGACAGGCACTGATCGATCTGCCACAGTCCAGCGAGATCGTGCACGTCCTTCCGCAAGCGCGGCACTTTGTAAAGCGGGACACCGGACAGCATCCGCTCCAGGCGCTCCACCTCGCGGCGATCGAGATCGGCCAGCGTCGACTGCTCGGCGAGCGTGCGGGCGAGCCGCTGCGAGAGCAACGGATCGCCGCCGTCCTTGATCTGCGCGAGCTGAAGCGCCTCGCGGAGCGCGGGAACCGAGTCGGGCCCGCCGAACCGGTGCGGGTCCCGCTGCACGCGGTTCACCACCACCGCGGCCGTCTGCACGCCGTCGCTGGCGAGCGCGCGGTGGAAGAAGAGCGCTTCCTCGATGGTGAGGGGATTGGGGCTCGTGACGAGCACGAAGGCAGCGTCGCGCGAGGAGAGCATGTGCTTCACCTCGCCGGCGCGCTCCTTGAATCCCTCGTACATGCCCTCGAAAGCGACGAGGAACTGGGCCAGATCGCGCAGGAAGTCCTGTCCGGTGAAGCGCCCCAGCGTCTTCAAGATGATCCCGGTCGGCAAGGCGAAGAGCCGCAGGCCGACGCGCGACGCTTTGAGGAGCGGACCGAGGAGCATGCGCAAGGCGTCGTTGTCGAGCACGTCGACGATGCGGTCGGCAGCGTGGAGGAAGTCGAGCGCGTTGGCCGTCGGCGGCGTATCGAGGACCACCACGTCGAAGCGCCCGGTCCGCCACAGCTCGTAGACCTTCTCCATCGCCATGTACTCGAGGCTCCCGGCCATCACCGTGGAGAGCGTCTGGTAGAGGCGGTTCTCCTTGATCTGCCGCGCCTTCTCGGGCGACGGCGCCTGGCGATCGACCAGCTCGTCCCAGGTGAGCTTGAGGTCGAGCATCATCGCGTACATCTCGCCGTGCGGCTTGAGCCCCGCGGCGCGGAACAGCTCGTCACCGATTCGCGTCTCCCGATTTCCGAGCGCGGAGAGTCCAAGGCTGTTGGCGAGCCGCCGCGCCGGATCGATGGTGAGGACCAGCGTCTTCTTGCCCTCGACCGCGAAGCGGAGCGCCAGCGCGGCCGAGGTGGTGGTCTTGCCGACCCCGCCCGATCCCACGCAGCAGATCACCTTTCGCTGCGCGAGCAAGGCGGAGATCGGGGGCCTCGTCACAGGGCAGCCTCGATGGCCGAAGCGATCTGCTCGATGGCGCGGATGCCGAAGGTCCGCTCGAAGACGTAAGGCACGGAGACGAGGGGCAGCTTCACCTCGGAGCGTAGGACCGAGGTGTAGTGCCGCGAGAGATCCGCCCGCGCCTCGTGCGAATCGGCAGCGTCGGCGGCGGCGGCGAGGAGGGGACCGCCCCGCGCCACCTGCACCCGCTCCTCAGGCGCGAAGCGCGGCGTGAAGACGCCGTTGAGGAAGAGGACACCCTGGGGGAAGCCGCGCTGGGCGAGGGCGCGATGCATCTCGATGGCCTCGTTGGCGGGCATCTCCTCGGGCAAGGTGACGATGCAGGTCCTGGCCTGCTGCGGATCCTTGAGCATCGAGTCCATGAACTTCATGTCGCGAGCGAGCGGGCCCTCCTTCACGATGCTGAGGAAGACCTCGGGGACGCTGAGGAAGGTGAGGCCGTGGCCGGTTGCCGGCGCGTCGAGCACCACCAGGTCCCAGCGGGGGCGGCCGTGCTCCATCTCGCGTCCGGCGTGCCAGGCGACCTTGCCGAGCATGACGATCTCGGCCAGCGACGGCGCGGCGTTGAGGAAATACCGTACCCAGCGTCGCTCGAAGACGAGGTTGTAGAGCGTCTCCGAGCGCAGGACCATGATGCCGTACTCGCGCATCGCCTCGGGCGGGCGGACGTGCACCGAATAGACGTCCTCGAAGAGCTTGTGGATCTGCGGCCCCGACGGCGGGCGTCCGAACAGCTCGCTCACCCTCTCGCGCGCCGTCACCTCACAGATGAGGACGCGCTTGCGCTTGCGGGAAGCCGCGAGGGCGAGGGCGGCGGAAACGGTGCTCTTGCCCGTTCCGCCCTTGCCGGTCACGACGAGGAGCCGCCGATCGAGGAGCGCCGGCGGCGTCACGTCGAGAGCTTCCTTGGCCACGGGCGGGCGCGGACTCTAGATTCGAGGGGTGGGAGTGTCAACGAACCTTGACGCGGCCCCGAGCGGCACATAGCGTCCGGCAATGCTTCGCGACAACTCGGTCTTGAAGAAGATGATCGCCACGGGAGAGGAG
>Ga0209156_10001185_pt1 | contig 21381 bp, 19 predicted proteins | sample GraSoiAngelo_124_FD_185881 | JGI IMG/M metagenome (GOLD analysis project Ga0209156, IMG submission 185881) | Grasslands soil microbial communities from the Angelo Coastal Reserve, California, USA - 14_0927_05_20cm (SPAdes) (version 2) | ecosystem: Environmental > Terrestrial > Soil > Grasslands...
TGCACAGCATTGTCGCAATCGAGTCGCAAGTACCAAACATTCTCATCGCTGCGAGAACCAATCTCGATCCGGTATTGCCAAAGCCGTACGTCGAGCTCGCGATTCGGGTCGCGAAAGGCTCGGCCGATTTTCTGCGGAAGAATCTGGTCGGAGCAGTCGTCGAACTCAGAGACGAACGGGTGCGGACCGAATTCCTAGAAGCAAATCGCAAGGCAGCGGCGGCACTGACTGATTATGCCGCCTGGCTCGAACGCGACAAATTGCCGAAAGCCACCACCGATTTTGCACTCGGCCAGGAAAAGTTCCAACGGCTCTTAAAGGAAACCGAACTTGTCGATCTTCCGCCCGAGAAAGTTCTCGAGACCGGCCTGACTCAAATGCACAAAGAGCAAAAAGCTTTCGCCGACGCCGCCAAGAGAATCGATTCGAACAAATCGGCGGTTGAAGTTTTCAAACAAATGCAAAGCGAGCATCCGACCCCGGAAAGTCTGCTGGCCGATATCGGTAAAGACCTCGAACAGATTCGAAAGTTTGTGGTGACGCGAAAGTTGGTCACGATTCCATCCGAAGTTCGAGCACGCGTGAAAGAGACGCCGCAGTATCGCCGCGCGACGTCTTTTGCGTCAATGGACACGCCGGGCGCATTCGAGAAGCGCGCGACCGAAGCCTATTATTATGTGACGCCGCCAGAGAGCGACTGGCCGCCGCTGCAAAAAGACGAATGGCTAACCGCATTCAACTTTTACAGCACCGACGTTGTTTCCATTCATGAGGTTTATCCCGGGCATTACGTCCAGTTCCTGCGTTTGAATGCTTCGCCCGCCAGCAAAGTGGAAAAAATTTTCGGAAGCTACGCTTTCATCGAAGGCTGGGCCCATTACTGCGAGAAAATGATGGTCGACGAAGGCTACGGCACAGTCGCCAACCCGAGTGAAGCTGACGAGAAACGCGCCGCAAAATATCGGTTGGCGCAAGCGGACGAAGCGCTGTTGCGATTATGCCGCCTCTGCGTCTCGATCAAAATGCACACCCAGCAAATGACCGTGGAAGAGGCGGCCAAATTTTTCCAGGATAACTGCTACTATGAAGAGAAACCGGCGCGCGCGGAAGCGATGCGCGGTACTTTCGATCCCGGCTACCTCAATTATACGCTCGGAAAACTGCAGATTTTGAAATTGCGCGATGATTACAAGGCGCAGGAGGGTGCGAATTTCTCAGCCCAAAAATTTCACAACGAGCTGCTCAACCACGGCATGCCCCCGATTCGATTGCTCCGCGAGCTGATGCTGAAAGACAAATCGAAGTGGGACGAAGTGCTTTAATCGCCTGCCACCCCCTAACGTTAGCGAAGGCGGGCCCCGTCACGCCGTAAGGCTCGGCGAAGGCGGATCAATCTAGCCCGGGCAAAGAAGGCGCCGGCGTAATTTCTTTCTGCGGAGGCGGCTGCTCGATTTGCGTGAGCTTGGCATCGAGCTTGGTCATCGTCCTCTCCGTTTCGGAGTAACTCCCGCTGGCATTGGCTAGATGCCGTCCGAGAACACGGAAATTCTCCTGAATTTTTGCGAAGTCACCACGCAACCGCGAAAGCTCGCCCAGGATTTCCTGAGCGCGCTCTTCGACCTTCATACCGCGTAGTCCCAGCAAAATTGTCTGCACGTAAGCGTAAAAGCTATTCGGAGAAACAGGAATTACGCGCTTAGCCAACGCGTAACTGAAGAGTTGGCGGTCTTCTCCGACGTCCTCTTTGATGATCGTCTCGTAATAGACGTTCTCGGCCGGCACGTACATTAGCGCGAAATCGTACGTTCCCTCGTCTGGCAAAATATATTTCGTGGCAATCGCGTCCACATGCTTTTTGACGTCGCGCAGGAATTGTTTGCGCGCGGCAACGCGCTCGGCTTCTCCCGCGGCTTCAACGACGCGCTTGAAGTTTTCATAGGGGAACTTCGCGTCGGCTGGAACTAGTCTCGGACCGATGCGGATGACCGCGTCCACCACGTCGCCGCTCTTAAACCGGTACGGCATCGTGTAATGCTCGTGCGGCAGGATCTGCGAGAGCAGATCGCCCAAAAATAGCTCGCCCATTCCGCCGCGCAGTTTTGGAGCGCGCATGATGTTGACCAATTCTTGCGCCGCTTTTCCGACCTCATGGATCTGGCCAACTTTCTCTCGCAAGTCGCCAATCACGCCTGCGGCCTTATCCAATCGCGTATTCATGGACGCGGTCGATTGCTGGAGATTTTGGGTCACCGACTGTCCGAAGGTGTCCAATCGTTCCTGAAGCGAGTTCAGCTGCTGTTGTAACATCAGCGCGCTTTGATCCGGTTGCTGCATTTTGCCCCGCTCTCGCATCAGAACGAAAAGAACCGCGAGCACGCCCAGCAGTGTGCCACCGAGAAGGAGATAAAGCAGCGGACTCATCTTTTTGTCATGTCGAGCGGAGTCGAGACATCTCTAATTATTTCCGGAAACAGTAAGAGATTCCTCGACTTCACTCGCAATGACAAGTGGGTGCTCTTCAAAACCGCACTTTCATTCCGGCGTAAGCCGCAGTCCCCAGGTTCGGGAACCCGAAAACTTCCGCGTAATGTTCGCCGGTCAGATTATCGACCCGACCGAAGATCGACATGTGCGGGTTGATTTCGTATTCGGCGGCAAAGTTAACGAAATTGTAGTCTTCAATGTCGAAATTCGGTCCAAAGAAGTTTCGGTTCAGTTCTTCACGGGCGTTGACCCATTTCGTTTCGACCGTCGTTCGTAGCTTCTTGCACCAAAGATACGATGCCGAAACGTAAACCTCATTGCGTGGTCGCCGCGGCAGCCGCGACCCTTGTGGCGCGCCAACATCAGCCGACGAAGTTTTCTCTGCTTCCAAATAAGTGTAGCTCGCCCGCAAATCCAGATCGGTGATGGGCGTCGCGCGTAGTTCCGTTTCGATTCCCTGCGTCTCGGCCGCGCCGAGGTTCAACGTTTCAAACAGTCCGTCGAATCCGATCACGTTCGACAAGTCGTTATGAAAATAGGTTGCACCGACAGTGACGCGCCTGTTCCAAAGCCGTTGCTCAATTCCTGCGTCCCATCCGAAATCCTTTTCTGGCTGCAGCGGCTCGAGCGGTCCGGTACCCGGGTTAAAGCGAAAAATCTTGTCCTGACTGCTCGGCGGACTGAAACCGGTCGCAACGCTCGAGTGCAGCGTCGTGTCGGTCTTGTCGATCTTGTAACTGCTCGCAATCCGATACGTCCAAACATCGCCGAATTGATTGAAATGATCGAGGCGTCCGCCAGCGACGAAAATTAGATTGTCGATATCCAAGGTCGCTTGCAGAAATCCCGCGATCTCTTTGACGCTGTCGCTAATAAAAGTCGGCTGCGGCCCGAATGCTTGGGAGACGAATGGCCGTTCCTGTCCTGATTCCACGCGATAGAAAAAGAATCCGTTCGTCAGTGTCAGCCACGAAGTCGGCCGGATATCGTTTTGATAATCCAACTGCGTTTGCCTGAACAATGCGCGCGTTGCGCCAACGAAACCGTCCTGGTTGGGATTGTTCACTTGGCGCTCATGGTCGTAATCGAAAATCAATTTTTGTTCCCACCAATCGGTTGGCTTCCAATTGAGGTGCGGTCCGATCCACCAGCGCTCGGTCAAAAAATTATCGCGCGGCTTCGGATTAAAGATCGAGTTTGGGTTTCCTGTGTCGCTCAGTGAATACATGAAGAGGCTCCCGACACGGAGATGCTCGTTTAGCGACAGACCAAGATCTGCGATGACGTTGCTGTTTCGGTACTGATTGTTTGGCCGCGCGTTATCGGTGTCGAGCCGGCTGGCCCCGATCGAATAATCGAAGATGTCAATCTTACCGTCGCTCTCCAGAGTTTCGCGAAAGGTGCCGTAGGATCCGCCTTCGCTGCTCAAAGTGATTCCGGGCGGACCGGAACCTTGTTTTGTAAAAACCTGCACAACGCCGGCCAGCGCACGCGGTCCATAGATGGTGCTTTGCGGGCCGCGGACGATTTCGATTCTATCGACGTTGTCCGTCGTCAGATTGGCAAAATCAAACTGTCCGGCAAGTCCTTGATTGATCGGAATTCCATCGAGCAAAACTTGCATATCCTGGCTCGGTAACCCGCGCATGAAGACGGACGTCAGTTGCCCGGGCGTTCCAGTTTGGACTACGGCCAGCCCTGGAACCTCTCGGAGCGCGTCAGAAGCACGTTCGATTTGTTTATTATCGATGTCCTGTGAGCTGATCACGCTCACGCTGGCGGGCGATCGATCGAGCGGAATGTCGGAACGCGTGGCCGAGACGACGACTGGCTCGGCTTCCGGCAATTGATCGCCATCGGCCGATGTCGATCCAAACACGTCCTGGGCGCGGACTGACAATGCCGCGCTCATCAAACTCACTAACACAAAACATAATGGGCGATTTCGCATAACAAGTTTCCTCCAACTCGAGAGTCGGACTTGTTTGTCCTCCGCTGCCGCGAAGAGCGCATCGCCCAGCTCTCATTCTTCTTTTTGCGAAGAAGTTTTTTCGCTTGTAGCCACCGGCCTATGGCCGGTCAGACGGCGCACAGCGCCGTGGCTACAGCGAATGAGGTGGAGCGGTCGAATATTCTGGCTCCTGGCTTCTGGTTCCGCATTCGCGGAACGCCCCTTCTTCCCGCCTTCACCCCCGAATGCTTTCGGGGATTGGCCTTGGGAAGTCGTATCCAGTTACAGCAGCGCAACTGCTCCCGGTTTGCACGGGATTTCTCGCGCCGATCCACTTTTTCAAGCTCGCAAAGAACTGCTGTCAGGATTAGCGGCTTGCGGTCGCGGACTCAAGATTTATTTCGAACTTGTCTGGGCCGGGCCGCCACAAATCGCCGGCCGAGCGCAACGATCGAGCAGTCCGCCGTCCGCGCTGCTTCCTGCTCGGCCAAAGCCTGGAGAATCGCATCGCGTTTCTCCGCCACAGCGATCGCGCCCGAAAGGTAGCGAAAATAATAGGGCGCGTCCTCCTTAACTACGTCGCCGAACAGTTTTTCAAGTTGTGCGCCGATCTCCGCAGCCGTGTGCAATTCATGCCCGTGATCTTCCCGCCATGCATTCACCGTCTCGGTTTTTGAGAGCAACGCATCGGTCTCTACCAACAACCCCTCTGCCTCGATGAGGCGAATCGCGCTGGCAAACCAACGCAACGTTTTCTCATCCGCGGATTCGTAGGCGAAATCTTCCACGATGATACGTCCGCCGTCCGCCAAACTGTCCACTGCGCGTCTCAGAGCTTGATCGAGTGGATGAATATGATGCAGCGAGCGAGTGAAAAGAATTGCGTAAAAGTTGCCATCGTCAAAATCCGGCCAAGCGGCAACGGATGCATCCACACCGAGCTGCCGCGCGGCGGCGACGGAATCGTGGTCGCTATCGATGGCGACGACAGCACATCCATCCTGCAACAAGCGCGACGCCAATTCGCCAGTTCCGCAACCGACCTCTAGGATGCGTTGGGGGCGTTGCGGCAGAAATCGCCTGACGAAGTCGTAGGTAAAACGAGTCTCGAATCGCATCTTCCTTCGTCCTGAACTCGTCGCTTGCGCTTCCGCGCTCAAGATTTATTTATCTCGCAACCCATTCGTGCCCGCATCCTCTCCCAATTTACTCGTCACCGGCGGCGCCGGCTTCATCGGCTCCAATCTCACCCTCGCGCTCCAGGAAAAATTTCCGGACGCGCGCCTCACGGTGATCGATGATTTTCGTTCCGGTGATTTTAAAAATCTTCGCGGCTATCGCGGAGATTTCGTCGCGCAGAATCTCGCCACCCTGGATTGGCACGAACAATTCGGTAACGAAAAGTTCGATGCTATTTTCCATCTGGCTTCGATCACCGACACGACCTTGCACGACCAATTCGTGCAGGTGCACGACAACGTCGAGAGTTTTCGACGGCTCCTGAATTTCGCGCGGCCAAGCAAGACTCGAATCGTTTACGCGTCATCGGCGTCGACCTATGGCCCGGCCAGCGCGGCCAGCGTTGAATCAAACGGCGCCGCGCCGGCAAACGTCTATGCATTTTCCAAAACGATCATGGACAACGTTGCGATGCGCGAAGCACAGGAGGATCCAACTTGGATCATCATCGGGTTGCGCTATTTCAACGTTTACGGTCCGCGCGAAGCGCACAAAGGCGTTCCAGCGAGCATGGTTTATCACCTCGCGCAGCAGATGAAGGCGGGGCAGCGACCGCGCATTTTTAAGCACGGCGATCAAAAGCGCGATTTCGTTTATGTGAAGGACGTGGTGGAAGGAAGCATTCTCGCGCTCGAAGCGAAGCAGAGTGGAATTTACAATCTCGGCTCCGGACAGGCGCGCTCGTTCAATGAGCTCGTCGATGTGCTCAACAAATGTCTCGGCACAAAATTTCAGCCCGACTACATCGAAAATCCGCACGCGCATTACCAAAACTTCACCGAAGCGGACCTGGACAAAGTTCGCAGCGCGCTCGGTTATCAGCCGCAATTCTCACTCGAACGCGGCGTGGCCGATTACGTCCTGTGGTTGTATCCGGGCTGAAAAATACGCGCAGTTGGTCATCCTGAGCGGAGCGAAGGATCTCCCCAGTGATTGTTCACACAAGATAAAATTGCGGCTTCGATTGCGGGATCCCTCACTCTGTTCGGGATGATAAATCAGCCTTCCCAAAAAAATTTCGTCGGACGATTGATCTCCGGCGGAAGACTCTTGTGCACCGGGCAATTGAGCGCGGCTTGCTCGAGCGCTTCGCGATGCGGCAAAGTTGGCGGCAGCGGAATATGAATCTCTGACGGAAGCCCAACGATGCGGCGCGGCGCGTCCTTCGACATTTCCTTCTTCACGTCCACGGTCATCCCTTTCAGATTCACGCCGAGCTCTTCGGCTTTGATTCCCATGGTCGTGCTCATGCAAGTCCCAAGCGCGGTCGCGACTAAGTCGGTCGGCGAAAATGCTTCGCCTTTGCCTTTGTTGTCCGTGGGCGCGTCCGTCGCCAGCTTCGCATGGGAAGGTCCATGGGTCGCATCGCAGTGAAGATCGCCGGTGTATTTGATCGAGATGTTGACCATATCGAAATATCTGCCGCTAATCTGTCATGTCGAGCGAAGTCGAGACATCTCTAGGTATTTCAGAATAGCTGCTCCTATGAAACAGAAATAATAAGAGATTCCTCCACTTCGGTCGGAATGACAGAACGGTTTACTTTGAAATCACCAGCGTTTCCTGAATTTTGTCGACGTGCTGCGCGAATTCGTCCCGAAACACGCGTGTCAGATCGGCGTCGTGCAAACTGATCATGTCGGTATCGTGTCTTTTGTGGTCGTCGTTCTGCCAGCCTTCGTTCCACCAGCAAAAACCGGCAATCGCAGACCAGCGATTCGAAAAGAGATCTTCGAGCGCCGATTGCGTCCAACGAACGACATCAACACGTCGATTGTGTAGATCGCATCCGAACTCGGCGATGATAACCGGTTTTCCGGGCGCGAGTTTGATTAAGCGCGGATAAGCTTCGCGCATTTTGAACGCGAAACTTTCGGTACCGTCCCGCGTCAGCGGCGTCGTCGGTCCGTAAGCGCTGAGCGCGACCCAGTCGCAATAATTTTCGCCCGGAAAATAATTCTCGAAGGCGTTCCACTTGCGTTCCGGTTCATCCAGCCAGTTCACATGCCAGACCCAGGTCAGATTGTCCGCGCCTTCCCCGCGCATGAGATCGACAATATGGCGATGAGCAGCGATGTAGCGCTTAGGTCCTTCGATTGCGCCGCCGTTCCATTTTCCGTTCCAACTAAACCAGTTCCCGTTCGGTTCGGTCCCCCACTCAATTAAAATCGGCGAACCAAACGCTTTGGCATCGCGCGCCCACGCGCGAAGATCGACATCGAACTCACCGGCAATGATTTTTTGGATCGAAAATGTTTTCTCGCCGTGACGTTGATCGACATCAGAGCGTAGCATCAACCGAACATACGGAATTTTGCCAAGATCGCGGATCCACGTGCACATCGCGACTGGAAATTTTCGCGATTCGAACCAGTTGTTCGAAAAATAAATCCATGCGGCCTTTTTGCCCACCGCTTGCTCATAGCTCGCCACATCCGCAGGCGTGACGTCGTGCTCGGTCGGGTCGTGCCTGTCGGTCCCGATTCCGCCCCAGTAAAATCCGTGATAAAGCTTTCCCGAGGGTGGCGGCAGAATGCGCAGCGATTCAGCGGGTAAAGGACCAACGCAAACGAGAAGCGCAAGGATGATCGTTTTCACCGCCACAATTGTAGGGCAGGCGCTCCGCCTGCCAAATCACCTGGAGGGACACGCGCTGTCGTGTCCCTTATATTTGGCAGCAGGCAGCGCGGCGCCCCCATTCATCGGTTTTGCGTCCAATCAGCTTTTCTTTGCCGCGTCGCGGAGGTGTTTGACACGATCGTGCGCGCTTTTGATCTCGCTGTACTGACGCGAAACGATGTCGCGTAATGGCGATGTCAGGCCGTCGTGCATCGCCTCTTCGAATTCGTGCACGGCGGAATCTTCGCCGCGCTCGCATTCGCTCAGGATTGACTTGTCATCGCCGCTGGTCATAGCCGCCTTCAAATTAATCCAGGCGCGATGCATTACTCCAGCGGTGCTGCTGGATCTCTCCGGTTTTAATTCACCCAAGCTTTGCGCTTGAGTCTGCAGTTCAGTCGCAAAGCGATGACGCTGTTGCGAATATTCCTGAAACAGCGACTTGAGCTGCGGATCGTTCACGGCATCGGCGGCTTCTTTGAAGCCTTTCTCGCCGTTCTTGAGTGTCTCGATCAAACCATTGATCGTAGAAATCATTTCTTTTTGCTGTGCCATAGTAATATTTATTTCGCATCATGCGCGATTTTCGCGTCCCTCAAAAACTTTTCGCGGGTTGCCACAGCGTTCATTGGCGCTAGCGTGAAATATGAATACGAAGGTGATAGGGAAAGATCTGACAAAGGAAGCACCGCGAAGTCCGCGGATTCGGGTTGGCGGCTACGCCATACTTGGACGGACGATCGACAAATGCCGCGCGCTCGTTGCCGGGAACATTGGCGAGTACCATTTCGATTGTCCGCTCGACAACATGCTTTTCGGCTTCAAAGGCGTGAAAGGCGACGATTTCAAAGCACAAATCGAAAACGGCGCGAGCGATCAGGAGATGGTCGAATGGCTCAACCGCAACGGTGAAAAGAAAACCCCCGATGAAATCAAACGCTGGGGGGATGAAGTCACAGCGCTTAATCCATACAACGATCCGGAGCGCCGCGAGTGGTTTGTCGAACAGGTAAAACCGTTAGGGCTCGATCCAGCCAAGACGACATTGTTCGATTGGCTCGAAAAAGACGACAAAGCGTGTCACGCCCAACAAGCGGCGTAGCGGATCGCGAAGGTGGATCGGCTTGTCCCCAAGACGATGCCGAACAAATGAGACTTCGCCGCCTGGATTAACAACGCGTTGAGGACAACGCGTTCCACCTTGTAGACCTTATGGTTTGATCGGCGGCGGCGGCTGGTCCTCGGTGATGCCGGTGTCGATGCCGTTGCCGAGCTTGCTACGCCAAAAACCGTAGCAACCATAGATGATCAGCCCGATCACAAGCCAACCAACGAAGCGCCCCCAAGTCTCGAGGGGCAGGCTCAGCATCAGAACGAAGCAAAAGATCACCCCAAGAATCGGAAATAGCGGAACGAACGGAACACGAAACGGCCTCGGCCGGCTTGGTTGTGTGCGCCGCAAGACAATCACGCCTAGGCAAACGAGAATGAAGGCGAAGAGCGTCCCGATGTTAGTCAGGTCGGCCAGCGAACCGATATCGACCACGGCAGCAATGCCGCCGACGAAAACGCCAGTCCAAATCGTGGTGATATGCGGCGTTCGAAACTTTGGATGAATTTTGGCAAAGTATTGCGGAAGCAAACCGTCGCGCGCCATCGCCATGAAAATGCGGGGCTGGCCGAGCTGAAAAACGAGAAGAACTGAAGTGATCCCGGCAAGCGCGCCCGCGCTGATGAGCGCTTGTGCCCAAGGATAACCGGCGAACGCGGTCGCGACCGCGGCCGGGTCTCCGAAATAAGTTGTGTACTTTCGCATGCCGGTGATCACGGCCGCCATCAAAACGTAGAGCACCGTGCAAATGATGAGGCTGGCGATGATTCCGATTGGCATGTCGCGCTGCGGATTTTTTGTTTCCTCCGCCGTTGTCGACACGGCATCGAATCCGATGAACGCGAAGAAAACAATGGCGGCGCCGCTCATCACTCCGCCGATTCCGGTTGGAACAAACGGATGCCAATTGGTCGGATGAATCATGAACGCGCCAAACGAGATCACGAAAACGACCACTGCGAGCTTAATAATCACGATGGTGTTGTTCGTTCGTGCGCTCTCACGAATTCCGTAAATCAAAAGCGCGGTCACGGCCGCGACCACCAGGAGCGCTGGAAGATTGAGTGCGATCGGATAGCCGGCGATGGTGGGAATTGTCGCCGAGGAAAAATTCGACAGCGCTTCACCGCCCTGAGCCACAATCGTCTTGGCGGTCCCATAATCGTTCACTGCCCAAACTGGAAATTTTAGTCCAAAGAGACTCCCGAATAGCCTGACGAAATAACCGGACCAACCTACCGCCACTGCCATGTTGCCGACCGCGTATTCGAGAATGAGGTCCCAACCGATAATCCACGCGATGAGCTCACCAAGCGTTGCATAAGAATAAGTATAAGCGGAGCCGGAGACCGGGATCATCGATGCCAGCTCGGCATAACAAAGAGCGGCGAACCCGCAGGCGACGCCGGCGACCACAAAGGAAAGCATCACTGCTGGACCGGCGCCGGGTCGACCAAAGACAAGCGGCGCATGGCTAATCCATGACTGGATGAAATTCAGTACCGGGGTCTTCAAGATTGATGCTTGGAGTTGCTCACCCGCCGCGGCCGTTCCCGCGAGCGCAAAAATTCCCGTGCCGATAATCGCGCCAATGCCAATGCAGGTGAGAGCAAACGGACCGAGAGCGCGTTTCATTTGCCGCTCGGGCGCGGCCGCTTCGGCTATCAAATGGTCCGGGCTTTTCTTCCGAAAAAGTTGAGATGCCATTGGCCGCAGATCGTGTCATTGGCGGACTGGAGTGGCAACCACAACTTTCCGGATGCGCGTCGCGTTGAGATTGGTAGGGGCGGTTCACCGAACCGCCCGCGGGCGATTGGGATCAATCGCCCCTACCTGGCGCAGCTCTAGCTGTTACTATTAACCATGCTCAATCTGGAGCGCGGCAAACCTGATCGGCGGTTTCGTCTTTGGCTCGATCGGCTTCGTCGCCTTCGTTTACGGAAAGCGAATGAACTTGTGGAAGCCAATGTTCCTCGGCATCGCATTGATGGTTTATCCCTACTTTGTCAGCAACGATTTGCTGATGATCGCAATCGGCACGATCGGGACAGCCGGCTTGTTCTTTCTCCGATAGACGCGCTGCACGCCATTTCGTAATCTCGGCCGTCATGGCCGACGAACCGGCAAAAATTATCCTCGGTGACACTGCCATTTCCGCGGTCGAGAGAACTGCCCGGCGCCGTTGGTTCGGCCGAGGCAAAGATCGAGAAGCTTTGCCATTTACGCATTGTGAAAATTGCGGCGCCACGTTAGCGGGGCCGCATTGCGCGCAATGCGGGCAGGCGGCAATCGATTATCGCCGGTCGTTTCGACACGTGATTGTCGATGTTCTCGATTCGTTTCTGAATTGGGACTCGAAATTTTTTGCCACTATCGGTCTCCTCATCGTCAAGCCGTGGCGACTGACCAACGAGTTCCTCGCCGGCAAACGTGTTCGCTATCTCCATCCACTTCGTCTCTACCTGCTGGCCAGCATTTTATTTTTCTTTGCCGTGAATTACGGAGCAAGGGGGCTTCGTTTGGAGCCCGGAAAAATCTCGGAGAAGAATCGGTCATCCGTTGCCGCGGCGGTGGCGGAGAAGCGTGATGAAATTGAAGCCGAGCTCGACAAAGAAAATCTTTCAGCTGACGAGCGCAAAAAAGCTCAGGAGGCATTGGATTACCTGACTAAACCGAGCGCCGCAGCTACGGCGGTAGCCGAACAACAGACTTCACCAACGATCACGCCGACGGCTTCGCCAGCGATCCCCCCAGCGGCTTCGCCTGCCGACGGAGAGAAGCGGACCTATGGCGCGGTGAACGAGCGGCCCTTTCTGGTTTTCGATGCGGACAAGAAATCGTCAACTCCGTTCGAGCGCTGGTTGGAAACACGCGCGAAAGACAAAATGGGCGAGCACGGAACGAAAATGGGGCTTTTTATCAGCACCCTCTTCAGCAATCTGCCTTACATGATGCTCTGCTGCATCCCGCTCTTCGCATTTGTTCTGAAAGTTCTCTACGTGCGCCGCCACATTTTTTACATCGACCACCTGATTTATGCGCTCCATATCCACACTTTCGCCTACACCGGGATCATGCTGATCGTGCTGACGACAATTGGCCTGAACCGGGCAATCCCAGGAGCGTTCGCGGGTTGGATGATCGCGCTCCTCTGGATCGCATTCGTTGTTCAAATCTTCTTATCGATCCGCCGCGTGTATCGCCAAGGCTGGTTCATCAGCACATTCAAGTTCTTCATCGGCGGTTTTATCTATCTGATGGTGCTATTTCTCGCGCTGGCCGCGACCTTTTTCATTACCCTCGCCCTGCCGTCAGACTAAATCAGTAATCGCTTCGCTTCGGTAAGTGCTATGTCAATCTTGTCCGCGTCGGCGCCGCCGCCTTGCGCGCTTTCCGGACGCCCGCCGCCTTTTCCACCAACGATCGGCGCGATCTGTTGAATAATTTTGTTTGCCTGAAATTTCGAAGTCAGTTGTTTCGGCACAACTGCGACCAGCGCGACATTACCGTCCTTCGTGGCCGCGAGAACGATCGGGCCGTCAAACTTTTGCTTCAACGCATCGGCAACGGCTTGTAGCAATTTGGCGTCGGCGTCCGGAACGCTGACCACGCAGACTTTCTGGCCGACTTTGGACAACGCCAGGTCATTCGCGATCTGCGCGGCGCGGCTGCGCAAATCGGCCCCGGCCTGCTTCGCGTGTTTCTTTTCCCACTCGCGAACATCGACCTCGAGTTTTTCCAGCTGCGCCGCGCGAGCGTCGATCTGCTTCAGCATTTCGTCGGTTTGCACCGTGTCCGTGAAGACCGGTAACGGCGAGAGGTCCGTCTTCTTTCGCGACAACGTCTCGAACTTTTCCTGCTGGCGCGCCGCTTCTTCGCGGGCCCAGACGCGAGCGGCATCGCCGGCAACAGCTTCAATACGTCGCGTTCCCGCTGCGATCGCTTCTTCTCTCACAATCCGAAACGCGCCAATCTCGCTGGTCGATTTTACGTGAGTGCCGCCACAAAGCTCCATCGAGTAACCGTTCAATTTTTTCGGTTCACCACCGACTTGCACGACGCGAACGAGATCGCCGTATTTCTCTCCAAAGAATTGCTGAATGTCTTTGCGCTTCTTGGCCTCAACGTACGGAACTTCCGTCCACGACACCGGGGCGTTCTCGGAGATTTTTTCGTTCACCAATTTTTCTACATCGCGCTTTTGCTCCGGCGTGAGCGCTGCGCTCGAGAAGTCGAACGTCAATTTGTCCGGCCCGACGTAACTGCCCTTTTGTGTTGCATCGCGCGAGACAACTTCATGCAACGCCCAGTGGAGCAAATGCGTCACGGTGTGGTGACCTTCGATGACGCGACGCCGCGGGGCGTCGACGCTAAGGTGCAGAGGTGCTTCGGGGGACCAGTCGAAACCTTCAACATCAGCGAGTTTCAGATAGAAGGTATCGTTTTCCTTTAGCGTATTAACGATTCGAACGACTTCGCCGTCTTTGATGAATCTCAATTCGCCAGTGTCTCCAACCTGACCGCCGCTCTCGGCGTAAAACGGCGACACATCGACAATCGCCCACTTATCGCCGCTGCCAATTCCTCCGGCTTTCTCAACAATTTTGAACAGCTTCGCGTCTGTCTCTAGCGTCTTGTATCCGACAAATTTCGTCGGAAAATCAACGATATGCTGGACCGTGATTGTTGCTTTCTTTTGCGCTTTGCGCGCGCGTTCACGTTGCTCCGCCATCAATTTTTCGAAGCCGGCTTTATCAACTGTAAATCCCCGTTCGCGGGCCATTAATTCAGTCAAATCGAATGGAAATCCGTATGTGTCGTAGAGTTTGAATGCGAATCGGCCTGGCATGATTACCCATCCACCGAGAGGCGCCACCTTCGGGACATCTTTTTCAAGGAGGGTCATCATTTCATTAAATTCTTCTATGCCCTTATCGAGCGTCTTATTGAAAGCTTCCTCTTCGCGCTCGATCATTTCCGTGATTTGTTTCTGTTTGGCGCAGATTTCTGGAAAAACATCGCCCATCATTTGCGCGACAACATCGACGAGCTTGAAGAAGAACGGTTCGTGAAATCCCAGCATGCGGCCGTATCTCACGGCACGGCGCAAAATGCGCCGAAGAACGTAGCCGCGACCTTCGTTCGAAGGAGTAATTCCATCGGCGATCGCGAAGCTCAATGTACGAATATGATCTGCGATAACTCGAAATGCGGTGTCAACTTCCTCTAGTTGAGTCGATGGCCTCAATCTACCATCGGGGCCAAAACTTGAAGGCAATGTGCTCGTATATTTCTTGCCACTGAGTTTTTCGATTTCATCGAAAATCGGGCGGAAGATGTCAGTTTCGTAATTGGAAATCGTGCCTGAGAAATCGGTGAGATTTTTTGTGCCCTGAATGATGGCCGTCACGCGCTCGAAGCCCATCCCGGTATCGACGTGCCGCTGCGGGAGCGGAACGAACGTCCCGTCCGAGTTCGCGTTAAACTGGATGAAAACCAAATTCCAAATCTCGATGCAACGCGGGTCATCTTTATTAACCAGCGAACCGCGCGTGTCGCCGTCCGGCGTAAGATCGACATGTAATTCGGAGCACGGCCCGCACGGACCCGTATCGCCCATCATCCAAAAATTGTCGGCTTTGCCGGAGCTGACGACGTGGATCTTCGGATCGAGATCGGCATCCTGAAACAATCGAGCCCAGTGGTCGTGCGCTTCCTGATCGAATTCGCTCGGTTCGTCCGGCCCGGGTTTGTAAACGGTGGCGTAGAGCCGTTGCGCCGGAAATTTCCAGCGGTCGACAATTAATTCCCACGCCCATTCGATCGCTTCCTTCTTGAAGTAATCGCCGAAGCTCCAGTTGCCGAGCATCTCGAAAAAGGTGTGGTGATAAGTGTCCAGTCCGACATCTTCGAGATCGTTATGTTTGCCGCCGGCACGAATGCATTTTTGGGTATCGGCCACTCGCGCCGGTTTCCATGACGGCTTTTGTTGTCCGAGAAAGATCGGCACGAACTGGTTCATGCCGGCATTGGTGAAAAGAAGATTCGGCGCGTCCGGCAAAAGAGACGACGAAGGCACGATCGTGTGCTTCTTCTCGCGGAAGAAATTGAGAAAGGATTGGCGAATTTGCGCCGAGGTCACGGTGCTGAAATAAAGCGCACGTTCCGCAGGATGCGAGAATTACTCCCAATGGAACAAGAGCGCCAGGCGCCTGCTATCGAACGACCGATCAATGTGCGACGTCGCCGTCCTCGGCAAACGCCCGCGCACAAGCCGGCGTGGTTCGATCATAACAGAAAACATTCGAGAGCATTGTCTCCATCAAGGTCGATCCCGCCTGGGCATTCACGCCAATTCAATTGCGCTGATCCTATTTCGTGATCGCCATTATTCCCGAACGTATTCCCAGCGTGGTCGGGCCGACGGAAATCGCGGTGTTGATCGAGATCGTGCACGGCGCAAACGTCCTTGGGAAAAAGAAGGTCCAGTGTCCAGTCGAATGCCACACGGACCTTCTTGTCCAAGCCGGGCAACTTGCTGAGGTAAACCGTCCGCCACATCCACCATGCGAAGAAGCCCGAGAAATTGAAACCAAGGATCCGGGCCACACCCATCCGGCGGCCGATCGAAGCCAGCAGCCCAATGGTTCTGAATGAGAATAATTTTAAAGGGCGACCCGAAAGCACAGCCGCGATATTCTGCGCCACAACTTTGCCCTCACGAATGGCATGCTGCGCGGTTGGTGGATGAGATTTCCCGGGATTTCTGATGTCCGGCACAAATGCACAGTCCCCCACCGCCCAGACATTAGGCCAATCGGGAACTCCTAAGAATTGGTTTACGAGTAATCGCCCTCGTTCCTTTGCACAGTGGAGCGAAGAGACGATGGGACTGGGCACGGTTCCCGCAGTCCACACCAAAGTGCGCGATGGAATTGAAACGCCATCGGTTAAAAGAACTTTGTCTTCCGTCACGCTCTTAACCCGGGTGTTGAGGCGAACTTCCACACCGCGTTCGGAGAGGACCTTCTCGGTGTATCGTCCCAAACTTTCACCCAGTTCCGGTAAAATCGCCGGACCGGAATGGACCAGGATAACCCGCAACATCTCTTCACTTAAATTAGGGTAGAACGGCAGCGCTTCCCGCACGAAGTCATTTAACGCCGCAACTGTTTCCACCCCCGCGAAGCCGCCGCCCGCCACTACGAAACTAAGTGACGACTGCCGCTCGGCGGGATCCCCTTCTGAATTTGCCTCTTCCAAATATCGGAGGATTTGACCGCGCAATTGAATTGCATCCCGAAGCGATTTCATCGGCACCGCCAGTTCTGCGAGGCCCGGGAGGTCGTAAAAGTTGGTCGTCGATCCCAGCGCAATTACAAGATGATCATAGTCGAGTTTTTGGAGAGGCTTACGGCAACCACGCGAAATCAGGACCCGTTTGTTTCGTAGATCAATTTGGTTCACATCACCCACCAATACGTCGACCTTGCGAAGTAGCTTGCGTAGGGGATTTACGATATTCGTGATCTCAAGATCGCTCGCTGCGATCTCGTGAAGCATCGGCGTGAACAAGAAATAGTTATCGCGGCTAACGAGGCAGATCTCTACCGCACTTTGTCGCGTCAGTAGTTTCTCAAGATGAATGGCAGCATAAACGCCACTGAAACCACCACCGAGAATGACGATTCGTTTTTTTTGCGGCTTACGAGTCACGTTGACGATCGTTGAGCTCCTTCCGTTGCGCTACTTCGCTGGCGTCTGACGGATCTAGGCCCTTCTCAATTTGATCTCGGGCTGCGCTAAACTCTTTGACCGCCCGGCCCATCCCTCGGGCAAGTTCGGGCAACTTCTTCGCCCCGAACATTAACAGGACGATCAGCAAGATTATCATCATGTCCGGGCCTGCAAAATTAAGGAGACCAGCGATTGTTGGAGTCATAAGCATCTTTTGTTAAACGGCAGATTGTTCTTCACTCATTCAACCATTTTGCCGGATTTATATTCCCGGAACTTGGCTCTTTATTGCGCACCCCAGTGAGAACGTGTCGATTCACCGGTTTTTAAAAAAACCGGGAATAAAAACTGGGTAGCGCCGGTTGTATTAGGCGAATGCAACCGAGCAGAACTGCTGGAGAAATCCTTTACCAAAAAGTAGGCGCCGGAGCGAGGTAACCTTCGTCAAGAATCGTTATGGCCTTACTGTTGAACGAAGAACATGCTCACGAAACCGAAGATTCGGATCCGAAGATTGTGAAGTTCACGGTCGTCAAAAAGCGCGAAGAGGATCACGCTCGACAAGTGAAGTCAACTTCCTTTGAAGAGGCGATGCTGCCGCATCTTGATGCGGCGCACAACTTAGCCAGGTGGCTGCTTCGCAACGAACAAGATGCGCAGGATATGGTACAAGAGGCTTATCTGCGTGCGTTCAAGTCGTTCGCAGGATTCCACGGCGGCAATGGCCGCGCCTGGTTGCTGACGATTGTCCGGAACACATCCTACACGTTGCTCAAAAAGAACCGCGCGGTTGATTTCACCACAAGTTTTGACGAAGAAATACATTTGGCCGGGCACGAGTCTGTTAGCCCCGCGACGATTCTGGAGCATAGTGAAGACGCAGACCTGATCAAAGAAGCAATGGATGAATTGCCTGCGGAATTTCGGGAGATCCTGGCGCTGCGCCACCAGGAAGGTCTCTCCTACAAGGAAATAGCCGAGATCGCGCAAATTCCGCCGGGCACGGTCATGTCGCGACTCGCCCGTGCGCGTGCCAAACTCAAGGAATATTTGGCGGCTCGGATCGGTAGAGAGAAGTGAGATGAACTGCGAAGAAGCCACAAAACTGATGGATGGTTATTTGGATGGCGAACTGGATCCGATTACCAACCAGACGATCGAACAGCATTTGCGGGAGTGCCAAAAGTGTGATGAAGCCTACAAAACGCATTCCGCGCTAATTCGTTCGATCGGCAACGCAACTCCTTATTACAAGGCACCTTCCGGATTACGTGAGCGAATTCAATCCTCGTTGCGAGACGAGATCACCGAACGGCCCACGCGAAATGTTGTGCGAGATTCTCAGGTGCTGTTTCGAAGAGGGCAGCCAGAGCTGCGAACCATTCTTTCTGGGACACCGTGGAACTGGCTGGCTCTCGCCGCGTCCATCGTTTTGGTGGCAATCATCGCCGTTAACTTGGTGCCGCGATTGCGGCGACCTGGCGCCGATCAATTCCTCGCGACTCAGCTCATCGCCAGTCATGCGCGTTCGCTTATGGCAAACCATCTCACGGACGTCGCTTCCTCCGACCAGCACACAGTAAAACCCTGGCTGGACGCCAAGCTCGATTTTGCACCCCCGGTTGTCGATCTTGCGAGTGAGGGATTTCCTTTGATTGGCGGCCGCCTGGATTATCTGGATAACCGACCAGTGGCGGCGCTGGTTTACGAACGGCGCAAACACTTTATTAACCTCTTTATTTGGCCAGCGGCGTCGGATGCTGCAAGCGCTTCGAAAACAATAACGCGCCAGGGATATCAGCTTCTGCACTGGGCGGACTCGGACTTTAACTACTGGGCTGTTTCCGACGTCAACCTTAGCGATTTGCAGACTTTTAAGCAGCAGTTCGAAACGCGGACGCCGCATCATTAACGGCACCCTGGTCGCTCGTCAGACGATTCCGCGCTAGCCATCGGCATAGTCGCGCCCTGCCCTATCGCATCGGAACGATTCGTTCCGCAACTTCCTCAGTGCGAGAACCATCTTCGGCAGCGGGAATATTCCCTCAGCAAATCGGTATGAATTGGTGAAACCAATTTAAAACAAAATGAAAACAAATCATAAAGAGACTTACAGATGCGCGTCCACGCTCACTCCGCTTCTCAGGTATGTGAACACAAGAAGTCTGGCGGTTGCGATGTTCGTTGCCCTGGCGCTTCTCGGCACGACGCGCGGCAATGAAACAGAGAAGACGGCGCCGGGCATGGCCCAAGCGCAAGCAGGAGAGCTGTCCCAAGGTTCGTTGGAGGTTTATTCCGCCACTGATGAATTCAAGGATGGCGACGCCCGGTATTTTCCGCACAGCTCTTACGCCGTCTACACAACCGACGGAAAGCTCTTGAAAAACGTGGAAAATCATAATTCGCGTACGGATGAAATTCCCGAAATCGTGGCTCTTCCCGTGGGTTCCTACACGGTGGTGGCTCAAGCGGAGAAACACGGCTACGTCCGTGTGCCGGTTGTTATCAAGGAGGGTCAGCGGACGATCCTCGATTTGGATCTCTGGGAAAGGAATCCGCTAGCGCGGTTCGCGCACAGCTGACCAATGCGAAGCCATCTTGTCCTAATGTTAAAAAACTCTTTTCCGGTTTTACACGCAACTTCACCAAAAATCACATGAACTCGTTTAACCTAAAAGCCGCGCTGCTCGCGAAACACGCGCAGCACCCGGTAATCATTCACTTTCCGATCGCGTTATTCATCATCAGTGTAGCGTTTGATCTGCTCGCGATTTGGAGAAGCAATCCCGCGATGGCGAAGGCGGCATACTACAACCTTCTCGCGGCCGCGCTGACGGCGCCATTCGCGATCGCGAGCGGATTGGCCGCATGGCAGTGGCAATTGGAAGGCGCGAAGCTTAAAGGAAACTTGCTGTTGCACCTGCTCTTCGCCTTGGCCGCCAGCGGAATGATCTGGCTTCTTTGCGGGTTGCGCTTTCGTCAGCGGCAGTCTTCACAACGAACACCAGGCATTTTCTACATCTTTCTCGCGCTTGCCACGGTCCTGTTGATCGCAATTGCCGGGCATCTGGGCGGGTTTGTCAGCGGGGTTGAAAGCGGTGCCATCTAATTTCGGGAATAAAACTTCCGGGAATCGGTAAGGACAGGTGAAGGCAACATCAAACTAATCAACCTAAAAAGAACCAAACATATGTCCGACTACATTTCTCACGACCACGAACACGACGGGATTGATCGCCGCGGATTTCTGCAATGCATGGCTTGGGCCGGCACCGGCTTGCTTTGGACAATCAGCGGCGGCGTTCTCGCGTCGAAAACCCTTGCTGAGATTGCGAAGGCTGGCTCTTTGCCGGCAGCGACCGATCTAAGCTTTCTGCAGATCAGCGACAGTCACATCGGCTTCAGCAAAGAGGCAAACAAAGATGTGACGGAGACGTTCAAGATTGCGCTCGATCGCATCAATGCGATGCCCACCCCGCCGTCTTTCCTTATCCACACCGGAGATATCACGCAGCTGTCGAAGCCGGAGGAGTTCGACACGTTTGATCAAGTGCTCAAGAGCTGCAAAACAAAAGATGTATTTTTTGTACCTGGTGAGCATGACGTTCTTAACGACGGCGGAAAGTTTTACCGTGAACGTTATTTAAAAAGCGTCGAAGCCAAGGGCGCAGGCTGGTACAGCTTCAACAAAAACGGCGTCCATTTCATTGGACTGGTCAATGTCCTAAACCTTCAAGCCGGCGGTCTGGGACAACTCGGAGACGAGCAGCTCGAATGGCTCGAGGCCGATGTGAAAGGTCTCGGCGCGGACACGCCGATCGTTGTTTTCGCTCATATCCCTCTGTGGGCGGTTTATCCGCAGTGGGGCTGGGGTACGAGCGACAGCGAACGCGCATTGGGATATTTGAAACGTTTCGGCTCCGTGACTGTCCTCAACGGCCACATCCATCAGGTGCTTCAGAAAGTCGAAGGCAACGTGACCTTCCACACCGCGATGTCCACTGCTTTCCCACAGCCAGCGCCTGGAACCGCGCCGTCGCCAGGTCCAATGAAAGTGCCAGCTGAACAGCTGCGCAGCCTGCTCGGCCTAACGAATGTTCAATACAAGCAGGGCAAATCTGCACTCGCCGTCGTCGATTCAAACCTCAGCTAGATCTACTCAAACTATGATTACACCTACTTCCAAATATAAAATGGCGGCGCTCTTGTGCGGCATCGCTTTTCTCAATCTGTCTCTCTT
>Ga0209156_10001186_pt1 | contig 21376 bp, 19 predicted proteins | sample GraSoiAngelo_124_FD_185881 | JGI IMG/M metagenome (GOLD analysis project Ga0209156, IMG submission 185881) | Grasslands soil microbial communities from the Angelo Coastal Reserve, California, USA - 14_0927_05_20cm (SPAdes) (version 2) | ecosystem: Environmental > Terrestrial > Soil > Grasslands...
GCCCCGGCGGCGCGCCTCGTCCTCGAGAGCCAGCATGAGCGCGCGACCGATCCCCCGGCGCCGGGCCTTCGTGTGCACGATGACCTTGGCGACCTCGGCGCGGTGACGCCCGTTCGGCCGCGTGCAGAGGTCGAGCTGGGCCGTGCCCAGGAGCGCGCCGCCGGCGCCCCGCGCGACCACGAGCACGCGCGAGCCGTCGCGCAGGGCGGGGAGCATGGTGCTCCAGTACGCGTCCGCCTCGCCGGAGGCCAGCGGCGGCAGGAACCCGATTGACGCTCCGCTGTCCACGGCGTCCTCGAGGAGCTCCGCGAGTGGGCGCGCCAGGCGGACGACGGCGTCGGGGCCGAGACGCTCGATGACGACGTCCATGCCGGGCTCAGCGGATCGGCTGATGGATCGTGACGAGCTTGCTGCCGTCGGGAAACGTGCCCTCCACCTGCACCTCGTCGATCATCTCGGGCACGCCCTCCATCACGTCGTCGCGGCCGAGGATCGAGACGCCGGCCTCCATGAGCTCGGTGACCGTCCGGCCGTCGCGGATGCCCTCGAGGATCTCCGCGGTGATCAGCGCCAGCGCCTCGGGGTGGTTCAGCCGGAGACCGCGTCCGCGGCGACGGCGCGCCAGCTCGGCGGCCGTGAAGATCAGGAGCTTCTCCTGCTCCCGGGGGGTGAGGTGCATCGTCGGACCTCCAGGCGAATGGTGTCAGACCGCCAAGTGCCGCCTGACCGTCTCGACTCTCAGATCCCGCGCCGCACCCGAGGCGACGACGGCGCCCTTGGCCATGATCACGTACTTGTCGGCGAGACGCTCGGCGAAGTCAAGGTACTGCTCGACCAACAGGATCGCCAGCCCGAGCTCGCGCTTGATCCGCCGCAGGGCCTCCTCGATCTCGAGGATGATCGACGGCTGGATGCCCTCGGTGGGCTCATCGAGCATGAGGAGCTTCGGCTTGGTCAGGAGCGCACGTCCGATCGCGAGCATCTGTTGCTCGCCGCCCGAGAGCACGCCCCCCTGGCGCCCGAGCAGCGGCGCGAGGGCCGGGAACAGCTCGAGCGGCTCGTCGAGCGCGGCGGCGCGGCCCGTGCCGAGAAGCGCCATCCGCAGATTCTCCTCGACCGTGAGGCGGGGAAAGATCTCGCGCCCCTGCGGGACGTAGCCGATCCCCGCGCGGGCCCGGCGGTCGGGCGACCAGCCCGTGATCTCGGTCCCGTCGAAGCTCACGCGCCCGCGACGCGCCGGCAGGAGCCCCATCGCGGTCTTGAGCAGCGTGGTCTTGCCGACGCCGTTACGCCCCATGAGACAGACGAGCTCGCCGGCGCCGACGTCGAGGTCGACGTCCCAGAGGACCTGCGACTGCCCGTAGGCGACGTCGAGCCGACTAACGGACAGCATCGGCCCCCTCACGCCGCCGCCCGATGTAGACCTCGAGGACCCGCGGGTCGCTCTGCACCTGCTCCACCGGCCCCTCGCAGAGGACCATCCCCTGGTGGAGCACGGTCACTCGCCTCGCGAGCCGCCGGACGAACTCCATGTCGTGCTCGATGACGAGGACCGACCGGTCCGCGGCGATCTCCTCGAGCAGCGCGCCGGTGCGCGCCGTCTCCTCGTCGGTCATGCCGGCCACGGGCTCGTCCACGAGCAGGAGCTCGGGGTCTTGGGCGATGACCATCCCGATCTCGAGCCACTGCTTCTCGCCGTGCGAGAGCGCGCCGGCCGGGGCGCCGGCCTTGCCCGCGAGCTGTATGGTCTCGAGCGTCCGCGCGATCCGCTCGCGCGCCTCGCCGGGATCGCGCCGCCGGAGCGCGGCGAAGACGCCCTTCGACGCCCGCCGCAGCGACAGCTCGACGTTGTCCCAGACGGTGAGGTTCACGAACACGGACGGCGTTTGGAACTTCCGCCCGACGCCGAGCTGGGCGATGTCGTTCTCGCGCAACGGCAGGAGGTCGGTGTTGTGGCCGAAGATCACGCGGCCGCTCTCCGGCTTCACCCGCCCGGAGACGACGTCGAGGAGCGTCGTCTTCCCGGCGCCGTTGGGGCCGATCACGACGCGCAGCTCGCGACGATCCATGAAGAAGTTCAGGTGGCTCAGCGCCTTGAAGCCGTCGTAGTCCACCGTGACGTCCTCGAGATAGATGATGCTGCGCGTGGCGGGGGTCATTTGCTATTCATCGGAGCGCAGTGGTCGATCGCGGTGCCTTGCTTCGGTTCGGCGGTCGGCTGGCCCACGAGGCGGCGCGCACGCGCGGCGAGGCGACCCAGGGCGCCGATGATCCCGTCCGGGAAGAACAGGACGGCGCCCATGAAGAGTCCGCCGAGGAAGAGGAGCCAGAGATCCGGGTAGCTGGTCGTGAGCCAGCTCTGGATCCAGTTGACGCCGAAGGCGCCGACGATGGCCCCGTAGAGCGTGCCGCGCCCGCCTGCGGCGACCCACACGACCATCTCGATCGACGGCAGCACCCCGATCTTCGCCGGCGTGATGATGCCCACCTGGGGCGCGTAGAGCGCCCCGGCGACGCCGGCGAGCACCGCCGAGACGACGAAGACGAAGAGCTTGTACGCCGCCGGCGAGTACCCCGAGAAGAGGACGCGCGTCTCGCTGTCGCGGATGGCGACGAGCACCTTGCCGGCGCGCGTCAGCGTGATCCACCGGCAGACCAGGTACGCGGCGACGAGCGCGAGCGCGGTGACCACGTACAGCGCGCGCTGGGTGCCGGGCCGGTTCAGCGGGAAGCCGAAGATCGTTTTGAAGTCGGCGAGGCCGTTGGTGCCGCCGAGGTTCATCTCGTTCCGGTTGAACACCAGCCAGGCGCTGAGCGCCAGCGCCTGGGTGATGATCGAGAAGTACACGCCGCGGATCCGGCTGCGGAACGCCAGGTAGCCGAAGGCGAGCCCGAAGAGCGCGGGCACGAGCACGACCGCCGCGAGAGTGAACACGCTGCTCTGGAAGGGCTTCCAGAAGAGCGGCAGGGCGGTGACCTGGTTCCACACCATGAAGTCGGGCAACGAACTCTGGTAGACGCTCTTCGCGCCGATCTCGAGCATGAGATGCATGCCCATCGCGTACGCCCCGAGGCCGAAGAAGACGCCGTGGCCGAGCGAGAGGACCCCGGCGTAGCCCCAGAGGAGGTCGAGCCCGAGGGCCAGAATCGCGTAGGTCAGGAACTTGCCGAAAAGGTTCAGCGTGAAGTTCGATAGCGCGAGCGGCGAGCCGGCCGGCAGCGCGTTACACACGGGTAGGACGACCACCAGGAGGACCGCGGCGAGCCCGACCGCAAGCGCCTCACGCCTCGGCATTCCGTCCCCGCGTCGCGAACAGTCCGGCGGGTCGCCGCTGGAGAAACACGATGACGGCGACGAGGATCGCGACCTTGCCGAACACCGCGCCGAGCGCGGGCTCGATTCCCTTGGTGAGCCCGCCGAGCCCCGCCGCGGCGAGGATCGTGCCCGCGAGCTTGCCGACGCCGCCGGTGACGACGACCATGAACGAGTCCACGATGTAGTTCTGCCCGAGCGAAGGGCCGACGTTGCCGATCTGCGTGAGGGCGCACCCCGCGAGGCCGGCGAGGCCGGCGCCGAACGCGAAGGTCGTCGCGTCCACCAGCCCGGCGCGGACACCGAGGCACGAGCTCATCGCGCGGTTCTGCGTGACCGCGCGGATCCGAAGGCCCGCGCTCGTCCTGAAGAGGAGCCAGTACATCGCGCCGACCGACACGGTCGCCAGTCCGATGATGAAGACCCGGTTGTACGGGAGCGTCAGGCCGACCATGACGGGCACGCCGCCCGAGAGCCACCGGGGCGCGCTCACGTCCACGTTCGCCGCGCCGAACCACAGGCGTAGCCCCTGCTGGATGATCAGCGACGCGCCCCACGTGAGCAGCAGCGTCTCGAGCGGTCGCCCGTAGAGGAGCCGGATGACGCCGCGCTCGAGGACGAGCCCGACCGCCGCGGCCACGAGGAACGCGACGGGCAGTGCGACGACGAAGTAGAGGTCGACGCGCTCCGGCCACGCCGCGCGGAACCAGTTTTGCACCACGAACGTCGCGTAGGCGCCGAGCGCCATCAGCTCCCCGTGCGCCATGTTGATCACACCCATGAGGCCGAAGACGACCGCGAGGCCGAGCGCCATCAGCAGGAGGATGGAGGCGAGCGACGCGCCCTGGAAGAGCGTCTCGACGGTGCGCGTGAGGAGGCCCCAGCGGTCGATCCGACGGATGGCCTGCCCCGCGGCCTCGCGCGCTCCCGGCGAGGCGCCCGTGTCCGCGACGAGCCGCTCGAGCGCGGGCCGGGCGCTCTCCGAGTGGAGCTCGCCGAGCGTCCGCGCCGCGTCGGCGCGCTGCGCCGGGTTGCCGTTGGCCAGGCGGATCAGGGCGAGCGCCTCCCGAAGCGCGTGGCGGACCCAGCGGTCGGCTTCCCGCTCGAGCGCCGCCTCCACGACCGGGGCGGCCCCCGCCTCGGCTTGGTTACCAAGCTTCACCGCGGCGCCGCGACGGACGGCCGGGTCGGGGTCCGCGAGCTGGGTCCGCGTCTCGTCGGCGTCGAGGAACGGCTTGATGACGAGGCGGAGGCGCCGGTCGGCTGGGACTTCCTTCAGCTCCGCCAGGGGCACCGTGCCGAGCGGTCCCCGGTCGTAGGCGGAGGCGATGTCGATGACGTCCTGGTCGCCGCGGGTGGCCTTGGCGCCGCCGACGACGACCTCGGTCTTGCCGGCACGCGTGCGCGCGTAGACGCTGCCCTCGCGGAGCGCGCTCAGGAACTGGAGCCACTTCGGATCGCGAGTCTTTCCGAGGACGGTGACCGCGGCCTCGCGCTTGTCGGCGTTTTCACCTGTGAGGTCGGTGAGCGCGCCGGCGATCTCGGGCGACGCGGGGAGCAGAGCCGCGTGGCCCGCCGCTCCCGCGGCGAGCCACGTGACCATTGAAAGGAGGACGACGAGACGGTATCTCACGCCTTCTTCTGATAGGTACCCTGGTGCTTGACCCAGTCGCAGCCCTTGTCCGGGCTCGTGTACTTGCTCCACGGCTCCGGCTCGACGAGACCCTTGGTGCGGGTGACGATCTTGAACTGGCCGTCCTTCAAGATCTCGCCGATGAGGACCGGCCGGTACGTGTGGTGGTTGTACTCGTGCATCTTGATGGTGCCGCTCGGCGCCGCGAACGTCTGGCCGTACACGGCCTTGCGCACGGCGTCGACGTCGAAGCTCTTGGCCTTCTCGACGGCCTGCTTCCAGATGTAGACGCCGAAATAGGCGGCCTCCATCGGGTCATCGGTGACGCGCTTGTCGCCGCCGGGAAGGTTGCTCTTCTTTGCAAAGGCCTTGAAGGCCTGGACGAACTTCCGGTTGTTCTCGCTCTCGACCGACTGGAAGTAATTCCAGGCGGCGAGGTGGCCGACGAGGGCCGAGGTGTCCATGCCGCGGAGCTCGTCCTCGGCCACGCTGTACGCCATGATGGGCGCGTTCTCGGAACGCAGGCCCTGGTTGGCGAACTCCTTGTAGAAGGGCACGTTGCTGTCGCCGTTGATCGTCGAGAGCACGCAGGCGCTGCCGCCGGACGAGAAGCGTTTGATCTTGCCGACGATCGTCTGGTAGTCCTGGTGGTTGAAGGGCGTGTACTCCTCGGCGATGCTGTCCGCGGGCACGCCCTTGGCGAGCAGGAAGGCGCGGAGGATCTTGTTCGCCGTTCGCGGGAAGACGTAGTCCGTTCCGAGCAGATAGAACTTCTTGTAGCCGCCGCCCTCTTTCGACATCAGATACTCAGCGCCGGGAATGAGCTGCTGATTCGGCGTGGCGCCGGTGTAGAAGACGTTCTTCGAGCACTCCTCGCCCTCGTACTGCACCGGGTAGAAGAGCAGGCCGTTATTGTTCTCGAAGACGGGCAGCACTGACTTCCGGCTGACCGACGTCCAGCAGCCGAAGACGACGGCCACCCTATCTTGAAGAAGGAGCTGCTTGGCCTTCTCCGCGAAGAGGTCCCAGTTCGACGCGGGATCGACGACGACGGGCGAGATCTTCTTGCCCAGCACACCGCCCTTGGCGTTGATCTCCTCGACGGCCATGAGCACGACGTCCCGCAGCGACACCTCGCTGATGGCCATCGTGCCGGAGAGCGAGTGCAGGACGCCGATCTTGACCGTCTCCTGCGCTCTCGGCACCCCGGGGAATGAGAGACCCGCGCCGAGCGCTGTCCCTGCGACGAGCGAGCCCTTCAGGAAGTCGCGACGTGAGAACTCTGCCATACCGTCTCCTTTCAGGTGGTTTGGTCTCGATCGCGACATCGCTGGCGCGTCGTCCGCGGGCGTCTCTGACCGCGGCCGGCGGCATTGCGGAGCAAAGGCCGTACCGAATTCCCGCGGCTACCTTTCCGCGGTCTTAGAGCGCTCGGCGGGTGGGATCTGCCTAACGCGTAGGCAGATCGTGAGCGAGTGACTCCGAGACGAGCAGCGCCTTGGCGATGTCGACCATGGGCTTGCGGCTGTCCATCGCCGCCCGGCGGAGGCGCCGGAAGGCCTCCTCTTCCGTGAGCCCGAAGCGCGCCATCAGCGCGCCCTTCGCCCGCTCGATGTACTTGCGCCCCGCGAGCGTCTGGCGCAGCTGACGGTTCTCGGCGAAGCGCGCGATCGCGAGGTCGAGCGCCGGACCGAGCTCGGCCGGGCGCAGCGGCTTCAGGAGGTAGGCCATCACGCCCGCCTCACGGGCGCGGGCCACAAGGGGGATGTCGGTGTGGCTCGTGAAGAGGACCACGGGGCAGTCCGTCCTGGCGATCGCGTGGCTCGCCGCCTCGATCCCGTCGCCGTCCGGAAGACCGACGGCGAAGATCGCGACGTCCGGTGTCGTGCGCTCGATCAGCGGGACCGCGTCGGCGCAGAGGAGCGCCTCGCCTGCGACCGCACCGCCGGCGGCCGCGATGGCGCCGCGCAGGGCCACGCGCGAGCGCTCGTGATCGTCGACGATCGCCACCCGCCAGCGAGGAGTCGTCGCTCCCATGCCCCTCTGCCCGGCAAGCGCGATGCCAGAGCCGCCGTCTGGAAAATCACGGGCTTGGCGGCCCTGGCGTGCCGCCTGCCTGCTTACTGCCGCGGCATCGCCCGAGCCGTGCCACTTTCGCGTGCAGGATCGTTAGAGAGCGGCGGGCACCCGGGCTTCGCCACGCCCGCCGCGCTCGCGGCGTGGCCCGCGCTCCGCCCCACGCCCGCCGCGCTCGCGCGATGCGCTCGCCGCTTTAAATATCGAAGTACAGCGCGAACTCCCACGGGTGCGGACGGAGCCGCACCGCGTCCACCTCGTTCTTGCGCTTGTACTCGATCCACGTCTCGATCACGTCCGGCGTGAAAACGTCGCCCTTCAGCAGCCAGTCGTGGGATTTCTCGAGGTTGTCGAGCACGATGCTGAGGTCGCCGGGAAGCTGCTTGATCTTCTTCGCCTCGGCCGGTGGCAGCTCGTAGAGGTCCTTGTCGACCGGCTTGCCCGGATCGATCTTGTTCGCGATCCCGTCGAGCCCGGCCATCAGGCACGCCGAGAAGCTGAGGTACGGGTTGCAGGTCGGGTCGGGCGTCCTGAACTCGATGCGCTTGGCCCCCTCCGCTTTCGAGTACATCGGGATGCGGATGCAGGCCGAACGGTTGCGCTGGCTGTAGACGAGGTTGATCGGGGCCTCGTAGCCCGGCACCAGGCGTTTGTAGGAGTTGGTCGAGGGCGCGATGAGCGCCAGCAGCGCGGGGGCGTGCTTGAGGATGCCGCCGATGTAGTAGAGGCAGTTCTTGGAGATGTCCGCGTAGCCGCCCCGCTCGTAGAAGAGATTCTTGCCGTTCTTCCAGAGCGATTGATGGGTGTGCATGCCCGAGCCGTTGTCCTGGAAGAGCGGCTTCGGCATGAAGGTGGCGGTCTTGCCCCACTTCCGCGCCGTGTTCTTGGCGCAGTACTTGTACCACATGACTTTATCGGCCATCTTGGTCAGCGTGTCGTAGCGCATGTCGACCTCGGTCTGCCCGCCCGTCGCCACCTCGTGGTGGTGGACCTCCACGCGGACGCCCACGGACTCGAGCGCCAGGACCATGTCCGAGCGGATGTCCTGGAACTTGTCCATCGGCGGCACCGGGAAGTAGCCCTGCTTGTAGCGCGGCTTGTAGCCGAGGTTCGGCTGCTCGAGTGTCCCCTCCTTGCCGGAGTTCCAGAAACCCGCCTCCGAGTCGATGAAGTAGTAACCGGAGTGGTAGTTCTGGTCGAAGCGGATGGAGTCGAAGAAGAAGAACTCGAGCTCCGGACCGATGAAGACCGTGTCGGCGAGGCCCGTCTTCTTGAGATAGGCCTCGGCCTTCTGGGCGATGTAGCGCGGGTCGCGCGTGTACCACTTGCCCGTGACCGGGTCCTTCACGTTGCAGACGAGAACCAGCGTGGGCACCGCCGTGAACGGATCCATGGTGGCGCTCGAGGGGTCTGGCAGGAGCAGCATGTCGGACTCGTCGATCGTCTGGAACCCGCGGATCGACGAGCCATCGAAGCCGAGCCCATCCTCGAAGATGTCCTCGCTCAGCTCCGAGATCGGGATCGAGAAGTGCTGCCAAAGCCCCGGCAGGTCGATGAACCGGAGGTCGACGATCTTGGCGCCCTTCTCCTTGGCCAGCTTGAGCACGTCCTTCGCGGTCATGCGGAGCTCCTTTTCCTCAGGGGGTGATGGATGGCCCGATTACCTTAGGGGAACTCCCGGGCCGAATCAAGCGCCTCGCCGTGGTGGCCATGGGACTCAGTGAGCCACGCGCGGTCGGGCCTCGCCGAACGCGCCCGGATGCCCCGCCCCGACGTCGCCGTACCCGCCGCCGGCCGCGTACGCCGTCTCGGAGTGCTGGGAGAGGTCGAGCCCGACCACCTCGTCCTCCTCGGAGACCCGGAGACCGACCAGCGCATCGACGACCTTCAGGATGATCGCGGTTCCCACGATCGCGAGCCCGTACGTCGCCAGGACCGCGACGATCTGGGTCCAGAGCTGGCCCGGGTTGCCGAAGAGGAGCCCGTCGCCGCCGGCGTCGTTGATCGCCTTGGAGGCGAAGAGCCCCGTGGCGAGCGCGCCCCACGTCCCGCCCACCCCGTGCACGCCGACGACGTCAAGCGAGTCGTCGTAGCCGAGCTTGCCCTTGAGATTGCAGGCCGTGTAGCAGACGGCGCCCGCGACGGCGCCGATGACGAGCGACGAGACCGGGCCGACGTAGCCCGAGGCGGGCGTGATCGCGACGAGCCCGGCCACGGCGCCCGAGGCCGCGCCCAGCACCGTGGGCTTGCCGCGACTCATCCACTCGGTGAACATCCAGCCGAGCGCCGCGGCGGCCGCGCCCGTGTTGGTCGCGGTGAACGCGCTCACCGCAAGCCCGTTGGCCTCGAGCGCGCTGCCCGCGTTGAAGCCGAACCAGCCGAACCACAGGAGCGACGCGCCCGTCACCGTCATCGGCAGGTTGTGTGGCTGCATCGGCTGGTGACCGTAGCCCTTGCGCTTGCCGAGCATGATCGCGCAGACCAGCGCCGACACGCCGGATGAGATGTGGACAACGGTCCCGCCGGCGAAGTCGAGGGCGCCGAGCTTCTTGAGCCAGCCGCCGTCGCCCCAGACCCAGTGCGCCAGGGGGTCGTAGACGAACGTCGCCCAGAGCAGCGTGAAGAGCAAGAAGGCCGAGAACTTCTTGCGCTCGGCGAACGCGCCCGTGATGAGCGCGGGCGTGATGACCGCGAACATCATCTGGAAGAGCATGAACGCCTGGTGGGGGATCGTCTTCGAGTACGCGTCGAAGGGCTCGACGCCGACGCCGCGCAGCCCGAACCATTCGAGCCCGCCGATGATTCCGCCCCTGTCGGGGCCGAACGCGAGCGAGTAGCCCCAGAGGATCCACTGGATCGAGATCACGGCCAGGATGATGAAGCTCTGCATGAGCGTCGCCAGGGCGTTCTTCTGCCGCACCATGCCCCCGTAGAACAGGGCGAGCCCCGGCGCGGTCATCAGGAGCACCAGCGCGGAGGACGTCAGCATCCAGGCCGTGTCGCCCTTGTCAATCTTCGACGCGGCGGGCGCCGGCCCGGCGGCCGGGGCCGGGGCGACGACGGGCGCCGCCGGCTCCGCGGGTGCAGCGGGAGCGACCGGCTGCTGCGCCCATGTCACGACCGCAGGGACGCTCACCACCAGCGCCATCGCCAGTGCAATACTGAATCGCTTCACGTGATCCTCCTTGTGGGAGCCAGTCCCTAGAGCGCGCTCTCGTCGCGCTCGCCCGTGCGGATGCGCACCGCCGTCTGGACCGGATTGACGAAGATCTTGCCGTCGCCAATGTTGCCGGTCTTGGCCGCGCCGGCGATCACCTCGGCGACCTTGTCCACGAGATGGTCCGGAACGACGACCTCGATCTTGATCTTGGGCAGGAAGTCGACGGTGTACTCGCCGCCACGGTAGAGCTCGGTGTGGCCCTTCTGGCGTCCGAAGCCGCGCACCTCGGACACGGTCATGCCGATCACCCCGATAGAGGTGAGCGCTTCCTTGACGTCATCGAGCTTGAACGGCTTGATGATGGCCTCGATCTTTTTCATCACGGGCCCTCCCGGGCGCGACAAGCGAAGCAACCCCCGTGCCGCGCCGGTCCGGGGCAAGGCGCAGAAAATCAACGGATTCCGAGGTTCGCGCGACCGGCGGACCGAGGCTCTCTGCCTACGAAATGTGCAGGGGCGGGGAAACTGCTTGCGTTTCGGGCGACGGGCGGCTTACGGCCGGCGCTGGGGGATGCCGTGCTTGCGCATCTTCGAATAGAGCGTCGGGCGCCGCAGCCCGAGCAGGGCCGCGGCCGCCTGCTTGTTCCACTTGGTGGCCTCGAGGGCCTTCAGGATCGACGCGCGTTCGATCTCCTCCAGCGAGCCGGCGGGCACCTCCGACGGCGCCACCGTGACCGGCGCGCCCGGCTCGGCGCTCGCGCGCTGGAGGGGCTCGGGGAAGTCGTCGAGCACGAGCTGCGGCCCGCGGGTCACGAGCACTGCACGCTCGATGGCATGCTGGAGCTCGCGCACGTTCCCGGGCCACGCGTAGGCGAGGAGCCGCCGGTACGCCCCCGGCTCGATACCCTCCGCCGGGCGATCGTGCTTGGTGGTGTAACGCTCGAGGAAGGCCTTGACGAGCACCGGGATGTCCTCGCGCCGCTCCCGCAGGGACGGGACCTGGATGGACACCGTGTTGATGCGGAAGAAGAGGTCCTGGCGGAGCCGTCCGTCCTTGAGCGCCGCCTCCGGGCTCCGGTTCGTGGAGGAGATCAGCCGGAAATCCACGGGCACCGATTTCGCGCCGCCGAGCCGCCGCACCACGCGCTCCTCGAGGACGCGCAGGAGCTTCGCCTGGAGGTCGACCGGCATCTCGGCGATCTCGTCGAGCAGGAGCGAGCCGCCGTCCGCCTCCTCGAGGAGGCCGGTCTTGTCGGTCGTGGCGCCGGTGAAGGCGCCCTTGGTGTGGCCGAAGAGCTCAGACTCGATCAGGTCCCGGGGGAGCGCCGCGCAGTTGATCTTGATCCACGGGCCCTCGCGACGACGACTCCGCTCGTGCAGCGCGTTGGCGATGAGCTCCTTCCCCGTGCCGCTCTCGCCGATGATCAGCACGTTGGCGTCGGCCTCGGCGACCGCCGCCACCGTCTCCATCACGCGCTGGATCCCGGGGGCGCTCCCGAGGATCTCGCTATCCGAAATCTGCTCGACGAGCCGGCGCCGGAGGTCCGCGTTCTCGGTCGAGAGCCGGCGGTGATCGAGGGCGTTCTTGACCAGGCCGAGCATCTCGTCGGGATCGAACGGCTTCTCGAGGACGTAGAAGGCGCCGGCGCTCTTCGTCGCCTCCATCGCCTTCCGCACCGAGCCGTAGGCCGTGATGACGATGACCTCGAGGGCCGGGTCGCGCCGCTTGAGCTCGCGGGTCAAGCTGAGGCCGTCACCGTCGGGCAGCATGAGATCCACGACCGCCACGTGGGGCTCCGGCTGCGCGCCGCCGGCGAGCGCCTCGCGGACGCTCCCCACGGTGCGGACGGCATAGCCCTCGCTCTCGAACGTCAGGCGGAGGCCGTCCGCGATCGTTTTCTCGTCGTCCACGACCAGCACGGTGCGATCGCGCTTCATGGCTGCACCGGGAGCTTGATCTGGACGCGGGTCCCGTTTCCGACGCGGCTCTGTACGGTCAGCGTCCCGCCGTGGAGGTCCACCACCGAGCGCGCGATCGACATGCCGAGCCCGGTGCCTTCGGCCTTCGTCGTGAAGAAGGGGTCGAACGCGCGCGCCAGAACCTCCTCCGTCATCCCCGAGCCCGTATCCTCGATCATCACGGCGAGCGTCGCGGTCTCGGGCGCGTAGGACGTCGTGACCGTGAGGCTCCCCCCGGAGGTGAGCGCCTCGAAGGCGTTGAGCATCAGGTTGAGGAACGCCTTGCGCAGCTCACGCGCGTCGAGCGGGGCCTCACGGACCACCGGATCGTACACGCGGACGACCTCGACCGACGAGCCCTCGAAGCGCGCGGCGGCGAGGGCGAGCGATTCGTCCAGCAGGGCGTGGACCTGCGTCGGCGCGCGGTGCAGCTCGGGCGGTCGGCCGAAGGCCGTGATCTCGGCGACGACGGAGGCCAAATGGTCCACGGTGGTCGCGATCTTCCCGGCGAGCTCGACCCCCTCGGCGTCTCCGGCCCGTCCGAGCCGCTGCTCGAGATGGCGCGCGTAGAGGCGGAGCCCCGCGAGCGGGTTCTTCACCTCGTGCGCGACCTGGGTGGCCATCCGGCCGAGGGCGGCCAGCGAGCCGCTCCGGAGCCGCTCGAGCTCGTGCGTGTTCCGGACCGCGATCGCGGCCTGGGACGAGAAGAGCGCGAGCAGCTCGAGGTCGTCCTCGTTCGGCTCGACGCGCGCGGGCGTCTCGATCACGAGGGCGCCCGCCGGCCCGCGTCGCACCACGAGCGGTGCGGCGACGATCGTGCCCGCCTCGGGGTCGCCGCCCGCCGGCGGCTGGCTGATCGGCACGCCCTTCTCCATCGCGAGGCTCGCCGCCGCCTCGAGGCTGCTCCACGACGCCGGCGCCGAACCGGCGCTCGCCATCGGCACGAGACGTCCATGCTCGAGCTGGAACACGACGCAACGCTCGGCCTCCGTGGCCTCGACCGTCGCCTGCGCAACCGCGTCGAGCACGCGCTCCATCACGCCCGAGGACGCGAGCGTCTGGCCCACCGTGAGGAGCCGCTCGCGGTCGCGCGCCCACCGGCGCGTCGCCAGCGCGCGGTCGACCTTCGTGCGGAGCTCTTCGCGCGCGAACGGCTTGGTGAGGTAGTCGAAGGCGCCGCGCTGGACGGCCTCGACGGCGTTCTCGATCGTGCCGTGCGCCGTCATGATGAGCACCGGCAGCCGCGGCTGGCGCGCGTGGAGCGCCTCCATGAGCCGGACGCCGTCCATCGGCTCCATCCGGAGGTCGAGGAGCGCCACGTCGAAGCGCTGGCTCTGGGCGGCCTCGAGCGCCTTGCCCCCCTCGTCGAGCGCGGTGACGTCGAAGTTCATCGCGAGGAGCCGCATCTCGAGGATGTCGAGGATGCCGCGGTCATCGTCCACCAGGAGCAGGCGCCGCTTCATTTCTTTCCACGCTTCTCGAGCAGCAGATCGATCTGCTTGAGGCGTTCCAGATCTTCTCGCACTTTGGTGAGGTCCCCTTCGCGCTTGACCAGCTCCTCGTTGAGCCTCGCGATCTCCTGCTTGAGCTTCGCCAGCTCCGCGCGCGCCGCGACGACCGCGGCCGCCGCCCCGCGGCTCATCCGAGCGCGCGGCACCGCGCCGTCGTCGACGTGCCTCGCGAGGAACTCGTCGTAGGCGGCGACCGCGGCCTCGTAGCTCCCCTGCTCGACGAGCCGGTCCGCCCTCGCGAGCAGCGCCGGCGGCGCCGACGGGCTCACGAACGGCCAGCCCTGGGCCGACGTGCAGCCAGAGGCGAGCACCAGCACGAGCGCGAGCGCCGTGAGGCGGTTCATACCCGAGGCAGGAGCACGCTGAACCGGCTCCCCTTGCCTTCCTGCGACTCGACCGTCACGCGCCCGCCGTGGGCGAGGGCGACCTCCTTGACGATCGCGAGCCCCAGCCCCGTGCCGCCGCGGTCGCGGTGCGCCTGGCGGTACGACTCGAAGATGTGGGGGATCTCGCCCGCCGGGATCCCGACGCCCGTGTCTTCCACCTGGAGCTCGAGCTCCGGGTCCGCGTCGACCAGCCGCACGACGACGCGCCCGCCCTTTGGCGTGAATCGGATCGCGTTGCCGGCGAGGTTCACGACGACCTGGAGGAGCCGTCCCTCGTCTCCGTGGCAGCGAAAGTCCGTGCCGATCAGGTCGCGCTCGAGGCGGACGCCCGCTGCCTCGGCGCGCGGGTGGAGCTCCTCGACCGCGTGCGCGACGAGCCGGTCGAGCTCGACCCAGGCCCGGTCGAGCGGGACGAGGCCCGCGCGGAGCCGCGAGATCTCGAGGATCTGATTGACGAGCTGGAGCAGCCGATCGGAGCTCCCGCCGATGATCTCGACGAGACGTGTCTGCTTCTCGGTGAGCGGGCCGGGGACGCCGTCGCGCAGGAGGTCCGTCGCGCCACGGATCGAGGTGAGCGGCGAGCGCAGCTCGTGCGAGAACTTCGCGAAGAACTCGTCCTTCGTCTCCTCCATCTGCCGGAGCTGGGCCGCCATCAAGTTGAACGAGCGCGCGAGCTGGCCGATCTCGTCGGCGCTCTCGATCGGCAGCGGCTCGCGGAAGGAGCCCGCGGCGACGTCGGCCGTCGCCGCCGAGAGCGTCTCGAGAGAGTGCGTCATCCGGTAGGCCACGAGCCCGCTCGCCAGGAGCGCCAGGCCCACGGCGGCGCCGAGGGCGATCAGCACGGCCGTCCACGTGCGCGCCTCGAGCCGGGCGGCCTCGGCCTGCGCGGCGAGCCCGCGCGCGTGGATCGCGTCCATCAGCTCGTCGAGGCGCGCCTCGACCCAGCCCGAGTAGGTCAGCGAATCCGTGTCCGCGAGCTGCATCGCGCGCTCGCGCTCGTCCTGCATCACGAGCCGCTGCTCCTCCTCGAACACACGCCGGTACGCGTCGAAGGCGATCCGCGCCTCGCGGAGGCGGGCCGCCTCCGCCCCACTGGTCGCGTAGTAGCCGAGCCGCTCCAGGTCGCGCGCCACGAGCACCGCGCGCTCGTTCCAGGCCTTCTCGTAGCGCCCGTCGCTGAGCACGAGCGTACGGGCCTCGAGGCGCGTGAGCGCAGCGATCGCCTCGCGGACGCTCGCGGCCAGGCGGAGCGCGGGCACCGTGACCGTCGTGATCTCACGGTTCACCGTGACGAGCCGGTCCACCGCGCGCAGGCTGAGCGCGCCCACGCCTGCGAGCACGGCGATGACGAGCGTGGAGGTCAGGAAGATCTTCGAGGCGAGCCGCATGTGCTCCTTCTTTCGCTACCGCCCGGGGCGAGCAGCGGGCGCGGTCACCGTCGGGGCGACCGGGGCCAACTGAGTGGCAACGAGTTTGGCGATGAGCCGTTGCCGATCGTCGACGACTCTCGCCTCGATGGCCAGCGTGCTCCGTCCACGATGAACGATCGGGGCCTCGGCTGTCAAGCTCTCGCGGTCGGTATTTCCGACCAGGTTGACCGAGAGCTGGAGGGGGAGCGGGAACGCCTCGGGCCGGAGCTCGGCCGACGGGTTCGTCGCCCACGTCGGCCTTGTCACCGCTCGTCTCGCCGGAGGCACCGTCTCGGCTCGCACGATGCTCGATCTTCTCACCGCCCACCTCGCCGCCGCGGCGGCGCCTCGGCTCGCACCACCGTCCCGAGCCATCTCACCGCTCACCTCGCCGCCGCGGCGGCGCCTCGGCTCGCACCGCCGTCCCGAGCCATCTCACCGCTCACCTCGCCGCCGCGGCGGCGCCTCGGCTCGCACCGCCATCCGCACCAGCTCGTGATAGACGTTGCGGCCGCACGTCTCGCGGAGCGCCAGGCTCACGAGCGCGGCGGCGAGCGCGAGCGCCGCGCACGCCCCAAAGGCGGCCGTGTACGCGTCCACAGAGTACACGCGCGAGCCTTCTGCCAGGGTCCCGGTCCAGCGGGCATCGAGCAAGGCGCCGATCGGCGCCTGGGTGAGCGCGGCCCCGAGGAACCCGCCGAGGTTGACGACGGCGACCGCGACGCCGGCGAGGTGCGGCGGGTTGACCTCGCGGCCGATCGGCCAGGTGAGGACGAACGCGCCGCCGACCGTGCCCATGGCCAGGAAGAGCGCGTAGAGACCGTGCAGGGGCAGACGGCCGAGGGTCGCGACGAAGACGGCCCAGAGCCCGAAGCTCGCCGAGGCGAGCGTGACGAACGGCGCCTTCCGGCGGTTCAGCACCCGGTCCGACAGGAAGCCGGTCAGCGGCGCGCCGACGAGCAGCGGGAGCGTCGGTGCCGTCGCGTAGAGGGCCGCGCGCTCGGCGGACAGGCCATACACGTCGCGGAGGCACGGCACGACCCAGAGCGACAAGTTGGCGAAGGCCGAGTAGAGGCAGAAGAACGCGAAAAACGGCGGCCACGTGTGACGGTTCTTCAGCACCGTGACGCCGCCCGCGAGAACCGCGGCGAGGCTGGGCGGGGGCGGTGTGTCCGGCGCCCGCGTGTCGGGGCGGTCACGGACGACGGCGAGGCAGAGGGCGGCGGCCGCCAGCGTGACCGTGCCGACCACGGCGAGCGCGCCGCGCCAGCCGGCGACGCCGACGAGCGCGGCGAGCGGCGCCGTGGCGATCAGCGCACCGACGAGCCCGACCGTCGCGGTGACCGCCGAGAGGAACCCGAACCGCGCCTGCGGGAACCAGGTCGCCGCAATCTTCAGCGCGCCAACGAACGTCACCGCAGCCCCGAGACCGACCGCGAACCGTCCGGCGAAGAGCGTGCGCGGTGCCTGCGCCACGCCCATCACCAGCGCCCCGAGCCCCATGACGGCGCCTCCGGCCGCGACGACGCGACGGACACCGAACGCGTCGATGAGCAGCCCCGAGGGGATCATCAGCGCGGCGTACGCGTAGAAGTAGGTCGCCGCGAGCAACCCGACGAGCACGCTCGTCACCTGGAACTCCTGCATCAGATCCCTCGCGATGATGCCGGGCGCGGCGCGATGAAAGAACGCGATGAGGAAGAGCAGCGCGGGCACCGACCACATCGCCCATGCGCGCGAGAAGAATTGCATAGGGCTTAGTGATACCATAGGCGCCGGCGCGTTCGAGACGCTCCCTTTTCTCGGAGGACATCGGTGGAGTTCGGCTTCTCGCTTCCCGGCCGCGGGCCGCTCGCCACGCCGGACACCGTGCTGCGCATGGCCACGAAGGCCGACGCGCTCCGCTACGACTCGGTCTTCGTCACCGATCACGTCGTCCTGCCCGCGTCCATGGCGCGCTCGGTCTACCCCTACGCGCCGACCGGGCAGCTCGCGGGTGGCGCCGCGCAGGACTACCTCGAACCGTTCGCGCTGCTGGGCTGGCTCGCGCACGCGACCAAGCGGATCCGCCTCGGCACCAGCGTCCTCGTCGTGCCCTACCGGAACCCGCTGGTCACCGCGAAGATGCTCGCGACACTCGACCGCCTCTCGCAGGGGCGCATCATCCTCGGCGCGGGCGTGGGCTGGCTCCGCGAGGAGTTCGAGGCGCTCGCCGCGCCGCCGTTCGAGGCGCGCGGCGCCGTGACCGACGAGTACCTCCGTCTCATGCGCCTCACGTGGACCAGCGACCCCGTCCGCTTCGAGGGCACGTACTACCGGGTCTCCGCCGTCCACGCGCTGCCGAAGCCCGCGCAGAAGACCGGTATCCCGATCTGGATCGGCGGTCACACCGACGCCGCGCTCAAGCGCGCCGGCACGCTCGGCGACGGCTGGCACCCGATCGGGCTGCGGCCGCCCGCCCTCCTCTATCCCGACGAGTACGCGGCGAAGGCGAAGCAGGTTCACGCGTGGGCCCAGCGCGCGGGTCGCGACCAGAAGGCGGTCACGCTCACCTTCCGCTGTCCGATGGAAGTGCGCTCGAAGCGGCAGAAGGCGGCGGCGGGCGATCGGCCGCTCTTCCAGGGCACCGCGGAGGAGGTCGCGGCCGACATCCTGACCTACGCGGCGCTCGGGGTCTCCCATTTCGTCTTCGACCCGACCCACCAGGAGTCGGGCCAAGTGCTGGCCAACATCGAGCGCTTCGCCGACGAGGTACGGCCGAAGGTCGTGCGAGCCGAGGCGGTGCCTCCGACGAGGCGAGCGGTGACACGGTCGAAGGTCGTGCGAGCCGAGGCGGTGCCTCCGACGAGGCGAGCGGTGACACGGCCGACAATCGTGCGCGCGAGTGGGCGGAGCCGGAGGACGCGCGCGTGATCTCCCACGCCGAGGCGTGCCGGCTCATCGAGACGCCGGCCGCGGCGCTCGACGAGCTCCTCGCGCGCGCCGCGGAGGTGCGCGACCGGGGCCGAGGACGCACGGTGACGTTCTCGGCGAAGGTCTTCGTGCCGCTCACCACGCTGTGCCGCGACTACTGCGGCTACTGCACGTTCCGCCGCGATCCAGGCGAGCCCGGCGCGCGGACGCTGACACCCGACGAGGTCGTCGCGCTCGCGCAAGCCGGCGGCCGGCTCGGCGCGAAGGAGGCGCTCTTCTCCCTCGGCGACAAGCCGGAGGCCGTCTTCCCGGAGCACCGCCAGTTCCTCCGGCGCCACGGCCACCGCACGACGCTCGGGTATCTCCGCGCCGTCTGCGCGCGCGTGCTCGCCGAGACACCGCTGCTCCCACACGCGAATCCCGGCGTGATGAGCGAGCGCGACCTGTCCGCCCTCCGCGAGGTCAACGTCAGCATGGGGCTCATGCTCGAGACGGTCGCCGATCGCCTCCTCGCGCGCGGAATGGCCCACGACCGGGCGCCGGACAAGGTGCCGGCGCGGCGCCTCAAGACGATCGCCCTCGCGGGCAAGCTCGCGATCCCGTTCACCACCGGCGTCCTCATCGGGATCGGCGAGACGCCTCGCGAGCGCGTCGACGCGCTCGCCGCGATCCGCGACCTGCACGAGACGCACGGCCACATCCAGGAGGTCATCGTCCAGCCCTTCCGCGCGAAGCCGCGGATCCCGATGCGCGAGCACCCCGAGCCCTCGCTCCACGACACGCTGCGCACGCTCGCGGTCGCCCGGCTCCTGCTCGGCACCGAGGTGAACATCCAGGCGCCGCCGAACCTCTCGCCGCGCGACGGGGGGCGCCTCCTCGCGGCGGGCCTCAACGACTGGGGCGGCATCTCACCGCTCACCCTCGACCACATCAACCCCGAGAAGCCGTGGCCGCTCATCCCGGAGCTCCGGCGAGCGACCGAGGACGCGGGGTTCGTCCTCCGCGAGCGTCTCGCGATCTATCCCGAGTACGTGAGGCGCCCGGAGTTCGTCGACGAGGCCCTGCGTCCGCGGCTCGCCGCGCTCGTGGACGACCGCGGGCTGGTGAAGGACACGTATGAGCACTGGCGACGCTGGTAGGCTCTCCCCCGCCCTCGACTGGGCGTCGCAGGACGTCCGCCGCGCCCTCGCGCGCGCGCTCGACGGCCACGAGGTCTCGGCCGCCGAGGGCCTGACGCTCGCGCAGGCCGCGGGGCGCGACCTCCACGCCCTCGCGTTGGCCGCCGACGAGCTGCGGCGCCGGCAGGTCGGCGACGTGGTGACGTTCGTCGTCAACCGCAACATCAACTTCACGAACGTCTGCATCAAGCACTGTGGCTTCTGCGCCTTCAGCCGCGACCATCGGGAAGAGGAGGGGTACTTCCTGCCGGTCGCCGAGGTCGTGCGGCGCGCGCGCGAGGCGTCGGAGCTCGGCGCGACGGAGGTGTGCATCCAGGCGGGGCTCCCGCCGAAGCTCGACGGCCGCTACTACATCGAGCTCGCGCGTGCGCTCAAGGCGGCGCTGCCCGGCCTCCACATCCACGCGTTTTCCCCGGAGGAGGTGCTGTACGGCTCGGTCCGATCCGGGATGCCGGTCAAGGACTACTTGAGGGAGCTGAGGGACGCGGGCCTGGGCACGCTGCCGGGGACCTCGGCGGAAATCCTCGACCAGGAGATCCGCGATACGATCTCGCGCGGCCGGATCACCGTCGACCAGTGGCTCGAGGTGATCACGACCGCGCACGCGCTCGGCATCCGCACGACCTCGACCATCATGTACGGTCACGTCGAGACGCCCGCCCACTGGGTCCGCCACATGGACCTGCTGCGCTCGATCCAGCACGACACAGGCGGGTTCACGGAGTTCGTGCCGCTCTCGCTGATCCATTCGGAGGCGCCGATGTACGCCAAGGGACTCGTCCAGGGCGTGCGTCCGGGCGCGACGGGGATCGAGGTCGTCCGGATGCACGCGCTCGCACGCCTCATGCTCGGCCCGAGCTTCCGCAACATCCAGTGCTCCTGGGTGAAGGAGGGGCCGAAGCTCGCGCAGCTCCTCCTCGACGCGGGCGCCAACGACATGGGCGGGACGCTGATCAACGAGTCCATCTCGACGTCGGCCGGGGCCACCTACGGTCAGCTCGTCGGGCCGGGCGAGCTCTGCCGCCTGATCCGCGACGCCGGGCGCGTGCCCGCGCAGCGCGACACCCTCTACGGGATCCTCCGGACCTACGGCCACGGCGAGGCACCCGATTCACCGCTCGACCGGATCGAAGACCCCGAGGCGCGCTTCGGCTCGTACCGAAAGCTGATCGCATCGGGTGCGTTCCGCTTCACGCGCGGGTAGCCGAGCGCCAGGCCCTGTGGTATTAATTCAGTCCGCGTCCAATCTCACACGTTCCAGAGGAGGTCGCCCGTGGCGAAAGCGATGACGAAGACCGCGACCCTTGCGCACCTTGCCGAGAAGACCCAGCTCTCCAAGAAGCAGATCGAGGGCGTCCTCGACGAGACGCTGCAGCTCGCGAGCAGGGAGGCCAAGAAGAGCGGGCAGTTCGTCCTGCCGGGCTTCGGCAAGCTCGTGCTCGCGAACCGCAAGGCGCGCATCGGACGGAACCCACAGACGGGCGAGCCCCTCAAGATCCCGGCGAAGCGTGTCTGCAAGTTCCGGCTCGCCAAGAGCCTGAAGGACGCGGTGCTTGGCAAGAAGTAGAACACGGGCGAATTCCCGCGACGCGGATTCCTCACGCCCGGGGGCCGGATCCGCTCCCGCCCCCTCGCTCGCCGCGGCGACCGTCCCGCGTGTCTGGCAGGGCATCGGCTATCGCCCGCTGTCCGACGCCGTCGAGGCCCGACCGCTCTTCGACTACGCCGCGCTCCCCTGGCCCGACCGTGAGGTCGCGTTCGCGTGGGGGGCGGCCGACGGCAACGAGCGGCTGATCGGCGCCGTCGCCCTCGAGCGGAGCGGCGGCGCCGCGATGCTGG
>Ga0209156_10001192_pt1 | contig 21298 bp, 13 predicted proteins | sample GraSoiAngelo_124_FD_185881 | JGI IMG/M metagenome (GOLD analysis project Ga0209156, IMG submission 185881) | Grasslands soil microbial communities from the Angelo Coastal Reserve, California, USA - 14_0927_05_20cm (SPAdes) (version 2) | ecosystem: Environmental > Terrestrial > Soil > Grasslands...
TACTTCCCATTCCTTGACGTTGCCCTGCAAGTTTTCCATCTGTTTGCCAATGGATTTGCGCCGGGTTTCGAGCTTCTCGACGGCGTCGGAACGGAAAAGCTCAATCAACTTCTCCTGCTTAGAGATATCATCGTTTAACTTGATGATTTTGGGATGCTTCGGCCGCAGGTCCTGGGAAAGAGTGTCGCGTTCTGCTTTGAGCAACTGGACTTGTTGCTTCGCCTTCAGATAGTCGCCTTCCGGGCCGACATCCGAAAATGGCATCCCTACTTGATCGGTAGGTGACGCGCCCGGCGAGCTTTCCGTTTTCTCTCCACGATCAAGGTTCTGATCAAGATCGAGTTTTTCGAGCAGCTCGTATTCAGTTTTCAGACGCGCGTAATCCTGATTCAATTTCACCAGGTACTGCGCGGCGCTATTTCCTTCTTCCTGAATAAATCCGATGTTGTTTTGCTTTTGAAAATCAAGCATTTCATCCTCGGCCGCGCGTAAATCTTTCTCGACTTGGATTAACTGCTCGGTAATGCCTGTAGTAAAGGTGTTGGTCTGGCCCTCCCGCATTCCTCTTTTGAAGTCGAGATACTTCTGCATTACCGCGTTGAGGTAAGCCTGAGTGTAGTCGGGCGAGCTACCAATCGCCTGAAGTTCGAAAATGGAAGTGCGCGGACGTTGTGCTACGCTTAGCTCGACTGGCACGGGCTGAAGTTCGGGATTAGTGGAACGGACCAGGCCGACGGCGCCGCGGCGGACTTCCGCGCTTTGCATCAGCTGGATTTGGGTGCCGTAAAAGTTGACGTTATCTTCGCTGTAGACCGGGCCCTGGTTGATGTTGAGCTTCCCGGCCATCATCATTTTGCTGGTGGATTGGAACGAGGGTGGGGTTTGAAAAATAAGCCAGGCCTCCACGAAGAGACCGCAGCAAATGGTAAGTAGGAGAATCCACCAACGCCGAAGTAGGAGTGATTTATAACGATACATCCGCGTGAAAAACGCGGTGGACCACGGCGCCGCGGCAGGTCGCTCGGGAGGCGGGTTCATACTACATGTTGAGCAACCGTTGCGGCACGTAGATCTGATCGTCCGGCTGTAAGACCATATCTTCGTCGGTGCGCCCTTCTTCGATTACCCGTTTCAAATCGATGGTAAAATCCTGACCGTTCTTCCGTGTGACTTTCACCTTCCGTTTGTTGGCGAAATCGCCGAAGCCGCCAGCCCGAATAATTGCCTTGCTCACGGTATAACTTTCATCAGCCGGGATTTCCTGCGGGCCCTGGCCTTTGACCGAGCCATAGACGTAAATCCGGCCGCGAGATTTCTCGCTCACTCGCTCGATCGCGAGGATGACGGTGGCGTGATAATAATACTCCTTCTCGAGCGCGGCTTTGATGGCGTAGGCCAGCTCGCGGCAGGTCCGTCCCTTTGCCGGCACCAAGCCAACATAAGGAACCTCCAACTCCCCATTGTCGTTCACGCGTAGGTGCTGTGACTCCTCATCGCGATCTTCGACTACGCGAAAGCTAACGTAATCATTCGACCCCAGCCGTTTCTTATCGTCAAGGACACTCATTGAATTGGTCCGCATGACGGTACTGGTCACTGGCAGATCAGGTGTGAGCGCTTTCGCTGCCGTCGGGGATGGACTGGTTTCCTGGGCTACTAACGAAAAGTTGGATAGCGCGAGGGTAATGATTATGAACGCAGTGACCTTCATCCTCTACCCTCTATTCTTAAAAGCTGTAAGTGCCGTCGAAGGAGATACGGTTCTGGGTGTAATCGCGGAACGGAACATTGGAATCCTTTTCCGTAAATTGATAGCGCAACCCGAGGGTAACGTGCGGCGTCAATTGATAGCCGATGGTAATGGCGCCGCCGTAACGATGCAGGTGTTCGTCGATAAACCCGCCGGAGTCATCGGCATTCTCATAGAATACTTCGGTCGCAAGGAGGGTATTACGAATGATATTCCACGTCGCGGTATACCGGACGTAATTCAGGGTGATATAGTTCGAGTTCACCCCGAGTTGGCTTTCATGCCCGGCAGCGAGCGTTTGCGTGATATAGGCGTTGAGGCGGTGAGAAATGAGGATGTTGGCATAGTAATCGTCCAGATCATTCGAATCAAAGACAGAGCCGGTGTTATCGAAGTTGATCATCTGATAACCACCGGCGACGCGTATTCTCATGTAATTGGTCAGCTGCGTTTCGAGAAATGCGCCGGCGGTGACGGCATTTGAATTATTGAGCACGTTCTGGTCGTAGTAGGTATGGACAAAACTCGATTCCAGACCAACCCCGGTAGTATTGGTTAAAGTAAATGCGAGCGACCCGACTAGAACCTCCGCGTTACGATCGAGGTAATCGAGGTCGGAGTTGGTTGAAACGTAGAGGTAGTGATCGTAGCCAAGAGTCGCCACTGCCTTGTTCAAGTCCCACAAGACGGAAACACCGGCGCTATTTTCGAAACGGCCATAGTCAATCACGTTACTGAGCTGCAACTCGCTGATCGGATCCTGTTGCAGCGAAAAGCGATCGTGAAAGTTGATCCGGAAATCGCCGACGAAAACGTCCAGGGCGAGTTGCGAGCCGGGGGAGAGAAGAAGGCCGTTGGTGTCCTGGCTGGAGTGATCAAGATAAAAGGCATAACCGAGGCCGATATCCAATCGCAAGGTATTGAGCTGGGTGACCGGCCAGAGAGCATTGATTGTTACTTGCGGGTGAATGATGAAGTCGCCCTCGGGGCTGTTTTCAGAAAGATTGATGTTGTCGTTATACTCGAAGCCGAGGGTTGCGCTGATGCGATATTTGATGGCGCCGGTCACCAAATTATACGGAATGTGCTCGATGTCCTGACGGCGAGCCTCGGCCGCTTCTTCGCCGGCAAGAGAAGGTCGAACTGCGTCCTGGGCCAAGGCCGACAATGCTCCGAATAATGCGGAAACAACCAAAATGAAACCTAATCGTTTGCCGCGAGGGGAGACAGAACGGACGATCCGGCTCATTAAGACTAGTTGCCCGAGTCTAAAAGATCGACCAGCAAAAGGCGGCGCGACCGCCTTGCCGTCTCGCCCTCAAATCGACGCAAATCTCGCACTTGGTTAAGGTTCCGAATTCGCAGCCACTGACATTCCAGCTTCAACGTGGCCGCCTTGCCGATGGTTACTCAGAGAAGCGATATAATTCAAGGGAAAAGAAGGATTTCGCTGGGGAGTTCTTTGCCAGAAAGGCTGCCAAAAAAATAAGAAGCGTGGCGCAGTCTAAGCTTTGGAACAATAACGTATGTTGAGGCTTTGGCGTGTAATCGTTCTGCTTCTGGCCACGACAAGTTCCGCAGTGTGGTGGACATCGACAGTCAGCGCCACGTCCGACGACACGCGAAACGCCGCTCAAATGAGCCAAACGGAGAAGAACATTCTGACCCTGGACAACGACACCATTAGCTGCTCGCTGCCTGAAGGCGACACTACCTTTATTATCTCGCTCGTGCGGAGTTCACCGCTCGATCGCTTCACTTTTATCAACGAAAATACCACGGCTCGGGGCGAACTGAGAATTGCGGTGTCGAACGAGAAACTTTCGGCCGACAGCGACAAATGGACGCCGGTGGACGGCGCAACTTCATTCAAACGCAAACGTCTCTTCAGTGTCTCGGTGCTCGGGGTCGAAGCGAAATATGTTCGACTAACATTTCATGTTGAGCACGAGAACGACATGGCCACTCTTGGATGGCAAGGCATCCGCACAGTTAGTCGTTGATCAGAAAGTCACAATCGCGCGATTCAGTTCATGGGTGGCAAATAACGGACGCCGCGAGGATTCTGGCATTGCTCTCGCTGAAGATTTCGCGTTGATAAAAAGCGCATTCTGATTTGAGAGGAAGAATGAGTCGGCCGCCATGTTTTCCATAAATTTCAGTGACGACCGCATTTTCCATTTTCAATCGAATGCCTCCCTCCCCAAATCCCCTCCAATTGAATTAGCGGCACAGAATTAGCTTTTTCTAGATACGGGCGTCACCGGCGCGGCGAATGCGAGCAACCACGGCAACTCACATCCAAACGCGGCGGCAACAAGAGGCGGCCGGAAAAAATTCGTCTCAGCGTAAAAGCAATGAGAACCAACGGCAGACTTCGCGGAAAACCGCTGCGACGAAAGGTGCGGATTATCATCAGCTGGTTGCCCGGGCTACAAAGGATGCAATTCGGGATTGGGATTTAACCAGCGGCGCACTCACCTGGCCACAAGGTCTCGATTCCCTCCTCGGTTATTCCCCGAGCGGATCAGGTCAGACAATCGCTTTCTGGCAACAGCAGATTCATCGCGACGATCGATCCACAATTGCAGCTTCTATTCGCGAGACGATCAAATCCAAAGCGGAGCATTGGTCGGGCGAATATCGTTTTCGACACGCCAAAGGCCACTACCTTCACTTGTTGGAGCGCGCACTGCTTGTGCGCGACAAAAATGGTCGCGCCGTGCGGTTGGTTGGCACGCTCATGGATGTGACCTCGCGCAAACAACTGCGACATCAGCTTTCACATTCCCAGAAAATGGAAGCGTTCGGTCAACTGGCCGGCGGCGTCGCCCACGACTTCAACAATTTCTTGACCGCAATTCTCGGCTACAGCGACCTGCTGGTGGCGGAAGTTCAGGGCCGCGGCACCGGCGCAAAATATCTCAGCGAAATTCGCAGCGCCGCCGGGCGAGCCGCCTCACTGACCAGGCAGCTTCTCACTTTCAGCCGTCGCGAACCGCTGGAACCGCGCATTCTGGAGGTAAACATGCTCATTCATAATCTCGAGCGCTCCATCCTGCGACTGCTCGGCGAAAACATATCCGTTCTCTGCGAGCTGATGCCGGAAAAAAAACACATCAAAGTCGATCCGGATCAGTTCACCCAGATTATCATCAACCTCGCAGTTAACGCGCGCGACGCGATGCCGGCTGGAGGCACACTGGTATTGAAAACGGAGACGATTTCGACAAATGGGAAATCACTGCCGGAACTGCCGTCGGGCAAATATGTCCGCATTAGCGTGATTGATAACGGCATGGGGATGAGCGAGGAAGTGAAGGAGCATCTTTTCGAACCGTTCTTTTCCACGAAAGGTGATCGTCACGGCAGCGGGCTCGGCCTCGCTACCTGCTACGGAATTGTTCGCCAGAGCGGCGGGCACATCACTGTCGAGAGTGAGCACGCAAAAGGCACCGCCGTGTATATCTATCTCCCTGAGGTTGCCGCGCCTCCCGCGGCCGCCTATCGAAAGCGGCCGAAATTGCCAAGCGGCAGCGAAACCATCTTGGTGGTGGAAGACGACATTAGCGTGCGGCACGTCGCGGTGAGGACGTTGCGCATGCTCGGCTACAACGTCCTCGAGGCGTTCCGTGCCGACGAAGCCAAGCGTCTGATTGAGAATACCGCCATCAATCTCGTCGTCAGTGACATAGTGCTGCCTGATATGAGCGGGTGCGACTTTGCTGATTGGATGCGGATCAACAGCCCTTCGACGCAAATTCTGCTGACCTCCGGTTATTTGCCCGAAATGACGACCATCGGCACTCCATCTAGCGAACTGCCTTTTCTATCGAAGCCCTTCGATCCTCAACAATTGGCTGAAACAGTACGAGCGTCACTTGACGCGGTTGTTTTGACCTGATCGAACGGAACACGGGGCCTGTGGCCTGTGCCTCCAGCGGGGATTCTCCCCCCTGTTCGTTCAACCAAACGTCAGCGGAGTAGAACTTTGCCGAGCGCACAGACTTGGCTTCTGGCTCGTAGAGCCATACAGCTCGGAGAGAAGTCTGTGTTCCTTCAATAGCTCGTAGCGAAATCGTTGGCGCATCTTTCGTCGCGGTGTATGCAAAACGCGTGGTCAGTTTCGCTGACATCGAAGCAGCACGCGAACGTAGCAAAGATGCGGTTTATTACTCCCCCTGTCTGCCTTCGATTCCGTTGAGCGGGCTCACCGGGATGGAAATTTTCTGCAAGTTCGACAACTTGCAGCGCACAGGAAGTTTCAAGGAACGCGGGGCGCGCAACGTTCTTTCACAATTGCCCGCCGACCAGAAAAAGCGCGGCGTCATTGCAGCTTCTGCTGGAAATCACGGCCAAGCCCTTGCTTACCAGGGCAAATTGCTGGGTGTGCCCGCGACCGTCGTTATGCCAAAGCATGCGCCGCTGATCAAAGTGAGCAATTGCCAGAAACTCGGCGCCCGAGTCGTCCTGCACGGCAAAGATTTTGCGGAAGCAAAAACCCGCGCGCACGAAATCGCGGCGAAAGATAAACTGGCCTACATTGATGGCTACGATGATCCGGCGATCATTGCTGGTCAGGGCACAATGGGCTTGGAAATTCTCGAGCAAGTTCCAAACGTCGATGCGGTGATCGTGCCGGTTGGGGGAGCCGGGTTAATCGCAGGCGTTTCGCTGGCAGTGAAAACCAAGCGACCGAAAGTGAAAATCATCGCGGTCGAAGCGGAAAACGTCGCAAGTTTCTCAGCGGCGTTGAAAGCGGGCAAACCGACGCGGATCGAAATACAACCGACGCTGGCCGACGGTTTGGCCATTCCGCAAGTCGGCAAAAATGCATTCGAGATCGCAAAGTCGCGCGTTGATCGATCTGTCATCGTTACCGAGGAACAAATCGCGCTTTCTATTTTGCGCATCGTCGAGCTGCAAAAAGGCGTGGTTGAAGGGGCTGCTGCCGCTCCTTTGGCCGCATGCTTGTCCGGCGAACTCCGGAATCTTGCCCGCAAACGTGTCGTGCTTCTGCTTTGTGGCGGAAATATTGATCCCAACGTCTTGAGCCGGGTGATCGAACGCGGCCTTGTCGCCGACGGAAGGCTGTCGCGCTTCGTCGCCGTCATCAGCGATCGGCCTGGCGGATTGGCGGATTTGACTACGCAAATTGCCGCGAGCGGCGCCAGCATCAAACAAGTGATGCACGATCGGGCCTTTGCCGGCTCGGACGTTTCAGCGGTGCATGTTCTGTGCACGGTGGAAACACGAAACCGCGAGCATTTGGCCATGCTGCGGAAAAAATTGCGTGAGCACGGAGTAGAGACGTACGACTCGCTCTAATTCGTGGCACAATCCGCACTGTGCGTCCAAACTCGCCCGAGTTAATATCTGAGTGTTGCAGGTGCAACAGAGAAATATTCACTCGTATTTTTCAGGTGCTCTGATCCATCTCGCCTGTGGGACAACCCCGAACGCTTTCGGGCTTGATCCCAGGGGGAAAAGCTGCTGGAACTTATCTGTCGGTTCGGCGTCGCACAGCTCCGCCCTCCATCAATCATCTTCCTGCTCATGCTCATGCTCGAGATCCCGAAGCTACAAATAGAGGGATACGATGTCGCGCGGCAGGGCGAGCTCCGCGAACCCGCGCTTTTAGCACAGGATCTCGCCCGTTGACATGGGCGCGCTTCACTTGAAGCACCCATCGCGCTCCGTAATCTTTTGCAATGCATTCGGGCGAAACGGAGACGATCGAAAAACCGGTGGCGAAAACGACGAAAAAATCGGCCTCGGATAACTTCGTCGCGACGCCAAATGCCATCGCCACTTTCGCCGATCGTCATATCGCCCCAAATGCGGACGAGGTCGCGCAAATGCTGCGCGAGCTGGGCTTCGAAAATCTGGACGCCCTGCTTGATGCCACCGTTCCGAAAAACATCCGGCTGAATCGGCCGCTCGAATTGCCGAAGGCGAAAAGTGAGAACGAAGCGCTCGCGGAATTGCGTGCCCTGTCGTTGAAAAATAAGGTTGCGCGAAATTTCATCGGCGCGGGGTATTCCGACACCGTCACGCCGCCGGTGATTCAGCGGAACATTCTCGAGAACCCCGGCTGGTATACCGCCTACACACCTTATCAGGCCGAGCTTGCCCAAGGCCGGCTCGAAGCGCTCGTGAATTTCCAAACCATGGTGACCGACCTCACCGCGCTCGATATCGCCAACGCCTCATTGCTCGATGAAGCAACCGCCGCCGCTGAAGCAATGGCACTCTGTCATCATGCTGTTGTAGGCGCGGTTGCTGGCCGCGGCCCAAGAAATAAATTTTTCGTCGCCGACAATTGTCATCCGCAAACCACCGCCGTTATGCGGACCCACGCGAAACCGCTTGGGATCGATATCGTCACCGGTAATTTCTCGAATTTCAAATTTGATGACACGATTTTTGGCGCGCTGGTGCAGTATCCGGCAACAGACGGCGCGATTTATGACTACGAAGAATTCGCGAAGGCCGCGCACGAGGCCGGTGCTTTGCTCGTCGTGGCTGCCGACATCCTGGCACTCACTTTACTGAAACCGCCCGGAGAATTCGGGGCCGATGTTGCGGTCGGTTCTACCCAGCGCTTCGGCGTTTCGCTTGGCTTTGGCGGCCCGCACGCGGCTTACATCGCGACACGCGATCAATTTAAACGTCACCTTCCCGGCCGCCTCGTCGGCGTTTCTCACGACGCAGAAGGACGCCCGGCCTATCGATTGGCGCTGCAAACACGCGAGCAACACATCCGGCGCGACAAAGCCACCAGTAACATCTGCACTGCCCAGGTCTTGTTAGCTGTGATCGCCTCGATGTATGCGGTTTATCATGGACCAGAAGGATTGCGCGCTATTGCGCAACGCGTTCACAATTTTACCGCTAAACTCGCGGAAGGTCTACGCCAGCTTGGTTTTGAAATCACGCACCAGGATTTCTTTGATACCATCCGGATCGAGCTGGGCCAGACATCAAGTCGTGACTTTATCGAGCGCGGCGCTCGGGCCGCGTGCAACCTACGCGCCCTGGACGAACACACGATCACGATCGCACTCGACGAAACAATCACCGATTTCGACATCGAGACCCTCATGTCGATCTTTCGCGGCACGTCTGTTCGCGATTTTGCCGACGCGAATATTGAGTCCTCCTCATTCCGCATTTCGAAATCCGCAATCCGAACTTCCAAATTTCTCACTCATCCAGTTTTCAACACCTATCACAGCGAAACTGAGATGCTGCGTTATCTCCGACGACTTGAATCGCGCGATCTCTCGCTCTGTCACTCCATGATTCCGCTCGGTTCCTGCACGATGAAATTAAACGCCACCGCGGAAATGTTTCCGATTTCGTGGCCGGAATTCGCGAAACTGCATCCCTTTGCGCCAGTTTCGCAAACTTCTGGCTATCGCGAAATGTGCGATCAACTCGAGCGCTGGCTCGCGGAAATCACCGGCTTCGCTGCCGTCTCTTTGCAACCTAATGCCGGCTCCCAAGGCGAATTTGCGGGCCTGCTCGCGATTCGCGAATACCACGCCTCGCGCGGGGAAGCGCATCGGAATGTCTGTCTCATTCCGCAATCAGCCCACGGCACCAACCCTGCCAGCGCGGTCATGGCCGGCTTCAAGGTCGTGGCCATCGCAACGTTAAAAGATGGTGATATTGATCTGGCCGATTTGCGGGCAAAGGCTGACGTGCATGCACGCGATCTGGCAGCGCTGATGGTCACCTATCCGAGCACCCATGGCGTATTCGAGACAACGATTCGAGAAATCTGCGACATCGTGCACGGCCACGGCGGCCAGGTCTACATGGACGGCGCGAATATGAACGCGCAGGTCGGTCTCTGCCGGCCAGGCGACATCGGGACTGACGTCTGCCATCTAAATTTGCACAAAACGTTCTGCATCCCACATGGCGGTGGCGGCCCCGGCGTCGGTCCCATCGGGGTGGCAAAACATCTCGCTCCGTTCCTGCCTTCGACTGCCGACATTAAACCTCAAACCTCGAACAAAAAACATCGCGTTGGTCCCGTCGCCGCTGCTCCCTTCGGCAGCGCGAGTATTCTCACCATCTCGTGGATGTACATTCGCATGATGGGTCCCGAGGGACTGAAACGCGCCACGGAAGTGGCGATCCTGAACGCAAATTACATCGCAAAACGACTCGATCGTTATTTCCCAGTCCTGTTCAAAGGCAATCGCGGCCTCGTCGCCCACGAATGCATTCTCGATCTGCGCGATTGGAAACGAGCCGGCATCGAAGTAGAAGACGTAGCCAAGCGATTGATGGACTACGGATTCCATGCGCCGACGATCTCCTGGCCGGTCGCAGGAACGATGATGGTCGAGCCGACTGAGAGCGAACCGAAAGACGAGCTGGATCGCTTTTGTGACGCGATGATTTCGATTCATGCGGAAATGACCGCAATCGCGAACGGTAGCGTGGATAAACAAAATAATGTTTTGAAAAATGCGCCGCACACGACCGGGCAGATCGCCGCCGATAAATGGGACCGGCCCTATTCACGCGAGCAAGCCGCCTTCCCCGCGCCGTGGCTGCGCGATTACAAATTCTGGCCGAGCGTCGCGCGAATCGACAACGTTTATGGCGATCGCAATTTGTTCTGCTCGTGCGTCCCGTTCGAGGAAGTTACTGATTCCAAAGACTAGAGCGGCGGCGCGTCTGTCGGAACACAGGACTTGGCCCTGTGCGCCCAGCGGAGATGTTCTCCGCTGCATTCGGTTCAGCGGGTTACAAACCCGCTGGGCGCACAGGCTGGAAACCTGTGTTCCACGTAGAGTTCGAACGGGAAAGTGATATTTTGCAGCAGAGGCGACGCATGAAAATGCCGAAACGGCTGATTGATTGTTTGGATGAGAACAAGATCAGTTACGAAATTCTCCGCCATCCCGAAGCGGTTACCGCGCAAAGGATCGCCGAGGCCGAGCATGTGAAAGGGCGGCATCATGCCAAGGTCGTAATGTTAAAATCGGGAGGGCAGCACCTGATGGCTGTACTTCCGGCGGAACATCTGATCGATCTTGGGAAGCTAGCGAAGATTGTCGGCCAGGACGTCTTCTTCGAGAGCGAAGGGGAATTCGAGTCCCTCTTCCCGGACTGCGCGGTCGGAGCGATGCCACCCTTTGGCAATCTTTACGGTGTGCCCACATATGTGGACAAGAGTTTGGCTGAAGAAGATCACATTGTCTTTGAAGCAGGCACTCACACCGAGGCGATCAAAGTTAGCTATCGCGATTATGAAAAAATCGTGAAGCCGCGCGTAGAAGATTTGGCGATCAAGATACAACCGATGAAAGGAGTGTAAGATTGCGCGCAGCGCTAATAGGTTTGGCGCTTTGGCTGATGTCCGCGGCAGCGGTCGTCGCGAAGGAGACGGTTTCGCTTATCAAGATCGATGGCGCGATTGGTCCGGCGACAGCGAGTTACATTTCGCGAAGCATCGATGAAGCGCGAGCGCAGAACACGCAATGTCTCATCATTCAACTGAACACCCCGGGCGGCCTGCTCGATTCGACGCAGACGATCGTGCAAAGCTTTCTGGGCTCGACGGAGCCGGTGGTGGTTTACGTGGCGCCGACCGGCTCGACCGCGACCAGCGCCGGTTGTTTCATTACCATCGCTGCAAGCGTCGCGGCCATGGCACCGGCTACGACGATTGGGGCGGCGCATCCGGTGACAATTGGCGGCAATCCCACCGGCAGCGAAGAAAAGATCGACGAGACGATGAAAAAGAAACTCGAGAATTTTTCCGTGAGCTACATCGAAGCGATCGCGGCCAGGCGTCACCGCAATGTCGAGTGGGCGAAATCGGCCGTGCGCGAGAGCGCCTCGATCAGCGCGGACAAAGCGCTCGAATTGAAGGTTGTCGATCTTATCGCTACCGATCTGCCGGATTTGCTAAAGCAGTTGAACGGCCGCGCGATCGACGGCAAGACCCTCAAGACCGCGGGGGCGGAGATTTCCGAAATCAAGATGTCGCCCTCGGAACGCGTTTTTCAAAAACTCTGGCGACCTGAAGTCATGTTCATTCTCATGCTCATCGCCATGTATGGCATTATTGGTGAGCTAACGACGCCCGGCGCAATCCTGCCCGGGGTGGTCGGAGCGATTGCGCTGATCCTTGCCCTTTATCTGGCAGCGATCCTGCCGGTAAATGCAACTGGACTGGCGTTGATCGCGCTTGCGCTCATGCTTTTTGTTTTCGATATCTATGCGCCGACCCACGGCGTGCTCACCATCGGCGGAATCATTTCGTTTTTGATCGGTTCGCTCATGCTCTTCAACCGTGCCGATCCGCTTTTTCGTTTATCGCTCGGCTACATCATCCCGGCCACGTTCATCACAGCGCTGTTTTTTATTTTCGTCGTCGGAAAAGGTTTGCGCGCCCAGCTCTTGCCGGTGAAAGCCGGAGCAGAAACGATGGTTGGCAAAAAGGTGATCGCGTTAACGCCGATCGATTCGCGCGGCGGCAGGACTTTTGTCGAAGGTGAGTATTGGAACGCGGTCAGTGATATGCCAATTGGAAAAGGCGACGCAGCAGAGATTGCAGCTGTGCAAGGATTAACTTTGAAAGTCCAGCCGCCGAAAGAAACCTGAAATGCGCGCGCCTCAAGCAGCAGTCGAACTTGTTTTGGATTGCAAAGTTCGAGCTTCGGATTTTGGCGAACTTCGATTAGAAACTGGGTATGCCATTACTTGAAGGCCTCGTGAAGTTAGTCAGCTGGGTCATTCCGCTTGTCGTCCTGGCCATCATCATTCTGCCGCAGGCGATCCGCATTCTGCGCGAATACGAGCGCGGGGTGATTTTTCGCCTGGGAAAATTGCTTGGCGCGAAAGGGCCGGGATTGATTTTTCTCATCCCGATCGTGGATCGAATGGTGCGCATGGATTTACGGGTCGTGACTATCAGCGTCGAGAAGCAGGAAGTGATGACGCGCGACAACGTGCCGGTGACGGTCGATGCGGTGGTTTATTTCCGCGTGGTCGATCCGCAAGCGGCAGTGGTGAAAGTGGAGAACTTTCTCAAAGCTACCTCGCTGATGTCGCAGACGACGCTGCGAAGCGTCCTCGGCCAGGCGCCGCTCGATGACCTGCTTTCGCAGCGCGAAACCATCAACCAGACTCTTCAGGATATCATCGACAAACAAACTGAGCCATGGGGCGTTAAAGTCACCGCAGTCGAGGTCAAAGACGTGGTCCTGCCCGACACAATGAAACGTGCCATGGCCAAGCAGGCCGAAGCCGAGCGCGAGCGCCGCGCCAAAGTCGTTAACGCCGAGGGTGAATTCCAGGCCGCGGAAAAAATGGTGCAGGCCGCTGCGATGATGAGCAAAGAACCGATTGCGCTGCAGCTGCGCTTCCTCCAAACCATGCGCGAGATTTCGAGCGAGCATAACACAACCACATTTCTTCCTGTACCGATCGATTTGTTCACGCCTTTCATAAACAAAGGCGGGCCGCCCAAGGCTTGAGGAAATCGGGCGTTCGCAATGATAGCCCGGCCCTGCGCTGCAATTCGTTGTCCGGGGAGCACAGGCTACCCGATTGTCCCAATCCGGCTGCTGTCCGAGTACGTGTTTAGCGGCAAAGGCGCGTCTTTCATCCTAAGCCTGGGGCAGCGCCCCCAGGAATTCGTACAATATCAAATCCTAGCGCTGAAAGCGCGATTCATTCCGGCGCCTTTTCGGTGCATCATTGGCGTCCATGCCGCAATCCCTCAGCAAAGTCATCGTTCACATCATTTTTAGTGCGAAGAATCGCGAGCCCTGGCTCGATTCCGCCATATGGCTCCGCATGCATGCCTATCTGTCAACGATCTGCCGCGATTTGGGTGGTGAAGCCTTACGTGTTGCCGATCACGTTCACATTGTCACGACACTGCCGCGAACTCTTTCCCAGGCCGAGTTAATCGAGGAGATAAAGAAACCAGCCTCCAAATGGATTAAGGCTCTTGAGGCTCGCTATCGGCTTTTTCTGGCAGCGCGGGTATGCTGTCTTTTCGGTCGCCCGGGCCAACTGGAAACTTTGCTGCAATACGTACAGGGGCAAGAAGAGCGCCATCGTACCCACACTTTTCAGGATGAATTTCATGGTCCAATCACAGTCCTGGGGCGATGCTCCAGGCTGCCATGAGACCGCGCCTTTGGCGCTAAGCCGATACCTAGCCGAATTGCGAATGCTTATCCCACTCCCTGCGGCACGACTTCTCTGACCGATTTCACGCTCTCAGGTGCGGTGTCGGCGTGAACAATGGCGGCGCCGTCGCGCGGAATTTTTCTGGCAGCAAATGAGCGGCCCTTGAAAACGCCGTCCAGAATTTCTTTGACCCGAAAAGTCAGACCGTCGGTTTTGGTAAAGCTTTCAATCTTCGCTTCGCAGTAGCGCGCCCGCAAAATGATCGCGAGCTGGCCGAAGCCATAAACTCCCTGGTCATTCATTTCCACAACAACGATCCGTTTGAACTTCGCGAAGATTTTTTCAATGCCGTTCGGTAGCGGATGAATGTGGCGCAAATGAATCGCACCGACTTTTTCTCCATGATCGCGCGCCTGTTTCGCCGCGTCGTGGATCGGGCCATAAGTCGACCCCCAGCCGACCAGGAGAACGTCGCCTTCTTTGTCGCCATAAATTTCCGGCACCGGAATTTCCTCAGCGAGTTTGCGCAATTTATTGCGACGCTTTGCCGTCATCACCATGTGCAATTTCGGACTGCCCGTGGGGTGCCCCATCTCATCGTGTTCGAGTCCGGACAAAAGCGGATATTTGCCGTCGAGAATCCGCGTGCCCGGGGGAATATGCTGAGTAATCGCGTCAACCGGGTACGGCTTAAAACTTTGGCGTGGCGAGAGGTCCGGTTTCGGATCGACCATCAATTTCGAAAGATCTGGTTCATCGAACGCTTCGATTCGCGTCGCCAGTGATGTGTCGCTCAAGATAAAGACGGGTGTGCTGTACTTGCGCGCAATCCGGGCCGCTTCGATCGCGATATAAAAACAATCTTCCACTGTCTTAGCCGCGAGAACGACACGAGGACTGTCACCGTGTCCACCATAAATGGCCTGATGTAGGTCGCTCTGCTCGACGTTGGTGGGAAGGCCGGTGCTCGGTCCCCCCCGTTGAATGTTACAAATAATCAGCGGGATCTCGGCCATCGACGCCCAGCCGATTGCTTCCGTCTTGAGCGAAATTCCCGGCCCCGCGCTGCCAGTGACAGCGAGATAACCCGAATACGAAAACCCGAGCGCTAACGAGACTGCGCCAAGCTCGTCCTCGGCCTGGACGAATATGCCGCCGTATTTCGGAAGTTCGCGGCGCAACGTTTCCATGACCGACGACCATGGCGTGATTGGGTAACCAGCGCCGTATCGCACGCCGGCAGCGATCAATCCGTACGCGAGCGCCTGGTTTCCGTCCATCGTGATCTGGGCGCGGGCGCCGGCTTTTTTGGGAATATGTTCGAATTGATACTGATGCGTGAGCACTCTTCCGACTGGATAAGCGTATCCCGCCTGAAACGCCATCAAGGCAGTGTTGACGATGCTCTCATCTTTCCCGGCAAATTTTTCGGTAATGATTTTCTTTAGCTTCTCGACATCGAGACTGAAGATTTTCGTGATCAGACCTAGGACGAAAATGTTTTTGCCTTTGTCCTTGGCCGTTCCGCCAAGAGCCTCAACCGTCAATCCAGTAATGGGTACTCCAACGTAAACGAAACGTTTGTCATCGAGATTCGGCTCAACATTATCCGAATCGTAAAGCACGACGCCGCCCTCGCGCACGAAATCGATGTGATCCTGGTAACTGTGCTGATAGAACGCGACGAGAAAATCGGCTTCATCACCGGCCGACAAGACTTCGCCCGAGCCGATGCGTACCTGAAAGATCGACGGGCCGCCGGAAATGGTCGCGGGAATTGTCATGTAAGTCATGACATCCTGGTCGCTACGTCCAGCAAGCCGGGCCAGAAATGCGCCCGCCGTTTGAATTCCGTCCTGCGAATTCCCAGCCAGGCGAATAACGGCGTCTTGAATGTTTTCCGGGCGGAGATCGGCGCGCTCCGGCCCCGGCGTGTTAGGCGCCGTGCCCGCTTCGGGAGCAACAGGAGATGGACTAATAGGGTCGGCCATAGGTAAAACTCGATCATTAATTTCAGGCAATATTCCCGTTTTGCCAGAGCAAATTCCTGTAGCCGCGGCGCCCTCGCGAAACCTTTCTGAGTCGCTGGCCGTGCCTCCTGCTACGGCTTTGCCGCCTCAGCGGCTGACTTGGAATCATCCGCCGCAGGCTTCCCTTCCAGTCCGCGCCGCTTCAGCAACGGCTCGAGGTAAGGATCGCGCCCCACAAAATCCTTGAACAAACTCAGCGCATCGGCCGAACCACCGCGACTGAGCAATGTTTGCCGAAAGCGATCGCCATTCTCGCGCTTCAATCCTCCATGTCCTTTGATCCATTCCACGCTGTCGGCATCGAGTACTTCGCTCCAGATGTAGGAATAATATCCCGCAGAATATCCTCCGGAAAAAGCGTGCGAGAAATAGGGGCTGCGATAACGCGGTGGCACCGGCGGAAAATCGACCCCCGCCTTATGAAGCGCAGCCGCTTCAAAGGCCATCGCATCCTTGGGTATTTCTGAGGGATTGAGCTGGTGCCAGGCTTGATCGAGCAGGGACGCGCCAAGGTACTCAGTCGTCTTGTAGCCTTGGTTGAACTTCTCCGCCGCAACCACTTTATCGAAGAGCGCCTGTGGTATCGGTTCTCCCGTTTTGTAATGTTTAGCGAAGTTCTTCAGCACCTCCGGCCAGCTTGCCCACATCTCGTTAACTTGGGAAGGATACTCAACAAAGTCGCGTGGCACACTGGTTCCGCTAAAGCGCGGATACTTCACGTTCGAAAACATTCCATGTAAGGCATGGCCGAATTCATGAAAGGCGGTCCGTACCTCATCGTGAGTCAGCAGGGTCGGTTCGCCTGGCGGGGGCTTCGGGATGTTCAGATGATTGGCCACCACCGGTTTGGTGCCGAATAATCCGCTTTGTTGCACGTAAGCATTCATCCAGGCGCCGCCGCGCTTGGAGGGACGTGCATAGTAATCGCCCAGAAAAAGCGCGAGTGGTTGACCATCGGCATCATAGACTTCAAATACGCGCACGTCCGGTTGATATACGGGAAGATCATGGCGTTCCTTGAAAGTCAGACCATAAAGCTTCCCCGCGGCAAAGAATACACCATCGAGTAGAACATGATTTAACTCATAGTATGGTCGCACGTCCGACTCATCGAATTGATAGCGCGCTTTGCGCACTTTCTCAGAATAGAAATCCCAGTCCCAAGAGGCGATCTGAAAGCCGCCGTTTTCCTGATCGACAATCTTCTGCATGTCAGCAGCCTCGCGCCGAGCATTGGCCACCGCGGGCACCGTCAGGCCCGCCAGAAGCTTGTTTACGGTCGAAACATCTTTCGCTGTCTGGTCTTCCAGCTGATAAGCGGCATGGTTTTCGTAACCGAGTAGCTTGGCGCGCTCCACTCGCAGTTGTGCGGTGCGGATAACAATCTCGCGGGTATCAAACGGTCCGCCCTTACTATTACGCGAGAGCGAGGCCTGCATGATGCGCTCGCGTAAGGCACGGTTTTGCAAGGAGCCGAGCAGCGGCTGGCCGGTCGTGTTCTGCAGTCGCAACACAAACTTCCCTTCTTTGTGCTCGTCTTTAGCAGCAGCGCTCGCCGCAGCGATTTGATTATCGGATAGGCCGCCCAGATCTTGCCGGCGATCGACGACAATCGACGAGGCGTTCTTCTCCTTGAGAACATTCTGGTCAAACTGGGTCTGGAGCGTGGCAAGCTCGGCGTTGATCTTCTTCAGCTTCTCCTTGTCAGGATCGGACAGGTTCGCGCCCGCACGCACGAAATCCTTATAGTAACGCTCCAGCAGATAGCTCGACTCTGGGTCGAGCCCAAGCTTTTCACGATTGGAGTAGAGCTCCTGGATGCGCGCGAAAAGTTTGCTGTTCAGAAGAATGGCGTCGCGATGCGCGGATAGCTTCGGAGCAAGCTCAGTCTCAATCTTCTGACGGGCCGGATTAGTGTCGGCCGCATTTAGGTTCGAAAAAGTTCGCTGCACCCGATCGAGCAACCTTCCCGTCCGCTCCAACGCCACCACGGTGTTGTCGAAATTCGTTTTCTCGGTGTTCGCGGCGATAGCCTCGACTTCCTTGAGCTGCTCCTGCATCCCGGCTTCGGTCGCAGGCACGAAATGCTCGTCCTTAATTTTATCAAAGGGAGGAAGGTGATAAGGCAGGGCGCTTTCGACCAGGAATGGATTATCAGAAGGCATGGGTGAGGAATTCTGTGCGGCAACGGCTGTAGCCGTGATTTGCATTGCTGCGAGGAGCGCGAACACCCGCAGTCCCGACAATTGGATTGGGAAAAATTGTGAAAGCATAATGGATTGGAGTGCGAATGAGTGAATACTTGAGTGTTGCAGGTGCAACATACCAATGTTCACTCAAAATATTCGGTTTCTGATTCGAATAAAACTCGCCTGAGCCCGCTGACAAAGCAATCGCGCACCATACGCAGCCAGACTTACCAGGACCACTGCGCTCCCCAAATCTATTGCGACAGCCAAAGTCTCTGCATCACGCTAAACATCATCATGACGTCAAAGTTATGAGATCGATAGCATGTAAATCGGTTACATTCCTCAACATGAGATTCTTAACCACCGCACTGATTTTGTTTCCCCTGTTCACTCTCGCCGCCGAGAACACGAGTGCTCCCATATTTGATGCGGCCGCAGCGGAACGATTCGCCAAACTCGCCCTCGCCTGCGTCCACAAGGAATATCCGAACAAGATCAGTCACGTCCTGAACAGCGATGCCGATGTAGCGCCGCCGCGCAAACTCACGCCTGCCTTCTGTGGTTGCTACGACTGGCATTCATCCGTGCACGGACATTGGTTGCTCGTCCGGCTGGTCCGTACCTTCCCGGATGCGCCCTTTGCCGCCGCTGCGCGCGACGCATTAAAGAAAAGCCTCACCGCCGAGAACCTGAAGGAGGAAGCCAACTATCTTCGGGGAAAAGGTCGGGCCAGCTTCGAGCGGCCCTACGGGTTGTCATGGTTGCTGCAATTATGCGCGGAATTGCGGGAATGGGACGATCCGCAAGCGCGCGAGATGATTACGAACCTGCGTCCGCTCGAGGAGGCCGCGGTGGAACGATTAAAAACTTGGCTGCCGAAGTTATCCCATCCAGTCCGGATTGGTGAACACGATCAAACCGCTTTCGGTCTCGGCCTGATGCTGGACTATGCGCACACTGCTGGAAATGAAGAATTCGCCAAATTAGTTAGCGATTCGGCAAAGAAGTTCTTTCTTGCGGATAAAAATTGTCCGCTCGCTTACGAACCTTCCGGTGAAGATTTTCTCTCGCCCTCGTTAGGCGAAGCGGACGTGATGCGTCGTGTCCTTCCACAAAGCGAATTTGCGAAGTGGCTTAAAGAATTCATGCCGCAGATTCCGGCGACGGCTAATGCCGATTGGTTGCCGTTCGTGATTTCCCCTGACCCGAGCGATCCGAAGCTTGCGCACCTCGATGGTTTGAATTTAAGCCGTGCCTGGATGCTGGAAGGAATTCTGTCCGCGCTACCCTCAGACGATTCACGCCGTCCCGCCCTGCAAGCCACGGCCGATGCGCATCATCGCGCCGGACTGGCGGCGGTAACAGGCGAGCATTACGAAGGCGGACACTGGCTGGGAAGTTTTGCCGTTTATCTCACCACCAAGCGCGGCATCGAGCATTCGAAGGCGAGCAGCGAAGGAGCGATCTCAGGAAGCGGCGCCTTCCGGTCGCCGACTAAACAAACGCCGGTCTGCAGGCCGCCGCACCTTGCCGTCATCCCGAGCGCCAGTCGAGGGATCCCGACGGAAGTTACCTTTAAGATTGCGCAACGGAATCCCTCGACTGACGCTCGGGACGACAAACGCTTACGGCGCGTAGCTAATACCTTTTCTTTCGGCCTGTTGGTGGATCGTCTCTGCTACTTTGTCGTCAAATCCATCGCCCTTCCCTGCTTCCGCCAGCCGCTTGTTTTCCGCCTGGATATAAGCGTCGCGTTTTTTGGCGAGATCCTGAACTTCTTTTTGCAGACTATCTCGTTCTGTACGCGTCTTGGCGATGCGAGCTTCCATCTCCTGTTTTGTTAGTTTCTGAAATTCCTGCGGCAAATCCTTCCTATCGATGGCATCTAGTTTGATTTTGTTGTTTGCCAAAGCATCAAGAAGTTCGCCGCGACCTTGAACCGCTTTACCGGTCTTGGCGTTGTAGCTCAGGCGATCGGCTGTGGCACTGGCCGGCGCACTTTCCGCGAAAGCTTGTTTCGCGGCGACTTCGCGCTGCAAGGCGGCATCGCCATATGGAATCAGGGTAGCGCCGATCTTTTTGTTTAATCGCGCCAGCTCGTCGTCCATCGGGGTCGCGATCACGGCCACGCCGCCAGATTGAACAATAGCGGCATAGCTGCCTTCAGACAGCTTCGCGATCTCCTTCCAGATCGGGGTGGTCTCAGCAATGTTCCCGCATTGCACGGTGTTGATGATTAGATCCTTTTTTGCCGCGATCCGGCAGAGCTCGGGATATTTCGGACCATCGGCATAATCCAGGTGTGGCGGCGCATCGCCGACCAAAAAAATAATCTTCAGAACTTTGCGGTCCTGACTCCATGGCATCTTCTCGATTGCTTCGGCGAGAGCTTCGTTCACGCTTTCCGGTTCGTCCCCGCCGCCTTCTGCTTTGAAGTCGCGTAGATGGCCATAGATCGAATCGATGTCGTCTGTGAGTTGAAATGATTTAACAACGTATTCATCGCCGCGATCGCGGTAGCCAATCAGACCGAGTTTTAATTCCGGCGTCGGCTTTGCGCTGATCATTTCATTGGCGATTGACCAGATCTTTTGTTTGGCGCCCTCGATCAGCCCGCCCATCGAGCCGGTGGTATCAAGGACAAAACAGACTTCGATGCGTGGCTTTGTTTCGCCGGTCTGCGTTTTGGCGTTGAGTATTTGCGACCAGCCAATCGCGATCGCAAGGGTGAGGAATATAACGGTTCTTTTCATAACTTATTCGCTGATTTCGTAAACGGTATCGTCGAGCGCGAGCAGGACGTTTTGTCCCAGCGCCATCCATGGCGCAGCCTCGGGGTGTTTCTTAAGAAGATCGAAATAGGATTCGGAGTTGAACTGAACGCGTTCCCGCTTGGTTGCGTTTTGTGCGTTCGTATCTACCCATTGCTTGCCGTTTTGGAAAAAGGCGCGGCCATTCACGAATTTTGATTGCTGGATATATTGCGTGAGGCGATCCGACTCCGCTCGCGCAGCCGGAGCAGCGAGCGCGAACCCACGCCGCGATTCCGCTGCCCCGGAATAGATCGAGGCCGCGGATTGATCGGCAAACTTGAATGCGTTCTGACTACGCGCGTTTGCCACCGCGTCTTCGCCATCCTTTTTCTCCTTGAATCC
>Ga0209156_10001196_pt1 | contig 21287 bp, 23 predicted proteins | sample GraSoiAngelo_124_FD_185881 | JGI IMG/M metagenome (GOLD analysis project Ga0209156, IMG submission 185881) | Grasslands soil microbial communities from the Angelo Coastal Reserve, California, USA - 14_0927_05_20cm (SPAdes) (version 2) | ecosystem: Environmental > Terrestrial > Soil > Grasslands...
CCGGCCGCCCGGCGACCGAACGACTCAGCGGCTCGATGCGCGTGTAGTACGCGGCCAACCTTGTTAACGCGAAACGCTCCGCTAACCTGCAACAGCAGCCTGGCCTGTACCTTTGCATCATTTAAAAAAAGATTCGTTTTCATGTGTTTCCTCCTTGTTTTGTTGCACTCGAACTTTAAGCGGCTCGTCCGTGGAGCACTCCACAAGGATTGGTTTTTGCTTTGCAAAATTTGCTTGTCGGTCGCCGAGTTTATGGCGCAGAAAAAGCTTGTCTGAGCGGCATCCGCGCTCAAAATACTTCACTAGTCCCGCATTCTGAGCTTTTTAGGCGACCAAACATTCTGCGGTACTCGATCTGAAACTAACAACCTATGAAGAAATATGTATTGTGTTTAATCAGCGCCTTAATCGGCGTGGCGTTTGTCGCTTCTTGCACACAACAGCAGGGAACGACTGCGACCACGACCGCACCCGCAGCGGCCAAACCGACACCGACCCCGCCGCGGAAACATAAGGCCGCAAAGAAAACTCCGCCGAAGACAGAGGGGTCAACTGAGGCCTCACCGTCACCTGCGGAGTCACCTGCGCCGACGCCGTAAAAGGAACGAGACGCGTCAGTTGGGGGGAGCAGTGGGAGCCAACATATGCGACGAGCTAGCCACTCCGGCTGGTGAAGCTCGGAGACTGCATACGTGTTGGCTTGGAGATAGTTTCGGCCGGCCTGAGCCAAACCATCTTTAACTCGAATTAGCTGTGGTCGCCGTCGCTTCGAAGCGAAAAAGATACGAACAAACACGACTTGAATTGTTTCACGCGTCGGATCCTTGCGCGCGAATAAACTTGTGAATGGTGCGCTCGACGGCGTGCAAATCGATATTGTTAGTGTTTTTTATTGCTTCGCCGACTCCGGGAATTTGTCTTCCACTTAGGTAAGCTTTGACGATGGCCGGATGCACGTAGCATTTGCGGCAAATGGCCGGTGTGTTCCCAAGAAGTTCTGCTACCGCGCAAATGGCTGTCTTCACATTCGCCTTCGCCCGTTTCTTCGTTTCGAACTCGCCTTGCGCACCGAGTGCGATCGCTGCCAGGACCGTTCCCGCCCATGTTCGGAAATCTTTTGCGGTGAAATTCTCGTTCGTGATCTCGCGCAAATAATCGTTCACGTCCTGTGATGTGACGTTTCGTACCTCGCCTTCATCATCGACGTATTGAAAGAGATCCTGACCGGGCAAATCCTGGCATTTCGAAACAATGTTTGCGATGCGACGGTCGGTCACGTCGACCTCATGTTGACGTCCACTCTTTCCGCGAAAACGGAACCGCAACCGGGCGCCCTTTACCGTCACATGCCGACCCTGCATGGTGGTGAGCCCAAATGATTTGTTCTCACGCGCGTATTCTGCGTTGCCGATTCGTATGAAAGTTCGTTCGAGCAATCGCACAACCGTAGCGAGCACCTTCTCTCGCGGCAGACCGGGCAATCTCATCTCGTGAGCGACCCGCCGGCGAATCCTTGGCAGGGCTTTGGCAAAATCGGCAAGCCGCCCAAATTTATTTTCATCGCGCAGCTCGCGCCAACGCTCGTGATAACGGTATTGCTTTCGCCGCCGGGCATCGCGACCCGTCGCCTGGATATGTCCGGTGGGCGAAGGACAAATCCAGACATCCGTCCATGCCGGCGGAATAGCCAAACGCTTAATTCGAAGGAGACGTTGCTCGTCGCGGATTCGTTTGCCTTGCGTATCCAAATACTCGAACTCGCCATTGTTCCCTCTGCGCGTGTAGCCCGGTCGATCGTCGCTGATGTAGTGCAAACCAGCTTCCTCCGCCGCCTCAGCAGATTCCGCAGCGAATACGGCTTCGAGCGCTTTGTCGTTACGTGTCTTTGTCCCAGGCGTCCCCATCAGAAACCCTTTACTGCGACCTATCCGCGCCTGTAAACATCTTGTGGACTGCTCGCATCCGTTCAGCTTCGATTCGCTCAATTTGCTCTTGGGCTCGACGCTGCAGCTCCTCGAAATCATAACCGTTCAGCTGCGGCAATTTCGCCGCAGCTAGGGCACGCCACAGCAGTTTCTTTCCGGCGATTCCCATAATTAATCCTTCCAACGTGAGCACCAATCCCAGACCGTCCGGCTCATCGCCTGCAATCATCAACCGCGCGCGGCCCACCTTTTCCGCCGCCCATGCCCCAGCCTGGCGCAACTTGCTTTCTTCAACACCAAGAGAACGCATGACATCGCGCAATCTATCCTGGTCTGCTTTGATTTTCGCTTCGCATTCCGCAAAGAAAGCGCCGAGTGGCTCGCCTTTATGGGCATGCGCCCAGTGGCCAATGAGCTCCAGCGCGCTAACGGAGCCGGCGAGATGATCGTTCAAGTACGAGTCCAATTGTTTCATAGGCGAACGGTGTGCGGCAAAATTCAGATCGGCGCCAGCGCCTGTTCAGTGGGTCCGGCGATTACTTCGCCAGTCGGTTTGAAACGCGAGCCGTAACAAGGGCAAACCCATGTGGATTCAGCAGGATTCCACGTGACAAGGCAGCCAAGGTGCGTGCAGACAGGCGATGGTTTGCAGATGTTGTCCTCATCGTCGAGATAAGCAGCAGTAATACCAGCTCCGACGACAATGACGTCGACGTTTATGTTCCTCTGTAGCCGTGGGAACTTCTGAGTAGGTGCGTTGTCGATCCAAAACGGAACGTTCTTCATCTTTCATTGTTCGCTGCGCATATAGACTCTAGCCGTGCGCAGACGCTCGTTTTATCGGTTAAGACGCAATGCGGCGCCCCGATATCCACTCCGTGGCGATCAGTTAAAACGACGAAAGAGACACGCGCACACCGCGCGGGATGCGACTAACTTTTATATGAAAGATCAAAATAAAATTATCGATGACCTGATCAAAACGCTTAAAGATGGCCAAGAGGGCTTCAAACAAGCCGCTGAAGGCGTGAAGGACCCGCAGTTGAAATCATTATTCGATGAATACTCGCGGCAACGGGCGCGCTTCGCGGTCGAGCTGCGAAGCAAAGGCCAGAGTCCGGATGAACGGGAGTCCGAAATGAGTGGCAGTGCCGCTGGCGCGTTACATCGCGGCTGGATCAATCTCAAATCCGCTGTGACCAGAGGCGACGACCACGCCATTTTGGCTGAATGCGAGCGCGGCGAAGATTCCGCGGTGGAAGAATTCAGGAAGGCGCTAGACAATGGTTTCTCTGCGTCTGTGCAAGAGATCGTGTCGCGTCAATACGCTGAGATCAAACAAGCACATGATCGTGTTAAGCATCTGCGCGACGCTTCCAAGAAGAGCTGATTCGACGTAAGTCGATCGGAAGCAGTTGCGGTAGTTAGAGCCGTCCCACCAGCCAGAGGATCAGCACGATCAAAAGAATCAAGCCCAAGCCGCCACTTGGATAGTAGCCCCAGCCTGAGCTGTACGGCCACGTTGGCAGCGCGCCGATTAATAGAATGATGAGGATCAATAGCAGAATTGTGCGCATGAGCTGAGACTAACTTGCATTAGGACGAAACCGCAATCGTTTTATCGGCTCGCGGCTTGAACCCTGCTCGTGGATGCAAGTCCGACGCAATCTTCCACATCCAAACGTCGCAGTAGAGGCGAAACTATTTTTGTTATGCCGGAAGAAGAACCAATCGAACGAGCGCGCGAAGACGCACGCGAGGGCAAAGCCCCTACCACGCAGGCAGGTGAGTTTGTGCGCGAAGAAATGGAACACATTCGCGAGGGCGAACACGGTGCCCGCTCACCAGAGCAGGCCATTGCCATTGGCCTCTCGAAGGCGCGGCGAGCTGGAGTAAAGTTGCCTCCTCCAAAACGCGGTAAGGGACGAACAAAACGTCAAGCCAAACGCGATCTCGCAAAGGGCCGGGCCGTGCGCCGCAAAAAGCCGTCTCGCAGACGCTCCCGCGCAACGAAACGCGCGCTCAAGCGCGAGAGTCGTCGGTCAGCGTCAAAGCGAGCGTTATCGAGACACGCGAAGCGCGTGGCGAGGCAACGCTCTGCACGGTCGCGCTCGGCTGCCGCGAAGAAAGCAGCGCGTACCCGAAAGCGCCGTCGCTGAGATGGTTTCGTGAGTCGCGGCCGCGCGCGTACGTTTTATGCCCAAAGAAAAGAAACTTCAGCCGCCGCAACACCAGCAGGAGCAACCTGGCCGGGAACATAAAATGAAGCCGCGGCCGCGAGCCGAGGACAAAAAGCATCGCGGCAGTGGAAAATTGCAAGGCAAAGTGGCGATCATCACTGGCGGAGACAGCGGCATCGGCCGCGCGGTTGCCATCGCATTCGCCAAGGAAGGCGCTGATATTTCAGTCATTTACCTCGAAGAACGAAAGGATGCGAATGAAACCAAGCGTTTGGTGGAAGAAAATGGAAGTAAATGCCTGTTAATTGAAGGCGATGTCGGGCAGGAAGAGTTTTGTCGAAAGGCTGTTAACCAAACAATGAAGGACTTCGGCAGGCTCGATGTCGTGGTAAATAACGCGGCCGAACAACATCCGCAGGATTCGATTGAGAAAATCACTGAGAAGCAACTCGAACGAACATTTCGCACAAACATTTTCTCTTTCTTTTTCATGACGAAGGCAGCCATGAAGCATTTGAAGAAGGGCGCTGCTATCATTAACACAACTTCAGTCACTGCATACAAAGGAAGCGCGCATCTGCTCGATTACTCGTCAACCAAGGGCGCAATAACATCTCTTACGCGTTCGCTCTCGCAGGCGTTAGCTGACAAATCCATTCGAGTGAATGGTGTCGCCCCCGGGCCAGTCTGGACGCCGCTGATTCCATCGACATTTCCGGCAGAAGAGGTCGAAACATTCGGGTCCGACGTTCCGCTCGGTCGAGCTGGCCAACCCGAGGAGATCGCGCCTAGCTACGTGTTTCTCGCGTCCGACGATTCTTCTTACATGACCGGCCAGGTTTTACATCCAAATGGAGGGACCATAGTAAATGGCTAGCAAACGAAGACAGTTCTTTGGTCAGACTCAGTCCTAAGAGACGTGCCAACCAGAAAACAACGAGCCGCTGCGAAGCGGAACATCAAAAAAGCAACTAGAGCCGCGCGGCGGAAGAGAACGATCGCGCATTTGCCGAAAAAGACACGGACGGCTCTCGGCAAAGAAGGAGCCAAGGCCGCCCGAAAGAAACGAGCCCGGACAAAATAAAGTCGATGCACCTTCTGTAAGGATTTGATCGCGCTCGGTGTTCGAGTTGGGAGACAACGGCACAGTTTCTAAATAACAACGCGTAATGCCCCGTCCCGGTAAAAAGAATCTACTGAAACGTTTTTTCTCGGTTCTTGGACCGGGTCTTGTTACCGGCGCTGCTGACAACGATCCCTCCGGTATCGCTACCTATTCGATTGCCGGTGCGCAGCTCGGCATGTCACTTCTCTGGACGGCGTTTGTGACATGGCCACTGATGGCGTTCGTCCAGCTCATGTGCGCACGCATTGGAATGGTGACGGGCCGCGGACTCGCTGGCGGCCTGCGTCAGATCTGCCCGCGCTGGCTCTTATTTATCGCTGCGGCGGCATTGTTCGGAGCGAATGTCGTCACGATCGGCGCCGATCTCGCCGGCATGTCAGATGCAGGCCAAATGCTTACTGGAATCAATTCACATTTTCTCACGATCTTTTTCGCCATAGGCATCACGCTCGCTACCATTTATTTCCGCTATTACCAAATCGCTTTCGTTTTGAAATGGCTCACACTCGTTCTTTTTGCCTACGTCATTACCGCCTTCATCCTCAAGCCAAATTGGGGAAGCGTTTTGTATCACACATTCATTCCATCCTGGCCGCGCGGACACAACGCATGGCAAAGTCTCGTTGCGGTTCTCGGCACTACCATCAGCCCGTACTTATTCTTCTGGCAGGCGTCCCAGGAAGTAGAAGAAGAGAAAGCGATGGGACGGCGCATGCTGATCTCTCGGGAAGGCGCTACCAAGCGCGAAATTTTAGATCGCCGGATTGACGTGGGTGCAGGGACATTCTTTTCCAATCTCGTGATGTACTTCATTATCTTGACAACGGCGCTCACGTTGTACCCGCACAATGAGAGGAATATTGAAAGCTCACGTCAAGTTGCCGAAGCCCTCCAACCGTTAGCCGGCCCTTTCGCGGCGACTCTTTACACAGTCGGGCTGATCGGCGTCGGTCTACTGGCGATTCCTATCCTAGCCGGTTCAAGTGCATATGCGTTCGCCGAAACGCTTGCTTGGAAACAAGGTTTGGACAAGCCGGTCAGGTCTGCACGCTATTTTTATGGCGTGATCAGCGTATCGACCCTGCTCGGCATCGCGATGCTCTTTGTAAAAATCAGCCCAATCAAAGCACTTTTTGGGGCGAGTGTTATCAATGGCGTGCTCGCACCATTTCTTTTGGTCGGCATTCTGGTCGTGGCGTCCGATCGCAAGTTAATGCAACGTCAGCCAAGCCCTTGGCTGTCCCGCATCGTGGTCGGACTTACAGCCGCCATCATGTTGATTGCTGCAGGCGCGATGTTTTTTTTGTGAGATTATCGGCGCATGTTATTTGCGGCCGCCTTTTCTCCCACCCTTGCGGGAACTTGATTTGCTGCGCTTTTTCCCGCGACCTCCTCCGCCTTTCTTCCGGCCACCTTTGTCTTGCTTGTTCACTGTTGCCCATGCGCGTCGCTCGGCTTCCTTGCTGCTGATACCGCGTTTTTTATAACCTTTCTCAATCTTCGAGGCCTTCCTTTTCTGTTTCGACGTGTATTTCTTTTGCTTCCTCGTGCCATAGCTCACCTCCCTTTGAGTTTGCGGGATATAAGAACCGATTTCGGACATCGATCAGATTTAAATACCTTCGCGAGATCGAGGTACGTGCTTGGAAGTTTTCCTCTGGTAATGGAAAGTTGAGCTATGAACACCTTCTCACAACTGCTTCAAACGCTGCTTGGAATCAGCACCGAACCAAGAGAATTAACATTCCTCCAAGTTGCAATACGTGGGGTAATCATTTTCATCGCGACTCTCGTGATGGTGCGGCTTAGCAGTAAGCGCTCGCTTGCGGAGAAGACGGCATTCGATGCGGTCTTAGTTGTCATCATCGGTTCCATGCTGTCACGCGCCATTAATGGATCGGCTGCTTTTTTCCCTACTCTTGGCAGTGGGTTTGTTCTGGTCCTACTGCACCGGCTTTTCGGTCTAACGGCTTACTATTCACATGCTTTCGGAATCCTGCTGAAGGGGAAACCGGTAGTGCTCGTTCAGAACGGCAGGCTGCAGCGCAAAAACATGCTCTGGAACCACATTTCCGAACATGATCTCGAAGAAGATATGCGGCTCGAAGCAAAAACCGAAGATCTTTCAAGGATAAAGGTCGCGCGCGTCGAACGCAGTGGTGACATCAGCTTCATCAAAGCCGAGTAATCTTGAAAATCGTTATTACGAGCTATTTAGGACAATTGCGAGAGTGCCCTGGGAGCGTAAACTAGGCACGGTCTCTTTGATCGTTTGGTAATGCCAGGGTGGCGAAATTGGCAGACGCGCCAGACTTAGGATCTGGTGGAGAAATCCTTAGGGGTTCGAGTCCCCTCCCTGGCACTGAACTGCGGAAGCAAACACCGAACGCTCAACGCCAAACGCTCAAATGTTCAATTCAGAAAGCGCCAGTCGAACGTTGAACATTGGATGTTGAACGCCCGCTCGCGAACACTTTCGGAGTTGGGCATTAAAGTTTCGTGTTGCACGTCGGCTCGCGAACCCAGCGGAGCTTTGTCGATTGTTACGAATGTGTTACAAAATTTCCCTACTAGAATATAAGGCTTTTCCCGATGGGCCGGAGGGTGTAATGATCGGGGGGCCATGCGGAGATGTTTGCATGTAAGGGCTTGCGTCCTCGCTCGGAAGAACGCGAGCGAGACTCAAGCCGCAATAGTTTTCGCGGCAGCGGTTGATCTTAGATCTTTGTTACAATTGGACGCGCGGCCCCACGTGTCCTCGGTCGAGCAGCAGCCATGAGAAGGATCTCGGCATCATTTGACACCGGTGGAGTTCAAGCGCCTTCCCAAAAGCCGCGTGTTTGGAATGTGCCTTTCGATTTTCGCACAATTGTGACCGGGGCGTGCGTGTTTATAGGCTATTATCTGGGCGCGAGAATCGGATTAGCGCTCACGTTTCAGCCGCATCCGGTCTCGGTCCTTTGGCCTCCGAATTCTATCTTGGTCGCAGCACTTTTGCTAACGCCTGCGCGCATCTGGTGGTTCGTTCTGCTGGCTGCGTTTCCGGCGCATTGCACAGCGCAACTACAGAGTCACATTCCGCCGCCGATGATTTTGTGCTGGTTCATCAGCAACTCGTGCGAAGCAGTGATCAGCGCGGGCCTGACGCGCTATCTCGTTGGCAGACCGATTCGCTTCACGAGCCTTCGAGACGCGGGCATTTTTTGTCTTTGCGCAGTCCTCATCAGTCCGTTTTTGTCCTCGTTTTTGGACGCGGCGTTTGTGCTATGGAATCATTGGGGCCAGGACGCCTACTGGAAGCTGATCCGAATACGATTTCCTTCAAACGCCCTGGCAGCATTAATAGTGGTGCCGTTGATCGTCACGTGGGCGAGGAACGGAATTCCGCGCCTGCGAAGCGCTCCACTCTCACGCTACCTGGAGGCGTGCGTTCTCTTTCTTAGTCTGTTTTCGGTCAGCTACGTCGTTCTTTACGAATTTGGATCGGGAGCGGATTCGGCTCTTCTCTTTCTACCTCTGCCGTTCCTTCTTTGGGCAGCGATACGATTCGGCTCGCTGGGAGCAAGCAGTGCCATTTCGATTGTCAGCTTTTTGGCCATTTGGAGCGGATCCCACGGGCATGGGCCGTTCTCAGGCAGAACAGCCGAAGAAAACGCGCTCTCAATCCAAATATTTCTGATCGCCTTAGCGATTCCGCTGATGTTTCTGGCGGCAGTGATCGAGGAGCGGACAAAAGGTCAGGGTCAGCTGCGGGAAAGCGAGGAGCGCATGAGTCTCGCGGCCGACGCGGCAAACCTCGGTTTGTGGATTTGGAACATTCCGGGTGACGACCTTCGGGTAACGGAGAAATGGAGAAAGTTGTTCGGCTTCGCAGATTCGGAGCGAGTGACGTTTGCGCGATTACTCCAGGTGGTGCACCCCGGCGATCGCGAACGTATGAAGCAACTCGTGCAGCACATGTTCGAGCATGGCGGGGAGTACGAAAGCGAATATCGCGTTATCCGCCCGGACGGAAGCACACGCTGGATCTCGGGCCATGGCAGCGTCGAATTAGACGAACACGGCAAACCACACTTCGCGCGCGGAGTGTCGCGCGACGTCACCAAGCGCAAAATAGCGGAGGAAGAGTTGAGTGAGAGTGAAGCGCGTTTCGGCACGATAGCCGACGCAGCCCCGGTTCTCATTTGGATGTCCGGCGTGGATAAGCTCTGCACTTTCTTTAACAAGCCCTGGCTGGAGTTTACCGGTCGCAGCTTGGAGCAGGAAATGGGAAATGGCTGGGCTGAGGGTGTGCACCCTGACGATCTCCAAAGGTGTCACGATATTTATGTCTCAGCGTTTGATGCGCGGGAGCCCTTCGTCATGCAATACCGGCTTCGACGTCACGACGGTGAATATCGTTGGATTTCCGACAGCGGAGTGCCGCGGTACGACGCCAAGAAAAACTTCGTCGGTTACATTGGATCGTGCGTGGACGTTACTGAACTGTTGAGCAAGGAAGAGGCTCTACGCGAATTCGAGGACCGCGTCCGCCTCGCAGCCCAAGCCGCTCATCTCGGGGTGTGGGAATTGGATACGAGCACCAACCAGATTTGGATGTCTGATAGCGCGCGCGCCTTGTTTCAATTTGATTCCGAGACACGGGTTAATCACGCAGTGCTGCAAGACCGTGTGCATCCGGAGGATCGTTTGCTTCGCGATTCTGCCGTTAAGGCAGCGATAGAAACACAAGGCGAATATGAAATCGAGTATCGCATTTTGTTACCGGATGGCACTCTGCGCTGGATCGGAGCACGTGGTCGCTGCGTAGCTGGGAAAAACGGCAAAGGTCCCCGACTCATCGGCGTTTCAATAGACATAACGCCACGCAAAGCCGCTGAAGCGGAAGCAGCGAAGCGCCGCGAAGAAATCGGCCATCTCAGCCGAGTGGCAGTGATGGGTGAATTGACGGCATCCATTGCCCATGAACTCAATCAGCCGCTATCGGGAATCATCAGCAACGCCAGCGCGGGACAACGGTTTATCGATCGCGGCGATGTCGACCTGCGCGAATTTCGCGACCTGCTCGCTGATATCGTGGCAGATGGGCGCCGCGCTGGCGATGTGATTCGCGGCATTCAGACCATGGTTAAAAAAGGCGCGCCGTCCCGCCAGCAGGTGAATCTAAACGACCTTGTCTTGAATGTGGTGCATATGATAAATCCGAATGCCATGCACCACTCCTGCGAGGTGCAGACTTTACTGGAAGCAAATCTGCCGCCGATCGAGGCCGATCCGATTCAGCTACAGCAAGTCCTGATCAATCTCGTGATCAATGCTTTTGATGCGATGCGTAACACCCCGCTTAGCCGCCGCAAAGTGGTGATCGCGACGGAGCGCAATGGCGACGGAGTGATTTGCATGAGCGTGCGCGATTATGGCACTGGTATTTCCGAACAAGCGCGCGAGCGGCTTTTCGATCACTTCTTCACAACGAAAGTGGAAGGGTTAGGGATGGGCCTCGGGATTGTGCGTTCGATCGTTGAATCTCACGGCGGCACTGTCGCCGGCGAAAATGTTGACGGTGGAGGTGCGCGCTTCCACTTTACTCTTCCGGCAGGCGCCGCGGTTGGATGATGATTCCTCCAAAAAGTTTGGTTTTTGCGATCGACGACGACGCGTCGGTACGAAAAGGAGTGGCGCGATTACTCCGCTCCGCCGGGTATAAGAGCGAAATTTTTGAATCGGCGTCCGATTTTCTGGCGCGCCCATTACACAGCGGCCCTTCGTGCGTGATCGTGGATGTGCAGATGCCGGGTATCAACGGGATGGATCTCCAGGAAACCCTGATCCAGCACCGTCGCGAGGAACAACTGGTATTTATCACCGGCCATGGTGATATCCCAATGTGCGCGCAGGCGATGAAAGCGGGCGCGGTCGATTTTCTGCGGAAGCCGTTTCGCGATGACGAGCTGCTGCAATGTGTGGAGCGGGCTCTAATTCGATCGGCCGAGCATCGACGGCGCAATGCCGAGAAAGATGAGACGCGGCGACTTCTTGATTTGCTTACGCCCCGTGAGTTCGAAGTAATGCAACTCGTCATTACGGGCATGCTGAACAAACAGATCGCCGGAGAACTGGGCACGGCGGAGAAGACAGTGAAGGTCCACCGTGGCCGGGTGATGCAGAAGCTCGGTGTCACGTCGGTGGCCGAGCTTGTGATGTTTATGCAAAGAGCCGGCCTTGCTTCGGCCGCAAAACATAAGACCAAAGTCTAATAGACAAACAGCGATCGGCTCCCTCAGACTGCCTTGCCGCAAGGCAATATGAACCCGCAGGAAGCTCCAGCGCCGAGGACCATCTGTCTGGTTGATGATGATACTTCGGTGCTGAAGGCGGTCGGACGATTGCTCACTTCAGCCGGATGCGTCCTACAGACTTTCAGTGAAGCAGCAGCTTTCCTTGCCTACGTTTCTACGAACCGTGTCGACCTCGTCGTTCTTGATATCTGGATGAAAAGAATGACCGGGTTAGAAGTGCTCGCGCGTCTGTGTTTACTGTCACCGCAGACGCGCATCATCATTATAACCGGCCGCGACGATGTCGCCGTGAAGTCGATCGCGACCCAGGTCGGTGCGGTCGGTTTCTTCCTTAAGCCTTTCGACGACGAAAAATTCATCGCTGCCGTTCGCGATGCGCTGAATCAGGTCTAGGAGGCACTGGCGCGACTGCTCTCGTTCGTCGACTGGGATTCAACAGATCGTTGTCACCTCGGTGGCCGGGCTTGTGCGGCCGGCGCAAAGAGCGCGCCGCGCGCCTACGGGACGTATAAGACCAAGGTCTAATAGACGCCGCTCGGCAGTTGACCGTAGTGTCGTTCGCAGTGCGAACGTCAAATGCCTTTGTTATCTGCTTGCTCGACGATGACCCGTCTGTGCTCAAGGGATTGGGCCGACTTTTCTCGTCAGTTGGTTTGCACGCCGAAACGTTTAGCGATCCCAAGAAGTTCCTGGATTATGTGCGGGTCCATCGGCCCACGGTTGCGTTAGTTGACGTTTGCATGCCGCAGATGAGCGGTTTGGAGGTTCAATCGCGGCTCCGCGAGCTTTCACCTTCGACTCGCATCATCATCTTTACTGGAAAGGACGATCCACTGGTTCGTTGCACCGCCCTGAATGCGGGGGCTTCGGCCTTTATTAACAAACCTTTTGACGACGAAGAGCTCCTGACTGCCGTGCGGCTCGCGCTCGCTTCGGCAACATGAAAATCTGGTTTCCAAACTGTAGCTCGGGCGCCTTGCTAACCAAGAAACACCGCGCGTCATGCAAAAGCGCCTGATCTGGTGCGCGCCTCGGAGCGCGCTGGCGTCTCGCCGGCCCGCCAGCTCGCATAAGACTAAAGTCTATCAGACTAAGGTCCAATATCCTGCTGACCGGTCGGGACCTAATGTGGGGCATGATTGCTACGTCCCAAATTGAAAAAAGGGCGGTCGCGCAAATGCGCATGACACCTAGCAAACAGCCTTCGTCGGAAATCGTTTGTCTCGTGGATGATGATCCCATGATGCTCAGAGCGACCGGCCGTTTACTCGCCTCAGATGGATTCGTCGTGCGTCCGTTTAGTAACGGCAAGGATTTCATTGCCTATGTCGCGTCACACGACGTGCCGCTCGTCGTGCTGGACATTTGGATGAAAGAAATGACCGGCTTGGAAGTCCTGGCGCGGCTGTGCGAAATATCGCCGCAGACCCATGTGATCGTGATCACAGGACGCGAAGATAGCGCCGCGCGGATCACTGCGATGCAAATCGGCATAGTCGCTTTTTTGACTAAACCTTTTGATGGCGAACAATTTCTCGAGGCGGTTCATCGCGCACTCGGCCACCCGCCTGACACGACGCGCTTGATTAAGCTGGGAGCAGATAATCGCTTTAGCCGCATTCGAGGCTGGATGTTTACTACTCCCTCATTGGACCAAGGTCCCATAGGCAGAGCCCACCAAACCTGCGAAAATCCTCCAGTCTTCGGACCAGAAAAACAGAAAAACGGAAAAACTACGTTATGACAAAATCAACCCCGACCCTTACGCAAAGTGGCCTGCTGGCCGTGTTGCTGCAACGCCAGCGCTACAAAGTATTCGAGTTGGCCCGGCGCCGTGCACACCGCAAGCACAGGCGTGCCGCCCTTTGGAGTACCCTTACTTGGCCGTGGCGCGCTCTCACGGCGCCAACGCTCCTCGACGATTCCGCCGAGCCCATTGTGGGAGCCCGCAGGCGCCACACCTTCTTACGAGTCGCGCCTTCTGGAACCGGTGCACACTTCGAAGCGAAGAGGATCCAACGAGTCTATCGCTGCTATTCGTCGCGCCCTCAAACAGCAAGGTAAAGACTTATGGAATATGTTTTAAAGCTAGTTGAGCTATTCATATTCTGTCTGGGGATCACCTACTTAGGGGCTTCGGCTTTCTTAGCTGCGCGAGGTAAATGACCTACGAAACATCTACCGTAGTAGCTGAGTTAGTCCTTCTAGCCGCTATTATTTTCGCTCCCTGGCTTCAGAGGATACTTAAAAAGTAGCTTTGTCCCACTTAGGCTTAAAGTCCGCGTTTTATGTTATGCAGGCGCAAGCTGCCTATTTCGAAGAATGCGAAGCCGCCGCGAAATGGCTGTGCGTCCCGGTTGAGTTATTGCTGCCCAAGGCGAGCGGCACAGCGCCTTAGAAGCCATCAGTTGGCTTGGCTTCTAGAGTTGGCAGAAGGAATGGTGTGCTGAATTCGTGTTTGGTCGCTCGGTAGAAACGAAGGCGATTCCGCCTCGATTTGGATTTACATTCAGCGTCGTTCTCCTTATTATCCCAACTAGCACAAGAGTTATGCTGCATTTGATCGCGCTAGCGGGCTTGCTTGTTTCCCTGGTTTTCGCGGAGGCTGCCTCGCAACCGCGAAAAAAGTCATTGCTCGCGTTCAATCGCGAGCGGTGTGATTTCTGCCGATGAGCTGGATCACACTGCTTTGGTCGATGAAGAGGCGTCGGGCCTTTCGCGATGACGCAAATCTGGAAGGCGATTCGTCTTCTGGTGTTGACCTCGCTCAAGGCCGACGTAGAGAGAAGACGATTCGCTGAGGCGGTCAGGCAATGCAATCGCGAGCTTTTTCTGGGCTGCCAATCATTGGCCTTTTAACGCTTGTCTACTTCATCGCCGGCAAGTTTGGATTGATGCTGGCATCTTTGCACGCGAGTGCGTCGCCGGTGTGGCCGCCAACGGGAATTGCGCTCGCGGCATTGCTCGTGCTCGGTTACCGAGCCTGGCCTGCAATTTTTGTCGGTGCATTTCTCGTGAACGCTAGCACTGCGGGCAATGTCGCCACATCGCTCGCCGTCGCGAGCGGCAACACGCTCGAAGCTATGTGCGGTGCCTGGCTCGTGAATCGGTTCGCCGGCGGCACAACCGCCTTCGGTCGTCCGCAAGGTGTTTTTAAATTCGCGCTCGCAGCAGTGGTTAGCACAATTATCAGCCCAGCTTTTGGTGTGACCAGTCTTGCACTTGCTGGTTTCGCGGATTGGGCCAATTATGGCGCAATCTGGCTGACGTGGTGGCTGGGCGACGCAACGAGCGACCTTCTGATCGCTCCATTGATTATTCTCTGGAGCATCGCATCAAAACGGCGCTGGAACAGGAGGGAAGCGGTTGAAGTGGGCATCCTCCTACTGCTGTTGTTCGTCCTCAGCGAAGCGGTCTTCGGCGGATGGCTTACAATTTCGGCCAAGAATTATCCAATCGCGTTCAGTTGCGGAGCGATTGTCATTTGGACAGCATTCCGCTTCACACAGCGCGAAACCGCTACGGGCATCTTCATTCTCTCAGCGATCGCGATTTGGGGCACCCTGCATGGTTTCGGGCCATTCGCCGAGAAAACGGAAAACCAGTCGCTTCTTGCTCTGCAGTACTGGACGGCTGTCGTCACCATTACTGCGATGGCACTTTCCGCCGGCATGGCCGAACGCGGGCGTGCCGAGGAGGCGCTGCGGGAAAGCGAAGCGCGCACTAACCTCGCGGCCAACGCGGCGAACCTCGGTCTGTGGCTTTGGAACATCCCGGGCGACGAACTTTGGGTAACGGAGAAATGGAGAAAGTTGTTCGGCTTCGCGGATTCGGAGCCAGTGAAGTTTGACCGATTGCTCCAGGTCGTGCACCCCGGGGATCGCGAACGTATGAAGCAACTCGTGCAGCACATGTTCGAGCACGGCGGCGAGTACGAAAGCGAATATCGCATCACGCGGCCGGACGGAAGCACACGCTGGATCTTGGGTCATGGCAGCGTCGAGTTAGACGAACGTGGGAAACCGGCCTTCGCGCGCGGGGTGTCGCGCGACATCACCAAGCGCAAAATAGCGGAGGAAGAGTTGCGTGAAAGTGAAGCGCGTTTTCGCACGGTAGCCGACTCGGCGCCCGTGCTCATCTGGATGTCGGGCCCAGACAAACTTTGCACCTTCTTCAACAAAGGCTGGCTCGATTTTACCGGACGAACAATGGAGCAGGAACTGGGCAAAGGTTGGACTGAAGGTGTTCATGCGGACGACTTAGACCACTGTCTCGAAGTCTACGGAAACTCCTTCAACGCTCGGCAACCGTTCACGATGGAGTATCGCTTGCGACGAAATGACGGTGAATATCGCTGGCTTCTTGATAATGGAACACCACGCTTTGCCTCCGATGGTGCGTTCCTCGGTTACATCGGCTCCTGCATTGGCATCACCGAGCGGAAGCTCGCAGAAGAAAAATTCCGGCTCGTAATCGATGCGGCACCGAACGCGATGATCATGGTCGACTCAGCCGGCGTGATCAGCTTCGCCAACGCGCCGGCCGCAACCGTCTTCGGCTATTCACTCAGCGAGTTGATCGGCCGCCATATCGAAACGTTGATTCCAGAACGTTTCCGCGATCGACATGCCGGTTATCGCAAGGGTTTTCTATCCCAACCCAGCAGCCGTGCCATGGGTGCCGGGCGCGATCTTTTTGGCCGTCGAAAAGACGGCAGCGAATTCCCCGTCGAAGTGGGGCTCAATCCGATCCACACCACGGAAGGTTTGTTTGTTCTGGCGTCGGTCATCGACATTACCGCGCGCAAGCAGGCGGAGTTAGAGCACGAGCGCCAAAACATAGAACTGGTCCGGGTGGGACGCGTTGCGGTGATGGGCGAACTGGCGGCGTCGCTAGCGCACGAAGTCAACAATCCGATTGGGGCAATCGTAGCGAACGCCAGCGCCGGGGAACGCTTGCTCGCGGCCGGCAAAATCGGAACCGAGGAGATGGCGGAGTTGCTCGCTGACATCGTAGCTGACGGCCGCCGGGCCGGCGAGATTGTTCAAGGTATCCGCACTATGGTGCGCAAAGGCAAAGCTCGCCGCTCCTTGGTCCAGATCAATGACACAATTGACAGTCTCCTCCGGATTGTCCGCGCCGAGGCCCTGGGAAGGAACGTGACTGTGACAACCGAAGTTGATTCCGACGCGGGCCAAGTTTGGGGAGATCCGGTGCAGCTCTTGCAAGTCTTTCTCAATCTCGCCATGAACGCGTTTGAAGCAATGACTGCTCTGCCCTCCAATGCACTGTGCCTTGTCATTCGCGCGGACCGTAACGAAAATGGAGACGTTCTCGTCCGCGTGCGTGATTCGGGTAATGGCTTTCCCAGCGGGCTGGCCGAGCAACTTTTCGAGCCATTCTTTTCCACAAAAGCCGAAGGGACTGGAATGGGACTGGCAATTGCCCGCGGCATCATCGAAGCGCACGGCGGAACCATCTCGGCAGAAAATTTTGACGGTGGAGGAGCGTGTTTCACAGTTCGTTTACCGCAGGCGAAGGAGGATAACTCCCAAGCGGCGTAGTTCCTTTTGGCGGAGAGCAGGCACAACCGCACCGGAACAGCGAGCTAAAGCTTGAGACAGCCACTTGCCCCTCGGCTTACGTAAAGAAAGCGTGGGAGGATTCGTGCTCCCGTGTGGGATGTGTGGGATGAGACCAAGGTCCCATAGCGGCATCGATCTGAGTCCCATAGTAATTCTCAATAAACCAGACTGGATCATGACATGCCCAATGCAAATTCCCTTAATGGTTTCGAAGATTTGGACACGAAAAGCTCGCCGCTGAGTGCTTCCGCCTGCGATGGTATCTGGCTCCTCGACGATGACGTCTCCATGCTCAAGGCACTTGGCCGGTTAATGAATTCGGCCGGTTTTATTGTGGAGAAGTTTAACCTTCCAGCCGCCTTTCTCGCCAGGCTCGAACATGCCCCATGTCGCGTAGCAATCCTCGACGTATGGATGCCTCAAATGAACGGTTTGGAAGTGCAGGCCTGTCTCCGCCGAGATTCGCCCGAGACACGGATTATCTTCATTAGCGGACGAGACGATCCATCAGTGCGCCAGACCGCGCTCGATGCGGGAGCTTTTGCATTCCTTGCAAAACCTTTCGAAGACGAGGTACTGGTGGAGCTCATTCAGAAGGCTGTTGCAGACTAGGTAGTAATGCTCAGCCGCTGAGGCAAAGAACCGAGCCAGTTCGTTCCCGTAGCAAGGCCCCCGCCAAACTTTGTCAGGCAGCGGCTGCCGGCGAAACACGGGCACCAGATGCTGCGCTGGTCATCACCAGCGAATCTTCCAGTCTGCGCAGCACGAACAGAACCAGCTCCGTGATCATGGTGCCCGACACACTGCCGAACGGCTAAAACCGTGTCGCGTCGCGAAGCGGCCCGCCCCGGGGCCATCAATCTCTTTACCGTGCTTCGACGCTACCAACACGAAACAGTGCGGTGATGGAAGCGGCTGTTTCGACGTACGACTAAAGTCCTATAGACGACCACACCGCCTTGCTCAAAGGTGGCTGCTAAATGACAAAATTGGACCTTAGCATTATGAAAAAATCACTTCTCTTAACAGCTATCGTGGTTGGATTCCTCACCGCTTCACTGCAAGCGGGGGAGCCTGTTGCATACAAGCAAGTTGCCCCGCCGCCGCCGCCCGAACTTTACGGACTCGGTTTCTACGGAGCAATCGACATGGGTGCCAATGTCTATCAAAACCGCGGCGGAGACAGAACGTTTACGGATGACAGAGTGGGTACGGAGGATTTCGGTGACACTCTGACGGTCTCCCCGAAGAATGACGTCGGTTTTTTTGGAGGCATCAAACTCGGCTACGTTTTTGGCACAGGCGTATTTCGTCCAACGCTTGAGGGCGACTTCTTTTACAATGGCTTTCGGGGTGGCGCTGACTTCACCCTGAGGGATTCCTTTGGTAACGTTTTAGCACAGCGCGACGTGACCACTTGGATCAATACGGGCGCGTTTATGGGGAACTTCATCGGGAGATTCGCGTTTGGAAGATTTCAGCCGTACGCTGGCGCCGGGGTCGGCATTTACTATGCCGAATCTGCGGGGACCGAGGTTCGGAACCCCGTAACCGGTAATGTCCCAATCAACACTGGCGGAGGGCAAAGTCACGCCGACCTCGCGTGGCAGATTATTGCCGGCTCGGATTACTATTGGACTCCGAAGTTCAGTACCTTCATCGAATACCACTTTCTCAACTACACGAGCACTCAGATCGATACCAGGGAGGATCGCGATCTTCGGCAACACTTAGTGGGCGCGGGCGTGCGGGTCCACTTTTAGAGGCATACGGAATTTCCCCTGGTTAAGTAGATCGGTCTCTTTTAATCGGGAGGCCGGTTTTTTGAATCGTGTGTTCACAACCTGCTTATAGGCCCAAAGTCCTATAGACGCGTCGCAGCAGGCACAACAAGGTTGCGCTCAATCATTGCTGACGAACCTACTAAAACAATGAAACCAATAAGACAGATCCTAACTCATTTGATGCTCATCAATGTTACACTCCTTACCGCAGGCACGGCATCCGCGGACGACTTGGTCCGCGACTTCCGACGCGCTCTGCAGCAGCTCGTGGCTCAGAATCCGCCAGCGGCTAAGGCCAAATCAAAAGCACTCGCCGTTCTTGTGTTTCCAGACGTGGTGAAGGCCGGGTTCATCTTTGGCGCTCAAGGTGGCCAAGGAATCCTTTTCGTTCACGGACAACCTAGGGGCCGATACCGGACCGTAGCCGCTTCCTACGGCTTGCAAGCCGGCGTTCAGAGGTACGGTTACGCCCTCTTCCTGATGAACCAGGATGCGGTGAACTGGGTAAACAACACGCGCGGCTGGGAAATTGGCACTGGCCCGAGCGTCGTCATTGTGGACAAAGAGATGGCCCGCAGCCTCACCACCGACACCCTGCATAGCGGCATTTACGCCTTTACCTTCGATCAGCAAGGTCTGATGGCCGGTCTTGGCCTCCAAGGCTCCAAGATCATGAGGGACTGATGATTGATTAATTTTCTAGGATTTCGGATTCCACGACAATAAGATCGCCCAGTGAAAATTAAATTGTTTTTCCTTGCAGGGGCAGCGTTGGCACTCGTCGGTCGTCTGGCGGCGGGTACGTTAGAACTGGCGCCGAAAGAAACGGCGCCGCCAACAATCACACAGAGCGAACCGTGGCATTTTACTATCGCAGCGCCCGGTTGGATGGCGGGCTTGGACGGGACGATCGGAGTCCGCGGGGTCAACGCAGATATCGACGTCGGCTTCGACCAAATTCTGCAACATCTCGATATGATTTTTGCGATGCGCGCTGAAGCGCAAAAAGGTCCGTTCGGAATATACGGCGAAGTAATTTACATAGGTCTTTCCGACAACGCACAGGTAAATAGGCTTATCAACAATATCCACGAAGTAGTGAACGAAACCCTGGTTGACGGCGCTTTGAGCTGGCGGCTCATCAACCAGCCGCGCGGCTCGCTCGATCTCGTCGCGGGCACACATTACACGAATATATACGAACGACTCGAACTACATTCCGACCCGGTCGCGATTCAGCAAGCGAGCCAACGATTCGTCAACAACATCGCCGACGATTTGCGTAGCCGGTTGGATCAGGACATTTCCAACAGCGAATTTCTTGAAGCGCTCAAGAGCACCATCAAGGCAGATATTATCAACCGGATAGGCAACGCGTTAGACCGCCACGAAAATAGGCCAGACATTCCAATCGGTCCGTTGGGCGGGCGTATTCGGGAAGAGATTGCTCAACGAGTTGAGCATTTTATCGAGCTAAAAAAAGCTGAGCTGCGGGCACGCGTAGATGCGCTCGTGGAGAGGGGCGTCGCCCGCCGGGCCGCTGTCGACAGAGTAGTTAATGAGGCAAAGGCGCGGATCGCGAATCAACTTGCAGTTCGCCTGAACAAAAGGCTGAGTCAAACTTTATCACGAGATGATTATTGGTTCGATCCCTACGTCGGACTCCGTGGCCGGTACAATTTTAACAAGGTCTTTTATACCGCCGTGCGCGGGGAGATCGGAGGAGGCGCCGCCTCTGATTTAATGTGGGAAGTCGAAGGGGTAATCGGTATCAACCTCACTCGTTCCATCTTCACTGAGGTCGGTTACCGGGCTCTCGCTGTTGACTACGAGAACGACGGCCTCCTTTTCGACACCGTCATGCATGGCCCGCAAATCACGACCGGGATAACTTTTTGAACCATTCGTTAGAAACTAATCATAACCACCAAAGCACAACCTATGAAACCGATAACACGTATCTTCCTTTGCAGTATCGCGGCTGCATATGCAGCAGTATTAGCCGGCTGCGCTAGCACACAGACCAGCACGCAGAACAGGGAGAGCATGCTGGTAGCATCCAGCTTTAAGGTGATCACACCCAAGACTGCTGCCCAGCAGCAAAAGCTCCAAAACCTTCCGCCGGGCAAGGTAACCATGATCCAGAAAAAAGGGAAAACCTATTACATTTTCCCGGACCCGGCCCGTAACGTAGCTTATGTCGGCGGACCGAAGCAGTACCGGAATTACCAACAGCTACGCGCTGAAAACAAGCTTACCCGGGAGGACCTGGAAACCGCCGAGATGTACCAGGATGCGGAGATGCAGTGGAGCTTATGGGGCGGAGGGGAAGGAGTCTGGGGACCAATGGGTGGGCCGGGACCGTACTAGAAGCGATCCTATAAGCCT
>Ga0209156_10001200_pt1 | contig 21256 bp, 21 predicted proteins | sample GraSoiAngelo_124_FD_185881 | JGI IMG/M metagenome (GOLD analysis project Ga0209156, IMG submission 185881) | Grasslands soil microbial communities from the Angelo Coastal Reserve, California, USA - 14_0927_05_20cm (SPAdes) (version 2) | ecosystem: Environmental > Terrestrial > Soil > Grasslands...
TTCTGCTGCTCACAATCTCTTACGAGAGTAGCCCGCGTTTGTCTACAAGCTTCTGGAGCGAACTTGCGATCGAGCCGGCCTCAGGTCTATCCTCAGGGTCTCTCGCCAGCATCTCCTTCAGATCCGAGACGGCGGCGGAGAACTTGGAGTCTATACGTCCGAAGTCAGGTTTGAACGAGTCCCAGACGGACTCAAGATCCTTCTCCGCCCTGCTCAAGTCCGAGCTTGTGGTAATGTTGTTCATTGCTTCGATCAGCTTCGGTGAGTGAACAGGTGTCCGGGTTAGCATCGTGTAGAGCGCGGCTCCTAGCGCATACACGTCCATGCTCGACTCGGCAGGGTCTCCAAGAACTTGTTCGCCGGGCGCGTACTCTGAGGTGAACTGGACGACCTTCCCGCCCTTCTTGACGGCTGACCCCAGGTCGGCCAGCTTGGGTAGGAGTGATCCGGAGACGATCCGGTCTAGCATCTCCTGACCGGTTGAGGGTGGTTTCGTGTTGAACAGTATGTTCTGTGGTTTGACGTCGAGGTGTACGAAGCCTGCCTTGTGGATCATGTCCAACGCCATAGCTATCATCTGGCCAACTAGGATGACGAGTCCTCCCCACTTCTCGGAGTAGTAGAGCGGCTCATACTCCGGGTCCTCGATGAGCTTCTTAGCAGTGCCTCCGTTCATGAACTCCATGACTATGGCCGGGGGGCTGCGATAATAGAGGGCGGTATCGCCCTTCATAATCTCCTGCACGTTCAACCGGTCCACCAGTATCCCTCTGATCTGGACTACATACTTTGACTGGCCGGAAAGTTCCAAGAGTCGCGTTGCCTCGGACATGGTCTCGTTGAGAGTCATCGTTCCCGCCGTGGGTTCGTTCACGGATTTCGGCCGGGTCGTCTTTAGGATGGGTATCTTCAGTGCAACCTCCGTCCCGGCCTGACCGAACGTTGCTCGGAGAACGTAGCCGCTGGCTCCCGTTGCAATATGGTCCACAACTCGATAGCCGTGCACGTCTTGGCCGACCCAGACCTTCGGGTCCCAGGTGTTGAGGGTGAGAGCCGGGACCCCCTGTCGGGTGTAGGTAATCGAAGGCGGCTTACCCACAGGCGGGGGCGGCGAAGGCCTTGGGAGTTGAGGTAGAGGCTGGACACGCTGGGCAGGAACGGGTGGAGGTGCCGGGTGTGGATGAGTAATCACGGGCTGTGGACGGGGTGGAGGAGGTGGGGGGGCTTGTACTGTAAAGGAGAACGATTCCTTCGAGCTGTGACGCGTCTTGCTTGTGACGCTCACATGCAGGTTGTAGTTTCCCGGTTTCGTTGCCTGGTATGACGCGTTATATTTTCCGGTGGAGACATGCGACAGCCTCACAGGTTCCCGCCTTCCGTTGGGTGTCTGCAATACCGCGCTGATGCTAGCCATGTCTCTGGGTCCACCATCTCCCTCCGTAGTGATCTTGACTAACTCGGTCTGTCCTTGTCTGACAGAATGGTCACCTGAAAGAGATATCCTCGGGGGCGAAGCGGGTGTCGATACCGGGGATGTTCTAGAGGGTCCGGCAGTTGGCCTGGTGGGCGCTTTCAGCATCTTGACGGCGATGCTGGAGGAGCCGATCCCCGCGATGATCAGAAGTGGGAGAAACCCGAGTGATGAGAAGAAGAGGTATGCGAGGGTCGAGGTCTGAGAGGTGAAATATTCGTAGCCTACTATCGCGTTGTACGAGAAAAAGGCCGTGGGCAGAACGGCCATCGATTGCCTCTTGGTCTGCCAGAATTTGTCCAGAAAGAATAGAAGCATCATCTGGACACAATTTCCTCCGAGGCCTAGCAGGATGAAGAGTGATGAGGATACGAGGTTCCCTCCTATCAGACCCGCCTCCTGCGCGGTTGATGCCCCGATTATGAGCCCGATTCCCATCGAGAGCGTCGCCAAGACATTCTGTTTCAGAATCCTGTAGCGCTGCCGGCGTGAGAAGAGGATGGTGGAGAAGAAGACCCCGACTGCTGGAGGAATGGCGACGAGTAGGGACGAGAAGCCTGTAGATGGAGCGATCCCAGGCAGCAGAGCAGAGTTTTGAAGGATATACGACAGGGTCAGAAAAGTGACAGCGGATCCGAGTCCCGCCCTCAAGAGACCCGTCTTGAGATCAAGAGCCGTTAGCAGTCCGAACCCGGTGATGCTGATCACGAATGAGAGCGGGGTTCCCTGGACCCCAAGAGCGAAGAGAAAACCCAGCGGGAGAGAGATCACTGTTACAAGTGCTGGGGCGAAGAAGCCCGGCGTTACCGGGAGATTGTGGTGGGGTTTAGCTGGGACGGAGGTCTGGGGCTGTTTTCCTCCCACTGAATCCACCATTGAGCATGCGGGACAATCTTTCGGGCGAGGTTCTTCGAGTCTCTCGACGTGATCGGATCAGTCTCATGCAAATCCGGAATGTCTCTCGCGTCTCAGACCGGTGGTACTGTCAGAGTTTAACCCGTGTGATACATGTATGGGCCGGTTTCGTCTATGAAACTGCGTCATTCCAAACGCTCATCTGACGATGAGATTGAGCCGACGACTGAGAGTCTGGCTGAGCCCAAGATCGAGAGCACGGGCACAAACTGGAAGTGTGCCTCCTGCGGTGCGGAGAACGAGGACTTTCGCAAGTTCTGCGATGGTTGTGGTGACAAGAGGCCCGGAGCCAATGTCACTGCCAAGGGTATCGCGATCGAGGATCTGCTCGGCTCGGGATCATCCGACGACTCTTCAACCTTCGAAGATAACAGCGGCAAAAAGGCGAAAGGCAAGAAGAGCAAGAAGGGTAAGAAATCGGATGAGGACGATGAGACTCTTGAGCCGGAGAGACTCGAACCGGCAAATCCAGAGCCTGAACCGTTCCAGCCCGCAAGTAGTGCAAGCACGGACGATTTTGAATCAAAGCCTTCGGGTGATCTTGGACCTAAGCCTTCGTTCGTCGTGTCCGGGCCCGAGCCGACTCCCAGCCGCGAGAACCTGTCTAGTCCGAAGGATTCTTTCAGCTCGTTCGGGGAAACCACTATGCCATCAAGCCCGCATATCTCTGGTCAGCGCTACTACATGGTCTTCGTGAACACTCCCGCGGCCTCTCTCATCAAGACGAAGGTCGCTATCGAGTTCGACGACTTTCCCACAGTCTCTATCGGACGCAGCCCGGAGAATGTGATAGTGATTCCAGACCCTGAGGTTTCGCGGAAGCATGCCTCGCTGCACTTCGACGGGAGCAAAATGGTCTTGAAGGATCTGGGGAGCTCGAACGGTAGCTTCATCTATAATGGTAAAGAGTTTGAGCGAGTGAGCGATAGTGTCGAGGTTAGGCCGAATACCGTGCTGAAATTCGGGACGGGCACTATCGTGAAGCTCGTGAGTGAATGATCGACGCCGCGGAGGCGCTCCGGGTGATCGGTGAAGCCGAGGAACAGCTCGCCGGACCCTTACTAGATCGTAGGGAGGAGAATCGAGTGATATTCGTCGGAGACACACATGGAGCGGTGGATGTAACGGAAGCTGTGATAGACAAGTTCTGGGACGACGCTGACCTCATCGTCTTCCTAGGCGACTACGTCGACCGGAGCGATACGAGCCTCGAGAACCTTGGAACCGTTGCCGCAAGCCTCCTAGAGGACCCGCACCGTACGATCATGCTCAGAGGAAACCATGAGAGTCCCCTGACCAACCCCTACTACGGCTTCACGGACGAGGTTACCAAGAAGCTGGGAGAGGGCAGCTATGACAAGTTCAAAGAATTCTTCCAGAAGCTGCCGTACGCGGTGGTCGTCAACGACTACCTCTGCTTACACGGCGGAATCGCAAAAGGCCTAACAAGCGTAGACCAGATCGCCGGGCTACCCTGGCCGGACCTTAATCCCGACGATCCGGTCGCGTTCCAGCTCCTCTGGAACGACCCTCGCGAGATGATAGAGGAATTCGTCCCCAGCACTCGCGGAGAGGGAGCCTTCTACTTCGGCTCAGAAGCAACGACAGCCTTCCTCGACGGGAACGCCCTGAAGGGAATCATCCGCGGCCACGAGGTTGTCGACGGGTTCCGAGACGATATGGGCGGCAGAGTGATCACGGTCTTCTCAAGCCGATACCACCACAAATCCGCTGGCGTCCTCATCCTAGACAATGGCAAGATGGAGAGGGTCACAGTATGACGATATCGGTAAGAACCGAGATCAGCCACCCATACTCTTACGACTCTAAGGTAGATGCCGTCTTCAAGATCACGCTTGTAGCGGAGAAGCAGGTCGAAGCCAAAGGCTTCCATCACATTATCGTTCTCGACACGAGCCACTCGATGGCAGGCACCAAAATCGATCTCGCAAAGAAGGGAGCCCAAGAGTACTGGAGCAGAATCCCGTCCGGAAACAAGATCTCGTTCATCACCTTCTCAGACGCTGTCCACACATATCCCGACGCTGCACTAGACAAGGTGCTACCCCAAGTAAAAGCCACCGGAATGACCGCCCTGTTCAGCGCCCTGACCGCCGCGTTTGACATCGCAGAAAAGAGTGGCGGCCAAGGATGGATCCTCCTCCTCACGGACGGACATCCGACTGATGTTACAAAGCCCGAACCGTACTCGACTATGAAGGTTCCCCCTGGGTTTAAGATGATCGAGTTCGGGATCGGCGACGACTATCGCGAGGATATTCTGAAAGCCCTCGCCGACGCGTCCGGAGGCCTACTCTACCACATCACAGACGCTTCGAAGCTGCCGGTCCTGATGCAGGAGAACGCGGTCAGCCAGGTCTCGGGCCAGAACATTACAGTAGACTTTGGATCCTCGGATGTCCGGATCCTCAACTATCCTGGACCACCCGTCGTGATCAACGCACTGGAGAACATCGCGAAGATCTGGGGACAGATCACTATCCCCGAGGGCTTCAAGGGAGACCCGTTGAATATCAAGATCACATACGGTGACGCTGTGGACGGTGCTAAGAGAACGATTAATTCTCCAGTCAATATCCGGCCTGCTAAGAGCGACGAGGAGTATCAGAACAGCATCCGTAACAATCTGTTATCAGAATTCCGCTACTACCAGGGCTTGGAGGAGTACTACAAGCAGCTGTCGGGAGGACACTGGAAGGAGGCGACGAAGACTATGGGGCTATTGTCGGCGAATGCGCAGCAGACAATGCGTGCGGACCTGATAGAGTCGACCAAGCGCCTGTCGGAGCAGCACGAGCAGACACTCCGCCTGGGCGGATCGAGCGAGAACACTAACAGGCTGATGAAAGAGGTCGCCAGCGAGTCTACGAAGAAGACGAGAGGAAAATGACCTCCGCGCTTTTTAGTTAGACCTTTTCTTTTCGCCCATCTCTGCCAGTAATAGAGTAGCACAAGCCCTATGCAGACCATGCGATGCCATAGGTGTAGGATCGACAGTTCGACGGTCAAGTATAGAGAGAGGCACAGCCTCTACCTCTGCTATGCCTGTTCAGCTCATTATGATGTGACTGATGGAATCTTGTATCGAGCTGTGCGCGCGGTTAGCTACCCGCCAGCGCGACAATAGGATAGAACTTGAGGACGTAAGCGTGCTGGAGGCTCAGCCGAAGACTGCTTTCTTCGCGCAATCGTAGCATCTGTAACTCGTCTCTCTCTTCCACTGTCCCGAATTGTCGAGCACTAGCTTCTCGTCAGTGTTGAGTTCGCTGTTCTCGAAGGTCTCTCCGCAACGCTCGCAGATGTGAGGAATAATGAACCACCTTGATGTGAGCGGTTACATTCCGCCCATCATACCCGGAGGCATGCCGCCCATACCGCCCATTCCAGGGGGCATTCCTCCGGATCCGCCTGGGCTTGGCATTGGCCCGGGTGACTTGCTGGCGATGACGTCGTCGACTCGCAGCAGCATCGTGACCGCTTCTACCGCGGACTTGATGACCTGCTTCTTCACCCGTAGAGGCTCGATCACGTTCATCTTCCACATGTCCGCCGTCTTTCCCTCGTACACGTTTACCCCATACCATTTGTTGGCTGGAGTATTGTGTTTTTGTCTGAGTTCGACCATGATGTCTATCGGGTCGATTCCAGCGTTCTGGGCTATTGTGACGGGGATTGCCTCCAAGGCTTCTGCGAAGGCTTTGATTGCGAGCTGTTCTCTGCCCTCTGTCTTGGTCGCGAGCGTGTTGAGTCTCTTGCTAAGCTCTGCCTCGGGTGCGCCTCCCCCAGCTACGACCTTGCCGTCTTCGACGGCGTTCCGCACGACGCATAGGGCATCGTGGAGGGCGCGTTCTGCCTCGTCAATGACATGGTCTGAGCCGCCTCGGATCATGATCGTGACCGCCTTGGGGTTTTTTCCCTCTCGGACGTAGACATGCTTGTCGTCTCCTATCTTTACCTCTTCGACCTTTTTGGCTTGGCCGAGCCCTGTCTTCGGTAGATCTTTCAATGTTCCGGCTATGGTTCCGCCGGTTGCTTTGGCGAGCTTTTCCATGTCTTTGCTACTGACGTTCTTTACCGTGAGGATTCCTTTCTTGGCTAGGACAGCTAGTGCCTCGTCGTCTGCGCCTTTCTCTGTAAAGAGCACGTTGGCTCCCGTGGCCGCGACCTCGTCGGCCATCTCCTTGAGCATCCTCTCTTCCTCGTCTAGGAATTGTTCGAGTTCCTCGGGTTTGTTGATTCTGATCTCGGCGCTCATCTCTGGCTTGTCGATCTCAAGCTTGGCGTTCAGCAGGGCTATTCTGGCGTCTGCTATGTTCTTCGGCATCTGGCTGTGGGCTACTTCTTTGTCGATGACTATTCCGTTGATGAGTTCTGTCTCGTCTAGGCTCTTTCCGTGTTTCTTCATGACTTTGACGAGATCGATGTCAGCTGTGATCTTATCGTCGCTCTTCTCCATGACTTGGAGGACTGCCTTGACGGCAAGGTCTGCGAAGTGTTCCTGTGATCCAAAGATTCCTTTCGTGTTGAGAGACGTGAGCGCGACGCGCTTCAGCTGTTCAGTGTCTTCTGGTTTTATCGTGACTGCTATCTCGTCCAAGATTTCTTGCGCTTTTTCCGCGGCGTTTCTGTAACCGTCGATGATGATGTTGGGATGAACGTCCTTGTCGAGTAATGTCTCTGCTCCTGACAATAGCTCGCCAGCGAGCACTACCGCGGTCGTGGTTCCGTCTCCGACCTCGCTGTCCTGGGTCTTCGAGACTTCGACGAGCATCTTGGCTGCGGGGTTCTGGACATCCATCTCCTTCATTATTGTCGCGCCGTCGTTTGTGATGACGATGTCGCCGATGGTTCCGACCATCATCTTGTCCATTCCTCGTGGTCCGAGGGTTGAGCGGACGGTCTCAGCAAGGATCTTGGCGGCTGTGATGTTGCTCCTCTGAGCGTCTCTTCCTCTCGACCGGCTGGTTCCTTCTTTCAGAATTATGACTGGTATCTGTTGCGATGACGTTCCTGATCACTCTATGGAGAGCGGGCGTGTGTGGCCTTGTGATAAACGTATGCAGTATCCAGAAGTAAACACACTCCTAACCGGGGCGCGCTTGTTCGACCGATGAAAAAGACCGATGTAATCCCGCTCCCATAGCCCTATTCCCGCGCCGAGTGTGTAGATTGTGTTGGGTGTCTGAGTGTCCGTGGTCCTGGCTGAGGGGGTAGCGGCAATGACTACTAAGTAGATTCCACGACGACGAGGACTAGTCCAAGCAGTGTGCTTGCTACGTCGGCTCGCCTTGGGTGTTCAGACAGTTGCAGGCGTTGTTCGGGCATTTCGTTTCCGATCTTGAAGCCCGATACGAATGGTTTGCCCGCCTGTTCGTGGTTGGTGAATGTTAGACTATCGGGGCTGACAGCGTTGACCAGATGAGTACTATGCTGGGCCATGACTCGGCTAGTAGTCAGCACAATGATCGTTGTTCCGCGAAATAGGAGGATTTCGAAAATCGAAATTTTCGAACTGCGATATTTTCGAAGGATGTCCTTCGATATGCCGATCTTGTTTATTGTCTGAATAAAAGAGACGGCCCTCAGCTATTCTGACGGGGTGGAACCTGAAAATCGTACGTCTTTCTCACGCCTCGATCAGAGAGGGCCGCTAAACATTTGTCCTTGAGGATAGATTGCTATCCTCCCTTTTGCGAGGAGCTCGCCTTATGCCTCTGTTCTGGCTGTTCACCCCTTGTCTCTGTTGTGGGCCGCCTCAATGGAACAATAGGATGAGACGGCTATGCATAGTAGGGGTCGAGGATGGATATGAGTTCCATGTATACAACTGATTCTAGTCATGAAAGGTAGTGTTCTCTTGCACTCACGCCAAAGATCTTTGTACGCTGAGCAAGGTGGCTTTTTCCTTCGAGTTACTCTGGTGAGAGGGTAGAGCTACGAGGAAAGAGAATAAAGTCTGATACGGAAATAGGCCTCTGGGGTCTCGAGATTGTGCCGAAACATCAGAGTACTCTTCAACTTCGACCCGCCGGCGACTGAGGAGGAGATTCGGGCTGCTTCGCTCCAGTTCGTCCGGAAGATCAGCGGCTTCAGCAAGCCTTCGAAGACAAACGAGCGATCGTTTCTCGTTGCGGTCGATGAAGTAGCCCGAGCTTCAACCAGGCTCTTGCGCTCCCTCGAAACCGAAGCGCGGGCCAAGAGCCGAGAGGAGGAGGCTGCGAAGGCGAAGGCTCGATCTGTGGAAAGGTTCGGGAGGACTCTAGCATGAGCTATTTGGCAGCGGCGTCTTCTGGAGTTCAACGTAGGTTCCTCTTCTCTCCGCTAACGACTAGCTGTTTTCTGTCTGCAGACCTGCTCTGGTCCTAGGTGATCCCTCGTGTCTTTGGGGGGCAATTTCGTGACACATACTACTGTCCCAATCAGGTTACTCTCCGCTCTATTCTACGATTTGGGAGCCGACTCTCTACCGTACCTTTCCTTTCTTCGGTCCTTCTCTGCCGGACATTTTCTTCCGTTTCTTCTGCCAATCGGGACGAGTCATGTCGATCCTCTCGAAGAATCCGTTGAGTGATTGTATATAACGCATTGAGCCTCAACTCTTTTTCTGGGTCTGGAAAGAGATAGACGGTTGCTCCATTCGCTACGTTCTAAACGCTCTCTGAAATTGTATGTGCGAATCGTCTTCGTGATCACGGCTTTCGCTGGGTCCTGTGATGTTTTTTCGGGCGCACGCGTCGTCTCCTGTGTCGACTTTTCTGGCTGGCGTCAATTTTCCGGTCTCGCTCTCTTTCGCGCCTGATGGCAGAATTTTCTTTACGGAGAAAGACACGGGCAGCATTCGAATCATCGAATCCAACGGCACGCTGCTAGCGACACCTTTCGCCACGGTCCCGGATCTATTCCACGTTGGCGAAGCTGGGCTCCTAGGCATAGCACTCGACCCGGCCTTTTCGACAAACCAGTACGTTTACGTCTACTACACATATCGCGACACCGGGTTCTATACGCATGGACGCATCGTCCGCTACACCGCCGCTGGCAATACTGGCATCAACGCTTTTGACTTGTTTGACGTTGTCAGCTCCGCGCCGAACACGATCTACCATAACGGTGGTTACATCAAGTTCGGGCCTGATGGCAAGCTGTACGCTGTGGTTGGCGAGCTCCATCAAGATCAGCAGGCCCAGAACCCGGCGTCGATGACTGGGAAGATGTTGCGGATGAACAGCGATGGGTCTGTGCCGAGTGACAATCCTTTTGTTGGGAGTCTAGATTATGCCTTGGGCATACGGAATAGTTTCGGGTTTGACTTTGACCTGTCCAATAATCGTCTCGTTGCGACGATGGCTGGGCTGAATAGTGATGATAAGATTCTGATCATTGTCAAGGGTGGAAATTATGGCTGGCCGACTTGTGTCGGAATCTGTCATGATTCCCAGTTTATCGATCCGGTCGTCGACTTGAATCCGGTAGTCACACCAACGGGCATAGCCACTGTCGCGCCGGACACGTATGTCTTCGGCGAGTATAACACTCACAACCTCGTCGAGCTCCAGCTCAGCGCGAGCGGCGGATTCGTGGGCATGAGTCAGATCGACCATGAATCTGGCGGGATCATAGCGGTCGAACATGGACCCAACAACAAGCTCTACTACACTACACCAGACACGATATACACGTACAGTCTGCCGGTGACGGGCGGCTCGAATGTCATGGACTCTTGGATTATCCTGTTTGGGGTTGGCGTGGCGACGGTCGCGGCCCTGGTCCTGGTTTACGTGGTTTTTCGATATCGAAGCAGGTCCGCCATCAACGCCAACTCATAACTCCGATCTGAGTATCGGAGAGAGTGGTTATTAGATCCAGGGTTCTCATGGGATTATAGCTGATGGATGCTGAAGCTTGCCAAGACTGAGCAGATACTCGTCTCCGAGGAGGAGATGCAGCGGCTGGCTCTTGACAATAGACCTGTACGGCGTTACTGTCTTCAGTGTCGGGGCCCGAAGTATATGGCTCCGTTCAAGCCGAATCCGTCCTATCGGGATGGATTGGCAGACTTCAAGACTCCGGAGAAGTTTGCGATAGTCTGTAAGAGCTGCCATACGAAATACGTTGCCAAGCTAAGCTCCACCTAGCATTCATGCAATCAACGGCTCCTGAGTTCCTGCCATATTAGACGGCTCTCATGGAAAGTCCCTAAGAAAACGGGGGAGGGTTGCCGGCCAGGCTGGTAATGCTGGGGCCGGACCTAGTCTGTGTCTATATCGGTCTCGTTCTCGTTGGCGTCGTCCAGGTCCGCGTGGGTCACTGAATTATCATCGGAGGTCTCGTTATCGTCATGGTCTTGTTCGTGATGATTCTGATCATGATGATCGTTATCATTGTCGGCGGTATCGTTGTTGGGGGTCTGTGTTGCGTGGAGGATTGCTATTGTGGGTAGGAGTACGGCGGCCGCGATCAAGAGGACGACCACTATCTTCTTCGAGGCTATTCACCCCCAAGAGGAAAATTCTGGACACGGTACGCGAGACAAGGTTGAGCCTTGTCTGCGGGATGCCTTGACGACTGCTTCAGTAGAGGCACCAAACCTAACGGGAGATGGGATATGAGAGATAAGTCAACGGTTTTGAACACAGAATTTCTATGAAGATGAAAGATGCCTGTTCCAACTCTTCGAGTCCATTCTAGAAAATCAAGGGCACGTCGTGGGGACATGTTCTGAACGGTTTCCCAATCACGAATATCTTTCCAAAGAGCACGTTTGTGTCGCGGGAATTTTTTTATTTCTAAATTCTGGAGGGGGTCGTCTGGCCATCTGGAAACGTGTTGGGTGAGATTATAGGTTTGTGTTGCAGAACGGGCTTGTCGGCTGTTTTCAGTAGTTGCTGCGTGGCGGCTCTTCAAGCGTGCGAAACCAGCCGCCTGGGACCCCCCTTTCCGATGGGCGATCTGGGCTTATTCTGGGCGATTCCTCCATTAGGTTGGGTGAGAAATCGTTCTTCCTCGGCGAATGAGCTCGGGTCTGGGTACTTCCAAGAAAACTTCCCGGTACGAGTAGCACAGGCCTCAGATTGAACCATAGAAAACGAGAGACTTTGTGTCCTAGATCTGACTTATTTCGAGGGTGGATTGTTGGGAGCAGCCGGTTCCGGCGGGTTTCTGGCTCGCATTCGCTCTCGCTGCTGGTATCGGTAAATGTATTGCTCCTGCCACGTGAGGCCTTTGGGGATGGCGTAGAACGTCCCTATCCAGGCTCCCTCCCATTGAATCTCCTTTCCATTCTTCAACTCCCACCTTCGGAATGTCACAGCCCCTCCCAGATAGAGCGCGGGTAGGGCCGCATAAATGGACATGAACTGCGACAGTATACTGAACGGGATGGCTTCTGACTCAATCATGTACCCTAATACCACAATAATCACCAATCCCGCTCCAAGCGCAAATAGGAGCCTACCGCGGCTTGGATGATCTTCGCCTCTTCTTTCAATTCCCCGTGTCGTACCACGAGCAAGGGTTGCTCCGGCAAGGAACCCTCCAATGCCACTTACCGACGCAATGCCAACATTCAACCGGTAATTGACGGCTGCTTGCAACACTGCAATGAATGACCAAACAATCGTGAAGGAAAGGTATGAACGATAGGCTCGCGACACCTGATCTCGCTGTATACTGGCCGGAGTCTGTTCGAAAAATAGTTTTCGGATTTCACCGGACTATTCTCGCGGCTGGCCTGGGCGAGCGCCAACGTGGGTCTCTAGGAATTTTGCGGATCTCTTGATCGAGTCTATCTCGTTCTCTCTCCGGACAAACCCGTGACCCTCGTCCTCGTAGACCTTCACCTCTACCGTGACACCGTTCTTCCGCGCCGCATCAGCCATCTGCATCGTCTCCTCTACCGGACAGCGGATATCGTTCTTGCCGGCCAGCAATAGTAGGGGTGCGCGTATTTTGTCGGCGAAGAATATTGGTGACCGGTCGCGCCAGAGTTCGCGGTCTGTGACGGGATCACCCATCAACCACTCATCGTTTTTCTGTAACACTGGATCCTCGTTCTCGTGTGCTGTGAACCAGTTGGCGAGTGGCACGATGCTCACGCCCGCGGCCCAAACCTCTGGGGTCTTGGTCAAAGCGATGAGCGTTAGGTAGCCGCCCCATGAGCCGCCCATTATCGCGATCCGATCCGGATCGACGTAGCCGGTTCTCTTGAGATATTCGGTCGCCGCGACCAGATCCTTTAGGTCGCCGCCCCCGCAATCCTTCCTCAAGGATTCTGTGAACTCTCGGCCGAAGCCGGTGGAGCCGCGGAAGTTCGGCGCCATCACGACATAGCCGTGGCTGACGAAGTATTGCAGTCGAGGATACCAGCTGTTGAAGTGCTCCCACTGCGGCCCGCCATGTGGATAGATGATGGCAGGGTGCGAATTGTCCTGTTTGATGTTGGCTGGGATGTAGAGAAAGCTGGCAATAGGAGTCTCGTCATAGGACGGATAGACGACGAGATGCGGGTTGACGAAATTGTCTTGGTGCAGCCCGCCGACAAGCGATGATGTGATCTGTTTCAATGTCCGGGCTTTGATATCGTAGACCCAGATATCGTGGGGGCTGTCTCCCTGGGCGTGTATGATAGCGAGACGCTTCCCGTCGGGCGAGAACCTTGCTGCTCGGACGACTCCTTGCGCGGGCGGAATCTCCTCTTCTTCCCCATTGAGGTCTCGGAGGAGTAGTCTCAGGTTTCCTGCGCGGTTCACGATGTAGGCGAACTTGTCCTCGGCGTCGGAGACGGCCACCATTTGGCTGTCCCATTGGCCGAGGGTCAGCCACTTGAACTCGGGGTTCTCTTTCAGCTCGAGAAGCGCGACTGCCTCGATCCCTTGCTGGTTTGCGTTGCTCGTGACGTAGACCCTCTTGCTGTCACGGGTCCAACCCTGGACGATTGTTGTCGACTTGTCGTCTATCGGGGCGAGAACTGTTTCCGCGCCCGCTTCTAGGTCTTTGACTCTGACGCCGGTGTACTGGTAGTTCCGGGTGGTTGAGTAGGCGATTTTCTTCCCGTCGGGGCTGTACTCAAGATACTCGCAGTCGCCTGCCTCGTTGGTGACGATCTTCTTGACCGTCCCGGTCGCGGGGTCCATCTGCCAGATCGGATAGGCGCCCGGCGATTCTCTCTCGGCTGCAAAGATGAGCGATTTTCCGTCGGGGGACCATCTCATGTCTCTGTAGCCGATCTTGTCTGTCTGGGTGAGGTTCTTGACGGTGTAGTCGTCGAGGCTGAGTAGGTAGAGATTGGGCTTCTCGTTGCCCTGTTCGTCCTGTGCGTATAGGAGGTGTCGGCCGTCGGGGGAGGGGTCTTCGAGCATGTTTCGCTCGTCGGAGACTGTCAGTTGGGCGGGCCAGCCTCCGTTGCTGGGGACCTGCCAGATGTTGTATCGGCCGGTTATGTTTGTGTCGAAGTAGAGGAATTCTCCGTCGATCGACCATCGGAGGGAGTTGATGGCGCGCGTATGGTAGAGCGTGTCAATGTCTAATGGACGAAAGCTAGGATTCTCCGGGCTGACGAGCTTGTCGCTGGACAGCTTGGAAGCGGGGGTGGGGAGCATGACGGATTCCGTCCACTTGGCGTTCTACTCATATTTCTTCCGAACGTTCCGAACCCTGGTCCTTCGAGGATATTGTCAGGTCGGGAGAGAATCATGCTATCTCTCTCCCAAAGAGCACTTTTGTGTCGCGAGCATCAACGTTTTTGAGATTTTTGGAGAGGGGTCCGGCCAGTTGAAACCAGTATGGGCGAGTATTGCGATTCAGGGCGCAGAACTGGCTGGTGTGCCGTTTTGGAGGTCGTGTAGGTCAGCGTGCACGTCAACGTGAAAAGTGCGCTAGGTCAAATCGGATGCTTCGATCGGCTATCTGGGCTTGTTCTGGGCGAGACTGCCGGGGTGGGCTAGTTCCAGGCTTTTGCGAGTGGGTCTACCGTGATGGGGCGGATTACGGTTCTGCGTATTAGCCAGAGGCTGGTGAGGGCTGTGACGACTCCGTATACGAGGTGGAAGATGATGCTGCCTCCCGCGAACATCAGGTTCGAGAGATCCGCGGGTACGAGTAGGTCTGTGATCGGGACGTAAACGGCTATCCAGATGACTATTCCTGCTAGTAGGCCGACCCAGAAGCTCTTCCGGCGAGTGTCGAGCGCGAACCGTTGGATGAGGGCGGTTGTGGCGATGAAGAGGCTGCCCGCGATAATCCCTACAGCGAAGTGTAGCGCCCAGCCGGATACTTCCGGCGATGCGAGTCCGAGCTTCTGTGCGATTGTCACGTAGAAGACTTCCTGGTCGAGGACAAACGCGCTGACACCAGCGAGGACCCCCAAGACCAGAGCGCCGACTACACCGCCTAGAGCGCCTATCTTTAGACCATGAATAGCTGTGTACCGGTTGAACTGCAAGGCACCATGACAAGGGCATCGTCGAATATCAGCGAATAGCCACCATTGGCCTGTGGACCGAGTACCAGACCGAACAGGTCCCTCCTAAGAGAACTTGGATAGCGGTCGGTTTGGAATCACGAGCTACGAATTAACGGTCCCGCGGACCGGGACCCTCTCGACATTCACTGTCTTTCTCCTATCTTCTCTCCAAGCGTGATATACGACGACCAGATCACCCTTGGGCAGAGGATCAGCCACTCAACACTTTCCCGTCAAATGTCCGAGGCACAGGTTTGGGCCGGGGGAGAATAGCCCCCCGCCACACGTAAACTGAGATTGTTGACGGAATAACAAACCCGAGCGTTTGAGTTTAAGTTTCGTATCGTCAAGCTGTCCCGGCATCTTGCCGATTTTCAAGTCTCCGCCGCTTGTTGAAAATTATGGAACCGAGGAGCGAAAAAATCATCAACGGGACCACAAAGTCGTTACTTAGTCTTCCTTCCAACGGCAAGTTCGCGGTGCCGTACCACGCAGCGAAGTTCGCTATAGCTAAGTAGAGAGAAAATGCCGCGAGCACAAGAACAGAGATTCCAAGAAGCTTAGTCACTCTCTTGCTTGACGTCTGCATGTCACTTCGTCCCGGCGCGATTGTGATGTAATCTCAGAAGTCGCACCGCAACATATGGGGAAAACAGCAAGGCAAGAAGGAATAGCAAATTAGAGTCGTCTTTGAGAGACAGACGAAAAGGCAGAGACACGATGCCCATAGACCCAAGCCAGCTTGCCACCAACAGGTAGAGCGGAAGATTGCTGTAGACCTCAATCACGTGCGTGAGTCCAAGGGTTCGGGTTCGCATCCGACTCAATCCGTTCATACGTCTAAGAATTTTCTTGGCTTCTTTTGATTCGTTGGCTGTCTCCGCTTTCGCTCGCGTAGTGTAAGTTCTACCAGAACGAACCAGCCCACCCAAAACAGCGCAAACGATGTCATTCCCCACCAAGTAGTAGGGGCAAGTAACCAGAACGCGAACTTTCCTAGGGGGAATCCGAAGGTCGCTGCAACCCACAAGTACGCGATCATAACGACGGCTGCGATTGAGATGGTAGTGAAGAGTTGAGAACGCAATCCCATTTGCCACAAGAATAGGAAAAGTGAGACTTAGGTGTTTCCTAAGCCCGGAGAGGCGTTGCTCGTAATCGTTTCCATTGTCTGTTCACATATGTCCAACCAATTAGTCCGAGAGCTGACACGAGAATGGAGATCGAAGTGGTGGCAAGAAGTGCGAAGAATCCGTTGTTGGTTGCGATTAAGGGAATCAGAGGCAGAGAATGAACGCCGGTCAGAGCAAGCAGATCGGCTATGTCAAGGTAGAGCCATAGAGCGAGGTAGACAAACATGATTCGTCTCAGGAGCTTAATCGTTTCTGGTCTCAATAGTACGAAAAGATAGAACAACCCAAGCTTAGGCGTTTTGTAAGACCCGGCAGGCCGCGTGGGTGTGAAGACAAGAAAGCTATTTCAGCCAAGCAGTACGTAATTCTAGTAGGATGCATGGTCAGGCGGTCCACACTCAGCCGGTACAACAGACTGGCTTGGCTCAGGCGGTAAGCCAGACAACGACTATGGGCCTTATCCTCGCCATCCCGCAACAAACCTACTACCATGATGTCTGCCCAGCCTGCGGTAACCGTCAGCCTCCCGGTGGAAGATATTGCAGCCAGTGTGGGATCCGACTACGCTGCCATGCGTGTGGAGTAGCATCTTGGGGAAAGAACTACTGCCACAACTGCGGCCAGAGCCTCAAGTCCTAACTGAGAACCAGCGATCAATTGTAATTCGAGCCAAAGCAGCCGGAAAACAAAAAGGCCTGGATCACTGGCTCATGTGAGGCAGCCTGCGGCTCACGAATATTTCTTCTCGATTTCGGCGAAGAATGCTTTGGAGAGCCGGACGAAGTCCGCTTCCGTTAGCCTGACCTCGTCGCCCACTTGGAGCTTCAGTAGCGACTTTTCCGGTGGCAGCTTGAGTCCGGAGACGGCAGAGTTCGGCCACCCTTGGAGCCTGTCGACCTGCAGCTTGCCCTTGTTGAGCAGGATCGAGTTGCACAGGACCCGGACCTCGTTCAACGGATTGCCATCCCTACCCTCGATACCCGAGAGCCGGTGCACGAACATGTAGTCTAAGAGTAGGACCTGGTCTTTGAAGAAGCGGTCCTCGAACTCTTTCGTCGGAGCTTTGCCGACTTGTTTTCGGTAGGCGCGCAGGTTGGCCTCGGCCCTCGCTCGGCAGGCGTTGATGTAGTCTTGGCTGTAGGTCTTCATTCCCAGCATGGGCTAGTTGACTCCTGTCTCTCGAGCAGGGTAGTTTGCCTGGACTTCCGCAAAGCGCTGTTTCATGTCAGGCATGGGACGCCCATCCAATTTGGCCCCAAGGCGGTCGAGGAGGACATGCATGGCCGGTGCGATGCCACTTGCGGTTGGACGAGTTACGTTCTTGTGTGTCAGTGTGAGGAGAGTATTAGCCCCGTCTCGTATGAGTTCCCAGCGGACAACAGCGTCCTCTCCGTTAGGCATTCCTTCGCGCGGATCGATCTTCCACTCGTACTCGAAGACGAATGGTGGGTCCCACTGGAGAATGCGTCCTGTGATGTGGAAGTCGCCCGGGCCGCCGCTGAAGTCGATCGATCCTCCTCGCCGGCCGTCGACCGAGGCCCGCATCATGTACCAGGACGAGAGCTGCTTGGGGTCAGTGAGTGCCTGCCAGACTGCCTCGGCTGGATGTGGAAGAACGCGCTGGAATACGAGTGTAGCGAGCGCGCCGTCGTACGAAACTTTGCCGACTGGAGATAGTTCTTGTCTTGACATTGTTCAGGCTCCTGCTTTGGCCTTTCCTGATCTTCGAGTCTGGTCGAGATGTTTGGCGAGCGCGTCTAGTTGGTGGGGCCAGAATTGCCGGTAAGTCGCTAGCCACTGGTCCAACTCGCGCAACTGATCGGGACGAAGGGTGTAGATCCGCTGCTGCGCATTCACACGAACGTCGACAAGTCCGGACTCCCGCAGGACCCTCAGGTGGCGAGAAACGGCCGGTTGGGTTAGACGAGGAAACGCCTTCACCAAGTCACCGGCCGGCCTTTCGCCCATTGCCAACATGTCTAGCATGCTGCGCCGGGACGGATCAGCGATGGCCGAGAAGACATCCATTAGTCTTACCTCTTCCACGCTGTCTTCTGGGCCGGCTGGAGCAGGGACAAGTGATTGCCGTCAGGGTCGGTAAAGTAGGCCGTGATGCCGTAGGGCGACTCCAAAGGAGCAGGATCTTTGAACCTTACACCGTGGGCTTTGAGCGTCTCGAAATCTTTTCGGCAATCATCAGTCAGGAATACCCAGTGATTACCACCGCTGTCGGCCTCCGGCGGAGGTCGGGGATCGACAGTATAGTCACCTCTTACCAAGATGAATTCGAGTTCCTGCCCTTTGGGTGCAACTGTAAGCCACCGCGGGCGGCCTTGCTGTTGATAGTCCTGGCGTTTCTCGAAGCCCAGAACTTGAGTGTAGAACTTGAGGGCTCTGTCTTGATCGCGGACGACAACGGGCACGTGAGTAGTCTTCTCGATCAACTTGTCATGCCCCCGTTTCTTTCGCCTTGGGTTGGATTAGCGCGAACTGGTTCCCATCAGGGTCTTTGAAGTACGCCGAGGTCCCCCATGTCTGCTTCTGAGGCTCAGTGTAGGTTCCAACCTTGAAGTTCACTCCTCGAGCCTTGAGTCGCTCGTAGTCTCCTTGACAGTTGTCAGTGGTGAATGCCCAATGGATGCCTCCGGTTCCAGCTTCCGGTGGTAGGTGAGACTCGATCTTGAACTTGCCCTGGACGAGGATGAATTCGAGGTCCTGCCTCTTTGGCGCGACCGTGAGCCAGCGGGGCTTTCCTGGTTGCTGGTAGTCTGCTCGTTTCTCGAAACCGAGGACCTCCGTGTAGAACTTTAGCGCCTTATCCTGGTCGCTTACGACCAGAGGTGCATGAGTCAACTTCTGAATCATAGGGCATAATATAGCCGTACTGTTATATAACCGTTACTATATATGATGGCAGGGGATTACGAATCGTTACCCCATTTGCGGACGCTTCAACTCGCCAGACTTACTCTTGAGTTAGTCCTTGCCCAAAGCAGAGATAATCTGAAGAAATCCAAAGTCCGAGTGAGCCTAGTAGTTTGTCCTGGGAATACGGCTGATGACCAAGTTTCTTCGTGTCTGGGACCTTCTCCTCATCGGATTGCTAGTATCTCCTCTAGTCTCAGGCTCGTTATTCCTCAATACGATGAACACCATCCTAACCGTCGAAATTGTCCCGGCGGACCAAGCTACAGTTCCGATTCCTTCTGTTGGGGACATCGTGGAAGTCTATGGGACCTGGGTCAGAGATCAGCATATTTTTGGGCAGATTACCTGGAACGAAATACACCCGGCGGTATTCATCAGAAACAACCGGACGGGTCTGGAAGGAGGAACTGCCGCGTGCAGAATGCTTGAGAATGTTCACGATCCGGAGAGACTGTCGATAATCGATAGTTCACAACCATGCAGGTGGGCGCATGGAACGGTTGAATACAAGTTTCAGTGGTCCGACGGTGACTGGCATCTCGACCTGGCCCTTGACCCAGAGGATAGATACCTCATGAGAGGTGGAATCCCCCTGATCCCGGTATATCTCATTCCTCTGCAGGGGCTCCTTGTCGCTACAACCGCTGGTTTTGGCATCACCTACATCTTGGCTACAATTCTTGATCCCGAAAGGACCCTGCTAGGACGAGCGATTAAGAGACTTTTGAAAGGGTAACGAGTCGTCTCTGACGGTTATGACTACATTTCCCGTCTTTTGTCCTGTCTCCACGTACCTGTGAGCTTCGGCGATTTGTTCCAAAGGATAGCGTCTGTCGATTATCGATCTCATCTTTCCCGCCTCAATGAGCTCTCGTAGGAAAATTAGATCCTCGGTCCGGTACGACACCATTCCGCCTACTACTTTCTTGCGGCTCATCATTGAAGTCCATAGCCCGCGAAATTGCTGCGCCAGCCCAGGGTTACCCAACAGATAGTATCCGTTTTCCTTAAGGGATCTTATGCACCCCGAATAGGAGGCCTTGCCCACCACGTCGAAGATCACGTCATAGGTTTCTCCGTTTTTCGTAAAATCGTCTCTAGTGTAGTCCACGACCATGTCTGCACCTATGAAGTGCAACATGTCCAATTTCCCCGTGCTGTCCACACCAGTTACTTCCGCTCCGAACGACTTGGCAAGCTGCACTGCACAAGTGCCGACAGTTCCGCCTGCCCCATTAATCAATACCTTCTGTCCACTCTGGAGGTTCGCTTTTCTAAGAAGATGCCATGCATGAAGTCCTCCTACGGGAACAGCGGCGGCTTCCTCATAGGTCATGTTGGCCGGTTTTGTTGCGATCAGGCCTGTTTGAGGAAGACAGCTGCACTCTGCCCAAGCACCAAGACGAAGACCGGTATTTGCAAAGACTTGGTCACCTTTCTTAAACAGTCTTACAGCCTTACCTACTGATTCAATTTCCCCGGCTAGCTCTTGCCCTAGTATTTTCTTTCTTGGTCTCCTGAATCCGAATCCGATTCGAACAAAGAGCTTCCACAATAGAGGAAGTTTGAGACTTCGGAGTTCGCAGTCTCCTTTTGTTACTGTTGCCGCGTGGACTCTTATCAGTACTTCATTGTCCTTGGGACTAGGTTTCTCTATTTCTTTGAGCTGAAGAACATCCGGAGGACCGTATTTTGTACATACAATCGCTTTCATTCGTTTCCTTCAACATGTTCTGGTTCGACTAATGCCGTCGTGATTTGCTAGTTGAGAGAAGCACGGAGTCAACGTCTGGTTTGCAAACGCTGGCAGTCCCGGAAGAGTCACAGGGGACTTTATTCTCTCATGCTGTCGTTATCATGATTCTACCGCGATGACAACTTTTCCTTGGGCGTGTCCTGCTTCAAGATACCGAATAGCGTCAGCGGTTTCACTTAGCGGGTAGCGTCTATCGATCACGGGTCTGACTTTTTGCGCTTCAACTAGCTGTTTCAGAAAAACCAAATCGTTCTGGTTTATTTTCGCCATTCCCATGCCACCGACTTTCTTGTTCCCAGTCTTGGACATCAATGGTCCCAGAGCCGAATGTTCGAACATCCGCGGCATGGAATAGAAGCCGGCGACGGCACAAGTCCCCCCGGGTTTCAATGCACGCTTGTAGTCGGAAACCGAACGATTTCCCACCGCGTCAAAAATCAGATCATAACGCTGTTGCTCGTTCTTGGTGAAATCTTCTTGCGTGTAGTCAACAACATGGTCTGCTCCAATCTTGTGCACCATGTCCAGATTCCGCGTACTGCACACGCCAGTGACTTCGGTCCCATATGATT
>Ga0209156_10001202_pt1 | contig 21229 bp, 19 predicted proteins | sample GraSoiAngelo_124_FD_185881 | JGI IMG/M metagenome (GOLD analysis project Ga0209156, IMG submission 185881) | Grasslands soil microbial communities from the Angelo Coastal Reserve, California, USA - 14_0927_05_20cm (SPAdes) (version 2) | ecosystem: Environmental > Terrestrial > Soil > Grasslands...
GAAACTCCTGCTTCCGCACGTCGAGCGGCGTGAGGTGGAACGCGCTTTCGCTCACGCGCCCCGCTCGCTCCCCTCCCCCGTCGCCTGCTCCGCCTCCCGTGCCGCCGGACCCGCTGCCGTCGCCCTCGGCCCGAACAGCACGGTACCCAAGCGGATCACCGTTGCCCCCTCCTCGACCGCTATACCGTAGTCGGCGGACATCCCCATCGAGAGCGTCGCCAGCCATAGCCCATCCTCCTTCAGTGCGTCGCGCAGCGCCCGCAGCCCGCGGAACGTGCGCCGCTGCAGCGCCGCGTCCTCGGTGAACGGCGCGATCGTCATGAGTCCCTCGAGCCCGAGGTGCGGCAGGGCCGCCACCCGCTGCGCCAGCGCCGGCGCCTCGGCCGGCGGGCACCCGCTCTTCTGTTCCTCGCCCGCCACGTTCACCTGCAGCAGCACCCGGACCCGCACGCCCAGCGCCGCGGCACGCTTGTCCAGCTCAGCCGCGAGAGCGAGCGAGTCGAGCGACTGCACCAGCGCGAACCGTCCGGGGACCTGCTTCGCCTTGTTGCGCTGGAGGTGCCCGATCAGATGCCAGGTCGCGCCGCGTCCGGCCGGCGCGTCGATTTTCTCGAGCGCCTCCTGCACCCGGTTTTCGCCCAGGTCGGTGAGGCCCGCCGCGCGCGCCGCCGCGACGGCGTCCAACCCGAAGCCCTTGGTGACGGCGACGATCGTCACCGGATGCGTCCAGCCGGCCGCCGCCTGCCGCCGCGCGATTTCGGCCCGCACGTGGGCCAGCCGCTCGGGCAGGGCCCCAAAATTCATAACCGCGGAAAGTAGCGCCGCACCCCGGGCGGGACAATCGGGGGTGCCGTGAAGCTGCGGCGCGGGGTGGGGTTAGCTGGCGGGCGCGGTGACGCGCTCGCCGCCTTCCAGATGCGAGATCGCCCCGGACAGGAGGTCCCGCACCTGCTGCGGCGTGAGGTGGCGGTGCAGCAGGCCGTGGCTCGCCACGGAGATCGTGGACGTTTCCTCCGACACGACGAACACGGTAGCGTCGGTCTCCTCCGACAACCCCAGCGCCGCGCGGTGGCGCGTGCCGAGCGACTTGTCGGCGACCTTGAACTGGGTGAGCGGCAACACGCACCCCGCCCCGATGATGCGGTCGCCGCGCACCAGCACCGCTCCATCGTGCAGCGGCGAGTACGGCGTGAAGATGGTGGTCAGCAGGTCCGCCGACACCTTCGCTTCCATCGGCACGCCTGAGGAGATGAACTCCTCAAGCCCGATGTCGCCTTCCACGGCCACGATCGCCCCCGTGCCCCCGCGTGCCAGCCGGTCCATCGCCTCGGCGATCTCCTCGGCCACCGACTGGCGATCGCCCTGCGAGAAGCGGCGCATCAGACGCGACTGGCCGAGACGCGCCAGCGCGTTGCGCAGCTCGGGCTGGAACACCACCACGGCCGCGAACGCGCCGTAGGTGAAGACGACGCTCAACAGGAAGCTGATCATCTGGAACTTGGCGAGCAGCGCCGCGAAGTACGCGACCGAGAGGATCATCACGCCCACCACGATCTGCATCGCCCGGGTTCCCACGAGGAACAGCAGGAAGCGGTAGATCACGAACGCGACCAGGACGATCTCGACGACGTCCGGCCAGAAGCGCGGGATGAGGAAGCGGTAGGCTTCGAAGTTCACCGTGAGCTCGTGCCGTTCCAACGTGTCATGCAGAGTTCCCCGCGTCGCGCTGCCTAGCCTCGAGCAGTTGGAACGGCACTCGTGGTGGCACACGCCACCCGCAGCGCCTCACGCGCGACGGCGGCGTCGTGGACCCGAAACACCCGCGCCCCCCGCTCCCACGCGAGGGCGCACGCGACCGCCGTCGCCCGGTCCCGATCCTCCACCGGCCGGCCGGTGGCGTGCCCCAGGAACCGTTTGCGCGACGGCCCGACCGCTACAGGATAGCCCAACGCGACCACGCTTGCCAGCTCGTCGAGCAGCCGGAAGTTCTGCTCCGGGCGCTTGGCGAACCCGAAGCCGGGATCGACGACGATGCGCTCGCGCGCCACGCCGCCCTGCTCCGCCCGCGCCGCAGCCTGGCCGAGCTCGGCCGCGACCTCGGCCGCCACTTGGCCGTAGGTGGCGAGCGAGTCCATGGTGTCGGGAGTGCCGCGCATGTGCATGAGGATCACGCCGACGCCCGCCTCCGCGACGACCGGGGTGAGCTCGGGATCGAACGCGAGCCCCGCGACGTCGTTCACGACCGCGGCCCCGGCCGCGATGGCGGCGCGCGCCACCGGCGCCTTGCGCGTATCGACCGAAATCGGGCCGAGCCGGCGCCGCGCCAGCTGCTCGATCACCGGCACGACCCGGGCGATCTCGTCGTCCAGCGCCACGGGCGCCGCCCCGGGCCGCGTCGATTCACCGCCCACGTCCAGCAGCTCGCAGCCGTCGGCGATCAGCCGTTCCGCCTGGGCGATGGCCCGATCGACCGTGACGAACCGCCCACCGTCCGAGAACGAATCGGGTGTGACGTTGATGATGCCGACGATGACGGGGTGGTCGAGCGCCAGGCGCTGGCCGGCGATCTCCCAGGCCTGCGGCGGCTCGGCCTGCGCCGCGAGCAGGCGGCCGAGGTCGGGCCCGAGGCGCGCGAGACCGGCGGGCACGCGGTCGGGCCGCGCCAGCGGCGCGAGCCGGCTCGCCGCGGCGCCGACCAGCGCCCAGCCGTCTCCGGTGAGCACGTCGGCGCCCGCCTTCGCGCCCCAGTGCACCAGCGCTTCGCGCTCGGCCTCGGTGATGTCTTCGAGCAGGACGACGAGTGGCTGCACGCCCGTGGCGGCGAACCAGGCGGGCTGGGCGTCCCAGCCGCGGGCCACGAGCGCCGCGCGCACCGCCTCGGGAGTGTGGGCGGCGAGCGCGGTGACCTTCACGCGCCGGCGGGCTCGGGCGGCGGGCTCCCCAGCACGGGACCGCGGGCGGGGGTCTTGTCCTTGGTCGCGGCGCCGTCGGGCGCGGGCTGCGGCGTCGCCGGCGCGGGCGGCGGCACAACCGGCGGCAGCGGCCGGCCCGCGACCACCATCTCCACCTCGTCGCGATCGAGCGTCTCGCGCTCGAGCAACGCGCTCGCCAGGCGGTCGAGCGCCGGGCGATGGTCGGTCACGATGGTGCGCGCGCGCTCGTACGCCTCAGAGAGGATGCGCTTCAGCTCCGTATCCACGATCTCGGCGGTGCGATCGGAGATCTCGCGCCGCTGCACCACCTCACGGCCGAGGAAGATCTCGGCCTCGCGATCGCCTACGGCGATCGGGCCGACGACGTCGCTCATGCCGAACTGCGTCACCATGCGCCGCGCCATTTCGGTCGCCTGCTGGATGTCCTGCGCGGCGCCGGTGGTGACTTTCTCGGGCCCGAACACCAGCTCCTCCGCCACCCGGCCGCCGTACGCCATCGCCAGCCGGCCGACGATGTACTGCTTGGTGTAGTTGTGCCGGTCTTCTTCCGGGAGCGAGAAGGTGATGCCGAGCGCGCGGCCGCGCGGCACGATCGTGACTTTGTGGAGCGGATCGAGACCGGGCACCTTGAGGCTCACGAGCGCGTGGCCCGCCTCGTGGTACGCCGTGAGACGGCGCTCCTCGTCCGAGAGCACCATGCTCTTGCGCTCGAGGCCGAGCATCACCTTGTCCTTGGCGTCCTCGAGGTCGTTCATGTCCACCGCGCCCTTGTTGCGGCGGGCGGCGAGCAGCGCCGCCTCGTTGACGACGTTCGACAGCTCGGCGCCGGACAGCCCCGGCGTTCCTTTGGCGATGCGCTCGAGGTTCACGCCGGTCGCGAGCGGAATCTTGCGCGTATGGACCCGCAGGATCTGCTCCCGGCCCTTCACGTCGGGCATGTCCACCACGATCTGCCGGTCGAACCGGCCCGGGCGCAGCAGCGCGGGGTCGAGGATGTCCGGCCGGTTGGTGGCGGCGAGCAGGATCACGCCGTCGTTCGACTCGAAGCCGTCCATTTCGACGAGCAGCTGATTCAGCGTCTGCTCGCGCTCGTCGTGCCCCCCGCCGAGCCCCGCGCCGCGGTGGCGCCCGACGGCGTCGATTTCGTCGATGAAGATGATGCAGGGGGCGTGGGCCTTGCCCTGCTCGAACAGGTCGCGCACCCGTGAAGCGCCCACCCCCACGAACATCTCCACGAAGTCCGATCCTGACATCGAGAAGAACGGCCGCCCCGCCTCGCCCGCCACGGCCTTGGCGAGCAGCGTCTTGCCCGTGCCTGGGGGTCCGACCAGGAGGGCGCCTTTGGGCAGCCGGCCGCCCAGCCGCTGGAATTTCTGGGGATCCTTGAGGAAGTCGATGATCTCCTCGAGCTCCTGCTTCGCCTCGTCGCACCCCGCCACGTCGGCGAACGTGATCTTCGGCGTGTCGCCCGAGAGGAGCTTCGCCTTGGATTTGCCGAAGGCGAAGGCCCGGTTCCCCCCCTGCTGCATCTGTCGCAACATGAAGATGATGAGCCCGAGGATGAACAGATACGGCAGGAAGCTGAAGAGGAAGACGCCGAACGACTGCTTTTCCTCACGCGCCCGCACGTCCACCCCTTTCTGCTGCAGCGTCTGCACCCACTCGGAGCGCGCCTCGAACGGCAGCAACGTCGTGAAATGCTCCGCCGAGCGCCGCCCCACGGCGACGGAGTGCTTGAAGTCGCCCTTGATCTGCTGCCGCTCGGTGATCTCGACCGCGGAGACGTTCGCGGCGTCGAGCTGCTCGGTGAACTGCGTGTAGGAGATCTCGACCGCCTCCTGGCGGCGGCTCGACGCGAATTGCACGAGGGCGATGCAGCCTACGACCAGGAGCGCCCAGAACGACAGCGTGCGCAGCATGCGCGCCCAGTTGAACTCGCGCGGCGGCGGGATGCGGTTCGGCATCTAGGCGAGGCTCGCGATGTAGGGCAAGTGGCGGAAGTTCTCGGCGTGATCGAGTCCGTAGCCGACGAGGAACGACCGCGGGGCGTCGAACCCGACGAACTTCGGTTCGCGCACGAGGTGCTGGGCCAGATGCTTGTGCAGCAACGCGCAAATCTCCAGACTCTGCGGGTCGCGCTCCCGCAGCAGCGTCACCAGTCGGTTCAGCGTCTTTCCGGTATCGACGATGTCCTCGACCAGCAAGATATGCTTACCCCGGAGCTCGGTCTCCGGATCGTACAACATCCGCACGTCACCGCTCGAGATCGTGGCGGCCCCGTAGCTCGCGGCGACCAGGAAATCCACCTGCAGCGGGCGCTCGAGCCGCCGCACCAGATCGCTCAGAAAGATGAAGCTCCCTTTGAGCAACCCCAGCACGACCAGCTCGCCCTCGGGATAGGCCGCCGTGATCTCGCCGCCCAGCTCCCGCACCCGCCGCGCGATCGTCTCCTCGTCGAAGACGATGCCCGCGAGCTTACGACCGCCCGTCTGCTTGAGGCTCGCCGCACTCGGTAACATGCAACCGCACCGCCCGAGTTCCGGGCCGCGGGAGGTCGGCTGCGCTCCGGCAGATTCCGGGAACCCAAAGAATGGTTTCGCCGCGGGCGACGACCGGGTAGGTCGCGCGCGAGCTGCGCGGCACGCGCGCCTCCATCAGCAACCGCCGCACGGGCCGATGCCCCACACCTCCCACCGGCACCAGCCGGTCGCCGGAGCGCGGCGCGCGCACCTCCCAGCTCGATCCGGCGATCCACGTCGTCCAGTCCGAGCGTGGCAGTCGCGCCGGGGCGGGTCCGGGCGCCCACTCCACGCGAAAGCCGCCGAACACCGCGCTGCCCCGCTCCCCGCTCGCCACGACCTGGGTCGCCGCGCCCGGCAAGCCCCGGGACACCCGCAGCCGATCGAACGCGACCTCGGCCACCCATCCGCCACCGAGCGACAGGCGGCGCCCCGATGCCCGGTCCGCGAGGGCCAACAGCCGGTGTGCACGCCGGGTGCCCAATACCAGCCCCACCCGCCGGGCCGCGGCCCGCAAAAGCGCCGCCGACAATGCCTTATCATAGCGGGACAGGGGGGCCCGAGCAACGTCGAAGCCCGCGGCGCGGCACTGAAGCCGAAGCTCCGGAACGAGTTCCAGCGCGCGGTCCCACGCGCGCCGCTCGACCGCGGCCGCCCGCCCCAACCGCAACACGTCGGAGCGCAGGTTGCCCCCGAGCCGCGTCGCGAGCTGCGGCAGCAGCGTGACGCGGAGCCACGATCGCAGGTGCCGGGGATCGAGGTTGGCGGGATCGTCGTGGAACGCGAGACCGCGCTCCGCGACGTATGCCCTGAGGTCGGCTCGGCTGAATGGGAGTAACGGCCGCACGATGCCGCCGCGCCCGCGCGCCGGCATGCCGGCGAGCCCGGCGGGCCCGCTCCCCTTGAACACGCGCAGCAGGATCGTCTCCACTTGATCGTCCGCGTGATGCGCGGTGACGAGGTAGCGCGCGGCGTGGCGATGCTGGACGTCGGTGAGCCAGGCGTAGCGCGCCCGCCGCGCCGCTGTCTCCGTGGCGCCGGGGCCGAGGCGGAGCTCGCCGAGCTCGAACGGCAGACCGTACCGCTGCGCCAGATCGCCGACCGCCTGTCCGACCGTCCGACTGTCCGTCCGAATTCCATGATCCGCGTGTGCCACGACGAGCGCGAGTTCTCGCTCGGGTGCGACCGAATGCATCAGGTCGAGCAACGCCACGGAGTCAGGACCACCGGACACGGCGAGCACGGCGCGGCCCGGCGCGGGGAAGAGCCGGGCCCGATCGAGGTGCGCGCGCAACCGCTCGAGCAGCGAGGCCATATGGATAATGATATCTTGCCGGCATGCGGCCGGACGAGACCTACCAGTTACTGCGCAGCCTCACGTCACCCGTCGTCGCGATCACCTCGGAGCGGGCCGGGAAGCGCAACGGCATGATCTCCGACTCGGCTGTGCGGGCGTCGATCGTGCCCGAGATCCCACGCATCTCAGTCTACATCCACAAGTTCAACTTCAGTCACGACCTGATCTTCGACACCGGGCGCTTCGCGCTGCACCTGCTCCGCAACGACCAGTTCGACCTGATCCATCGTCTCGGGTTCACGAGCGGGCGCGCGCGCGACAAGCTCGCCGATGTTCCCCATCGCCCCGGCATGCTGGGCGTCCCCGTGCTGGACGAGTGCTACGCGCACTTCGAATGCCGGGTCGCCAATGTGATGGATACGGGGAGCTCGACCTGCTTTCTGGGCGACGTGGTCGAGGTCGGGTACGGCGCGAGCACGGGCCCGCGAGGGACGGTGATGACGGCGGCGCACTTCCGGACGAACATGCCGCCCCAGTGGCGGGAGGAGTACGAGACCCTGCTCGCAGCGGCGCAGCGGTTCGCCGCCGAGCGGTCCCGCGACATCAAGCCAGTCTATCGCGCTCCGCCACCTGCTGCATCGGGTCGTGCGGCTGCGCCGTGACCCACACCCCCGGATGCGGAATCGTCACGTTGAAGGCTTCGTTCACGCGCGGCGGCCGCGCCGTGTAGGCCGCGAGCGATTCGCGCCATTCGCGCGGCAGTTGGGCGGGAGAGCGCAGCGGCAGCGCGATCGCGTTGCCGACGCGCCCCAGCACGGTGTTCTCGACCACGTCGGTGAGGGGCCGCCCCGAAGGGTCGGACAGCTTCGCCAACGCGGCGTGTCGGGCGGCGGGATCCCCCGCGGAGATGATGGCCGTCGAGTAGTACAGCAGGTTCGCTTCGATGTGATCGAGCAGCCGGCTGCGCGCCGAGCCGGGACCGGTTTCGCCGGTGTCGGAGCCGAGCAAGCGGTCGAGCTCCGGTTGCAGCGCGCGGTCGAGCAGCGTGCGCCGGAAGATGTACCCGAAGCGGCGCACCACGTCGGGCGTCGCGAGGTTGGGAAGCCGGAAGGGCACGAAGATCACGGGCCGTACCCGCGGCGTCCGCACCACGACCTTGAAGCGCTCCAGCGGCTCGAAAAAGTGGAACGTCACGACCCGGTCGGGGCTGGTATTGCGCACCGTCCGGATCGACGCCTGCGACGGCGCTTCGTGATTCGCGTCCACCACCCCGAGCGGCCGGCGCCGCAGCGCGTTGCTCATCCGCTCGGTACGGTCGCGGATCAGTTGCACGGTGTTGGTCACCGCGGTGTCGAGCGCCGGCTCTGAAAGGGTCAGCGGGTCGAGTTGGAGGTCGGTGCCGAGCGCCGTGACCAGATCGCCCAGCATCGAGCTCCCCACCATGCGGGCGAGGATCTGGAGCGGGCGCTCGCGCGCCTCGACCTCGCGACGCCAGCGGCCGTCCAGCACCGCCAGGCGCGCTTCGTCGCCCGGCGTGAGCGACACGCTGTACAACAGTTCGCCCCACTGCACGCCGAGCGACTGCCAGGACTGCTCGACCTCGACGAGCGCGCCGTAGCGCAGCGGGGCCGTGGCGTCGCTCGCGAGCGCGAAGAAATCCGCCACCGCATCCCGCGAGGCGCCGCCCGGCCTGGGCGCCCGCTCGGCGAACATCACCAGGCGCTGGAAGTAGAGGACGTGCCCCGGCACATCGTGCGGCTCGGCGGGGCGCGGGGGGGCGGTCGGGGTGGTGGTGACGGGATCTCGGGCGGCACGCTCGCTCGCGCCAGCTCCGGTCTGTGGCAGCCAGGTCGGGGCCGCGAGATCGATCGGCCCCTCACCCAGCGTCGCCGTTGCCAGCTCGATCGGCTCTTCGTTGCGGAGCCCCACGCGCAGCCGCAGCTTCACGACGTCGCGCCGTGGGATCGTCACCGTCCCATCGGCCTCGCTCACCCAGTAGCCCGCCGGATTCCCGGACTTGTCGAGCACCGTCACGGGCACGCCCTGCGCGGGCTTGCCCGTATCCTGGTGCACGATCCGAAACACCCAGACGTCTTTCTCCGTGCTGGCCATAAGGGGGGACCAATATGCCACGAGCAGGGTGAAACGAACAGCGACGCAGGCCACACCACTCGCCCGGGGGAGCTAACTACTTGTGAAATCGAGGATTGAGCTTCCCGGCAGGCGGTGGGCGTAGGCTCCGCGAGACCCCGCGGGTTGATGCTGGACCAGGCAACCATTAGCCTGGGCTCTCCGGTGTCGGCACCACGCCACGGATCATCCGCGTTTCGTGAGGTTCGCATGGTTCGCGTCAGGCTTTCGCGCCCCGCCCTGCGGTTCACCGCCCTGACGGTGACGCTGGCGGCGTGCAGCGTGGGTGCGCCCGCTCCACCGATTCAGGTCCCGGTTCCGAGCAGCGCGGCGGAGGCGCCCACCGGATTCGACAACCGGAGCAACGGCACGGTTGATGACTCCACCCACCAAGCGGATCAGGACGCATTCGACGAGGTGGAAGAACTCGCGGACGGATTGGGCCCACTGTACAACGCGCAGTCGTGCCGGGAATGCCATCAAAACCCCACCTCCGGCGCAGCGAGTCAGATAACGGAATTGCGGGTGGGTCATCTGGGACCGGATGGACAGTTCCGCAACGCGGACATCCCGATCGCGCGCGGCCACGTCGTGATCGCCGGTCGCACGCTCGTCAACGATCGGGCCATTTGTCCGAACGCGGCGTTCCCGGATTCCGAGATTCAAGAGCGGGTGCCCGATACAGAGACCATTCGCACGCTGCGCGCTTCCCTCAACCTGCTGGGGGACGGGCTGGTGGAAGCCGTCGCCGACGAGACGCTGATCGAGATCGCGCGGGCACAACGTCGGACCACGCGCGGCACGATCCGCGGTCAGGCGCTCTATGTGCCGATCCTGGAGGCCCCGGGGCAAACGCGCATTGGGCGGTTCGGCTGGAAGGATCAGCACGCCAGCCTGCTGTCGTTCTCGGCCGATGCCTACTTGAATGAGATGGGCATCACCAGCCGGTTGCTGCCTGACGAAGTGACCACGCTGTGCAACACGGCATCCGAGCCGAACAATACGACCGACTCCTCCGGGCTTGCGGATATCGACCGGTTCACCCGCTTCCTGCGGGCCACCAAGGCGCCCGCCCGCGACACGGTACTGGCCGCGACGCCGGCGGCGCGTCGCGGGTCGGAATTGTTCGACGCGATCGGCTGCGCCACCTGTCACGTCCGCACCCTGATCACGGCGGCCGCCGGCACCGCGCTCAATGGCGGCACCGACACCATCCCGGCGGCGCTGGGCGAGAAGGTTTTTCACCCGTTCGGCGATTTCCTGCTGCACAACGTCGGCACCGGCGACGGGATCGTCATGGCGATGCCGGAACACTATGGGCCGGCCGTCTACAAGATCGTGTGGAGGGAGTTTTCGATCGACAGTGTCGGCCGCACCCGGAACAAGGTGCGCACGGCTCCGTTGTGGGGGGTGCGCCTGCGCCCGCGGCTGATGCATGACGGGGCGTCGTTGACGCTACGCGACGCCATCGTGCGGCATCGCGGCGAAGCGAGCGATGTGTCCAACCGCTTTCGGAAGCTGACGCAGAGCGATCAGGTCGCCATCATCGAGTTCCTGAAGTCTTTGTGACGGCCCCACGGCCACCAGTCCGGTCCAGCCGGCGCAGGCCGGGCAGGTCCGCGCCGTTCCTGTCTCGCTTCCGGAGTGCAGGCACTCCGTTTGTCTCGCAGCGCCGTGCTCCTCGTAGCTCGCCATCGTTAGTCGGATGTGGCCCACCAGCGCGGCGCGCGCATCCACGCCTTGTGAGCACGCATCTAGCTCTTCGGCGCTATCCGCTCTGCATCCCGCTGTTTGGCGAGCAGCCGTTCGGCGAAGTCAACGCGTTCAGCAAGATCGGCGACCTCGCGGCGCACACCCTCGAGTTCCTCGCGTAGGGTTGTGACGTCTTTCTGAAGCTCGCCGGCGGGTTCGTTTGGGCGGTTCCCACTGCCTCTCCGGTGGGCCACGAACGCCGGACACGCACAGAAGGCAAATGTCCCGCAGATCATCATGACTACGAGGACGCGGGGGTCCATTCACTCCTCCCGGGAGGCGAGAATCCCGGTACGGCCGTCGCGGCCCTGTGGTTTCGCTCCGGTGGGCGCAACCGCTTGGCGGCTCACTGTCTCGATGGTCTGCCCGCCAGGGCGAGCGCGTAGGTAACCACATAGCGGCGGTCGGACTCGAATCTGGCGCATGAGCGTGAGGGGCGAAAGACGGCCCCTAGCGCAGATCCATGAGCGCGATTCTGGCCGTTCCCAAGAAGCTGTCCACGATGATTAGCGTGTTGCCATCGGGGGACACGCGTACGTATCCGGAAGCGCTGAATGGTGTCGGCGATCGGTCAAGCACGACGCCGTCACTTGTACGCGTCCGCGCGATGCCCCGGAACCCCAGGACGCTGTAGAGATACGTCCCATCCTTCGATAAGGCGGCGCCTGGCACGGCCTCGCCGCCGTACACCGAAGGAAGGCGGCGCAGGAAGTCGAGGCTGGCGTCATACATATCGAGACCGATGCTGACGCGCGCCCCATCGCCGTCCACCCGCAGTGGACCATAGATACTTCGAGGCGCGTGGAGTGGGCCGAACGCATCAAGAGCGACGTCGTACCGCTCCAGCAGGTCGGTCCATCGCGCGAAGATGAGGGCAGTCCGATCGAAAGAGCGTTCATATCTCGCGCCCGCGATGTTCTCCGAACCGGGAATCAGACGTTCCGCCCCAGTGGCGAAATCCACCTCCAGTAAACCGGAAGGTGTGGGAGTTGGTCCCTCGAGCATCACGTAAGCCTTACCGTTCGCGCCAACGCGAACCTGCCACGGCGCCTGCTGCGTGGTCGTGTCAAGTGATTTGAGCGACAGGACCGTTACCGTCCTGGGGGACGACTGACGCAGATCGATTATGCCGAGCGCGCGCTCGTACGGTAGCGCGAGGACGAGCGAATCATCACTCGGCGTCAGGTCCAAATCCGACGCGCCCGTCCGCAAAGTGATCGATTCCAACATCGCCAAATTCGAAAGAGAGAACGCTCCGATTCGAACGCTGCCTTCTGCTTGCACGAGATACAGCATGCCGCGCTTCGAGTCGAACGCGAGGTCCTCGACATCGCCTGCGAGTGTCGTCCAGCGCGTCGGCCGCAGCACGATCGGATAAATGGGCAGGCCGGGGATCGGCGCAACGAGCGTGTCGCTGACCAGACCGCTCATGTCCCTGGCGAAGAGGCGAATCTGGATGCTGGCCCCGGCCCATTCCGGACGGATCGGGATATCGACGAACCGGCCGCCCGCACCGCTGATCGAGTCTCTCAAACCGCCTGGTTGGACTTCCCAGATGATTGATCGAACAGCCTGGTTGTCTTGCGCTGAGACGAACGGTCGCAACGTATCGCCGACAAAGTAGTAATCGGCTGCGGTCGGTAAGTGATCGCCAAACACGTGGGGTGGCGTACGATCCACGAGGGCGAATGATCGCGGCGATAGAACCGTCGTACTCTGGAGGGCCGCGTTTGTCGCGATCACCTGGAACGACAGCGATTTCCCCAGCGTGCAGGTCCCCGGGATCACGAGAGACACGGTACGGTCACTGCTTCGCAGGAGGCGCTCGGAGAAGTCCTGCTCCAGCGTGCAGGCGCCCGATGTCTTCACATATGACGTCCACAGCCCGACATCGCTCTCGGCGATGTAGTGCACGATGAGTGTGCCGCCAGGTTCGATCTCGTTTCCCGCCGGTTGGACGCTGAGCCCGGTGATGGTGGGCGGTTGCGGGTTGGCCATCTCGGGGCCGCAGGTGAAGGCGACGCGCGTCGAGCGGACACCACCCTTCGGCGGTTGGTAGCGATACACCAGGGCAGCCCCGAACGGGATGGCGGCCGAGATGCGCCATCCGGACTGCTGCGTATCACCGGGCCCGATGTCACTCGCGCCCCACGAGCTCTGGATCTCGGTCATCGGGATCAGCGTCGAATCGACGGGCGTGGCTCGAGCAGGCCCGGCGTAGAAGAGCAGCGTCGCGTCGCGCCATGTGGCGCGCGCGGCGCCGGTAGCGGAAGCGCTGAGATTGATGTCGCACTCGACGCGTTGTTGGCCGGCGCCAACATCAGAAATGTTCGGCCCGGTGAGCTGCGTGACGGTGATAGCGACTGTGACGTCGGGTGCGGGACCGGTGGAGTCACCGCCGCACGCCGCCGCGAGGGCGGCAGCCGCGCCGAGGGCTGACATGACGCTGGCCAGACGGTAACCGGGCACGCTTGTCCTGCCCCCAATTGCTCAACCGGCACAACCATTAAACAAGCCGAAAATAGCGGCGGTCGGACTCGAACCGACGACCCGCGGATTATGATTCCGCTGCTCTAACCAGCTGAGCTACGCCGCCCCATTGCAGGAGATGAACTTAGCGTCGCCAGAAACGTGCCGGGAGTGGCCCGATCCCCCGTCGCCGCTGGTCCGCGGCTTGCTCCGCTGCATGAGCGGGACGGCCGCGTGCGACGCATCCTGCTCCTCACGCTCGCCGCCGGGTTGGCGGCATCACGACCGGCCGCAAGCCAAGGTCGGGCGGCACGAAGTGTCGACGCGGCCTTCACCCAGCTCCTCGCTCGAAACCTCGATAGCGCCGCGAGCCTGCTGCAGCCCGTGCTGGACTCGACGCTGCACGCGACTCCCCGAGACCACGCCGCTGCGCTGATGCTGCTCGGCGTGATCGATTTCTACCACGCGGACGATTCCGCGACGGCCCGAGACTTACGCGCATCCCTTGCTTACAGCATGGAGCTGCGCGGTGAGTGGCTGGCCCGGCTGGACTCTACGCTAGGCACGATCTGGCGACACGAGCGTGGGCGGGCGATGTGCGGCCAGGCGGCTCGCGATCCGGGGCTTGCCGATCTCGGTGACCACCCGGTCGTGACGGAGAAACCCCGGATTCTCCGGGGACCCACGCCCCATTACCCCGAGACCCTGCGGCGCGGGGGGTTCAGCGGACGCGTCCTCCTCGCGGCCGTGGTCGATACCGCGGGCCAGGTCGAGCCCGGCTCGATCAAGATCCTCGCGACCCCTCATGACGACTTCACCCGCGAAGCCCGCCGCTACCTCGAGAGAGCCGCGTTCGCACCGGGCCGGATTGGGGACCGGGCGGTTCGCGTCTGTGTCAACGTGCCGGTAGATTTCAAGATCAGGGCCGCGCCCTGAGACCGGGAACCATCCCCACACCCGTTGCGTGCACGCAACAGACGGTGCAGCCGGGGCCACTCGATCTCAGGGGAGCCCAGCTACGGCGGCGCGGCGACGCGGTGCGGCGCTTGCATACCGCACGGGGCAAGCCATGAGCACTCTCGCAACGATCGAGCCGCCAGTGTATACGTTGCATAGCTCCGCGGCGGATCAATAGCGGTGTCTTCTAGATGAAGTGTCCACGCTGCTCCCTGTTCGACATTCCTCAAGGTGCGCCGGCGTGCGCCGTGTGCGGCTACCTGTTGCCCGGTTCCACCACTGAAACGGCGGCTCCTCGGACTCCCCAGGCCTCCCCGGCCCCCTCGGACCCATCGGCGCCGCAGCCCTCGCCAGCCCCCGCCCTCACGGAGCTCGACGCGCGTCGCGAGCTAGCGCGCGAGTTTCGCATCGAGGCGCTGCTGCCGTCCGGGGACGAGACCACAACCGCCGTCTACCTCGCGTACGACTCGCGTCAGGATCGGCAGGTGGAGGTAAAGTGCACGCCGCGCCAGCCGCTCCGCGACGTAGGGGTGGAAGATCGGTTCCGGCGCGCCGTGGAGGCCGCCGCGGCGCTCGACCATCCTCACATCATTCCGATCTACCGCTGCGGCGCCACCGCGAGCTTCCTGTGGTTCTCGACCAAGCACGTCGAAGGTCGCTCCATCGCGGACCTGATCCGCACCAACGGCCCGATGGACCTGGCGCACTGCCTCCGCATCCTGGAGCAGGTGGCGAGCGCGCTGGACTACGCGCACCGGCGCGGTGTGTTCCACGGCGCGCTTTCCTCCGGCAACGTCGTGCTGGACGCGAACGAGTGGGCGCTGGTGGGGGACTGCGGCGTCGCGGAGGTCGTGACGAGCGCCCGGTCGGCCGCCGAAGTGTTCAATGCGCGCGGGCCGACGCCCGGGGCCGACCAGTACGCGCTCGCAGCGCTCGCGTACGAATGCTTGAGCGGGACGCGGCCCGCGGGAGCGGCGCCGCCCAAGCTCAGCGAGGTCCGGCCGGAAATTCCGCCGCACGTCTCGGAGGCGCTGCGGCAGGGGTTGAGCAAGCGCCCCGCCGACCGGTTCCCGAGCGTGCTCGACCTGGTCGCCGCCGTCGGGGGTACGGCGCCGGGCTCGGGGGCCGGAGCGCGGGCCGCCATGTTCTCGCTCAACCCGCGACGCGGCCCGGGCTCTCCGGTCGTGATCATGGACGACGAGCCCGAGCCGCACCGCATCGGTCGCCGCCTGGCGGCGGCGGCCGGGCTGGTGCTCGTACTCGGCGCGGGTGGCGTGTGGCTCACGCTGTCGTCGCTCCCGGCCGCCTCGCCGATCGATCGACGTATGGGGCGGCCCCCTCCGACCGCGACCCTGCCAACCCCGCCGCCACCGCCCGCGCCGGACCCGGCGCCGGTGGCGCCGCGGGACACGTTCGAGACGCCGATAGCTCCGCCTGCCAGCGCGCATCGTGACGCCCCGGCCGCGCGACCGGCGGCGCCGCGCGTGACGCGCACCGCACCGCCCAAGACGGTCGCGAAGCACTCGCCCCCGCCCCCGCCGCCGCCGCCGCCGCCGCCGCCCGCCAACACCGGGGGCCGCATGGAGCTGGGCCGCTTGTTCGTCAACGCGGTGCCGTGGGACCTCGACGGGCAACTGCTCGGGACCGTCCCGCTGAAGGACGTGCCCGTCTGGCCCGGGACGCACTCGCTGCGCGTCGAGCGGGAGGGATTCCAGCCGTACGAGCGCACGTTCGGGATCAGCTCCGGCCAGCAGCTCAAGATCACCGACATCGTCCTGCGAGAGCTCGCCCCATGACACGCCGCGTTCTCCCAGCGCTCCTGGTCACGCTGCTCGTGCTGGCGGCACGCGGCGTCACCGCCCAGCAGTCGGCCAGCGACCTGCTCGCGCAAGGCATTGGCGCGTACCAGAACCTCGACTACGATCAGGCGGCCACCGTGCTGCGGCGGGGCCTGGCCCGCACGACGGACACGCTCTCGACGGCCGATCGGCTGCGGGCGCTCACGTACCTCGGCGCCACCGAGCTGTTCCGCGACCGCCGGGACTCCGCCCTCTCCGCCTTCCGACAGATCGCCGTCAGCGACCCGAAATACCGGCCGAGCGAGATCATCTTTCCGCCGCAGGTGACGAACGTGTTTCAGGACGTGCGCCAGCAGACCAAGACGGTCTTTCTCCAGGTCGCGCCCGTGACCGAGTTCCGCGCCAAGGTCGAGCACCTCACCGCCCGGCTGGTGGCGAGCTCCCCGCACGACATCGCCGTCGCCATCACGCTCCCGGACGGAAAGTCGGTGCGAGACATCTTCGCCGGGCCCATCGCCGAGAGCCTCGCCGTCAGCTGGGACGGGCTGACCGACGAGGGAGAGCCGGTGAAGAGCGGTCGCTACCTGCTGCGCGTCACGTCCCGGGGGATCGGCGCCGGCCATCTGGTACGGCAGCTCGCGCTCGAGATCGAGCGGGCGCGGCCCGACACGCAGGCGTGGCCCGCCCGGCCGGACGGCACCGCGCCGCCGCTGCACGCGCCTGCGGGTCCGGCGGTGCGCTCGCTGGCCGGCGGCCTGGCGGCTGCCCTCGCCGTGGTGGTGCTGCCCTCGATCGTCGCCCAGGACGCCGGCGGCTTCAAAGGCCGATTCGCGGTCGCGGCCGCCATCGGCGGCGCCGGGATCGCGAGCTTTGTCGCGCAGCGATCCGCGCCGCCGCTCGATGTCGTGACGGGAGCGAACACCGCGGTGCGCGATGCCTACCGGCGCCGCCTCGAGCAGGTGCAGAAGCAGAACGCGCAGGCGAGGACGGAGGTCCGGCTGATCGTCCGGACCGGATCGACCACGATCGTGGACCAGGGGGCGCAATGAGAACTGTGGTGTTCGCCGTCGCCGGCCTCACCGTGCTGGCGTCGGGGCTCACGGCACAGCAGCGCCCGCGCGGCACCGCCTTCGCGGACGGCGCGATCGTGCGCTACGAAACGAAGTTCGGAGGGACTGAAGAAGGGTCGTTCGGGGGCCCGACGTTCGGCCTCCAAGCGGGCCTCAGTTTCGCCAAGTTCACGCTGAGCGCGCAGTACCTCGAAGGCCGGCTCAATCCACGGGCCGGGTCGCCCGACACCATATCGCGCGATCTCGTGGAAGCCCGTCTGCTGCTCGGCGTGCGGCCGGTGCCGTGGCTCTCGCTCGGCGTCGGGCCGCACATCCGCGCGTTCGTCTTCGACACCACGACCGTGCGCTGGGTGATGTGGCAGGCGCGCGCTCGGGCGCAGGGCGCCCTGCCCTCGACGTCGCTCGAGACCTACGTCGAGCTGTGGTACGCGCTGTCGGCCACGGTCAATCTCCCCGCACCGGTCGATCACGTGCAGGGGGGCGAAGCCGGCGTCGTGCTGCGACCGCGACGGTCGGCGGTATGGCTCCGGCTCGGCTATCGCGTGGACGGGGCCCAGCTCGCGAGCGGCGGCCAAACCGAGTCGGTCGAGGCCGTCAGTTTCGCGGTGGGGATCGGGGGGCGCTGACGCCTCAGCGGGGCGACACCGCCGGCGTGTCCGTCTGCGGCACCAAGCGGTAGAGGATCTCGCCCCGGCGGATCATTCCGAACTGCTCTCGGGCCGCGCGCTCCTGCGCGGCCGGGTCGGTCTCGAGGGCGCGCGCCAGCCGGGAGAGCGAGTCGAGCTCGACCTCGAGATCGCGCACCGCCCGGCGCTCCTGGATGACCTGGCGGCGCAGCTTCAGCCAGTCGACCGTGCCGTACTCTCCCGCCTGAAACGCGAGCCCCGCGAGCACGACGGCGCCGGCGATGGCGGCGAGGCGGGGGCGGGTCACAGGCCGTACAGGTCGCGGCCCGGATAGTAGGCCACGTCGCCCAGCTCTTCGGCGATCCGGAGGAGCTGGTTGTATTTCGCGACCCGGTCGGTGCGGGAGGCGCTGCCCGTCTTGATCTGCCCCACTCCGACGCCGACGGCCAGATCGGCGATGAAGGTGTCCTCGGTCTCTCCCGAGCGATGCGAGATGACGGCGCCGTAGCCGTTGGAGCGCGCGTGCTCGATGCACTGCAGCGTCTCCGTGACCGACCCGATCTGATTCAGCTTGATGAGGATGGCGTTCGCCACTCCCTCTTCGATGCCGCGGTCGAGCCGCTCGATGTTGGTGCAGAACAGATCGTCGCCGACGAGCTGCACGCGCGACGACAGCGTCTCGGTGAGCTTTGCCCACCCGGACCAATCGTCCTCGGCGAGTCCGTCTTCGATCGACACGATGGGGTACCGATCGATCCAGCCCTTGTACAGCGCGACCATCTCTTCCGCCGTCTTGGTGCCCGCGCCGCTCTTCTTGAAGACGTAGCAGCCGTCCTGAAAGAATTCGGACGCCGCCGGATCGAGCGCGATCGCCACGTCCTTCCCGGGCTCGTACCCGGCGGCGTCGATCGCCGCCATCACCGCTTCGAGCGCGGCTTCGTCGCTCGGCAGGTTGGGCGCGAACCCGCCCTCGTCGCCCACCGCGGTGGAGAGGTTGCGCTTGGCCAGCACCTTCTTGAGCGCGTGGAACACCTCCACGCCGATCCGCAGGCCGTCCGGGAAGCTCTCGGCGCCGATCGGCACCACCATGAACTCCTGGAAATCGACCGTGTTGGCGGCATGGGCCCCGCCGTTCAGGATGTTCATCATCGGCACGGGCAACACGTTCGTGACCGGTCCGCCGAGGTAGCGATACAACGGGAGCCCCGCGTCCTGCGCCGCCGCCCGGGCGGCGGCCATCGACACCGCCAGGATCGCGTTGGCGCCGAGGTGGCTCTTGTTGGGCGTGCCGTCGAGCTCGAGCATCGCGTAATCCACCGCCATCTGCTCTTCCGCCGACATCCCCTCGAGTCGCGGCCCGATCACCTCGTTCACGTTCTTGACGGCCTCGAGCACACCCTTGCCGAGGAAGCGCTTCTGATCGCCGTCCCGCAGCTCGACCGCCTCGTGCTCCCCGGTGGACGCCCCGCTCGGCACCGCGGCGCGGCCCGCGGCGCCGCTCGCCAGCGCGACATCCGCTTCGATGGTCGGGTTGCCCCGGCTGTCGAGGATCTCGCGCGCGTGTACGGAAATGATGGTGCTCATCGTGGCCCCTACCCTAGTGCCGTTCCAACTCTCTCCGCAAGCCCGCCTGCACGGGGTGCGCCTGCGAGACACGTTGGAACGGCACTAGCGGGAGGCGCTCCCCGAGTCAACGCGCGCCCGGAGACCGAGCAGGGCGGCGCGGGTGCGCTCGGCGAGCGCTTGCCGGTCGTCGAGCGAGAGCCCCGCGGTGGGGATCACCTCGCCCACCAGAATGCGGATCGGCCGCGGGCGCAGCCTCATGCCGCCCTTGGGAAGAATCTCGAAGGTATTGTGGACGTACACCGGCACGACCGGCACGCCCGCGGCGATGGCGAGGCCGAAGGGCGCGTTCTTGAACGGCAGGAGCTCCCCGGTGCGGCTGCGGGTGCCTTCCGGAAACACCACGGCGGAGATGCCGCCGCGGATCACCGCGGCCGCACGCTCGTACGCCTCGAAGGCACGCGCCCGATTGAACCGATCGATCGCAACGTGGCCCGCGGCGAGCATCGCGCGACCGATCAGTGGGACCTTCACGAGCTCCTGCTTCGCGACGAAGCGGACCGATCCCGGAAGCGCCGCGGCGAGCGCCCAGATGTCGAACATGGAAGAATGGTTGGAGGCGTACACCACCGGCCGGTCCGGCGGAATGCGCTCGCGGCCCTCGAGCGTGACCGGCGTGCCGGCCGCCGCGATGATGTCGCGCGCCCAATCGCTCGCCCCCCAGTCGTACACCCCGCCGGGGCGGCGTTTCACGCCCACCAGGGCCGCGACGAGCACTCCACCCGCGTGAACCACGCTCGTCACGACGAGCACGACGTAGAACCAGACGGTGCGGATCATCCCGCGGAAAAATGATCGTAGCCAGCGGGCGGCGGGATCGGCCGGCCGGCCTCGGTGACGCGCACCCCCGACCCGCGCGCGCAACGCCCGATCCGCGTGAGCGGCACGCCCGTCGCGCGCCGGAAGGCGCGCGCGTCGGGCTCGCGAAACCGCGGGGGCAGCGCGGCGAGCAGCTCGAACTCCTCGCCGCTCGCGGCGGCACTGCGGCGATCGACGCCGCGAAAGCAGGGGACCTGCTCGAGCGCGATTTCGACACGGACGCCCGACGCCGCAGCGAGGTGCGCGGCATCCGCCGCCAGGCCGTCGGAGATGTCGATCATCGCGCGTGCGCCCAGGTCCGCGAGTCGCCGCCCCGCGACGATGCGTGGCTCGGGACGCGCGAACCGCCGGAACAGGGCGGGCGGCGCGCGGCGCCCCGTGGCGAGCGATCGCAGCGCGGCCTGCGCGCCACCCAGCGCTCCCGTCACCCACAGGCCGTCGCCCGGTCGCGCACCGTCGCGCCGCACCGGGCGCGCCGTCCACCCCAGAACGCAGACGTCCACGATGTAGCGCGTCGAGCGGACCAGGTCGCCTCCCAGCACCGCGGCACCCACACGCTGCGCCGCAGCACCCACGCCCGCCATGATGTCCACCGCCGGGTCCCCTTCTCCCTTCACCCTTCCCCGGCGTTTCCCCGGGACTCCGAGCGAGACCAGCACCCCGAACGGCTGCGCGCCTTCGGCGGCGAGGTCCGACAAGGCGGCCGCCGCCGATCGCCAGCCGATGTCGGTGAACGAGAGCCAGTCGGTCCGGAAATGCACCCCTTCGAGACTCAGATCGATGCTGACCGCGAGCCAGGTGCGGCTGACGCGAATCAACGCGCAGTCGTCTCCCAGCCCCTGACCGACCCGCCCCAGCCGCGCGAAGATGCGCCGCAAGCGGTCGAACTCGCCACCACCCCCGAGGCGCAGGTTGGCGCTCACCGCAGCGCTGCGTCGCGCGCGAACCGTACCAGCCCGCTGTCGGTGGCCACCCACACGTAGGGCGGATCGACCGCCACGTCGCGTACAGGCGCCGGCACGTCGAGCGGCACGGTGAGGGTGCGGAACGTCGCGCGCCCGATGTCCCAGAAGCCCAGGCCGTTGGTCCCCGCGATCCAGACGCCCCCCCCTGTGGAGCTCGCGATGTCCGGCGCTAGCGCGGTCACGTGCCCCAGCTCGGCCGGGCTGCGCACCAAGGTCCACCGTCCGGCGGCCGGATCGCGCCAACCGAGCTGGTCGGGCGTTGCCGCGACA
>Ga0209156_10001203_pt1 | contig 21229 bp, 20 predicted proteins | sample GraSoiAngelo_124_FD_185881 | JGI IMG/M metagenome (GOLD analysis project Ga0209156, IMG submission 185881) | Grasslands soil microbial communities from the Angelo Coastal Reserve, California, USA - 14_0927_05_20cm (SPAdes) (version 2) | ecosystem: Environmental > Terrestrial > Soil > Grasslands...
GGCTTGAGCGACAGCCTTCGAAAAAGAAAGAACATTTCCGTGAGCGCGAAAACTTCTTCCGTTACGTCCAGTGGATCGCGAGCGAACAGTGGTCGGCGATCAAAGCCTACGCCGAAGGACGCGGCGTTGCATTGATGGGCGACATCCCTTTCGGCGTCAATTATTACAGCGCGGACGTTTTCGCGCGGCCGGATGAATTTGCGCATGACTGGTGCGGTGGCGCGCCGCCGGAATCCCATTTTAAGGACGATGAGTTCACTCAGAAATGGGGACAGAACTGGGGAATCCCAATTTTTCACTGGGACATGATGCGTCGCCGGAATTTCGATTGGTGGCGGCAACGTGTCCGCTGCATCCGGCGCAGCTTCCATCTTTTTCGCATCGATCACGTGCTCGGCTTCTACCGCATCTATGCCTTTCCCTGGCGTCCGCGGCGGAACAAGAAATTTCTTCCGCTGGAATGGGACCAAATGCTCGAGCGAACCGGAGGTCGAGCGCCGCATTTCCATCCGCGGGATGATTCGACCCCGGACAATTGCGAAGCGAATCAAAAGGAAGGCGAAAATTACCTCCGAGCGGTGCTGGAAGAATCGGGCGAGGCGCGCGTGATCGGCGAGGACCTCGGCACTGTGCCTGATTACGTGCGCCCGAGTTTGCGTTCGTTAGGCGTAGCCGGCTTCAAAATTCCGCAATGGGAATTCTATCACGGCCGCCTCACGCCGGGGGCGGAATACGAACGTCTTTCCGTCGCCACTTATGCGACGCACGATCACAAACCGATGCGGGCGTTGTGGGAGGAAGCATTCGAGCACCCAACATTGACATCCGATCAAGCGCGCGGTGAACTCGAAAAGATAGCGACCTTCACCGGATTCACCCGCACGAGCGAGCAGATCGATTTCGAACGCGACTTTTACCCGGCGATGATGGAAGGGCTTCTCCAAAGTGAATCGTGGATCGCAATTGTGATGATTACCGATCTACTCGCGCGCAAATATCGCTTTAATATTCCGGGAACAACGGCGAGCTCGAACTGGGTGCGCCGAATGCAACGCAGCGTGTCGCAGCTGCGCTCGAGTCCAAAAGAGCGAAAGCGAATGCAAGTAATTCGTACGCTTCTGGAGAAAAGCGGAAGGATATAGCCACAGATGAACACAGAATTCACAGATAGCATTGCCTGCTGTCTCGAACGTCATCGACCCTCACCTGACGCTCCGCGTCTTCCTCTCCCTCCCAGGGAGAGGATTGAGGTGAGGGTCATCAAAATCTGTGTTTCATCTGCTTGCCAGGCCGTAGTTTCAGACGAAGGCTGGTGTAAATCTGTGGCAAGGAAATCTGTATGAAGTCGCCGATTAAAGTCACCGTCACCGGGGCTGCCGGACAGATCGGCTACTCGCTCCTCTTCCGCATCGCTTCCGGCGAAATGTTTGGCGCCGATCAACCGATCACGTTGCATCTCATCGAAATTTCCGCCGCGCGCGGCGCGCTCGAAGGCGTGGTGATGGAATTGCACGATTGCGCGTTTCCATTGCTGCAATCAATCGTGCCGACGGCCGATCTCGACGAAGGTTTTCGCGACATCAACTGGGCTCTGCTCGTCGGCAGTATTCCGCGCAAAGCTGGAATGGAGCGAAAAGATCTTCTTGGCATCAACGGCAAAATTTTCGTCGGACAAGGTCAAGCGATTGAACGAAACGCTTCGGCGGACGTGCGCGTGCTCGTGATCGGAAATCCGTGCAACACCAATTGCTTGATCGCGATGAATAATGCGAAGGAGATTCCACGGCATCGCTGGTTTGCCATGACGCGGCTGGACGAAAACCGCGCCCGGGCGCAACTCGCACACAAAGCCGGCGTCGAAATCACTCGGGTAACGAACATGACGATTTGGGGAAATCATTCCTCCACTCAGTATCCCGATTTTTACAACGCAAAGATCGACAATCGCGCCGCGAACGAAGTGATCGGCGACGAGAAATGGCTGAAAGAAGATTTTATCGCGGCAGTCCAACAGCGCGGCGCGGCCATTATCAAGGCGCGTGGACTTTCATCGGCCGGTTCGGCCGCGAACGCGGTCGTCGATACCGTTCGATTTCTCACGAACGACACGCCGCGCGACGATTGGCACAGCGTGGCGATTTGTTCGGATGGAAGTTACGCGGTCGAAAAAGATTTGATTTCGTCATTTCCGGTACGCGTTCGCGGCGGCAAATGGGAAATCGTGCAAAAGCTTCCGATTAACGATTTCAGCCGCGACGAGATCGACAAATCCGTCGCGGAACTGAAAGAAGAGAAATCGGAAGTGAGTGAGCTGCTCGGAAAATAATTCCTGTAGGGGAAGCGGCTCGCTTCCCGCGGGACGCTAACAGCGTCCCCTACAGTTTCAGCTTCTCACCCGTAAGTCTCTCAAACGCTTCAACGTACTTCGCCGCGGTGCGCGCGACCACATCGCCCGGCAGTCTTGGCCCAGGCGGTGTTTTGTTCCAATCAAGTGTCTCGAGATAATCGCGGACGAATTGTTTATCGAAACTCGGCGGGCTTTGGCCGACGACATAATGATCCGCCGGCCAAAAGCGTGATGAATCCGGAGTGAGGACTTCATCGATTAACAGCAATTTGTCGTCGATCGCGCCGAATTCGAATTTGGTATCGGCAACGATGATTCCGCGCTTGCCAGCGTGATCGCGCCCGGCCGAATAAATTTGCAGACTGAGGTCTTTGACGCGCTCGGCCGTTTCCTGGCCAAGAATCTGCGCGCACTTCTTCATGTCGATGTTTTCGTCATGACCGGCTTCGGCTTTGGTGGCGGGCGTGAAAATTGGTTCCGGCAGTTGTGAGCCGAGCTTCAATCCAGCTGGCAATTTGATCCCGCAAACGCTTTGCGATTCCTGATATTCCTTCCAGCCGGAGCCGGCCAGATAACCGCGCACAACGCATTCGACCGCCAGCGGCTTCGTTTTGCACACAATCATGGAACGACCAGCGAGCTGCTCGCGAAACGGCCGCAATTGCCTGGGAAAAGAATCGAAGTCGGCGTTAACAAAGTGATTGTCGATCTTCCCAAACCGGTTGAACCAGAAAACCGAGAGCTGATTGAGGACCGCGCCTTTTTTCGGGATGGGATCGGGTAAAATAACATCGAACGCCGAAATTCGATCAGTCGCGACAAACAGCAGAGTGTCGCCCAGGTCGAAAACTTCGCGGACCTTGCCGCTGCGCAGTTTCTTAACGCCGGGAAGATCGAGAATCGATTGTGCGTCGGTTTGCATTTACCATTCATCGCCATGGCCGGATTAGTCGTCAAACCACCAATTTGTCATGTCGAGCGAAGTCGAGACATCTCTCACTATTTCTGTGGCGACAAATCGTGATGGCCGGAAATAATTAGAGATTCCTCCACTTCGGTCGGAATGACAGAGAAGGTTGGACGTTCGAGCTTGAACGTTGGACGGTTGCTTCCAAATGGCTGGATTAGTCGTCAAACCCCGAGCGCGAATTCTTCACGGACACGACTGGGTCTTTTCCAGCGAAGTCCTGAAGGCGTTCGGAAATCCGACGGACGGCGACGTCATTTCGCTGAAAGATGGACGCGACCGATTAATTGGGAGCGCAATCTACAATTCGAAGTCGCAAATCGTAGCCCGCCGGTTTTCCCGTCAACGCCAGGACCTCGACCTCGATTTCTTCAAGCGCCGGATCGCGCAGGCCTCGGAGTATCGCGAGCGGCGAAAGGTCGATCCGAAGTTGCGTCGCATAGTTTGGAGCGAAAGCGATGGTTTACCGGGCGTCGTCATCGACCGTTACCAAGACTATTTCGTCCTCCAGACGCTCACCTTGGCGATGGACCTGCGGAAGAATCTGATCGTGAAAGCGATCACGGATTTCTTTTGTAGGGCAAGCGCATCGGTTGCCATCCGACAAACTTCGGCAGGCGGAGCGCCTGCCCTACAATCAATATCAATCATCGAGCGAAACGATTCGGCGGTGCGGAAAGCTGAAGGACTCGAATTAATTACTGGTGTCTTGGAGGGCTCCGCGCCATTGGGCCCGATCACAGTTGAGATCGGCACCCTGAAATTCGATGTCGATCTTTTGCAGGCGCAGAAAACGGGATTTTATCTCGACCAGGCGCCGAATTATTCCGTGGTCGCAAATTATGCGGCTGGTCGGCGCGTGCTCGATTGTTTCGCAAACCAGGGTGCGTTCGCTTTGACCTGTCTGAAGGCAGGCGCGACGGATGTTGCCGCGGTCGAAGAAAATTCGGACAACGTGGCCGCCGGAAAACGGAATGCGGAAAGAAATGGACTCAAAATGCGCTGGATTGAACAAGATGTCTTTGCATTTTTACGCGGCGCCGAAAAGGCCGAGGCCGAATACGACCTGATCATTCTCGACCCGCCGTCATTTACGAAAACGAAAAGCGGACTTCGCGATGCGCTCCGCGGTTACCGCGAGTTGCATGTCCGCGCGTTCAAGTTGCTTTCAAAAAATGGCTTGCTCGCGACGTTCTCCTGCTCGCATCACGTGAGCGAGACTGCGTTCGCCCAAACGATCACTGACGCACTGGTGGATACGCGCCGTTCCGCGAGAAAATTACGCCGATTCGAACAAGCGCTCGACCATCCGGTGCTGCCGACAATTCCCGAGACCGAATACTTCAAAGGCCTGTTGTTGGAAATGATGCCGGGGCGCTAATGTCGATGTTGTGGCTTGTCATTCCGATCCCGCAGCCGCGGTAGAGGGATCTCCCAAAAGCTCATTGATCACGCTACATGACTTGTGTGACGTAAGCTTCGATTGTGAGATTCCTCGCTCTGCTCGGAATGACGGCGCCTTTATCGGAAGAAAGCGCAATGGAAAAATTTCATATTCATGATGGAAATGTCTGGAATTCTCCGACGCTCTTATTAATGTGCCGTCGGCGGCAACGAGGCGCGAGGTGAGCAAAGTTTGAAGAAGTTTGACATGCCGGAAAAAATTCGACCAATCGAACAAATGTTGGAGTTAAGCGAAGAGGAGTCGCTGTCGCCGGAACACCTCGATTCCCAAGTCCAAAAGGCGCAGGACCAACTGCTCCAGCTCAAACGCCAGCAGGACCAGATCGAGAAACAAAAGCGGGAGCTCGAGGAGCTGAGCCGGAAACAGGAGGAATTGGAGCGCGGCCGCGCTGAGATGAGCGATAAGCTGACGCGTTCACTCGTTGTTCTGGAACGCGAAGCCTACGACGCACAAAAACGACTCGAACAACTGCGGGCGATGCGGGAAAGTTTCGGCCAGCATTTGGAGTTGATCGAGGCGATCGATCCGAAAAGCTGGAACCCGGCCGATTTGCACAAGGAACTGAGCCGGGCGCTGAGCACGGTGGACGGCGCGCGGGTCGAATTCGGTCAGCAACGCAGCCGTTTGCAGGCGACCGAAGATACTGATGGGGGCGAAGCATTGCCCGAGATCGCAACCGGGTTCTCCGGCGGGCGCCGTTCGCTTTTGCAATGGATGAAAATTGGGTTCGCGTTCAGTTTGCCGCTGATCCTTTTCGGACTTATCGCGCTCTTCCTCTTTTTCTGGATGGCGTCAACGAGCCGGTGACGCTGCATGCTCCGTCGCTCGCCTAGATCGGCATCCGCGCTCGATCAAACAAAACAGGAATTGGCGCGTCAGGAATCGGAGCTGCGCGACCAGATGGAAAAGCTCCGACGGATGATCGCAGACGCGCCGCGCGTGGCTGAAGAAGTCGAGAAGCATCAGCGCGAAGAATTGCTCATGCGCGCGAGCCAGGGAGGCAGCCGGTTGGATGTTTCGCTGGCATTGGAAGACAAACGTTATGCCGACGTCGGATCGCGAAAACCTCGCGGCTCGCTGCGCAAAGAACGGCGCGAAGGCCGTATTCTATTTCTGGTTCTTGCGATCGCCGTTTTGTTCGCGGTGATTTGGTTGCTTAATCATCTCCACTTTTGATTTATGGCCAAAGCATCCGACCTCGACGTCGCTTACGTGTCCAAACTGGCGCGACTCAATTTGACGGACGAGGAGACGCAGCTTTTCCAAAAGCAACTGGCCGACGTTTTGAAATACGCCGAAAAGTTGCGCGAAGTCGATGTCAGCCATGTCGAGGCCACTGCCCACGCGATTCCAATCTTCAACGTGTTTCGCGAGGATGAGCCGCGCGACTGGTTCACCGCCCAAGAAGCGCTGAGTAACGCGCCCCACATAGCCAACCAGCTCTTCATTGTCACCAAAGTAGTCGAATGAGCCGGTCTGATTTGCCGGCGCTCACCATCGCCGACCTCCAATCGCTTCTTCGTCGAAAGGAAGTTTCGCCGCGCGAAGTGCTTGATGCGCTCTGCGCGCGAATCGAGACACTTGAACCGAAAATCGACGCCTATCTTTCAATCGATTTCCAAGCCGCGGCTAAGGAAGCCGACAAGGTGGATGTCGATCTTCCGCTCGGCGGTGTGCCGATCGCGATCAAAGACATCATCAATGTCAAAGGACAGCCCTGCACCTGCGGATCGAAAATTCTCGCGAATTATCGCTCGCCCTATGATGCGACCGTGATCCAAAAACTGCGCGCGGCGGGCGCGGTCCCATTCGGCAAAACAAACATGGACGAATTCGCGATGGGCTCGTCCACGGAAAACTCCAGCGTAAAAGTAACGCGCAATCCGTGGGACATGTCGCGCGTTCCGGGCGGTTCCAGCGGTGGCTCGGCCGCTGCGGTCGCCGCCGATGCTGCGTTCGGCGGACTCGGCACCGACACCGGTGGATCAATTCGGCAGCCAGCGTCTTTGTGTGGCGTCGTTGGAGTGAAGCCAAGTTATGGTCGGGTGTCGCGTTTCGGGCTTGTCGCGTTCGCGTCATCGCTCGACCAAGTTGGTCCGCTCACAAAAACCGTGCGTGATTCGGCCCTGATCATGAATGCGATGGCCGGTCACGATCCACAGGATTCGACTTCGCTAAATGAACCGGTGCCCGATTATACAAAGAATCTCGGCCGCGACTTAAAGGGAATGCGTTTGGGTTTGCCCAAGGAGTACATGATCGAAGGAATCGATCCGGAGGTGAAATCAGCAGTCGACGTTGCGCTCAAGCAATTGCAATCGCTCGGCGCGGAGATTGTCGATGTTAGCCTGCCGCACACCGACTATGGCATCGCTGTTTATTATTTCCTCGCGACCGCAGAAGCGTCCGCGAACCTCGCCCGCTTCGACGGCGTCCGATACGGTTATCGTGCCAAAGATCCAAAAGATCTGCTCGATCATTACGGCCGGACGCGCGAGGAAGGTTTCGGCGCCGAAGTAAAACGCCGGATCATTCTCGGCACCTATGTTTTGAGTTCCGGTTATTACGACGCCTACTATGTGCGCGCGCAAAAAGTGCGCGAACTCATCCGCCAGGATTTCGTCAAAGCATTCGAAAAAGTGGACGCGATCGTCTCGCCGACTTCACCCGTGCCCGCATTCAAACTCGGCGAGCGCACGGCCGATCCGCTGGCGATGTATCTGGCCGACATTTTTACCAATACCGGAAATCTCGCCGGCATTTGTGGAATCAGCGTGCCGTGCGGCTTTGCAAAGGTAAACGGGAACCAACCCCGAAATGATCGGGGCTCGCGAAGCCTTTCGGAGTTACCGATCGGTCTGCAGGTTTTGGGCAAAGCGCTCGACGAAGCGCGCATTTTCCAGATCGCGCACGCTTACGAGCAAAGCACCGATTGGCACAAGCAGCGGCCGAAAGTGTAAGAGCTGGCCTGCCAAGCCGTAGCCTTGGAGCGACACGGCAATCGAAAGCGCGGGCCCGCCTTCGTTGCACTCCGGCGTGGCAGCCTTTCGCTTTCCGCTACGCTCCAAGCGAAGGCTGGAGCCGACGACCGGGATTGAACCGGTGACCTACGGTTTACGAAACCGTTGCTCTACCAGCTGAGCTACGTCGGCGCGCGAGCGGCAAAGATTACATCCGTTGGCATCCGACTCAAGCGGCTTAACTTTCAGCCGGGATGAATCGGCTGGAAGAAATTCTTGAGGTAAAACGCCAAGAAATCGAACAATTACGACCGCGCGCCGCCGAATTAGATCGAGAAGCGCGGGCGCGGACCGATTTTCGTGACTTCCGCTCGGCATTGCACCTAGACGATGAAGTGTTCGCGGTCATTGCCGAGATCAAAAAGGCGTCGCCATCGGCGGGCGTGATCGCGAAGTCTTTCGACCCTGTTGAGATCGCGAAAAATTACGAGCGCGCCGGCGCGAACGCGATCTCGGTATTGACCGATTCAAAATTTTTCCAGGGCAGCTTGGAACATCTTAAAAATGTTCGGAACGCAGTTTCGCTTCCCTTGCTGCGGAAGGATTTCATTTGGGATCGCGCCCAAATCGCGGAATCGGCTGCGAACGGTGCAGACGCAATTCTTTTAATTGTGGCGGCGCTTACTCAAGACCAACTGGTTCGTCTCCTCAAGGGCGCCAAAGAATTTCGGCTCCATGCGCTCGTCGAAGTCCACAGGGTCGATGAGTTGCAACGCGCTCTTGAAGCCGGAGCCGAGATCGTCGGAATTAATAATCGTGACCTGACCACGTTCGATGTCGATCTTGCGGTCACGGAAGAACTTTGCCGCGATGTGCCCGACGAAATTGTTCTCGTCAGCGAAAGCGGAATCAAAACGCCGCAAGACGTCGCAAGAGTGAAAGCGTGCGGCGTGGATGCCGTTCTCGTCGGCGAAGCATTGATGCGCGGCGAAATCTCGATCGAACAATTGTACGCTGCGGTTTGAAGCTCGGCTGAATCAGTCGCCGACCCCCGGCTGATTCGACGCGAACGCGCGCCGGATCGAGCGCCAAAACCCGCGCGGACCTGGAAGAGCGCCGGCTCGCGCGACCAAGACCGGGCAGTTGGCGTGATTGAGAATGCTGCGAGTGAGGTCACCCATGATGTAATGCCGGAGCATGCCGCGCGCTTGCGAGGAACCGGTCACGATCAATTCGTAGTTACTTTTGCGCACTTCGGCGAAAACCTGATCAACCACGATTCCGTGGCGAATATGCACTTCCGTCGGCACGCCAAGTTTTTCCAGATCCTGTTTTTGGGTGCGGAGATTGATTCCAAGTTCTGAATTCGATTCGAGCAAACGAGTGACGTCCTCTTCGAGTCGCACCAGATCGGCATAGATGGCCGGCGGCTCAGCCATGACGTGAAGCAAAGTCACTGAAGCACCGACCGCGGCCGCAAGTTTTCCGGTCAATTGGACGGCTTCTTCGATGAATTCCTTCCCGCCCGTGCAAACCAGAAAGCGCTTCAATTGCGCCCACTCACCCATCGCCACCAGGACAGGTGGTGAGATGGATTTGATCACTTCGTAAGTTTTTTCCGAGCGCCAGTGCAGGCCGGTTGAGCCGGTTTTTCGCGCGCCAATTATCACCAGGTCGTATTTGGCCTTGGCCGTTTCATTCACAATCTGCCGAACCGGATTGCCGGCACCGATCGCGATTTGGGGAGAAACATCTTTTTGGCGCAGCCATTCAGCCTGTTTCTCGAGCGCATCACGCAGCGACGCTTCGTCACGGGATTTTTCGGCGATGCCAAGAAGGGTCGTTTCGGCTTGGAGCGGTCCTGCCAGTAATGCGCCCAATCGCGTCGCGCTGTCGGCAGCCGGCATACCATCACTGCAGATCAAAATTTTCATGGCGAAATTACAATTTGTGACCGGTCATGAGTGTGTAAATGACAATGGCGGCGCCGATCAACGGCAGCGGGACGAAGGCGAGCCGGATTTTCGGGCCAGCAAAATATTGAGTCGAGATCGCGCCGATCTGAGCGCCGATCGCAGCGCCGGTGTGCATGACGAGTGCGATCAGAATATCGACGTTGCCTTTGATCGCATGACTGAAGGTTCCATAGCTGGCTGAAATAATGATCTCGAATAGATCGGTGCCCACTGCGAGATGGGTTGGAATTCCAAGGACGTAAACCATTGACGGCATCCGGATGTAGCCGGCGCCGCCGCCCAGAAAACCGCTGAACAGTCCACCGACGAACGCGACCAGGAGAATGACCCAAAGCGAAATCGTTACACCCGAAGCGGGCAGGTTGATCATCGGCCAAATCTTCCACCGCTGAATGCTTCGGGTAACATGGGCGAAAGAGGAAGGGTCATGTTTTTTCGCCGCCGCTGTCGTCGGCGCAGCCGTCGCTCCTTTTTTTGAGCGCAAAGTCTTGCGGCTCTCCCAAATCATGAAGCTCGAGATGCTGACGTAGACGGCAATGGAGACAACGCTTACAACCAGGTTCACGTTGCCGGCGCGTTTCAACATTTGAATCAATTGCGCGCCGACTTCCGCGCCGCCGATCGTTCCGACCGCCATGATCAATCCGAGCTTGAGATCGACATTGCCGAGCGCGCGATGCCGTTTCGCTGCAACCACCGATTTGCCAACGATGTGGGCGAGATCGGTGCCGACCGCGAAATTCCAATCCAATCCGACCGCGCGCAGGGCCGGGCCGGCGATGAAACTTCCACCCACTCCAAAAAACCCGCCCAGAATTCCAATGAAAAAGCCAACAACGACCAAATAGATCGGACTGATGTGCGCGCCGGAGATTGGGAAAAACATATTTACTCCGAGCGCCCGCGCAGCTTTCGCAACAAAAATGTGGTCACGCTTTCGAGAACAACGGCTTGCCCGATAATGAGTAGGATCGCGACAACGCCATAAGTGTATCGATGGTGAATCTCCAACTGATAGAGCGATTCACCCAAGAAATGCAGGACCAGGAAAAAATAACCGACTACGAGAACGGCATAAATGACCAACTCAATCAAAAATGCGCGGAGCGTTTTGGCCGTTTCCTTTTTCATGCGTTCCAAATTCTTCGCGTCGGGACGCGCTCAAGGTCGTGTGGGATCATGGGGAAAAGCAAATTTTGTTGTAGCTGCCGCCGTCTCTGGCGGCAGAATAGATGCGTGGCCATTCCAATCGCGCTGACCATCGCCGGCTCGGATAGCAGTGCCGGCGCCGGAATTCAGGCCGACCTGAAGACATTCAACACCCTCGGTGTTTACGGAGTCTCTGCCGTCACCTGCGTGGTCGCTGAAATTCCCGGTAAAGTTTCACGACTCGAACCGATCAGTATCGAAATGGTCCGCGAACAGATCGATGTGCTCGCGAAACATTTCCCGATCGCCGCGATCAAGACTGGATTGCTCTGCTCGGCTGCAATCATCAGCGAGGTCGCGAGGTCGATTGTCGATCTTGGACGAAAGATTCCGCTCGTGGTCGATCCCGTCATCACCGCAACCGGCGGCGATCCGCTTCTCGAGTCCGATGCGATCGAGGCCTGCCAACGCGAGTTATTTCCAATCGCTTCCCTAGTCACGCCAAATCTGGACGAAGCTGCGCAGTTGCTTGGCGAAAAAATTCACGACTTAGAGGCGATGAAACGAGCAGGCAAAGAATTGGAGCGCAAATTTAAAACCGCGATCCTGCTCAAAGGCGGACATCTTCGCGGCGATGAGGCGGTCGATCTGTTATTTGCCGATGGGCAAGTCGTTGAATTTACGGCGCCGTTCGTGCCTGATGTTGCGACGCACGGCACCGGCTGCACCTATTCCGCGGCCATCACCGCCGGTCTCGCTGCCGGAATGCCTCTTCCGGACTCAATTGCGCGTGCTAAGAAATTTGTGACCGCATCCATCGCCAATCGTCTTCGCTGGAAATCAAACATGGGACAGAATATCGACGCATTGAACCATTCCCCTGACACCGCCGGCACGAATTGACGGTGCGCTAACTTTTCTTCTTCTTGTCGATCTTCGCGGGGCGTTTCGCTTTTTTCCAGCGCTTCAACTCCATCGCTTCTTCGGCCGCAGCCGTCTCCGCTTGTTTTTTGCTTCGGCCGCGACCTTTTCCGAGAACGATTCCTTCCCAGACCGCTTGCACCACAAATCGTTTGTCGTGCTCAGGTCCAGTTTGGGAAAGGACTTCATAAACGGGGCTCCGCGGCGAAATGCTTTGCAACAGTTCCTGCAAATAACCCTTGGGATTGATATCGACCGGTTCTTCCGCCAGCTGAGCCAGATCTTGGTGGGCCTGGGCTAAAATAAATTTTCTCGTTTTCTCCAGACCACCATCGAGATAAATCGCGCCGAGCAGCGCTTCGAACGCGTCCGCGAGGGTCGATACCCGGGCACGTCCACCACTTGCTTCCTCGCCCCGGCCCATTAAGAGGAATTGCCCGAGGTCGAGGGCCGCCGCGTGCGCTTTCAATGCATCTCGCGAGACCAATCGCGAACGCAATTTCGTGAGCTGCCCCTCCGGCTGGTCGCCGAAATGTCCAAAAAGATATTCGGTGATGACAAGTTGCAGGATCGCGTCGCCCAAAAATTCCAGGCGCTGATTATCGAAATGTCGCTGTTGGGTCTCATGGCCGAGGCTCGGATGGGTCAACGCTTCGGCCAGCAAAAGCGGATTGCGAAATTTGTAACCGATTCGTTCCTCTAACGGATGCACGTCAGCGCTTCTGATAAATCTCGAGCGAAGTGACAACGTCAAGCGCGCGCTGCAAAACAGAATCGCGCGCGGGCTGTCTCTCGCGAGCGCGGTTGCGACGCTGGGCGTCCGGAATGTCGAGCTCGGGATTGGTCCCCGCGATCAAGGCCGCTTCGTTTAAGTGCGGCCGTTCCGTTTCGTAAACAAACGGCGTCATTCCCTTCTCGCTACTCAGACGAAAGATCTGCCGCTTGTCTGTGAGCGACATTTCCACCGGCAGATCAGGTTTTACTCCGCCGGGAAACAAGGGTTGACCATCGGGCAGGGCCGCTTCCGCGGACGCGACACGCATAATCTTCCCGCTCGGCAACGGCAAATCGGAGTATTCCACCGCCCGGCCGGCGCTCGGCTGGCCGATAAGTAAAGCCTTGTCATAAAACCTGAGGTCGGCGGCAACGGCCTCCGCGCCAGTAGTCGTGTCCCCGTCAATCAGCGCCACAATCAAACCTTGAAAGGTCGGGTCGCGATCCGAACTAAACGACCGGTTTTGGCGCGCTGCCGGTTTGCGCAAGGCGAAAAGCGCTTTGCCTTTTGGACAAAAGCGCTTCGCAAATTCCGCCGCGATCGCAAAATCGCCGGTGCTACTGGCGCGAAGATCGACTATCACCGCGTCGACTTTCTTCGCGACAAAGTCTTGCAGATTTTTGTCCATCTCTTTGAGGTTAGCGCTATTTAGAGAACCGAGCCGAAGGTATCCGACATGACCGTCAAAAACCTCGCTGTGAAAGGAAGCGCTTGACTCCGGCATCGCGCTTCCGCCCCGCGGCTGCGGGGGCAAAAGCATTAATCCGCCCGGCATCCGCATGAGCAATCCTGCGAGCGTCGCTCGATTCAACTCGGTGTCAGTGATCGCGTCCGGATTTGTGAAATTGCTTTTCAGAAGCGCGATCGCAGCCTGAAGATCGCCCTCGCCTAACGAATCGATGATTTGCTCTGTCCCCGGCGTTGGCGACGCGGACGGCGCGATCGATTTACCTGGTGCCGCCGGACTGTTGGCGGTCGGCGCCGACGATGGCGCCGGACTTTGGCCGAAAGCGTGTGCTGCGAGTAAAAACGAAATGGCCGTGGCAGCCGCGCGGTTCAACATTGCGTTTATTGTTAGCTGCTCGCCGCGCTGAGAGCAATATCGCGCCGATAATGACAACCCTCGAACCGGATGCGCGAAGCGGCTGCATAAGCGCGATCGCGCGCGGCAGCGATGGTTGATCCGAGCGCAGTGACCGCCAAAACTCGCCCGCCGGCGGTCACAACCTGGTCAGCCACGATCTTTGTTCCGGCGTGAAAAACCTGAACGTCTTCAAGTTTCGCGACCTCATTCAAACCGGATATCGCTTTGCCGGTTTCGTATGTCCCCGGATAACCAGCCGAAGCGAGAACGACGGCGACGGCAGCGCGCTTGTCCCACTCGATCGAGTAATTGTCGATCTTGCCGTCAATCGTGGCCTCTAAGAGCGGCAAAAGATCGGGTTTCATTCGCGGCAGAAGCACTTGCGTCTCCGGATCGCCGAATCGGCAATTAAACTCGAGCACTCGTGGGCCGTCGCTCGTGATCATCAAACCTGGGTAGAGCAGACCACGGTAAGCGATTCGTTCCTTGGCCAAACCGCGCAACAACGGTCGCATGATTTCTTTTTCAAATTGTAACTGCAACTGCGCGTCCCAATTGTTGGCCGGACTGAAGGCCCCCATCCCGCCCGTGTTCGGGCCTTTGTCGCCATCGAACGCCCGTTTGTGATCACGCGCCGATTCGAGCAGCCGATAATCTTTGCCGTCCACCAGCGCGTGGATGGAGCATTCGGTGCCGCGGAGAAATTCTTCGATCACAATCCGGCGCCCGGCGTCGCCGAACCGCGCTTCATTCATCATCGCTTCAATGGTTGACTTTGCGGTCGCGACATCGGGCGCGATGATCACCCCTTTACCCAAGGCGAGCCCGTCGGCTTTGATTACGACCGGGAATTTAAGCTCGTCGCAATAGCCGAGCGCCTCTTTGCTCTCCGAAAACATCCGCGCTTGGGCGGTCGGAACCTTTTCCGCGCGCATTAATTCTTTCGCAAAAATCTTGGACGATTCGAGGCGCGCCGCAGATTTGATCGGACCGAAAATTCGCAATTTGTCGGCCGCGAAAAGATCGACAATTCCCATCGCCAGCGGATCGTCCGGGCCGACCACGGTTAGTTCGACATCATTCTGTTTTGCGAATCGAAGCAGTTGCGGCAAATCGGTCGCCGAAACGGCAATGTTCTCCGCGATCTCGGCGGTGCCGGCATTTCCCGGCGCGCAAAAAATACGATCGATCGACGACGATTGCTTCAGTTTCCAAACCAACGCGTGTTCGCGGCCGCCGCCGCCAATCACAAGAATTTTCATCGACGAGGCAAAGGAAAGCGTGATCTCGACAAAGACAAGCAGCCGAATTGTAGCTGCCGATGTCCTCATCGGCAGGCGCCACATATCCTGCCGCCAGAGACGGCGGCAGCTACAACTTTCGGAAAAACAAGCAACGCGTTTTAGCGTTAGCGAGAAACGGCCGCCCGCGATGGCGATTCGGCCGGCGTAATTGCCAGCGCCAACTTTTCGGTATGCCGAACAATCGTGATTTCGGATTGAACGCCGATCTGTTCGCCCATTAGCATTTTATGGAGCTCGTGGATGCTGCCGATCGCTTTTGCGTTAAATGCGACGATCACATCGCCTTCGCGCAGGCCGGTCTGTTCGGCCGGGCTGTTTTTTTCAACCGAAACAACCAGCACGCCAGTCTCGAGCGGCAAATTATAAAAACGGACCACCCGACGGTGGATCGGCACGTTTTGGCCGGCCACGCCAATGTAGCTGCGACGAATTTTTCCTTCTTTAATTAGCCAGCCCGCCACAAATTTTGCGGTGTTACTCGCGATCGCGAAACAGATTCCCTGGGCCGGACGAATCATCGCCGTGTTCACGCCGATCACTTCGCCGGCTGAATTCACAAGCGGCCCACCTGAGTTGCCGGGATTCAATGCGGCATCGGTTTGAATAATATTGTCGATCAAACGGCCCGACTGCGCGTGCATCGACCGGCCGAGCGCGCTGATCACGCCCGCGGTCACGCTGGCCTGAAAACCGAGCGGGTTGCCGATCGCAATCACGACCTGGCCAACGCGCAAGTTTTCGGAATCCGCCAGGCGCACGTGGGCAAGGTGCGGAGCATCGATTCGAATCACAGCAAGATCGGCGTCCGGATCATCGCCGACCAATTGTGCAGGGTACTCCCGCCCGTCGGGCAAGCTGACCGCGATTTGATTCGCGGCGTGGACCACATGGCTGTTGGTCAAAATGAAGCCGTCCGGGGCGATGACGAATCCGGAGCCGCTGCCCCCGACTTCGCGCGGTCCGCGCTGACTCTCGAGACGTTGTTTGATGTCGATGTTAACGACTGCCGATCCGACGCGATCAGCTGCGCTCACAACCGTGCGTGAGTACTCATCAAGCAGCGCCGCGTCATTCCACCCGGGCGAAACTCGCGATGATTCAAACGCCGAGCCTGCTTCAGATTCGTTTAATAAAGCGGCTATGGTGGGCTCTCGGCCGCCGGCAACATTAGAAATTCTCATAACTAAATCTCGGACTCCAGTCCCGCCAGGTCAACTACATGCCGATCTCATCTATACACATCTACTGGCATGTTACTCTCTTTCCTTGCGCCTCGGAGCGACTCGCCCTAGACAAGGACATGCCTAAATCATCCCCCGCCTCAGTGATGGACGCCCAATGCCCATCGCGTCTCGTCCTCGACCGGATCGCGGACAAATGGACGACGCTGATCATCCAGTTGCTGTCGAAAAGGACGATGCGTTACGCCGAGCTCCAGCGCGAGATCGGTGGAATTTCGCAAAAAATGTTGACCCAAACTCTCCGCAGCCTGGAGCGAGACGGCCTAGTCGACCGTAAGGTTTATCCGGTCGTTCCGCCAAAAGTCGAATATTCGCTTTCCAGACTGGGCCGGACTTTGATCGAACCATTGCGGGCGCTTTGCCGCTGGTCCGAGAAACACTTGCCCGAGCTGCAAGCGAATCGCGCGCGTGCTCGAGCCCAGGCGGCGAGAGACCAGTCCGCAGCTGCGTAAGACGATTTTTGATTAACAATGCAACAGGCGGAAACGATTGTGCTGTTGTTAGGCCTGGTGGCGGCCCTCGTCGTCATCGCGCAAAAGATCACGCTGCCGTATCCAGTCGTATTGGTGCTCGCCGGATTGGCTTTGAGTTTTGTTCCGCGTTTGCCGGAGGTGAAACTCAATCCGGACATTGTCTTCTATTTCTTTTTGCCGCCGCTCATTTATCCGGCGGCGCTTTTTACTTCGTGGCGCGATTTTCGGAGAAATCTTCGGCCGATCCTGTTGCTCGCGATCGGACTGGTCCTGACTACGATGATGGGCGTAGCGTGGGTGGCGCATTCGCTCATCCCGTCCATTCCATGGGCGGCCGCATTCGCGCTTGGAGCAATCGTTTCGCCGCCAGACGCAGTCGCTGCGACTTCAGTGATCCGGCGGCTTCCGGTTCCCCATCAAATTCGAGTGGTCCTCGAAGGCGAAAGTCTGGTCAACGATGCGACCGCACTGGTGGCGCTTCAATTCGCAGTGGTGGCGCTGATGACGGGGACATTTTCGTTAGGCCAGGCCACCGCCCGTTTTGTCATCGTCGCGCTCGGGGGCACCGCTCTTGGTCTGTTAATCGGATTTATCGCGCGCTGGATCCATCGACACCTCGACGATCCGCCGGTGCAAATCACGATTTCGTTGCTGACGCCTTTGGCCGCGTATTTACTGGCGGAGCGCATCCATGTTTCGGGAATTCTGGCGGTGGTCACGGCCGGAATTTATCTCGGCTGGCATGGACCGATTATCGTGAGCTCGCGCTTTCGGCTTCCAGCCTACGCCGTTTGGGAAATGGTCGTGTTCCTGCTCAACGGTTTCGTTTTCATCACGATCGGCCTCCAGCTTCCGAGAATTTTGCGCGAGTTGCGCGGCGAATCGCTCACTGCGTTGATCGATGACGCTTTGCTCGTAAGCGGGGCGGCGGTTCTGATTCGCATTGGTTGGGTCTTCGTGGCCACCTATCTGCCGCGTTCATTGAGCAAGCGAGTGCGAGAACGCGACCCGTATCCGGACTGGCGAAATGTCGCAGTGGTCGCCTGGGCGGGAATGCGCGGCGTCATCTCACTTGCCGCTGCGTTTGCGTTGCCGTTTGTTTTGGCGGACGGCAACCCGTTTCCGGGCCGGAATTACATCTTGTTTTTCACCTTCTGCGTCATTCTCGTGACGCTGGTCTTTCAGAGTCTCACTCTGCCGGTCCTGATCCGGAAGCTTGGGATCAAAGACGATGGTTCGACCGACGAAGAAGAACGCAAAGCACGCGTCGAAGCCAACAAAGCCGCGCTCAGTTTGGTCGAGAGCCTGGCAAACAATGGCGATTCTTCGGCGGACGCGACAAGCCGTTTGCGCGCAGAGTACGATGATCGGCTGATGCAGCTCGAACTCTGCGCCCAAAGCGACGAAAATTGCGGGGGCGGAATTGCCACGCCGCAATACCAACGCCTTCAGCAACAAGCCCTCGACGTAGAACGTCAAACCATCATCCGTCTGCGTAATCAGCATGTGATTAACGACGACGCCCTGCGCCGGATCCAACGCGATCTCGATTTGGCCGAGGCACGTTTGACCGGAAACTAATGCGCTCCTAGTTGCGCAAGCGCCCCGGCGCCGCGGCGATATCCTAAAGGAAGGCCGTGGTAGCGGCCCCGCCGGAAGATTAATGCGACCCCGAACGCTTTCGGGCCGCTACAGAACTACTCCGAGTTTAACTCGAAGTTGATCTTCACGTCGTAATGATCCCCTTTTCCGAGTCCGTCGGGCAATGGCTCGACGCGGCTGACCCGATTCGCGAGCGCTTTGACGGATTCGTCGAGATCGCTGCTTCCCGACGGCCGAATGATCTCGAAACTCGAAACCCGGCCGTCTTTTTCGATTCGAAGTTTCACGAGCACGGAATTTTTTGATCCCGCCGTTGCGAGCGTCGTCGGTTGGACCCATTCGCTATAAAACCGGTCGTGCAACATGCTGCCGTACCAACCGAATTGCGATGCAGGACCGGCCCCGCCGGCGCGACCAGAGCCGTTGCCAGGCGCGGTCCCCTTGCCGCTACCGGTCTGAGTAGCTGGAGATTCCTTTGATTCCTTCGCGGTGGAATCGTCCTTCGCCGCAAGCGCCTTCGCGATTTCTTTTTTCTCGGCCCCGCTATCGCCTTGCTCGCTCTCCTTTTTTTCCGGGGTCGGTTTCGCAGTCGGCGACGGCTTCGGAGACGCCTTAGCCATAACTATTTTCTTTGGCGTCCGAGCCGGACTGGCGGTTGACGTCGGTTTTGGTGTGGGTTTCGGCGTTGTCTTCGCTTTCGCTGTTGGACTCGGCTTGGGACTGCGGGGCGGAGTCGCAGTTGGTGCTGGTTTAGGCGAAGGCCTCGGCGTCGGCAGCTGGATGTCGCTCGGCGCCGAAGCCAAGTAGGGCCGAGCTTCATCCGGTTGACGTTCCTTCAATGGGTCCGTTTTCGATTCCTTTCGCGGTAACGGCGACCTCATTGGGGCAGGTAAATTCTTCTTTTCAGTGACCAAGCCATCACCACCGCCGCCGTTGAGCCAAACTACGCTCTGTGCGCTCGCATTCTTGCTTTCACGGCTCCAACGAATCAATCCGACGATGACCAAAATGTGCGCGAAGGCGATGAGGCCGACGTTGGTCCAGAAGCGCAGATTTTTCGGCATCGCCTACTTCGTCTCCGCTCTCGTGGCAATACCGACCTTCATGATCTGTGCGCGCTGCAACGCGTCCATCAACGTGATCAACTTTTGCACCGGCAAGTCGCGATCCGGTCGGATGACAACGGCGACGTCCGGATTAGCGCGCTTGATCTCTGCCAATTGCGCACTCAGCGCGCTCAGATCGACAAGTTGATTGTTCAGCCGAATCATTTCGTTTCGATCGATCGAGATCGTCTGCACTTGCGATAAAGTGGCGGGCGGATTTTTTCCGGTACTCGACGGAATGATGAGACTCATGCTGCTCTCGAGTAGCGGCGTCGTGATCATGAAAATGATGAGCAACACGAACGCGAGATCGAGCAGTGGGGTGATGTTGATCTCGGAAAGCGAGGAGAGGCTCTGCCGTTGCGAATAGCGCCTCATCTGCGAAATGCGGACTCGCGCACGGCATGGTCGACGAATTTGTGTTCCAACTCAGACGCCAGTTCGGCCGCAAAATTGTCCATCTCGACAATCATTCCGCGAATGCGCGTGACCAGAAAATTGTAACCGAACATCGCCGGGATCGCGACACAGAGCGCGGTCACGGTTGTGATCAGCGCACCGGAAACACCGGGAGCCATTGAAGCGAGGTTGGGCGCGCCGGCTTCGGCAACGCCGGTAAACGCGTCCATCACGCCCCAAACCGTGCCGAGCAATCCAAGAAACGGCGAACCGCTCACCGCGGTTGCGAGCAAAATCATTTGCGACTCGAGCTCGAGCGCGGTTTCGCCAACCGCGCGTTCCATTGCCGCCGTGACCGCGCCCATTTGCGCCGATGAGATTTTGTCGGACACGCCGAGCCTCGCGCGGAATGTTTCGTCCACTTCCGCCGAGCCCAGCAGGTGAAAGGTCATCTCCTGACAACCGGCCCGATAAACATTGAAGATCGGCGAACCGGGGAAACGCGCATTTTTTTCGAACAACCGCAGTGGTTGTCGATCTTGCCGGAACGCGCCGAGGAATCGCGCGTTTTGTTTTCGGGCGAATTGGATCACGCGCATTTTCGTGATCATGACAGACCAACTGAAGATCGAGACGACCGCGAGGAGAAGGAGGACGAGCTTGCCGGCAATGGTAGCGTGCTCAAATGCAAAGAGCAGACCGCCGGCTGCAATCAACGACGCTATCAATCAATTCACCTGCGGAACTATTAGCGGATTCTGACGAAAGCGAAAGGGCTACTCGCGAGCGACGATCTTTTTCGGAAATGCGGGCCGCAGTTTCGCGACAATAACGAAGGCAAGCCCAATCGCGATCAGGAAAAAGGAAAAGAACTGACCACGGGTGAAGCCGGCGATGAGAGCCGCGTCCGGTTCGCGGAAATTTTCCACGATGATTCGAAGAATTGCGTAGCAAATGAAGAACAAGCCAGTGAGAATCCCGTTCGGTTGCCTCATCCGCGTGCGCACGAACCAGAGGATGGCGAACAAAATAATTCCTTCGAAAAAAGCTTCGTAGAGTTGTGATGGGTGTCGCGGAGTCAGAATTCCGCGCAGAGTTTCCTTCACCTGCGGTTCATGCCGCACCGCGGCCACAATCGCATCCGACGAATTGAGCGTTGGATCGATCTGTCGGCAGGCCGCAATCGCGCGCTCGGCCTCGCCAATATTTTCGGTCAGCTCCTTCGGGAACTGGACCGCCCACGAGAAATTCGTCGCGCGTCCGTAAAGCTCGCCATTGATGAAATTGGCGCAGCGCCCAAAAAACAAGCCGATCGGCGCCGTCACCACCAGATTATCGCCGAGATTCATCCACGAGATTTTGTGCCGCCACGCATAATAAAATGTGAACGCGAGCAGGCCGAGGATCCCGCCGTGGCTTGACATTCCGCCTTCCCACACCCGCAGGATCGACATCGGCTC
>Ga0209156_10001209_pt1 | contig 21192 bp, 22 predicted proteins | sample GraSoiAngelo_124_FD_185881 | JGI IMG/M metagenome (GOLD analysis project Ga0209156, IMG submission 185881) | Grasslands soil microbial communities from the Angelo Coastal Reserve, California, USA - 14_0927_05_20cm (SPAdes) (version 2) | ecosystem: Environmental > Terrestrial > Soil > Grasslands...
CCACCTATCTCTCATTCTCGAACAGGGTCGGTCTGACGACAGGTCTGTCAGAAGTGGCGGGTAGCCTTCTGCTCGCGTTATACCTCGTCGGATTGATCCAGAGCGGCTTCAATGGAAGTGGTCTTCCGGTCAATTCCAGCGACGTCGACTATGTGTTCACCTCCCCGGTTCCTCCACGGGAGGTGTTCGGGGCCAAGATCCTGTTGAATTCTCTCACCACTGTTCTGTTCGGGTTTCCTCCGATTCTGGTGCTCTACCTTAGATTCTCGGCCTACTATCGGACGGGCTGGCCAGTCGCGATACTCGCCGGGATGGTGACTCTCGTCTTTCTAGTAATTGGGCTGTTGCTGAGCGCGGACATTACTCTCTCGCTCGGGCGTGGGATTGGACAGCGGAAAAAGTTGTGGAGGAACCTGTTCATCACCCTGGTTCTCGTGATAAGCCTCCTACCCATCACCTTACTCATCCCTGAGGTCCCAGGAGTAATCGCTGAGGCTGCACGAATCCTGCCGAATGGGCTGGCCGCCACTATAAGCGTCGGGCTTGTCAGCGGAACGTCCAGGACGATAGCCTATCTTGTTGATCTTCTTATCCTGTTCGGCTGGCTGGTTGGATTCCTACTTCTGGGCGTGAGATTGTCGCGTGGGCATTTCTATGAAGTGCTTGAGGTCTCGGTGCCCGGTGCTGAAAAGTTTGACGAGCCAAATCAATCGTCTCGACTGAATCCTCGCGGGCGATCTCTATGGTCTGTCGTGAGACTGAAGGAGAGGATTCTGATCAGCCGGACCCGCGAGGCGCGAGCATTGTTCGTCAACGCAATGTTCTTGTCCGGCTTTCTTGTCATCTACGCACTGTCGGGTTCTTTCCAGTCCTCGCCCACCTCGTTTCTCTTCATCCTCTTCATCATAGGATCATTCGGGTCCGGTACCGCTTCCAGATGGATCGAGAAAGAACGTCTCTGGATCCTGAAATCATCGCCTGTTAGCATGAGGCGTTATGTAAAAGAGGTATATCGAGCTAGGCTTGCGCCGTTGCTGTTCTACCTGACACCAGTGACTGTTGCCGTGGGGGTTCCCTTGGTCCTGAGCCAGCTTGGTCAACCTTCCCTTTTGTTGGGAGTGGTTCTGGCGCTGCCGGGCGCGCTTGAGATTGCGGGGATTACCATGGCGGGCGGGATGTACTTCGCATCGAAGTATGGTCAGAGTTCTGTCGACGATATCTTATCGTCTCAGGCACAGGAGCTGGCGGACATTAGACGGTTCTTGTTCCAGACGGTGATTAATCTGATAATGGTCTCTCCGTTAATATTGCTCGTCCTGGCCTCTGAGTCGCTCGCGCCCTCTCTAGGGCCGGGCAGCCTTCCAGCCCTAGCGGCTAGCTTGGTCATAGTCTCAATCGTCTTTGCTGGTTTCGCGATCAATGTTCTCTTGAACAAGGCTGGGGACGCGGTGAGCAGGCGCGAGGACCTGTAGCCCGACCGGATTCCGAAGAGCTGTTCGTCCGATAGATTTCTGCGGGGTTAGGTTTTGACGACTCTTGTGACGAGGGCGATGAGGGCGCCTAAGATGATGAGTATTCCTCCAATACCCCAAGCAAGGTATCCGAGTATGAGGAGTATCATGTTCAAAGCGGGATTCTTGATTTGGCCGGCTCCTACGAAAGCGACCACTCCAGCGATTATGGCGATGACCACTCCCGTGAGAAAACCTAGCGAGGGGATCCGAAAAGTTAGGTCGAAGAGCCCGCGTAGGCCCCCTACGATCTCTAAAACTGCTCCGAGAATTAGAATCAATGCGCCGATAATGAGGAAAAGCCGAGCCAATGAGTAGAGAGAAGACTTCGAGGTCATTGCCGAAGTGCATTCGTTAGAGGTCGCTCTTTGAACGTGTCTGTACTAGCGTCGTCTAGCGGTTTTACCCCATAGTCTATTAGCAATACTCATACGTCGCCCCCTTCGATTTCGAACCGGACCAGAGCTGAACGAGCTAAGGGAATCGAACCCATTCTCTGATTCTGAACGTGGAAGCTACAGTTACAGGATGCGGGTCTTTGAACGGGACGTTAATGTCTGGATGACGGGGCCGTTCTGATGCGTGTACAGTCTGTTCTAACGGCTGGTATTATCGGCTACAGCTGCCCATGTATTGTTGCTGGCGAAGACGAGACGGGAAACGAGAGGAGGGCATGATCGTAAATGCTCTCCTATGCGATCAAGAGAATCAGCCGTTCATGGAAGCTCTTTGCAGCCCTAGCCCTGGGCATGACCCTTGCCGCAACCTTCTTCGGCGGTCTGAACGTCGCGGCTGACACTGTAGGCAAACAAGCCCTCGATGCCCAGCTAGTCAATACCCCAGTCGATGTCAATCTCTATCCTGGATATACTGGCATCTATTACCCTGTGGGTCCATACCAAGCCTCTTCTTATTACAACGTAACTAATGCCGTCAAGGGTATCGACGGTGTTACTGCGGCCGAATCTACAGCAACTGCCTACTCGTACAACAGCTCATATCCTGGTATCCGAGTTATCCAAGATAACTCGCTTCTTTACGCTCACATGACACTCGTTGGCGGACGCAAAACTCTCCAAGCCAACGAGACTCTCATAAACGTCGACTCCTACCAGGCACAAGACTTCCCCATCAATAGCTCCGTCCTGTACCGGATAAGCGCGTACTCCAACGGATCTAGGACAATAACGTACAACGTGACTTTGAAAGTGGTCGGAACAGTCGCCCTAGACACTGTTGCTCAAAACACTCTCGGAATTGGTTTTTCCTATTTTTCTTGCCCAACCCCTAGCGTGTGTATTAATCGAACTACCGCTAAGGAGCAGAGCATATTCATAGCCAGTTGGCAGCAGACCTTTGCCCCAATTATTGACTGGGTTTACAGCCAGTATCAGAGTCAAACTCAGAACCAAACTAAGATCGTCTGCTTCGGGATTTGTTTCCCCAGTTCAATCAGCACTTCTGTAAACGTATATCTTGACCGGAACCGGCTCATCAGCCCGTTTGGCGTAGAGAACAGTATCTCACAGGTCCAACAAGTAGAAGCCAGGGTATCCATCGCTGCCGCAGAATATGGTTTCAGGTTGGCGGATAATCTTCTTTCCCAGTTACAAGGATTTTCGCAGGAGATTTTTGCGCTGCGCTTGCAGTTCACTATTGTTTCAATACCAGTATTCTTCCTATCCTGGTATGTGGGGCGGACGGTCTCTCAGTCATCGTTCAACCTGCGCCGCAAAGAGATAGGAATTCTATTGACCAGAGGATTCACTCGCGGACAGCTGTTCAAGCATTTTCTGACTGAAGGTTTGATGGTAGGAATCGTCGCGGGTGTCGCAGGCGTCTTACTGGCCTATGGGCTGAACCCGACCTTCATCTGGGCTCTGGGTGGAGCGTCGGGAGGAGGTGCCTTCCTAACCTCTGACGCAGTTATTGTTACGCTCGTGTTTGCTGTGATTCTCACCTTCTTCTCGATATTCTCACCCGCTCGTCAGGCGGCGGCTATGGACCCTGCTCAAGCACTGAAAGAGTATGTCTACCTAGAGGAGACTAGACCAAGAAGGAAGCGAGGGGCAATAGTGGCCTTCTCCCTCGGGTTGTACCAGCTGGTTCTTCTCTTTCTGGGGATAAATTATCAGAATATAGGTCGGTCCGTTTTCGGCGCGAACTTTTTCCTCGCGTTAATCTTGATTGTCGCCGCCGTCTTGAGCTTCGTGCTAACGTACATTGGTCCATTCCTCTTCCTATACGGCGCGGCCCAGTTATCTACTGGACTGGCCCAGCGGTTTCATCGCGGATTCGCCTCCCTCTTCAGAAAAATCATCGGCGAAATTTCGGTTCTCGCCTCAAGAAGCGTGTTCAGGAATCCGCGTAGGGTTGCAGCGCTTGTTTTCATAGTTGCTTTAATCGTAGGGTACTCGGTGTGGGTCATAGGTGACCTGGCCAGCCAGCAGGATTACAACTACCGCCAGGCAGAGGTCCAGAATGGTTCCGACCTACACCTTTCGGGCATAAACTCGATCGCGAACGCAACCCGAATCGCGAGTAACATTACAAGTTGGAGCAATGTTACAGGAGCAACTCCCGAGACCGACTTTCCCGCAAATACGCCTTTTGGATATCTCCAGATAAAAGCAATAGATCCTTCGACTTGGAGGCAGGGAGCATACTACGAGTCCGGCTGGTTCAGCGGCGACATAGACAGCGTCTTCTCAACCCTAGGATCGAACAATCAGACTATCGTCCTAGACCACGGAGTTGCTTCGTACTATTCCATCCCGATCGGAAGTAGATTCACGATCTCTTATTCCTACACGACAGGAACGGGCACTCTAGTTAGCGGAAGGGCGAACGTGACAGTCGTCGGCTTCTTCGGACCCGACTATTCGCGATCTTCCGGTCCCTTCAGCTACTTCCAACCCGAAGGATGGTCCTTCGTCCCCCTTCGACTCCTAAACCAAAACGTGTCTAAGATTGATGCGCCGAGCTTTGTCCTTGCCCGCGTCGCATCGGGCGTATCCCTTGATCAGATCACTCAGTCCTTACAGAGGGACTATCCATCCCTCTCAGTCTCGGCCGCTCAAGTCTCCGTTGGAGGAGTTCCTGGAATAATCAGTGCAGGAGGCCAGAATGTTCTCCGCCTTGGAACAGCCTTCGCTGGCATGGCCTCGAGCATCGGAGTCGGCACAGTAGCATACACTGGCTACAGAGAGCGGGAGAAGGAGATTACCATGATAGCCGTTCGCGGATTGTCCTATCGACAGCTCCTAGGACTCCTGATAACAGAGTTCCTTCCCCTCGTCATCTTCTCTCTCATCCTTGGCACAATAGTTGGACTGGTAGTGATCTGGGGTGACGCGCAGGGGCAGAACTCTTTGAACCAAGGATACTTGGCAATCCTTGCTGCGCGCAGAATCATCTTTCCACAATGGGCACTTCTGAACATTCTTGGAATAGTTGCCCTCTTGCTTGCCGGAGTCTTTCTGCCCGCGATTCTAGCGGCTAGAAAGGACCTCTCAAAAATGAACCGAACGGTGAGATTCGCTTGACCTCAGTGCCGGTGATAGTCAACTCTCTAGTCCGAGCCTATAAGCTCGGCAGAATAGAAGTCCAAGCGCTCCGCGGACTCAGCCTCAAAGTCGAAGCGGGCGGAATGGTCTCAATCATCGGTCCCAGCGGGAGTGGAAAGACTACTCTGCTGAACATTCTCGGGGGACTCGATCGTGCGACAGCGGGGACCATTACTGTGGGAGACACGACCGTGACTGCGCTGGCGCCTTCCGAACTGGTGGGCTACAGACGGGAGGTTGTGGGGCACATCTTTCAGGCGCTGAACCTGATACCGACGTTGACGGCTGAGGAAAATGTTGAGCTTCCAATGATGGCTGCTGGCGTTCCCAGGTCTACTCGATCCTCAAGGACGAAGGAGCTTCTCAACACAGTAGGGCTCCTCGACATAAGAGACCATAAGCCTGATGAGATGAGCGGTGGAGAGCAGCAGCGAGTCGCTATTGCGGCGGCACTCGCCAACGATCCCCCGCTCCTCCTGGCCGACGAGCCCACAGGCGAACTAGACAGTGTCAACGCGAAGATGGTCACGGATTTTCTGGTGAAGGTAAACCGGGAATTGGGCAAGACTGTTATCATGGTTACACACGATCAGAATGTTGCGAGGGCGGCCGACAGTATCATGAGAATAGAGGATGGTGTCATCAAGGCCTCCTTGACTCCGAGCCAGATAGCCGGTGTGGAAGCGTCCGGGTCCTATCTGGATCAGCTGCGGAGACGAGCCGTCGAGCTTGAGGATCAGATGAGACGGCTGGACGAGGATTTCAAGGCTGGCCGGATCGGAGGAGACGAATACGCTGAACAGAGGCTTCAGCTAAAACAGATCAGAGGAGGAGTCCAAGATGAGATGCAACGCCAGGGAGTGATTGGCTGACAATCACTACCAGCGGTTAGCCTGATAGAATCGTACATTAGACTGGCTGGGCTAATTGCCGAGGTGAGCCTTGATCCTAGTCTCTATCTGGTATTTTGGAACGGCCCCAACGATCCCGTCAACCGCCTCGCCGTTTCGGAAGATCAAGAGTGTTGGGATGCTCTGGACCTCAAACTCGCCCGATGTCAAGGGATTCTCATCCACGTTTAGCTTACCGAAGGCGACGCGGCCCGCGTATTCCTTGGCTAGTTGTTCTATGATGGGAGCGACCGTACGGCAGGGGCCACACCATGCTGCCCAGAAGTCTACAACCATCAACGGGTATTTCGATATCTCTGAGGAGAAGCTGGCGTCTGAGAGAAGGATGGGTTTCCCGTCATTCTTGGCGGCGGTCTCAAGCTGTGCGCGAGCCTTCTGCATCATCTCGACCAGTTTCTTCTCCTTTATTCTCTGAATCTCCATTTCTTCATTAGACATGACCAACACTAATCCATCCTAGAGAATCGACCGGACACCACTCCTGTTACCCGGTCTCTCTTAAGCTCCTCGTCAATGCAGCTCCATATCAAGCGCTCACGCCCAGCCAACTGGTCATCTTCTTTGCAAGCAGGTCGAGCGGAAGAGCACCGTCATTCAAGAGCTCGTCGTGGAATCTCCGGATCTCGAACTTTCGTTTCTGCTTCTTCTCCACCTTGGCTCTGAGTTCCCTGATCTTCATTTCGCCAATCTTGTAGGCGAGTGCCTGACCAGGCCACGCTATGTAGCGGTCTACTTCTGACACGATGTCCTGCTCAGTGGTGGCCGTGTTTTCTTTGAGAAATCGGATAGCTTGTTCTCGGGTCCACTTCATACTATGAATGCCCGTGTCCACAACCAAACGAGCGGCTCTCCATGCCTCCTGTGTTAGCCTGCCAAAGTCTGAGAGCATGTCTTTGTAGAAGCCGATCTCCTTGCCGAGTCGTTCCGCGTAGAGCGCCCAGCCTTCTATGAATGCTGTGTAGCCGCCGTTGCGTCGGAACTTTGGGAGGTCTCTTAGTTCTTGCTGGAGTGCGAGTTGTAGATGGTGGCCTGGTACTGCCTCGTGGTATGCGAGTGCTTCCATCGTGTATTTTGGCCGGGTCTCGGGCTTGTAGGTGTTCACGTAGAAGTATCCGGGTCTCGAACGGTCTTCTGGAGGCAGATAGTAGTATGCGGCCGGTGCTGCGTCAGCGCGGAACTCTTCGATCTCGCGAAATCCATACTCTGACTCGGGCAAACGGCCGAAGAGAAGCGATAGTTTCGCATCCATCTGCTTGAGTATCCGTTTGAACCCGTCGAGAAGGTCTTGACCGGTTGCGTAGAAGTTTGACTTGTCGTTGCGAAGTGTCTCGTTGTACTGTTGGAGGGTTCCCTTGAACTGGGCTTTTCGAAGTATGGCGCGGATCTCTCTGTTTATCCGTACAAGCTCCCGCTTGCCTATCCTGTGGATCCGGGCAGGCGTGAGGTTCGTGGTCGTATGATATCGAATGGCGTAGTCGTACATCGCTTTTCCCTTCGGGAGGGACCAGATGCCTGGGTTGGTGCGAGATTTTGGAAGATATTCTTCCTTGACGAACTTTAGGAGTTTAGTGTAGGCGGGGACGACAGAGCTGGTTATCTCCTCATCCAACTCCTTCGCCACCCGGTGTGCGTCGTCCGCTCCGATGCTTGATGGGATTTCATCGATGGGCTTGTGGAGTTCGCTCTTGTCCGGCGCGGCCACTACTTGGGTTTCTAGTTGGGGTATGATCTTCTCGACTACGACTCTCGGCTGGACGATCTTCTTTTCTATTCCAGTTTTCAGGTTGGCGATCGTCTGGTCGAAGACTCTTGGGAATTGTCTCAGGCGGCTGATGTAGTTGTCAAAGTCCTGTCTGGTCTTGTAGGGGTGGAAGGTGATGAGCTGGGGGAGGTCGATGTGGGGTCCGGTCTGCTGGCTGATCGGGGTAAGATAGGGTTCGTACTTGGCGCCTTCGATCTGTAGGGCGAGTTCGCGTTGGAACAGGTCATAGTTGAGCCGATCCGCCTGACCTGTAGGTCTCCGGAGACTCCTCAGCTGTCCTAGATATTCTCGTAGCCGGTCGATTCGCTTGTGATACGCATCTGCAGAGACATCGTCCAGCCTGTTGTCGTAGCGGTGGTCGCCCAGATAGGTGGCGTAGGTTGGGCTTTCATGTAGAATGAACTCCCAGTAATCCTCGTAGAGATGATTGAGGCTTGCTGCTGCGTCGTGCTGACTTGTTGCCACGTTGTTTCGCGAGACTGTTCTTGACGTTTCAGGGAATTATTGTCATATGGGTCTTGGCCTCAACTTTAGTCCCGATGAAGCGGTCGCTCCACTTCTGGCTCATCTCGCCGTGAGTCCCCAGCCCGACGGCTACATCCAAGACTAGGAGGAGCCAGTAGATCTTGCTGATGTTTCGGATGAAGCTACTACGCAGGTCCATGGACTTCCCGTCAATTCTCTCGACTCGGAGACCTATGATCTCCTTGCCGAGGGTTCTGCCATACAATCCTTCGGCGAGGAAGGAGTAGAGGAAGAGAACGAGAGAAGCCCACGCGAGCCAGGCTGCCCACCATCCCGCCCACCAAGCAGGAAATGCCGACACGGCCGTGGACGGGAATCCCAGCCCGATGAAGAAGGGGATTGCGAAGACTGTAGCGATCACAGCCAGCACGATGACCACTATAGCCGCGTCGATGAGGATCGCAATTACTCTCCGCGCCCAGTGATTCTGGACGCTCTTGTCGTCCCTCAACAACTCAAAACCCGTAGGAGACTGCACTCCCATAGTTCCGCGTAGGGTGGCTCCGCACTTGGGGCAGAGGGCTGTTTGTTCTCCGACTTGGCTTCCGCATTTCCAGCAGTATACCATTGATTTCCCACGTTTCCGTTAGCATCTGCCGGGGTTAAGCTTAACGGTCTTGAGGAGACTAGTCCTAATGCTTACTATCTGCGAGCCAATAGTTTACGCCGTTCCCTCACGCACCATCCTCCGCTGGTTTAAGGGAGAGTTACCCGCCTATGTGGGAGTGAGATAGGACTCAGCGGGACACACGGGCGATTGATATGAGATTGTTGGTCGTCTCCAATAGGCTTCCCTTCACAGCGAGCAGTCAAGAAGGGGAGCTGGTCTTCCGCACGAGCCCAGGCGGTCTCGTCTCAGGCTTGACCGCGTACTTGAACTGGGCGAGAAAGGACGCGTCCAGCATTGATCACCTTTGGATTGGATGGCCGGGAATCGAGGTCGACGAAAAGTCTCATGACAAATTGAGACAGAAGGCGGCCAAGGAACAGGCCTATCCCGTGTTTATCGATGCTAATACGATGGACCAGTTCTACCATGGGTTCTGCAATAGCACGATCTGGCCCCTGTTCCATTATTTTCCGACCCATGCCAGGTTCGACGAGCAGGACTGGGCCCAGTATGTGAAAGTGAATGAGGTCTTCCGAGACTCGATTCTAAAAGTTGTAAAACCCGGGGACACGGTCTGGGTTCATGACTATCATCTGATGCTACTGCCGAGGCTCTTGAGAGAGAAGATTCCGGAGTTGTCCATCGGCTTCTTCCTCCACACTCCCTTTCCCTCCTATGACATCTTCCGTACCCTACCCACGAGAATGCGGCGGCAAATCTTGGAGGGCATCCTTGGAGCTGACCTTGTAGGATTCCATACGATCGACTACACGCAACACTTCCTCAGATGCATACTCCGTATTCTCGGAATCGACAACAACTTCGGCCAACTCTTGATCGACGGGGAGAGGGCGGTCAGGGTGGATACTTTTCCCATGAGCGTCGACTACCGACAGATCCGCGACATGGTGAAGAGCGAAGGTGTGCAGCGGGAGGCAGAAGAGCTCCGTGCAACACTTGGCAATATCAAGACAGTACTATCCCTAGATAGGCTTGACTATACGAAAGGGATCAAGCATCGGCTTGAGGCCTACTCGGCCTTCCTTGTGAAGCATCCCGAATGGCAGCGCAGGGTAGTCCTGCTCTTGTCAGTCGTCCCATCTAGAATTGGGTCGGAGCACTATCAACAGATGAAGGAGGAGATCGACAAGCTTGTGGGTGGTATCAATGGGAAGTTCGGGACGATCGGCTGGACCCCTATAGTCTATCGATACCGCTTCCTGCCCCACGATCAACTGCTGAGACTCTTTGCCGTGAGTGATGTCGCCCTGGTAACTCCTTTGAGGGATGGGATGAACCTGATTGCAAAGGAGTACGTGGCGTCTAGATCCGACCGGAGGGGAGTTCTGATTCTTAGCGAGATGGCGGGCGCGGCAAGGGAGCTGGGTGAGGCTTTGATCATCAACCCTAACGATCAGTCCGAGATTGTGGATGCGCTGACGGCGGCTCTGGAGATGCCTGAGGACGAGCAGATGCGTCGTAACGAGGTGATGCAGACTCGGCTGGAGCGCTATGATGTTATTCGCTGGGGCCAGGACTTTGTGGACGAGCTTCGCTCTGTAAAGGAGCAGCAGGACAGGTACAGCGCCCGGTTACTGGACAAGTCGACTAGAGAGAGGCTGATCAAAGACTATGTTAGCTGTGAGAAGAGGATTCTTCTTCTAGACTATGATGGTACGCTGTCGCCTTTCAAGGAGCGGCCCGAGACAGCAGTCCCGGGAGCCATACTCGTCGCTATACTCAACACGCTATCGGAGGACCCTCGGAACAACCTTGTGATAATCAGCGGCCGCCACAAGGCCCTCCTCGAGAAATGGTTCGGCTCTCTCAACATAGGAATAGTCGCTGAGCACGGAGCATGGATCAGGGAGAAGGGCAAGGAGTGGGTTCCGGCGGTGAAGGTTGAGAGCGACTGGAAAGAGAAGGTTCTACCAATCCTCAAGAGTCACGAGGATAGGCTCCCCGGCTCGTTCACGGAAGAGAAAGAGTTCTCGCTCGTGTGGAACTTCCGAGCGGCCGATCCGGAGCTTGCTTCTGTTCGCTCGAAGGAGTTGGCTGATGAGCTCTCCTACTTCTCCGAGAACACGGAGGTTCAGGTGTTGCAGGCGAGCAAGTCGATCGAGGTGCGCAACATTGGTATCGACAAGGGCACGGCGGCGAAGCTTCTGCTCTCACAGGAGAACTTTGACTTCGTTCTTGCTGTCGGGGACGACCAGGCCGATGAGGACCTGTTCAAAGTCCTCCCTGAAAAATCATTCTCCATCAAGGTCGGACTCGCAAAGTCGTATGCAAAATATAATCTCAGGAATCATCGCGACGTGGTTCAGCTACTTACAGACTTGACGAAGACGATGAAGTCGTTAGAATCGACCAGCTAGCGCTTGAGCTTGTTCAGGCTCTGGTAGTCGGGGGGCGCGTGTAGAGGAAGACCAGCCAGAGCCTAGATCCCTGGCTTTTCTGCTGCGTGAATCCTGAGTCTTGAAGGGTCCGATCCAGAACGTCTAATGGGTGAAGGTAGAACATGATTTTTCCTCTTCTCTTCTGAAAGAAGTTGACAACACGGACTCCTATCCGGAAGGGCCACTTGGCCAAGCCCTGATCGCGTGGAACGATGAAACCAACCATCGCGCGGCCCGCATCGATTGCGTTTTTCAGTAGCGGCCTCCAGTTCGAGTAGCAGCAGAGGACCTTGTCTATTATGACAATGTCCGAGGGGGGAAGCTCTGCTTCAGCAGCATTTCCAACCTGGAACTTGGCCCTATTCTCGAATCCGCTAACCCGGACCAATTCGCCGGCCGCTTCGACCATCTTGGGGGAGAGATCTACCCCGATGGCGCTGGCTGCACCTTTCTTCAGAAGTTCTACGGAGAAGCCGCCCGCGCCGCAGCCCAAGTCAACTACCGTCTTGTCCTGCGCACCCTCGTTGAGGATGAAATCTAGGAGCAGCCTGCTACTCTTGGAGAGACCTCTACGTTTGTAGCGGTCGCAGAAATCGCAGGCGTCTGCATCGAATTCCTCTCCTATCCTGTCAGTCTCTTTCTCTGGACTCTCCAATCTCCCGGTCACTCGCGTTTTCTGTTTGTCTTGCGTCCTTCTTGGAAGTGGATATTAACTGGCCCATATTTCTCTGCCGGAGCGGAGTGTCCCAAAGACGAATTATCGTAGGCTCGGCAGCTCTGGTCTCAAGCTGAGCGAGCTGTCGCTCGGCGCCTGGGTCACGTATGGTGGCCAGGTCGGCGAAGAGGTCGCCGTCAAGTGCATGTCTAGGGCGTATGATGCTGGTGTGAACTTCTTCGACAATGCCGAGGCTTATGCTCATGGCAACGCAGAGACTGTGATGGGTAATGTGATCAAGCAGCTTGGCTGGAGGAGAGAGAGCATCGTCGTTTCCAGCAAGGTGTTCTGGGGCGGGGATGGACCGAATGATAAGGGCCTCTCGAAGAAGCACATCTATGAGGCTTGTCGAAACTCGCTCCGAAGACTACAGCTGTCTTATCTTGACCTGTTCTTCTGCCACCGCCCAGACCCGAACACTCCGATCGAGGAGACTGTCCGGGCGATGGATGATCTGATCCATCAGGGACTGATTCTCTACTGGGGGACCTCGGAATGGAGCGCCGCCGATATTATGCGGGCCTACGGTATCGCCCGGGAGCTCGGCATGACTCCTCCCTCGATGGAACAGCCGCAGTACAATATGCTGCACCGGGACCGGGTCGAGTCAGAGTATCTCCCCTTGTATCGCGAGATCGGGCTTGGAACAACCATCTGGAGCCCGCTAGCTTCGGGCTTGCTGACAGGGAAGTACAGCAAGGGGGTTCCTCCAGGATCTCGGGCCTCGCTCGAAGGGTATCAGTGGCTACGGGAGAATCTGGTCACTCCGGAGAATATTCAGAAGGTCAACCGGCTGGAGCCGATAGCAAAGGACATGGGCTGTAGCCTGGCCCAGCTAGGCTTGGCCTGGTGCCTGAAGAATCCGAACGTGAGCACCGTGCTGACAGGGGCGAGTCGTCCAGAACAGGTTGTCGAGAATATGAAGGCTGTCGAGGTTGTGGACAAGCTGGACACGGCGACATTGGAACGAATAGAGGAAGTCTTGGGGAACAAGCCCGGGATAGGCGAAGAGTAGCATCTTCGAACAAGCATCTCTCAGCCGTTTCTGGTCGAAGAGTATCAAGTCCCGGAAGCACCGGACAGCCGAAGGAGTCTGCTGAACCGGCCTATTGTTACCTAGTTCTCATGGCGAGAGTTAGATGTGAAATTTCACCTGCTCCGAACTTTCTAGGTGACGGTTCTAATCTTGAAGTCCAAGAAGAAAAGCAAAGCTAAGACCCGTACAGCATCGAAGGCTCACAAAAGGACGAAGACCAAGACTCACGCCCGCCCCAAGCCAGAGAAGTCTCCACTAGACAAAGCCGAAAAAGTGCTCCAGCCAAGCCTCACGCTCAACACATCAGCCAAGACCTGTCAAGAGGTCGAGGTAGGCGATATCGGCGGATTCGGCAGCCCCGATGAGCTGGAAGAGCATGAGAGGCGTTGCATCGAACAGGCGACCGAGTTCTGCACGAACTGTGGCAGGAATCTCTGCCGCAACCACTACGAACTCATCCACAGAGACCACGACCATACCTCTGGACACACCATCGGCCAGAGCTTAATCTAGGAACAGTACGGAGGACACGCCCTCCGTCCCTCTTTCTCTTTCCGCGAAACTAGAAGACTACAGCTGCACTACGAGCGTAGCCTAGTTATTCCTCGACTTCTCGACAGTCTGCACCGCCAACTGTTTCATGAACCGAGCCCCAACAGTGTCTCCCGCCGCCCTAGTCTTGCTCGTGAAGGGAGACTCCGGCACCCGGGCGTACATCATCATGTACGGCGCCATCGCGAGTACGACCTTGCTCTCTGCCTTGCGGATATGCTCCTCCAGTGTGCTGCGAGGCTGTCCGAGTTTAGCAGCCAACTCATCTGCGGTGGTTCGCTTCGGAATCTCGTAGTATCCGCTCTCGACGGCGGACAGCATCGCCTTCATCTGCTTCTCAGTCAAATTGCCGAAGAGGCTGCCGAGAGAGAGTAGGAAGGCCTTGTCGGTGGTGCCGTCTGTCGTGCCCTTGTGCAGAATCTCCGTCTTGCCGACCTTGTCGAGTCCCTTCAGGAGACCCCTGACATCGTTGTCTTCGAAGCCGACGAGGCGATGGTACTCCCAGCCGCCGAAGAAGACGGGCGGCGGCATCTGGAGGAAGTTGTTTGCACGTACTACCGAGCCGACTGTAACGCCGCCGTCGGGTCCGCATATGCATGTACGGGCTATAAGCTGGAACTTGTCCTGACAGAGGGTCTTCCCAATGATCTTGCTCTTGTAATGTGTAGAATAATACGCGAGTTCTTTCTGGATCTCCTGGAAGGAGTCTAGACCATCGGACTCGATCTCTAGAATGTCTGTGTGGTCATTGCACCATAGGGAGATTCGGGCACCGGGGAACTTCTTGCTCAGACGGTTGTGGGGATCCTCGTTCTTCTCTGTCGGCTGGACCCGTAGGAAGAGTTCGAACATTTACTTACGAGAGTTTCCAGTCGTGCCGTGGATATAAGGAGTGTACCGGCGTACGCCTGCCGGGAATAGCCGTGGCATGCCGCTCATACTAATGCCGGCGCTCGCTTGCTCAAAGATAATCCGATCCTCCGACGCGCTGTACCATTGGTGATGTGAAAGATGCAAGCGACCAAAAGTGGAGTAGAAATAGCTCGAGAGTCCCACCGACTCTTCGGCGGGATAGTGGCGGCGATCGGATCCGTCTGGACATCGCGAAGAGCCAAGAAGCCAGAAGCGAGAAAGGTCCGGCTGGTCTCATGGGCCTCACGGGCCAACACTGATTCATGGTTCAAACTACAGATTGAACAGAGCAAGAGCCGAGGGCTATACTACTACACGAGGAACCAGGCAAGATAGGAAGCAACTCAGAATGACAGCTAGAACGGCTCCCGAGTCAGGGCAGACCCGCCGTTACTTGCCCTGGACAGCGAAAATAAGATTCCGAGCTTGAGCTTCTGGCCAAAAACGATGGGCTTTCTCTCCCCTTCTTTTTCCTCATACATTATCCATGTGTACCCTCAAATTGAGGATGTAGCCATCACCAGAAGGTCAATGGTTAGGCGCGATTGGTTATCTGAAGCAGAACAGTACTTCTTCACTTGACCCGGCTTCGTTACAGTTACGTTTTGAGCCTGTACACGAGAGCATTCCCTGCATATCAGAGAGGGGCGTTGTCCCTTGGCTTCCAAACCAATAATGCTGTTAGGCAACCTTGCCAGCATACTCATCACGATAGCCGGAATCCTGCAAGTCCTATCCTGGACAATCGCAGGCGCGACGATCCTCGCCATACTCTCGATAGCAACGCTAGCACCGTCGAGAGGACCCGGGTCTGGAGCAGGAGCCGGCCATTCAACGAATCGGAAGACTGGCCATTCTATGGTCGAGCCGAAGCCGTCCCGGGAAAAGTCGGACGACAAACAGACACCACGGCCGCACCAACCACCTTCGAGACTGGAACAGAGACCCGTTCCGAAAATTGAACCTCCCCGGACCACTGCACAACAGACGAAACCAGATTTCCAGAAAGTAGTGAGTCCCAAGATCACTCCTCCAAAAACTATCCCTACGAACGTCAGCCCCGCCAAACCCACCCCCCCACGGCCGGGTGCTTTGAAACAGGAAGCCATCAGACCGGTTCCTGTCGGGACCGACTCTACTATAGTCGCACCTGCCAAGCCGGCCATGCCGAAGATGGATCCCAACACCAGAGTCATAGCGAAGGGTGAGTATGCGACCTTCGAAGTGGAGCTAGACCAGCGCGCGGAAGTCATGTGCGAGGTCACAGCCGACGCACCCGTCAACGTCTATCTGATGGACGCTGACAACCTGAACAGCCTGGACCTTGGCGAAGAGTTCTGGAGCGAGACCGGCGAAGAAGGCGTCGAAAAAGCCACACTCCACTTCGTAGCCCCCCAGAAAGGGAAATGGTTCCTCGTCGTGGAAAACACGGACAACAAAGAAGCGTCAGCGAGAGCCAATATCAAAAAATCCCCGCCCAAGACCGGATCCTAAGCCTAGCGGGTTCCTCAAGGCTTCGGCGCTCAATCTCCAGGTCGAACTGTGTCCCATTAATCTGACGGACGAACATAATGTTTCTCTTAGCAAAGCCTACATTCCCCACGGAAAAGAGGCGCAAACGCCCATCTTGTCATCACACCCTGGTCGCGAGATGCCAGAACCGTCCCGGGACTCTCCGACTTGCCTTCTGTTCAGCAAGACGCTACTGGCAGTATTCGTGCTCAGCTTAGCAGTGTGGACTCCGCAAACGTCGAAGTCGCAGCGAACAGATCCTCTGATATTCAGTTCGATTATGGTTCCAGACTTTACTATTGGAGCTACTCTTCCGAGTGTTGCTCCAGCTGATGGAACGAGTCTCGCTACATCAACCATCATCGTAAATCCTATTGAGCATTTCACTGGGAACATTACTCTCTCAGACCTCCCCCCCTCCAGCAGACCTCGAATGTACACCCATAGTCCCCGCCACGATCTCAAACAGCTCGCGTAGGGCGACACTCTCCTGCAGCTCCATCGCGGCAGGAACCTACGCGGTGACAATCATCGGAACGTCTGGCAGAATCAGCCATAATGCAACAGCAATATTCAGATTCACAGCCTCCGCCTCCCCTGGGTTTACAATCACCGCCAGCAGTTCAGTTAGCTTCGCCTCAGGACAAACAGCCACCTCAGACGTGAAAGTAGACCATGAGAACGGATTCTCATCTCAAGTGGAGCTTGCAGCAACTGTATCGCCGAGCACCGGGCTCTCGGTGTCCCTGAACCCTTTCAGCTTAGCAAACGGCTCGGGAACCTCGACCGCGACCTTCAGATCCTTCACACAGGGAAATTACACAGTCACGATTACCGCTACAAGCGGAGCTAGCCGACATACCACAACTGTTAATGTGCACGTTGCCGCTGTATCGCACGCCCCACCTGCACCCTCGACGACCTCAGGACTTGACCCCGTAATATTCTATGGCATCTTTGGAGGGATAATCATCCTTGTCGTTGCAGGAACGTCTCTTGTACTAAGAAGAATACGACGCTCTAGGTCCTAATTCTTCCGCGACACTCGGACTACTTTTTAGGCGAAAAATTCCGTTTGGCAAAACATAGGCTGTCAGCAACTCACTTTTTCCAAACACAGGTCTTCTGGTCGATCGTGTGAGCGTGCATCGGGAAAGCGTTCTGTTCGAACATCTTCAGCTTGCACTGGGCTCCGTGTTTGGGGCAGACGGCTTCGCACTGTCTCATGTCCTTCTCGACGACTATGACTGCCAAGACTGTAGAGCTCACGCACGTGCCTCATATCATCTTATCGCCTAAGACTCTGACTTGGTCTCTTGGAGTGTCACTCCAAGTTCTTTCAGCTTGTACTGCAGGTGCGTTTCTAGGTTTTTGGTCATCAGTAGGCCGCTTTTCATGCTGTTGTATACGAAAAGCCAGTAGTTTTTCTGTGAAGCCTGGTTTCTGGTGACCCGTATCATGTACAGCTCAAGTTGGTCGAGTAGGTTCATCACATCCCGGTCTCTCACGGGGGATCACCGGATTTAGAGGAGGCCTTGCTCCTTCATCCACTGGTCGGAGAAGAGTCTCGTGAGATAGTTCCTGCCGCTGTCCGGCAGAAGTGTCACGATCGTCTGTCCTTTTCGCATCTTCTCGCCAGCCTTGAGTGCCGCATAGACCGCGGCTCCACCCGATCCTCCTACAAGGATTCCTTCTTCGCGTGCGAGTCGCCTTGCACAGTCGAACGCGTCTTTGTCTGAGATTTGGATGACGTCATCGACGACTGTCATGTCCATTGTCTTGGGCATGAAATCTTCTCCTATTCCCTCTACCTTGTACTGGTGAGGCTTCTCTGGGTTTCTATGAAAACGAGGATGGTAGATTGATCCTTCAGGGTCCACGCCGACAATCTTGATGGTTTTTTTCTTCTCCTTCAAGAAGCGTCCGGTTCCGCTAATTGTGCCTCCGGTGCCCATGCCGCATACGAACATGTCCAATTTCCCGCCGGTCTGACGCCATATCTCGGGACCTGTTGTCTGGTAGTGGGCCATGGGATTTGCCGTGTTCACGTACTGGTTGGGCATGTACGAGTTGGGCGTCTCTCGGGCCAGTCTTTCTGCCACTTTGATATAATGCTCGGGCGAATCAGGCGGTACGTTTGTCGGTGTCACGACCACCTTTGCACCGTATGCCCGGAGGAGGCTTCTCTTCTCCTCGCTCATCTTGTCGGGCATTGTAAAGATCATCTTGTACCCCTTGACACACGCCACGATCGCAAGGCCGGTCCCAGTGTTTCCCGACGTAGGTTCGATGATTGTTCCCCCCGGCTTCAGGAGACCCTTCTTCTCTGCGTCCTGGAGCATTGCTACGCCAATCCGGTCCTTCACGCTACCTCCCGGGTTCAGATTCTCCAGCTTGGCCAGTATATCGGCCTCCACTCCTTCTGACACTCGGTTCAGCCTGACTAGGGGAGTGTTGCCGATCGCGTCCAGTATCGTAGTGCAGATTTGCATAGATCTAGGACCGTCTCACCGATGTCCTTCCGGCCGGGTTTATCTGAATAATGGAATGAAGACGAGTCTTGTTGCCGCGATCCTGTGAATAGCGATGCAGGGTCAAGAAATCTATAAATCGCCCAACGACGGCCCGCCCCTGTTCTAGGCGGATAGTTGACCAATGGCTCCTCTATTGGCGTTCGTTGACATCTTCGTCGAGTCGCCTCACATGGACGACGTAGTCCAGGCCCTGTCCAAGCTCGACAATATCGAGGAGCTGTATGAAGTGACGGGGGAGTTCGACATCGTTACGCTTGTACGGGCTGATGATATCGAAGAGTTCCGCGATGTCTTGAAGAATCGGATCATGAAGGTTCGTGGCGTCAAGAGCACCGTAAGCTCGATCGTTCTCAAGACGCATAAGGGTGCCAGATGCACGGACGAGTTTCTAGGCTCCTCCTCCCATGGATCAACCGCCATCGCTCAGAAAGACTAGTTCTAAGAACCAATGACGCGTTCTGGGGTTAGCCCATGGAAGCCATTGACTTTTGATCCAGCCGGCAGACTTCCTCACACTGGTTCTCATTCTTCTCTCGGCAATAGTAGCCGGCAGACTCCTCGCGCCTCACATCGTTAAGATATTCACACACGCTCCAAGTCGCCTCGACCGATTTCTGGACCCGGTCGAGAAAACTGTCTACCGGCTCTTGGGCGTTGACCCGAGCCATGGAATGGGCTGGAGGGAATACTTCCTCTCAGCCCTCATCGTCAACATATTCCAGATGGCTCTCGCGTTCATCATCTTCGTCTTCCAAGGCGGACTGCCGCTCAACCCTCAAGGATTCCCCGGCTTCAGCCTGGACCTAGCATTCATGCAGGTCATCAGCTTCGGGACCAACACGAACCTGCAACACTACAACGGAGAGGGGGTCTGCAACCAGCTCCCGAACTGCTCCACTCTGAGCAACACTCCAGGTCTCTCAGGCCTCTCGTATCTTTCACAGATGACTGCTGTCCAGTTCCTACAATTCACCAGCGCGGCAACGGGAGTCTGCGTGGCGGCGGCGATGATTCGAGGTTTCGTCGCCAACTCCAAGGACATGGGAAACTTCTACACCGACTTTGTAAGATCCCTGACCAGACTGTTTCTCCCCCTCTGCTTTATCGCAGCGCTGATTTTCGTAGGGCTCGGTGTGCCCCAGACACTCAGTGGCTACCAGATAGTTAGCACGGTGGAAGGTTCGACTCAGACAATCCTGGTGGGCCCGGTCGCCTCGCTAGTTAGCATCATGCAGCTCGGGACCAACGGAGGAGGATATTACGGAGCCAATTCCGCCTATCCTTTCCAGAATCCTAATCCTGCGAGCGACATCTTCCAGATTTTTCTTATGCTTCTGATACCGACGGCTCTCTGTTTTGTCTACGGGCGGATGCTGGGGAAGAGGAGGGAGGCCCGCCCAATCCTCTGGGGTGCCTACTCTCTCTTCGCGATCGACCTGCTCCTTGCATTCATCCCCAATTATGGTCTCGGTCGTGGAATGGAAGTGAGATTCGGCGGGTTCTTCTCAACCTTCTGGACGGTCGTCACGACTGCCGTCACCACAGGCTCCGAGAACTCAAGCCTGTTCGGCAATCATCCCCTCGTAATCCTCTCTGCATTCATGGGGATGCTAATCCAGTCATCGCCCGGCGGGAAGGGCGTCGGAGTCATGTACATGGTGATGTACGTTGTCATCACCGTCTTCATCGTCGGCCTCATGTCCGGCCGAACGCCAGAATATCTGGGGATGAAGATCAACGCCCGCGACGTTAAACTTGTCATGATCACCTTCTTGGTTCACCCTGTCATCATTCTTGTCCCCACTGTCCTCGCGTATGCGACGGGAGCGGCATCCGCCATCGGCGTCTCGACAGGCTCAACAGGGTTCACGCAGATATTCTACGAGTTCACGAGCGCCGCGGCGAACAACGGGTCTGACTTTCTAGGCGCGACAGGAAATACACCCTTCTTCAACATATCCACCGCGCTAGTCATGCTCTCCGGCCGTTTCATCCCCATCGGACTACTATTAGCCCTCGCAGGTTCAATGATGAATCGGAGGCGAACCAGCGAGATCGGACTCAGAACAGACAGCGCTACTTTCACTATCGTCCTCGTCGGAAGCATACTCCTTCTAGTGGTTCTCACATTCTTCCCCTTCCTGGCCCTCGGACCCATCCTAGAATTCTTCCAGAAACGAGTCAACGGGTTCTGAAACAAGCATGCAGACTATGAGACACCTTAGCAGATCAGGTCTCCGGACAAGCCTTCTCTCCAGAAGAACGCTTCTCGATTCACTGATCCGGTTGAACCCGGCCCTTCTCTTGTCGAATCCTGTCATGTTCATCGTTGAACTCACATTCTTCGTCGTGGCGGCGATGGCAGTCTATCCTCCCGCCTTCTACCCTGTCGCGAGCCTGGCTCTGAGAGTCTATTATGTCGAGATTGCTTTCATACTTCTCCTCACTGTATGGTTCGCTACTCTTTCGAACGCGCTCGCGGAGTCGCAGGCAAAGAACACCGCCAATAGTCTCCGAAGCCTGGAGTCTGAGGTTCAGAGCAAGAAGATACTCGTCGAGGGAGATGTGAGAAGATTTGTTGCGACTCCCTCCACGGCGCTTCGTAAGGGGGACTTGATTCTGCTTGAGAAGAACGACGTTGTTCCGA
>Ga0209156_10001217_pt1 | contig 21140 bp, 19 predicted proteins | sample GraSoiAngelo_124_FD_185881 | JGI IMG/M metagenome (GOLD analysis project Ga0209156, IMG submission 185881) | Grasslands soil microbial communities from the Angelo Coastal Reserve, California, USA - 14_0927_05_20cm (SPAdes) (version 2) | ecosystem: Environmental > Terrestrial > Soil > Grasslands...
CCGGGGGAGGTGCGCGGCTGGCGACTGATCGTGAAATTCCGCTCTGGGGCAGAATCTTTTTCCGCGTTTTTACTACTCTGTATTTTGGACTCAACCTCGGCGCCGGCGCGTTCCTCTTCACCACGCGGGGGAACTTTCTGGCGGTCGGCGGCTTCGATGAGATCTATTTTGCGAGCGAAGAAATCTTTTTTACCACCGCCCTGAAACGTCTGGGACGATTCAGGCTATTGCGCGAACCAGCCATGACCTCGGGCCGAAAACTGCGGATGTATTCAGGTTGGAAAATTTTTACCCGCTCTCTTTCTTTGATTTTCGGCGGTCCGCGTGGGGTCATGTCACGGAAAAAGCTCGACATGTGGTACGGTGGCGAGCGCGAGAAACGCATCGGCTAAGGGCGAAAAGTGATGGTCAGCTGCGAATCGACCGTGTACTGTCGCGCCATCTAACCGCAAAAAACCTATGCTACACATCATCTGGCACATCATTGTTGGTTTCGTTGTCGGTCTGGTCGCGCGCGCTGTCATGCCCGGCGCACAAGCCATGGGACTGATCAAAACGACCCTGCTCGGGATCGTAGGCGGCGTTGTCGGTGGATTAATTGGGCGGCTCTTTTCCAAGCCGGAACCGGGCTCGGCCTTTCATCCCGCCGGGTTCATCATGTCAGTCATCGGCGCCGTTATTGCCCTCTTTCTTTGGACGCGATTGGCGCCCGCCGGCTAGTGTTGGAAACGAAGATTCGCAATTTCACAAGCAATGAGGAAGTGCGCGAGTTGGTGCGCGCCTTCGAGGAAGCGACGATTCTGCCTTCGCAATTCCACCACTGCGCCCACATTGCGGTGGCGTTAACTTATCTCGCTGAAGCCCCCCTCGATGACGCGACCGTACGGATGCGGCAGACACTGCAAAAATTCACACAGCGCCACGGCGTTAATGTTTATCACGAAACCGTGACGCGTTTTTGGATGAAGCTGCTCGATCATCTTGCGACCACTCATTACCGCGACATGCCGTTGTGGCGCCGAATCAATTTGATCGTGGAGCGCTGGATCGCAGCGGATCCGATTGCTGCGCATTATTCGCGCAGCGTTATCAGTTCACATGCCGCGCGCGAATCGTGGATCGCGCCCGACCGTTTGCCGCTACCGTTTTAACTTGAGGGCGCATTGCAGCTAATGGAGGGTGGGGCTCTGCGACGCCGGAACCGCCAGTCCCGGACCGGGCTCGCGGGAGCTCGCCCCTCCATGTATTAATGACGCGACCTCGTCCGTCGCCAGGTGCGATAGGTTCTTGTGAGCGAACAGGGATCGCCGGGCCGTGAGCGTCTCCACACTTATCTCAACGATCATCTGGCTGGTTCGGTCGCGGCGATCGAATTACTCGACGATCTGATCAAGCATCATTCGGAAGACCGGTTCGGAAAAATCTTTCGCGATCTATGCGATGAGATTGAGGCCGATCAAGAAACGCTGCGCAATTTGATTCGGAAACTCGGAGCCGAGGAAAGCGCCGTGCGCAAGGCCGGTGCGTGGCTGGCCGAGAAATTTAGTCGGGTAAAAATCGGGGATGCGGACGACAGTGCAGAGCTGCTTCAAGTGCTGGAAGGACTGGCGCTCGGAATTTCCGGCAAGCAGCTTTTGTGGCGATCGCTGGCCGCGACCGAGGCGAATTTTCCGGCATTGCAAGGAAGTGATTTCAGTGAGCTGGAAAAGCGCGCGCACGATCAGTTTGAGCGCGTCGAAGGGTTGCGCATGCAAATGGTACGCGAAGCGTTTCGCGCGTAGATCGAGCGAATAATTAACTCCCTGGGCTCGCGCGCTGAACTCTGGGGAGCATAGGCTGCCAGCCTGTTCATCTCGGCAGCTTGCCGAGGTGCTGCGTACGCTATTTGGTAGAGTTCCGCGCACCTGTTGCAGGCAAGGCTGCCGGCAACTACAGGCTGGCAGCCTGTGGTCCCTCCAGAAAGGAGACGCGTACGCTACCCTTTGCATGTGCGCGAATTCGGCGAGACCCTTTCCGCTAATGAAAGTTTTTGTCGCAGTCAGTCTCGTGCTCACAAGTTCGCTCCTCGCGCAAACACCAGCGCCTGCTCTCTCCAGCGGCAAACATCCATTCACCTTCGAAGACATGATGAAGCTCAAACGCGTCGGCGCGCCGGTGCCGTCGCCGGATGGGAAATGGGTCGTATTCGACTGCGAAGATGTCGATCTCGAGGCGAACAGAGAAATCTCGCATTTGTGGATCGTGCCAGCGCAAGGGGGCGAATCACGCCGGCTCAACCCGACCCCAAACCATGAGGAACGGCCACGTTTTTCGTCTGACGGGAAACAGCTCATATGGACATCGAAAGCGACCGATCCGACACAAATTTGGATGTGCGATTTTGATTCGAATGCCGGCGCGCTCGCCGGTCAGCCGCATCAGGTCACGAATATTTCGACTGGCGCGGATGGCGGTATCTGGTCGCCGGATGGGAAGAATATCGTGTTTGTCTCGGCGGTGTATCCGGATTGCGCTGATGATGCGTGCAATAAACAGCGCGATGAAGAGCTAAAGAAGAGCAAAGTCAAAGCGAAGATTTTCACGCGCTTGTTCTATCGGCACTGGAACACCTACACCGAATTCAAACGCAACCATCTGTTCGTCGTTAGCACTGATGCAAATCGTCGCACAGACATCTTGTCTGTGGGGACAGCGGGCGTCTCGCCTGCGGAATCTTCGAGTGTCTCGCGCGCTGCATCTGAAACACCGGACAAGATGTCCGGTGACCCCACAGGCAAGATGCCTGTGCTACGTGAAAGCGAGCCGCGCGATTTAACGCCTGGCGATCACGATGTCCCGCCGTTCCATCTCGGCGGGCAAGACATGTATGCGATTTCGCCGGACGGCCAGGAAATGGCTTACACCAGCAACATCGATGAAGTGGAGGCCACCAGCACGAACAACGAAATTTTCATCGTGCCGATGGCCGGCGGCACGCCCAAGAAAATTTCCACAAGCCCCGGCAGCGATTCGACGCCGCTCTATTCGCCGGATGGAAAATACATCGCCTGGCGATCGCAAGCCCGCGCCGGCTTCGAAGCCGATAAATGGCGGCTCTTTGTTCAAGATCGACAATCGGGAGAAACACGCGATCTGACGGAGACGTTTGATCGTTGGGTCGGGAGTTTCACATGGAAGAGCGATTCATCGCTCATCATCTTTGCCGCGGATGATCGTGGAGGCTCGGAACTGTGTGCTGCTTCGCCGGAAGGAAAGTTGTTTTATCCATCCGAGCTCTTCTCGTCCACGTCGTCGAAAACCGAGATCCCGCTTCACTACGACGATCTTGTTTACTCCGATCACAACCTTTATTTCGGTTTAGCGCAGATTGATGCGCCAACCGAAATCTGGCAGGTCAATGGACGCATCGGGGAAAGCTACGCACAGCGCGGCAGCGTAAAGATGTCCGGCGTAACTGGAATGAACCACGCGCTGTTGTCACAGATCGACATGCAGCCCGTGGAGTCGTTCACCTTCAAAGGCGCGAACAACGAGGAGGTACAGGGATTTATGGTCAAGCCGCCGGGATTCGATCCTAACAAGAAATATCCGCTAAAATTTTTGATCCATGGCGGGCCGCAAGGAGCGTGGGGAAACGAGTGGACGTATCGATGGAACGCAGAGTTGTTCGTGGCCAATGGCTACGTCGTGGTGATGATCAACTTCCACGGCTCGACCGGTTACGGGCAGAAGTTTACCGACTCGATCAGCGGCGATTGGGGCGGCAAACCGTATGTCGATCTGATGAAGGGACTCGATTATGTGGAGAAGACGTATCCGTTCATCGACAAGAATCGCGAGGCCGCGCTCGGCGCGAGCTACGGCGGTTACATGGCCAACTGGTTGTTAGGCCACGCCGATCGCTTCAAGTGCATCGTGTCGCATGACGGGATTTTCAATACGGAATCTGGTTACGGAACGACGGAAGAGCTTTGGTTCCCAGAATGGGAGTTTAAAGGGCCGCCGTGGAAACAGCGCGAGCTGTATCGGAAATTTTCGCCAGATCTCTTCGCCGACAAATTCAAAACGCCGGCGCTGGTGATTCACGGTCAGAATGATTATCGACTCGATGTCAGTGAAGGTTTTCAGCTTTTCACCACGCTTCAGCGACTGAAAGTGCCGTCAAAGATGTTGTATTTTCCCGATGAAGGGCACTGGGTGCTGAAGCCGCAGAACTCGCGGCTGTGGTACAAAACGGTGAACGACTGGGTGGATCAGTGGTGCAAGAGGAACACAGGTCTGTGACCTGTGTTCCTATCGTCGTCGTCGCCCAAAGGAATACCCGCGATGGGTGCGACCACCGCCGATGGCCCGTTTGCCGCCCGTGATGACTTCCGGCTCAAACAGCACGGTGTAAATGTAAGGAAAGTTCTCCAGCTTTAGCCGCGGAATTTTTTGTCCAATGAAATGCTCAATCGCTTGCAACGAGGGCAATTCCTCTCCGTTCATCAAGGTGAAGGCGTCGCCGACATTTTGTGCGCGACCAGTTCGTCCAATGCGATGGACATAATCTTCCGGGTGTTCGGGAACATCGTAATTAATGACGTGACTGACGCCGGCGATATCGAGCCCACGCGCGGCGATATCGGTCGCGACCATCACTTCGTATTTGCCGCTCTTAAATCCTTCAAGCGCCTCGATCCGTTCGCGTTGCGTGCGATTCGAATGCAAGACCGCGACTGAATGGTTCCCCTGTTTCAATTTGTGCGCGATGCGGTCGGCGCCGTGTTTAGTTCGCGAAAAAATGAGGGCACTGTCAAAATTGGTCCGTTCGAGCAGCACCATGAGCAGATCAAATTTTTGTTCGGCCGCCACCGGATAAACGGCATGCGTAACGGTTTCGGCCGGGGAACGGCGCACACCGATTTCCACCAGCTCGGGCTCGCGCAGCACCCAGGCGGCCAGCCGCTCGATCTCGGGCGGCAAGGTTGCCGAAAAAAGCAGCGTTTGCCGGTCACGTGAAATTTTTTCGACGATCCGCCGGACATCGGGCAAAAATCCCATGTCGAGCATGCGGTCGACTTCATCGAGCACCAGAATCGTGACGTCGCGAAAATGGAGCGTGCCCTGCTCGAGATGATCGAGCAGGCGGCCCGGCGTGGCGATGACGACATCAACGCCGCGTTTCAATTCCTCGCGCTGTTTGCCGTAGCCGACGCCGCCGTGGACTACGGTGGCGCGCAGATCGGTGAAACGCCCATAATCGCGAAAGGCAGTTTCGACCTGCGCAGCGAGCTCGCGCGTCGGCTCCAGGACCAGACAACGAAATTTCCCGTGATGTCCGAGCAGCGTCAGAATCGGAAGCGCGAAGGCAGCGGTTTTTCCAGTGCCGGTTTGGGCGGTGCCGATCAGATCTTTGCCGGCGAGAATAATGGGAAAGGCGCGAAGCTGGATCGGGGTCGGTTCGGCAAAACCCATCGCCTGCACGCCGCGCACGACTTCAGCGGAAAGATCGAAATTATTAAACGACACGGAGCGAAGGTAAGACGCGCGGCACGGTACGCAACGGGAGTAGTGGAGTAATGGAGTAATGCGTGTTTGCTTTTCATCATTACTCCACCATTCCATCACTCCAATATTCCAGCGAAAACGCTTCGCGTTTTTGTCCTCGCTGATACGCATAACAAATTGCCGCCGATCATCTGTGAGCTCGCGCGTGACTCGGACGAGATCTGGCATCTGGGTGACGTGTGCGATGAATGGATTGTCGATGAACTGCACGCTCTCGGTCCGCCCTTGACGCTGGTGCGCGGAAACTGCGATAGCAATTACAATTGGCCGCTGGTGTGTAACCTAACGAGAAATGGGTTCCGGTTCCGCTTGCAACATATTTGTCCTTCGTCCAGCCAACCGCCCCTCGATTGCGAGATTCTTCTCCATGCCCATACCCATGTGCCGCGCGACGAAACGATCGGTGGCGTTCGCTTCCTAAATCCCGGCTGTGTGACGCGCCCGAATCGCGGAGCACTGCCGAGCGTCGCCTACCTCGATATCAGTGACGATGGTAAGTTGACCTGGGAATTGAGATTAATTCGCTAAACGTCGCCTGGCCCCTTCGATCGCCAGTGTCGCAACACGCGATGGGCCGGCACAGCGGTCCGATGAGCGCGCGATGTTTTCACCAGGTCGCGAAAGTGCAACGTTGCCAGCGCGCTTTGCACTGCGCTCTTGGAAAACCCAGTTTGATCGGCCAGCATGCGGAGGCTAGCATTGACCGGTCGCCAGCGTTGGCGAGCAGCGCGGCCGGAAAGATAAAGATAGACGAGGAATGCCGCCGGCTGCTGATCGTGTCCGACAATATCGCGCATGAGCACATCCAAAACGTAATCATCGATCGGCACGGTTTGACGGAAGCGCGGCATGCCCGCATTCTGATGCTATACCGATAAACGGACAACACTTTTCGCACCGGAGCGATCCCTGGCACTGGACGCCGGCAAAGTCTGCGTTCTACGTTTCCGGCATGATCAAACAAATAAAATTTGTCAGTGTCCCGGTGGCGAATCAGGATCGCGCGCTCGATTTTTACACCGAGAAATTAGGATTCACCATCATCACCGACCAACCGTTTGATGATAAACAACGCTGGATCGAACTGCGCGTTCCCAAGGCGGAAACGCGCGTTGTTTTGTTCACCACCGATGACGACAAGAACCGCATTGGCACGTTCATGAACATGTCTTACACCTGTGATGATCTGCAAAAGACCTACGAAGAATTAAGAAAACGCGGCGTTGAGTTTGAGAACCCGCCGAAAAAGGAACATTGGGGGAACTTCGCGATTTTCAAAGACAGCGAAGGAAATCGCTTCGTCCTTGGCGATTAATTCGATCGCGCCCTCGCTGACGCCGGACTATCTCTGCCCAATTCCGAGACCGGATCAGCGCTAGTCAGAAATTCGGTCATTCGGTGTGCAGGGCTTGAATAACATCGACGCTCGCGGCGCGCTTCGCAGGCAGCATCGACGCGATTACCGCGACAGTCAGCAGCACAAGGGCAGAGGCGGCCACCGGAAGAACGCCCGGCATCGTTACGTCCGCGAAATAGCTGCGTGCCACGCGCGCCAGGACGAATCCGAATACCGCGCCAGCCACGACGCCCGCGGCAGCCATTGCGGCGCCTTCCGCGATGACATCTTGGTAAAGTCGCTGTGGCTGGGAGCCAAGCGCCAGCCGGATGCCGAACTCCCGCGTGCGCGCGCTGACGGAAAATGCGAGCACGCCTGCGACACCGACTACCGCAATCGACAATGCGATCGCGGCGAACACGCCAAACACCACCGAATTCAAACGATGCGGACTGAGCACCGCAGCGCGGTCATCTTCGAGCGTAGCGGCGTGCTCAATGGGTTGATCCGGGGACATGTCACGAACAATGCGCGTGACCGGCGTCACCAGCGAATAGGGATTTACACTCGTGTGGATGAACAGACGGCCGCGAAACAGTGGACCTTGTTCAAAGGTATTATAGATGGTGAGCGTGCGCTCCGGGACGATATGCACATCGTCAATATCCGCGGTGACGCCAATGATGCGTTGCAGCTGCGGCGGGGTCTTGCGCGTGACTTTCAAGACTGGATCGGTCCAGAACACGTGCTGATTGATGGGGTCCTGACTGGGGAATATGCGCTGCGCGAGGGTTTGGCTAATGATGGCGACGGGTTCTTTGTTTTGAACGTCGAGTTCGTTGAAATCGCGACCCGCAATGATGGGAACGCCCAACGCCGCAAAGAACCCGGGAGAGATAACACGAAACTGCGCGCGGGGGTCGTCTTCGCCCGCGGCCTTAACGTGACCGTCGGCGCTGAATTGCAGGCTGGGACCAGAACCGGCATCGCGCCAGGGAGCGACCATCCCGAAGGCGGTCTCATTGACACCTGGAAGGGCATCAATGCGACGTATGACTTCCTTGTAAAAATCGACAACTTGCTGGCGTGTCTTTCCATAAAAGACGGCGGGGACGTTGATGGCAAGGACGTGGCGCGAGTCCATGCCGGTCTGCGTCCTTTGCAGTGCGAGGAGAGTAGTAACCAGCACACTCGCGCCGGCCATCAACACGAATGATGCGCCGATTTGCGTTACGACGAAGATACGCTGCCGGCTCTTGCTGCCGGTTATCCGGACGCTGCCGCTCGAGAGGTGCAGTGCATCGGACGTGTCAGTGGGCAGGCGCGGGACAAATGCGAAAATCACCGCGGCCACAGTCGCGAGCGCCACGCCCACCCACAGCAGGCTGGAATCGACAGTAAGATCGAGCGCGCGTACCGAGAAACGCGACGCATAACGAGCCAGCACTTCAACCATTGGCTGCGCGCTCCACATGCCGAGCGCCGCGCCCGCGCCGCAGAGCAGAAGGCTTTCGGCCAGCAACATGCGGCGCAGAGCGCCTCTACTTGCGCCGAGTGCGGTGCGGATCGCCAACTCCCCGTCGCGGCGAACAGTGCGCGCCAGGATGAGGTTTGCGACGTTGGAACATGCGACGACGAATACGAGGACTGACGCAGCGAGCAGAATGAGGAGCACGGTCCTCGCGCCCGAGGTGATCTGGTCGCGAAGCAGCTTGGCGGAGATCTGAAAGTCCGCCTGCCTAGAGTAAGCCTCGAGGTGATCTTTTTTCATCCCGGCATAGACGGAGCGCAACTCGGCGCGAGCCTGATCGAGGGTGGTTCCGGGAGTGAGACGCGCAAAAAGTTCCGTCATGCGATGGACCCGCTCGGTGACCATCGTTGCTGAGAGATGATGGGGGCTGCTGGCAACGTTGGCGATGATTTCGGTCTCTTGGGGATATGGGACGCAAGGCTCGAGCACACCGATGATCGTGGCAGAGCGATCGCCAAGGCGAAGGGTTTTGCCAACAACGGAGGGATCTCGGTTGAGAGCGTTCGACCAAAAACGATAGGTTAAGACAACGACGCTGGCAGCCTTGGGGCCGTCATCTTCGGGCCCGATGAGGCGCCCGAGCACGGGATGCAGACCCATCACCTCAAAATAGGATCCGTTGACCACGCCGCCATTGACTTCGCGAGGTTGGCCGAGGCCGATCATGGTAAAGGCGATGGTGGAGAAGTCGCCAAACTCACTGAAGGTCTTGACCCGCGCCTTTAAATCCTGAATTTCCGGCATCGACCAGGTGCTGTTTTCGAAGCCCATGCCCGGCGCGCTCTGCCGGATATAAACCAGCTGGTCCTCGTCGCGGTTGACCAGAGGCTTGATGAGCACGCCGCGGACGAGCGTGAAGATGGCGGCATTGGCGCCAATGCCCAACGCGAGGGTGATGACCACGACAGCCGTAAATCCGGGCGATTTGCGGAGTTGGCGTAAAGCGAAACGAATATCGTTCATATTGAAATGGTTATTCGATTCGCAACGCCACCATCGGATCGACTCGACTAGCGCGGCGCGCCGGTAGCCAGCACGCGAGCATGGTTGCCGCGAACATGACCGCGGCAACGCCGAGATAAATTCGCGGGTCAGCGCCGCTCGCTTCGAAAAGCACGCGCTGGAGAAAACGCGACAACGTAATCGCGCTAACAAGGCCGATGATTGACCCGACGAGAAGCAGTTGCATCCCGTGCGACAGAATCATGGTGCGGACCTGCGCCGGACGCGCGCCGAGCGCGAGACGGATGCCGATTTCGCGAATGCGTTTGGTCGTGGTGTAAGCGAGCAACCCGTACAGACCGATCGTTGCGAGCGTGAGGGCGAGCGCGGCAAAGACGGAGAAAAGAAAACTGAGCAGCCGCTGCGTGCCCCACGTTTCGCGGACGCGATCGCTCATTGGTCGCACATCAAAAACCGGAAGTGATGAATCCACCGAGGTGACGGCATCGCGGGTTGATCGGTCAAGCGCCGCGAGTCCGATTGTCGATCTTACGAACAAGGTGAGGCTGGTCCGCTGGGCCTGGCCTAACGAGCAGTAAATCACCGGCAAAGGCGCCATTTCATCGACCGCGTGAAAGCGCATGCGCGCGACCACGCCGACGATCTCGCTCATGACGTTGCCTTCCTCGTCGTTGCCGGTATCGACGGCGATGCGTTTGCCGATCGGATCCTCGTTAGGGAAATATTGATCGACCATCGCTTGATCGATAATCACCACGCGCGGCGAGTTTTTCGTATCGCGCTCATTGAACAGGCGACCGCGCAAGAGCGGCACCTTCAGAGCGGAGAAATAATCTCCGCCGATAACTTCGAGATCGGCGTTGAGCATTTGTGCGGCCGTCGGCTGCGGCGAACCTTCGCGCCAGAATCCGGTTTGCCATCCGCCCATGAGCGGCCCGTTGGAACTGACGCCCGCGGTTTGCACACCGGGCAGTGCGCGCACTTTCTCCACGAGCGTTTTGGCGAACATGTCGATTTTATCGCGATCGTTGTAGATTCGCCACGGCAACTCGAAGCGCGTGGTGAAAAGGTTGCGCGGCTCGTAGCCTAACGAAAGCGATTGCAGCCGCGAAAAACTCTTCAGGACGAGCGCTGCAGCAATAAGCAACGTGAGCGTGAGCGCGATCTGCCCGATGACGAGCGAATCGCGCGTGCGTTTGGCCGAGGGCGCTTCACCGCTGCCTGACGAACCAGCTTTCAACGCGAGTCGCACATCGGCGCGCGAAGTTTGCCACGCCGGCCAGAGGCCGAAAAGCACTGCGGTCACCGCCGCGACGGCAAAAGTGAAAACGAGCACCGGCAAGTCGAAGGAAATTTCCTGAAAACGCGAAACGCTCTGCGGCGCGAGCACGCTCAACGCATCGCGTGCCCAGAGCGCGATGAATAACCCGAGCGTGCCGCCGAGCACGGCGATAACAAAGCTTTCGATGAGTAGTTGCCGAACGATTTGCGCGCGGCTCGCGCCGACCGCAGCGCGAATGGCGAATTCTCGGGCGCGGGCGGCGCCGCGCGCAGCGAAAAGATTCGCCAGATTCGCGCAGGCGATGAGCAAAACCAAGCCGACTGCGCCTAACAAGAGCGTGAGATTGGTGTGGTATTTACCGACGAGGTTATCGATTAGCGGCGTGACGATTGCCGTCTCGCCCTTGTTCGTTTCCGGATAGGCTTGTTCCAGTCGCGCCGCGATCGTCTTCATTTCGCTGCGCGCAAGATCGACGTCCGCGTTCGCCTTGAGCCGGCCCCAGACGAACATCATTGGATGGTGCGAGCGATCCATCCACGCCGGGTTATTGCTGCGCCGCATCAACGAAAGCCACACATCGCTGTCTTGCGGCGAGGTCATCTGCGGCGGCATCACGCCGATGAGAGTGAAGTTCTGATCGTGCAGCGTGATCGATTGGCCGATAACTTTGGGTGAGCGATTGAACGCGCGCTGCCACAAGCGATCGCTGATCACAGCCACCGGCGGCGCGCCGACTTTATCCTCATCAGCGCTGAAGACGCGCCCGATTTCAGGCGAAAGGCCGATGATATCAAAAAAATTTCGCGTGACCGACGCGCACGAAACACGCTCGGGCTCGCGGCCGGGAATGCCGCTGAGATTGCGCGACTCTTTATGCGTGCAGGCGAGATGTTCGAATATCTTGCTCTCTTTTTGCCAATCGAAATAATCCGGCAACGCGACGGAAAAATCCTGACCCGGTCCGGACGACTCATTCAAGACCATGATGCGACCTGCATTCGGATAAGGCAACGGCCGCAACAGCACGGCGTTGATCACACTAAAAATGGCAGTATTTGCGCCGATACCGAGCGCGAGCGTCAAGACAGCGATGGCGGTGAAGCCTGGCTGTTTCGCCAGCATTCGCAGGGCGTATCGCAAATCCTGCAGCAACATTCGCAGCGATCTAATCCAGGTCCGGACTCATGCCATTGGATAAACCAACGGGTCGGTCTATCCAATTCTCGTTAGATGCTGCAGGTCGCTGTCGTTGTCGTCTGATTGGAAGCGAAGCCGGCGGTATGCGAAGGCACAACGATCGGCTGCACCACGAACTGCCAGATCGAAACGATCGCACTCAAAATGAAGAGAGCGTAGATTACCGTTTCGAGCACGGCTCGATTCTTGTCCTCAGACGCCACGATCAGGTCGTACGTGTTAGCTTTGTGGGTATTCATAGGTCGCCTTGCCCTTATGCACCCCGCGTGCCAGCCATTTTTTGCCCGTTGTAAGCTGTTAAGAGCGTGCCGCTTAAAGTGCAATCGATGAAATTGTCGTCGCCAAAATCATTCCGCGCTTGGGATATGACTGTCCCGAAAATGGAACCGGAACGCTGTCGCCGAAAGCGGTTGTAGCTGCCGCTCGTGACGGCCGCTAGCGACAACTAAGAACTTGAGCGGACAAAATAGTCACTGCTCGAAACGGAACACAGACTTTCCAGTCTGTGCGCCCAGCGGGTTTGTAACCCGCTAAGGAGAACAAGCCACCAAGAAAGCGGACAACATGCCCGCTTGGCGCACAGGGCGGAGCCCTATGTTCCGGCAGCAGCCGCGGCCTTCTTCGATTTCTTTTCCGCGCCGCTGGCTTGCTCGCCTTCTTTTTTCGATTTGCGCGCTTTCTTCTCCGCCGCTTCATCGATCTCTTGATCGAGGAGTATGGCGGCATCTACCCACTCCAGATAGGCGACCGGAGCAGAGTCGCTTTTGCGTTGCCCGAGTTTCACGATTCGGGTGTAACCGCCGTGGCGATCGGCTGTGCGCGGCGCGATTTCATCGAACAATTTTTTCACGGCATCTTTTTGCCGTAGAACGGCAAAAGCGGTGCGACGGGCATGGATCGATCCTTTTTTGCCAAGCGTAACCATTTTTTCTGCGAGCGGGCGGACTGCTTTCGCTTTTGCCAGAGTGGTGCGAATGCGTTGATGCTCGATCAAACTGCAAACCTGATTTGCCAGCAGCGCTTTTCGATGCTCTGCAGTGCGACCGAGTTTTATTGTTTTCTTTTGGTGTCGCATCGCGAAGTTAGCCAACGCGCGACGGTGCCGGTTGCTCTGTGCCCGCTCCATTGGAGCTGGCGACGACATCTACTCCGACCGGCGTTTCCACGAGACCGGGATCAAATTTCATTCCCAGTCCGAGTCCCAGTGCTGTGAGTTTGTCCTTAATCTCGTTAAGCGATTTCTTGCCAAAGTTTCGATACTTCAGCATTTCTGCCTCAGTTTTTTGGGCGAGCTGGCCCACGGTGGTGATATTGGCGTTGTTCAGGCAATTGGCCGCGCGCACGCTCAGCTCAATTTCGTTCACGCTCATGTTGAGAAGCTTCTTCAGCTTCATGTTTTCTTCACTCACGCCGGCGGGCGTTTCGTCGAACTCGATCACATCTTCGTTGAAATTAACGAAAACATCGAGGTGATGGCGCAAGATGGCTGAGGATTGAAGAAGAGCGTCGTCCGGTGTGAGACGGCCATCGGTCCAAACTTCGAGAATGAGTTTGTCGTAATCGGTGCGCTGACCCACGCGGGTATGTTCCACGGCATATTTCACTCGCGTTACCGGAGAAAAAATAGAATCGATCGGGATCAGGCCGATCGGCTGGTCGGGTCGCTTGTTTTCCTCGCCAGTGGCGAAACCGCGTCCCACGCGCACTTCCAGCTCGGCATCGAACTTATGTTTTTTGTCGAGAGTGCAGATGACCTGATCGGGGTTCAAAACCTCGTAACCCTGGGCGAGTTGAATATCGCCGGCAGTGACTTCCCCCTCCTTGTTCACGCTAAGCGAAAGTTTGCGCGGCTCGTGCTCGGTCGCCTTGAATTTTATGCGCTTCAAGTTCAGCACGATGTCGGTGACGTCTTCGACCACGCCCGGCAAAGTGGCGAATTCATGCTGCGCGCCGGTGATTTTTACCGCGGTGATGGCAGCGCCTTCCAGCGAAGACAAAAGCACGCGACGAAGCGAATTGCCGACGGTGTGGCCGTAGCCCGCCTCAAATGGTTCCGCGACAAACTTCGCGTAAGTTTCCGTCGCCCCCTTCTCGTCCTTCGAGAGGGTCTTCGGCATTTCAAACCGACCGTAACGAACTGGCATAAGCTTAATAATTAACGATTTAACGAGTGCATGATTTAGCGAATGCAGAAAGCAAATCGCCAGATCGATAATTCATTAAATCACTAATTTCCTCTTCGCTGGGTTCCCCCTGGCGAGTAAAGCTTCGCGTCCAGCGACGGAAACCCAGGGACCAACAGCGCAACTAATTTAAAAACTCGCTGCGAGGTTTGGAATGAACACCAAGTCGCGCGATTTGCAAGTGCGTCCATTAGCCGTCATCCCGAGCGTAAGCCGAGGGATCCCGCCGCGAAACCTTTGAGGTAACTTCATCGGGATCCCTCGACTGCGCTCGGGATGACGGGTTGTAGAGGTCGAGGCTCACCCTTGCGCGATCTCGTCTGGCAGCTCGTTAATCGTGTCGCCGGTGCGGGGGAAATGCGCGGCCAATAATTTTCCTACTTCACTGATGGCGAGGATGATAGCGCGATTGAAATCTTCATTTTTGAAATGCGCTCGCATATCGTGCACTAATTTTTTCCAAAACTCCTCGCCGGATTTCTCGTGCACCCCCACGTCGCCTACCACGGCGTATTTATGGGCGCGCGGCGCGACAAAAATCAGGACCGCATTGCGATCCCGCGTTTTTTGCATTCCCAGCTGAAGAAATCTTCTCTCTGCCCGCGGCAGAGCATCATCCTCGAATTTTCCCCGTTGAATAAAAACACGAATCTGGCCGGAACTTTTCCCCTCCGCCTTTTTAATCGCCTGGGTTACCCGATTGTGATCGAGGCGGCGAAGAAAATGATGCGTCCGCATCTTTGTTACCAACTGCCGCTTGCTCCGCCGCCTCCGCTGGACCCGCCACCACCACTGAATCCACTGAACCCGCTGCCGCCGGACGACCATCCACCTCCGCTGCCCCAATTCCCAGAAATGAACGGACCACCGCCGCCGGTATAACGGTAACCGCCAAAACGACGCGAGGCGCGCACTGCCAGCAAAAATATGATAAGAACGAAAAAGAAAACCAGCAGCCCCGCAGTACTACTCTGACTGCTCCCGCTTTCGCGCACCGTTTTTCCGCTTCCCTTGTACTCTCCGCGAATTGCTTTAAAGATGAGATCGATTCCAGCAGCAAGGCCGCCTTCAAAATCTTTCGCCCGGAATCGCGGCGCAACGGCATCGCGTATAATTTCGTTGCACGTGATGTCTGGCAGCGTTCCTTCCAGCCCGTAGCCCGGCTGGATCCGCATCCGGTGATCATCCACGAAGACGAAGAAGACGACGCCATTGTTTCGCCCCTTTTGGCCGACCTCCCATGTCTGAAAAGTGCGCTGGGTGAAGTCTTCGATCGAACTTTGCGAAGGCATCGTCCGCCAGATCGCAACTACGATCTGATCGGAGGTCTCGCGTTCAAATTGCGCCAATTGTTCGTTGAAACGCTGAGCTGCCCCTTGGGAAACTACGCCAGCGTAATCGTGGAAATAACGGTCCGGTTTTGGCGGAATCGTTTCGGCAGCATGCGCGCAGATCGCGCACGCTAAGATGGCAACGACTGCAAAAAATAATCGTTCGCACCGCACCGCCATCCCGAGTGAAGTCGGGAGCCTGCCCTGAGCGAGGCGAAGCCGAGTCGAACGGCGATCTCGTCGTGCAACCTTGAAGATTATTTCCACGGGATCCTTCGACTCCGCTCCGCTTCGCTCAGGATGACGGGCAAAAATTATGGTGTGGGAGCCGCGGTTGCGGCCGGCGGCGCTGCCGGGCTTCCAAAGTTAAAATTCACCGTCGGCGGCTTCTCCGCGCCGGCTTGGGCTTCGAAAAATGGTCGTTGCCGGAATCCGAACATGCCGGCAAACAAATTAGTCGGGAAAGTGCGCACCGCGGTGTTGTAATCCTGCACCGAGGAGTTGAAATTTCCGCGCTCAACCGAGATCCGGTTCTCGGTCCCCTCCAGTTGCGCCTGGAGGCTTTGAAAATTCTGTGTCGCGCGCAGTTCCGGATAGCGCTCACTCACCACCAACAAGCGGGAGAGAGCATTGCTGAGTTGTCCTTGCGCCTGTTGAAATTCCTGCAGTTTTGCCGCGTCCTCCGGTGCATGGTTGGGATCAATTTGGACGCGACCGACGCTGGCACGTGCGTTCGTTACCTCGGTGAGGGTAGATTTCTCAAAATTTGCCGCCCCCTGCACCGTGTTCACCAGGTTCGGGATTAGATCCGCGCGCCGCTGATACACATTCTGCACCTGCGCCCAGCTTTGATCGACTTTCTGCTGCAAACCAACCAGCCGGTTATAGCTGCCGGCTACAGCGCACCCGCCGACCAGGACGAGGAAAAGAATGATGGCACCAATGCCGAGACAACCGATAAGACCTTTATTCATAGAAGATAGCAACCTGTCCGCCGGGAATTAGCCGACGCGTCTGCGCGAAGTCTCCGAAATTGCGCGACCAAGTCAATCCTCAGACGTGACGGTAGCCGGGGTCGTTGACTCCGGCCCGGCATCAGGGACGCCGGCTACAGGGGTTGGTCGCGTCGCCACTGGCAAATAGCGCGTGCGCAATTCCTCGGCGTTCGGCAATTCGTCGAGATTCCGCAAACCGAAATGCTCCATGAAAAATTGCGTCGTCTCGTAAAGCAATGGACGCCCCGGCAATTCCGCGCGCCCGCCGATTTTTACCAGACCGCGCTCCATCAAATTTTGCAGCACACCTTCGACAGTAACGCCGCGGACCGCTTCGACATCGGCCCGGGTAATGGGTTGGCGATAGGCGATGATGGCGAGTGTCTCGAGCGCCGGCGGCGACAGTCTCGCCGGTTTCGGGCCGGGAAAAAGCTGGCGCACCCATCGTGCACAATCGGGATGGCTAACCATCTGCCAGCCGTCTGCTTTTTCCACCAGCTGAAATCCGCGCGGCGATAGGGTGTAATCGACTTTCAGTTGCTCGAGTGCGCCTGCAATTTCTGCTTCCTTGACGCGCGCGAATTCATTCGGCACCAGCTCGCCGTTCTCGCCCGCGCTGGTCACCGCATCGCGCAGCTCGGGCGCGGTCAGCGGTTTTTGCGCGCTGAAAAGGAGCGCTTCGATTACTTGAGAAAGGGTCATAACTTAAGTTGCCATCCCGAGCGCAGTCGAGGGATCCCGTTGTGCAACCTTAAAGGTAACGCAACGGGATCCCTCAGCTCCGCTGCGCTTCGTTCGGGATGACGGCGCGTTCATTTCGCGCCAATCGCTTCCTCGATCGCTTCCGCAATCCGATTTGCCTGCCGATCGATCTCGTCCGGTTCGCGTCCCTCGATCAGTAAACGAATTTTCGGTTCCGTTCCGGAGTAACGCAAAAGGACACGGCCTTTCCCGGAGAGTTGCTGTTCGGTTTCACCCACTAACTTCATCACCGCCGGCAACTCCTCCAATGGCGGTTTGCGTTTCACCCGCAAATTCCGTTGTGCCTGCGGATATTTTTTCAGGCACCGCTTCAGCTCGCTCAATGGTTTTCCGCTTTCCTTCATGATCCGCAAAACCTGGAGCGCGCTGATAATGCCGTCGCCGGTCGTGGTGAAGTCACGAAAAATCATATGGCCGCTTTGCTCGCCGCCGACATTGAGATTGCGCGTCATCATTTCTTCAAGCACATAGCGGTCGCCTACTTTGGTGCGAATGACTTTGCCTCCGTGTGCACCAAGGGTCTCATCGAGGCCGAAATTGCTCATCACCGTCGCAACCAAAGTGCTGTCGCGTAATTTTTTCGCGCGCAATAAATCAACGCTGGCAATAGCCAGAATTTCATCGCCATCAACCAGTTCGCCGTTTTCATCGCACAACAAAGCGCGGTCTGCGTCGCCATCGTGGGTGATACCGACCTGGGCGCCGGATTCCTTAACCACCCGCTGAATTTCCTCCGGATGAGTGCTGCCGCAGTCGGCGTTGATATTGGTTCCGTTGGGCGTGTTGTGCGCGACGGTGATATCCGCGCCCAACTCGCGCAAAATGCAGGGCGTGGATTTGTAGGCGGCACCGTTCGCGACATCGACCGCGATCCGCATTTTTTCCAAAGTCATTCCGCGCGGAAAACTTTGCTTGGCAAATTCGACATAACGGCCAAGAGCGTCGTCAATTCGGGTGGCGCGGCCGATTTTGCCAGCGGTCGGGCGGATCGCATCGATCTCGCCGCTGAAAACGAGCTGCTCAATTTGCTGCTCGACCTGATCATCGAGCTTATAGCCGTCATGGCGGAAAAATTTAATGCCGTTGTCGGCGTAAGGATTATGCGAGGCGGAGAGAACGATCCCGGCATCGGCGCGCAGTGAGCGGGTGATGTAAGCGACACCGGGAGTGGGCAGCGGGCCGATCACAAGCACATCCACTCCAAGCGACGTGATACCGGCGACCAGCGCATTTTCGAGCATGTAACCGGAGAGCCGGGTGTCTTTGCCGAGCACAATCTTCGGTCGCGTCCCGCCCGGATGCGCCCGCGGGTTCGATTTCAAGAAAACATGCGCGGCGGCTCGACCGAGCTTGAGCGCAGTCTCGGCCGTGACGGGCTCGACGTTGGCGACGCCGCGAACGCCATCCGTTCCAAAAATCTTTCTGTTGTCGCTCACCCGGCTAACTCAACGTCCCGATGTGACATTCGTAAACCGGAAACTACGGAGAAATAATTGGCAGTTCATTTTGTCGACAGCTCCTTGTGGCGGTCGCGATCGCCGTGAAAGACGCTCACCGGCCTCAAGCATGTGGACGACCTTCTGAATGAAATCGGCGTTCCCCGCGCATGATTTACTTTGCGCGTTTCTTTGCGGCGCGGGCTTGCTCGCGCACATTCCGGCCTTGGGCATCCATCTCGTTTAATTTGCGATGTAAGGTGCGGCGGCTGATTCCCAACTGGGTGGCCGCGGCAGTAATGTTTCCACCCGTTGAAGCGAGCGCCTGGGTGATAAGCCGTTTTTCTGTTTCTGCCAAATCGAGCGGCTTCGCCGTTTCCGAAATCGAGATCGCGCCGGCCGAGGTTCCCGCCGCTTCCCGGATTGCGCGCGGCAAATCGCGCACCGTAACTTTGGGCCCGCTCGCCATCACTACGCCGTGCTCAATGGCAGTGCGCAACTCGCGCACGTTTCCCGGCCAATCGTAGGCTAGCAGCGTGTTCATCGCATCGGCCGTAATATCCAGCAGCGGTTTCTCATTTGCCTTGGAGAAATGCCGGAGGAACGATCTAACGAGAAGTGGGATATCCTCCTTGCGCGCACGCAGCGGCGGCATGGTGATGCGGACGACGTTGAGGCGAAAATAAAGATCATCGCGAAATTTTCCCTCCCGTACTAGTTGCTCAAGGTTCTTATTCGTTGCCGCAATCACCCTTACATCCGCGCGCAGGGTTTGTGTGCCCCCGACGCGTTCGAACGCGCGCTGTTCGCTCATTACCCGCAATAATTTCACCTGCGTGCTGGAATCGATCTCGCCGATCTCATCGAGAAAGATGGTGCCACCGTTCGCTTGCTCGAACCTTCCGATCCGGCGTTCATGCGCGCCCGTGAAAGCGCCACGTTCGTGCCCAAAAAGCTCGCTTTCGAGCAAAGTCGGCGACAGCGCCGCGCAATGCACCACCACGAATTTCGCCTGATTGCGCCGGCTCAAGTTATGAATGGCGTGCGCGGCCAGTTCCTTGCCTGTGCCGCTCTCGCCTTCGAGCAAAACATTCGCCGAAGAGGGCGCGACTTGCCGGATCGTGTCCAGCACTTCCCGTAGCGCCAGCGATTCGCCCAAAATATTTTCCAGCCCAAAGCGTTCATCGATTTGCTGACGCAGAATCCGGTTCTCCTGCTCCGTCCGCCGCGATTGCAGCGCGCGCGCAATCAGCATTTCGACTTTGTCGAGATTGAGTGGCTTGGTCACGAAATCGTAGGCCCCGCGTTTCATCGCCTCCACCGCGGTATCGACCGAACCGTAAGCCGTCATCATGATGCAGATGGGCGGGTGCGGCATTTTCAGTGCACGCTCGATTAGTTGCATTCCATCTTCCCCCGCCAGCCGCAGATCGGTCAGGAGCAAATCGACCGTTTCGCGTTCGAGCACGCTGATCGCGCCGCCGATATCTTCGGCGACATAAACGTCGTATTCGTCTTCGAGCAAACGCCGCAACCCGTCGCGGGTATGCTTCTCGTCATCGACGATCAGAATTGTAGGCTGCATTCGTTACTGGTAAGATGATCGAGTTCCACGAAGACGACAATTCGCGGTCGACGCGCGTCTTGGAGGGGCGAGCTCTGCGAGCCCGGTCCGAGCCGGACTGGTGAGCGCGGCGTCGCAGAGCTCCGCCCTCCGCGCTACCGGTCGTGCCACTCAAGAACATTGAGTTCCCCTTGGTACGGCCAGTCTTCGACACGAGAGACATAGCCATGACGTACCGGATTGTTTTTCACGTATTGCCATTTCTCTTCGTACGATTCTGCGCGGCGCAACTGGCAGTCCCAAAATTCGCGCTGCCAAATTGGAACCTGCGAGCGGTTCGTCCATTCGCGTGTCACATGATTTTTCCAACACGCGATCCATTTCTTCAGCGGTTGAGCTGGAAAAGTATTCGGTCCGCAAAACAAATGGATGTGATCTGGCATGATGACATAACGACCGACGCACCAAAAAGTAGCCGCTCCCCATGCTTCGACAATTAGCCGCGCCGCGGTACGATTCGCGAGTAACGGTTTTTTTTGCTGCACACAAACCGTTAGATAAATAATCACGGATCGAAATCCGGAATCAAGTGGAGGGAAATGCGCAGGTATTTTCCTTTCGGGTCGTCGCGCCTTCAATCTTGGGAGGAGCGAGCTCTGCGTCTCTTGAGTATGTGAGCGCGGCGTCGCAGAGCTCCGCCCTCCAAGCGCAGAGTCAGTCATTGTTCGTATTCCGATCGCCTGCTTCCAACATGCGGACGCGTTGCTCCTTTAACGGCAGGCGAATGGTCAACGCCAATCCCTTGCCCTCGGTGCTTTCGATCGCGAGCTCGCCGCCGTGTTCGCGCACAATCCGTCGCACGATCAGCAATCCGAGGCCGGTGCCGCTCCCCTTGGTCGTATAATAAGGCTCGAAGACATGGCTTAACGTTTCCGCCGACATTCCTCCACCGGTGTCGATGAAACTGACCCGCACATGCGATTCATCCATATCCGTCTGAATCCGCAAAA